>Ga0182014_10000768_pt1 | contig 43493 bp, 38 predicted proteins | sample 612S2DmetaG_FD_120489 | JGI IMG/M metagenome (GOLD analysis project Ga0182014, IMG submission 120489) | Permafrost microbial communities from Stordalen Mire, Sweden - 612S2D metaG | ecosystem: Environmental > Terrestrial > Soil > Wetlands > Permafrost | place: Sweden: Stordalen | collected... | reverse complement strand
TCGCTCAAACCTGCCCCGACTGCTGCTGGCCCTGTTCTCGATCAACGGCAAAAGCAACGACAACGACAAAAACAACCCCACAGACGTGCAGAGGTTGACAGGGTCACTCCATATCAGAGCATTCTTACATCTGCTGTAGACCGGTTTTGAAAGGGCACGGCTTCAGCCGTGCCGCAAAACGTCAATCAAGTCAACGGGCTTTAGCCCCTGAGGGAAAGCCCTTTTGGCCTACACCATTTCCGAATCTGCTTTAGTTCCCGGCCTGTTTCGCAGCCAGGTCGCCGATAATCGGCAGCTTGAAGCGTTTGCCATTCAACGCCTGCACAACACAAACCACCCAGATTGCAAGCCAGGCCAGTTCAATCAGGCTCCACAGCAGAGTGTGCAGAAAAAACGGCAGGAAAACCAGGGCGATCCCCAAGACAATCGCCAGAACAATGTCGATGACAACTGCCGCCACGGTCATCAGGATCGACTGCCACGCGTGGAAGCGCACGTAGGAGCTTGCGTTATAGGGCGGGAGAACCAAAAACACGATTGCCGGGATGAAGGTGATGTACGCGATAGCGCCGGCGGCATTATCGCTAAGGCCGGATTGGGCGGTTTCTTCAGGCATGATGACTCCTTTGGGTTGAACGGCTCGATCGAAGCGCGTGACTCCACGCTCAAAGCAGGCAAGTTGCAGGGGGCGGTTCCGGACACCTGCACCCACGAGAGTCTGAAGTCTGAATGACACAAGAACACCCTGAATCGACCGACTTGTCAAGAACTATTTCCGCCGCCGCGGAGTTAATCGTTCCGGGCGTGGAACAGCGCCGCCCCAGCCTCCTGAGCAATCGCATGAAGCCATTTTGTTATCCAGGCTGGTTCCGATTTCTGTCGCGCCGGAGGCGCAACGGTCGTTAGCCCCGCGCCTTAGCGTGGGGAAGGCGGTCAACAATAGCCATCCAGCCCCGGAGGGGCGGTGCAAACCCGATTGCCGTTCTGTCTCGTTCATGCAATTACCCCGCCCCAGCCTCGCATTCCCCCGATCCAATACAATGAAAGCGGGAGCATGACGAATGGCACACATGGTTTTTTGCGTTCACAACAAAAAAGAGATGGAGGGACTCGACGAGCCGCCCTTCGATTCCGAGTTCGGTCAGAAGATCTATAAGAACGTCTCCAAGGCAGCCTGGGCCGAGTGGGTAGACCGCCAGAAGATGCTGCTCAACGAATACCGCTTGCAGCCCTGGACTCCGCAGGCGCAGCAGTTCCTTGTCGAACAGATGGAGGAGTTCTTCTTCGGCGCCGGTTCTGCTTTGCCGTCGGACTTCGTCCCGCCGGCGCACTAACAACCCCAAGTGCCGGCCACCCTGCGCGCCGCCCACCTTCCCAGTCAGCCACAGGATTTGGCAGTGGGCCAGGCGCATCAGGCCGCGCTGGTGTAAACTGATCAGGACCCCTGAAGCCGGTCCGCCGCGGCGGACCGGCTCGATTGTGTCGGGACGTGGCTCAGCCTGGTAGAGCACTCGCTTGGGGTGCGAGGGGTCGGCAGTTCAAATCTGCCCGTCCCGACCATTAAAATCAATCATTTACAAAACTGAATTGTGGCGCGACTCTGAAAGTGTGGGGGAAATTGTGGGGACCCCGATGCAGTTTTCGCGTTTTGAGTCCCCACACTCGACTGTTGGACTGGCCGCGCGCCCATCGTGTCCAACGCCTCCACCGCTCGCCGTTTCGCTTCCAGCCGGACGTGGCTGTAATGCTCCAGCATCTTCCGGCTGAGATGGCCATTGATGGCCTGAATCCTTGCATCCGGGGTCTGAGTTTGTGCCAGCGCCGAAATGAAGTGGTGGCGTAGATCGTGAATCCGGCATTCGACTCCAGCCTGTTTCTTCGCCGTACTCCATGCCCGCTTCCATGCGCCCAACGGTTTGCCTGGGCCTACGTCGTATGCCGTCATGACGAACTTTTCTGGTGAACCCGCGCCCTTAAACATAAGTCTCTCGGTGGGGAAGATGTAGCCTTCCGGCTTCGCATCGGGCCAGTGGCTCCGCCATTCCCTGAATGCTCCAAGCGCCGCCTGATTCAACGGAATGATGCGCCCTTGGCTGCCTGCCGTCTTTGCTTCGCCAACCCAGAACTCCTCTTTCAGAAAGTCAACCTGGGACCACCGGGCGCGGCGCAATTCAGCATTCCTCAGACTCGTATTGCAGAAAACAATTACCGCCGTGTACGGGCTGGGCTGAGGACTCTTGCGGCAAGCATCGAAGATGCGGAACTCCTGGAGCGCTCGCTGGCCTCGAACCATGAGCGCGCCGCCTCTTCGCAGGAATAGACTGTGGCGGCGAGGGGCACGTGCCGCCGCTGATTGGTCGCCCTTGATTGAATGCATGGACTGGCCGAGCCGGGAGGTCTCTCTCGAAGTCTCAATCACCACATCCTGAGCGGGCTCTTGCACCGAGGGTCTTCCATCTCAGTCTCCGCGCTATGGAACGAGCTCTTGCACCGAGGGTCTTCCATCTCAACCATCACGCCATTGAACTGGCCCTTGTACCGAGGGTCTTCCATCTCAATCTCGACGCCATCGAACTGGCTCTTGCCTCGAGGATCTTCCATCTCAATCACCCCGTCGTGAACGGGCTCTTGCACCGAGTCCCCTGTTACTTCGCCATTGACACAGGGTTGTTGCTCGGTGAAATGATCGTGCAGAATCACATTGACCAGCGATCTATGGACCTTGATGCGACCGTTGTATTCGATAAGGCCGAGTTTGCGAAAGCGATTCATGAAGAAGCTGACACGGGAGCGAGTTGTACCGACCATCTCTGCCAAGGTCTCTTGCGTGATGGGAGGAATGAAGGGTTCGGGTTTACCCGGCTCACCAAATTCGGCCAGCAACAGAAGAATCCTGGCCAAGCGCCGCTCGCTGGAGTTGAAAAGCTGATCGACAAGGTCGGCCTGGGTTCTCATACTCCGGGCCAGGAGGAATCTCATATACATTTCTGAGAGGGAACGCTCCTCGAACATGACGCGGATCATCTCCTCCCGAGCTATTTGGAGCGCTGTGCAAACGACAATGGCAGAGGCAGTGGCCAGATGCAGCTCACCCACGCTGGCGAGAGACTCCTCTCCAATGAATTCCCCGGACGAGAGCAGAGCGACCGTGGCTTCCTTGCCGTCCGGCGAAACGACTGTGAGTTTTGCGCTGCCCGTCCGAAGATAGAAGATGGAGTCAGCCGGGCTCCCCTGCATAAAGAAGAGCTGCTTTGGCTGCAAGTGGACGACTCTCCGTCCCACTCCTGCTTCTTCCAGAAACGTGGCGAGGTCAAAGGTCATGCTTCTCACCCCCGACACTTGAATGACCCGTCCCGGATGCGGTCTTCACGGGAGCAGTTCGGAAGGGAATTCGACCGCTTCAGACTTGAGGAAGCCCGGATTGCCGTTTTGGCTTCCCGGATGCCAACTATCCTACTCTCATTTGCAATCGTGGGGGCGATTCTTTGCCCTGGCTTCCCTTCACCAGCGGCGGGGGACTTTGAGCACATGGAAACTCTAGGCGCTCTGCGGGGATACGGGCGCGAAAGATCAACGGAAATTGAAGCCCAAAACCTGTGGGGGGAATTGGGGGGACACGCGATGATTCTTAGCAGTAAACCACGGTCATGCTTCTGACTAAGAAATGCTCTCAAAGGCGCATGAATACTGACGCTGTGGCACATCACGGTAAGTGGCGGGAGAGCGCCGAAAAAACAGCGAGACCGCTTGGGGTGCGAGGGGTCGGCAGTTCAAATCTGGCCGTCCCGGCCATTTACTCCGTCAAAGCAGGTTCGAAGACCCACCGCCGCATTGGGGCGAGGCCGCCTGTTTGTCTTATACGCGACCTCAGGACGGAAACAGAGAACCGGATTGCGCGGCGAAGCTAGTCACCTTGGGGCGGCGGCGCGGTGGCTGCGGACCGGGCACAGCCAGCAGCCCGGCAATCTCCCTCAGTTCGGCGCGGGCGTGGCCAATGGCCGCGGCAACCCCATCCAGGCGCTTGCTGAAGTCGCCTGCCACCACCTGCAAACCGGGCTCCGGAGCGTGGCGGCGGTGGGCTTGTTCCAAAGTCTGCCGCGCGCCGGCCAGCGTATACCCCTCGGCATGAACCAGGCGCTTGATCTCCAGCGCCATCTCCACGTCGCGTTTGCGATAGAGCCGTTGTCCGGTGCCGCTTTTGTTGGGCTTGAGCTGCGGGAACTGCGACTCCCAGAACCGCAATACGTAGGTCTCAACCTCGCAGATGCGCGCCACGTCGCCGATCTTGAAATAAAGACGGTCGGGGATCGCAGGCGATTCGAAGGCGCGCTTCCGGGATAGTTGCGTAGCCATAATTATTTTGAGCGGGTGACCGCGACTGCGGCTGGGGCCCGCCTCTACACGCAGTATAGGCCACATTTTGCGCCAATAGTGGTGCAAATCCTGGTCCGCATCTTTGTCCGCATCTTCCTGGTGAACAGAAGCCGGAAGAATGAGTGTGGAGAATGCGGACCGGCGAGGTCCTTCCTTTCCCACCCTCCGCGATCAGACTGCGGAAGGATGCACTCCCTGCCATTTGTCAACCTGCCGGCAGTCGCGCCGATCGATGCATCCTCAGCCCTTCGAAGTGAGACGAAGCCCCGAAGCGCGAGGAACCTCGACCGTGAGTTTGCCACCCTTCAAATGGCCCGCCTTGCCGGGAGTGATATGCGCCTCCCGGCTTTCCAGGGCGGCGGCGTGCAGCGTCTCCGTTTCCACTTCTCCGGATTTGCCGGAACCAAAGTCCAGCGTCAGGTCGAGGTCTTTCTCCGCATCCTTGTTGAGGATGACAACCGCGATCCGGCCGCTCTCCTGCTTCACGGCGTAGGCGCTTGCATCCACGCCCGCGGCTTGAAGCTTCGCTGTCAGGTCGGCGCCGAAGAACGTGCCTCCACTCAGAGACCCGGCAAACTTCAGTCCGTACGCCACCGGCTCCAGCATGTACTCCGAGCCAAAGGTTGCAATGGGCGTATAGAAGGGATGTGGATGCGTGGCGATCTGCTCCGCGGTCTCGCCCTTTTCCTTGAGCAGCGCGTCGCCCGGCAGATCGCCGCCCACCGAGTTCGCCACCGACGGGCCGGTGCCGCCGTGCAGATTGATGCCTGAGTAGTTGTTGCTGGCCAGAAGCAGGGAATAGTCCGCTGCCCAGAGCGCCGCCGCAAACACATCGGATACGCCCGGCTTGCCGCCCCGATAGCAGGTGTTGCCTTCGGTCATGCGCACCCGCGCGCCCACCTTGCGTGCGGCGGCGGTTGCGGTGTCGCAGGTCTTCTGGACCTTGGCCATGGTGGCCGCCTTCAGCAGGTTGGGAATGTTGACTTCGGGGTTGGTCGCCGGGCCGCCGAAGTAGTGATGATGCGTCAGCGTGGTGACGTGGGGAGGGTTCTGGACAGTGGGCCACAAACCGGCGATCTCCGTCAGCCACTCCACTCTCATTGCCACATCCGGCATGCCGAACTTCGCTTCGGGCACGCGGGCAACAATTGCGCGCGCCAGGGTCAGCCATTCGTCGAGATAGGTCTTAGCGGACCAGGTTTTAGGATCGCGCAGGTGCCAGCCAAAGAGATCGGCCTCGTTGCCGATCTGGAAATACTGCAGGCTCGGTCCGAGGGTCTTCGCCGCAAACTCCGCCTCTGCCGCTGCGCGCTCGGGCACGTTGGTTCCCATCCCGATGCCGTATAGGCAGGTCCAGCCGGTCGCTTTCAGAAAGGCCGCCAGGTTGCGCACCGCCTCTTCGGTCACGGGGTAATACTCCCGCTTGGGCTCGCCCGCCACCTCGCGCGTCTTCGGGTGCTCGGGTTCGGGAGAGCTGAGCGTCGGCCTCCAGTAGGCGAACTCGCTGGTGTTGCCGCCAAGACGCAATACGCCCCGCGTCGATATCGCTTTGAACTCACGGATGAGGCCGGTGTTCTTCAAAGAAAAGAAGTTCGGGTCTGCGAGTTGCTGCACCTCATACGAGAGACCGGCGAAGTCGGCGGGCATGGTCGCTCCGGTTGCCTCGGCCGGAAGGGCAAGCGTAACCTGGGCTGCCGTCTGGCCCTGCGCGCCCAGGCGGGTTACAGCCGCGGTAGCGGCGGCGGTGGCGAGGAATGTGCGTCTGCTGATCCTAGTCATGGCGTTCCTTTGTTCGGGACCGGAACAAAATGCGGTTTTTGTCCCACGCAAGTATAAGCCCGGCAAGCATAAATCCAAGGCCACCCTCACCGTCCCGTGCGGCCGGCGGTCCAGCCCCAGCATTCCCATCCACCCCCTCGCCCGCCGCGATTTATAATCCGGCAGGAACCGCCCGCACACGCACCCCGAAGCGCGGAGAGAAGGATTCATGCCAACCGACGTAATCATGCCCCAGATGGGCGAGTCGATCGTTGAGGGCACCATTACCAAATGGCTCAAGAAGCAGGGCGACCGCGTCGAGAAAGACGAACCCCTCTTCGAGATCTCCACCGACAAAGTGGACGCCGAGATCCCTTCGCCCGAAGCGGGAATCCTGAGCGAGATAAGGGTTCCCGAAGGCGCCACCGTCGGAATCAATACCGTAGTCGCGGTCATCGGCGGCTCGGCGCCCGCCGCCGAAACCTCCTCCTCCGCGCACCCCACCGAGATCGTGATGCCCCAGATGGGCGAGTCCATCGTGGAAGGCACCATCACCAAGTGGCTCAAGAAGGTCGGCGACCTTATCGAAAAGGACGAACCCCTCTTCGAGATCTCGACGGACAAAGTCGATGCCGAGATCCCCTCGCCTGTCTCCGGCCTGCTCACCGAGATCAAGTTCCCCGAAGGCGCCACCGTCGAGATCCATACCGTCGTCGCGGTCATCGGCGGCCCGATCGGCGCTTCGGCCCCCACCGATGAATTAGCGGCCAAAGCAGCCGCTGTTCCCGCGGTCGAGAACGCCGCTTCAATCTCCGCGCCGCCGTCAGTCGTCCACGACGGCCGCCCCATCCGCTCCTCGCCATTGGTCCGCCGCATTGCCAAAGAAAACAGCCTCGACCTGAACCGGATCCCCGGCACCGGCTCCAGCGGACGCATCACCAAGGAAGACGTTCTCCGCCATCTGACCCAATACGGTCCCGGCAGCTCACCACTGCCCTCAACCAGAATCTCCGCCGCACCGCAGGTGCCAGCCCCGCCGCTTTCCGGCGATCTCGTCCCTATGACCAAGATGCGCGCCATCATCGCCCAGCGCATGGTCGAGAGCGTCCGCACCAGCCCCCATGTCCACACCGTCTACAAGGTGGACATGACCCGCATCGTCCGCCTCCGTGAGCGCGAGAAGGCCGCCTTCCGGCAGCGCAATGGCATCAGCCTCTCCTATATGCCCTTCATCGCCGCGGCCGCCATTGAGGCTCTGCGCCGCTTCCCCATCGTCAACGCCTCGCTCGTAGCCACGGCGGAAGGAAATTCAATCCAGTATCACCAGAACATCCATCTCGGCATCGCCGTAGCCCTTGAGTGGGGCTTGATCGTGCCCGTCATCCGCCAGGCCGAGCAGCGCAGCTTCGTCGACCTGGCCCGCACCCTCGCCGACCTCGCCCTCCGCGCCCGCACCAAAAAGCTCCAGCCCGACGAAGCCTCCGGATCCACCTTCACCCTCACCAATGCCGGCGTCTTCGGCGGCGAATTCGGCACCCCCATCATCAACCAGCCCGAGTCGGCCATCCTCGCCATCGGCGGCCTCCGCAAAGAGCCCGTCGTCCTCACCGACGCCGAAGGCAACGATTCGATTGCGATTCGATCCATGCAGATGTACTGTCTCGGCTTCGATCACCGCCTCATCGACGGCGCCGATTCCGGCAAGTTCATGCTCGAGTTCAAGCGCGTCCTGGAAACCTGGGACCGCAAACTCGACTAGCGTGGCCGATTCGCTCGGTGGAACCTGTCGCACAGGATGTGTTTTGAAAGGGCGCGGCTTCAGCCGCGCCGTAGTTGCAGATTCCGGAGGGAGCCGGGGGTTTCAACCCCCGGAATGAGCGCCAATTGATGGGGCCTTTAGGCCCGGGCCCTTACCAATCAAGTCTGCACTCAGGTCGAATCTCCACCCGCACTATGATCGTCCGCATATTTTCACCGGACAATCAATTTCCACCCGCCCAGCCCAACCCATCCGTGCCCTTGCCCGTAGCAATCGACCGCACAACCTTCCAGGTCGCCAGATCGATCTCGTCCACGCGATTCGCGCCAATACACGAGACATAAGCCACCTTGCCACCGGGCTCCGTCAGAACCTCCTGCGGATCGGCCCCCACCGCCACCGACCGCGCCACCTTCATCGTCCCCAGGTCCACAACGTCCACCACGTTCTTAGCCGGAATAGGCATCAACAGCCAGCGTCCATCCTTGGTCGCTGCGGCGCCATATCCCAGGCCGCTCAGCGGAACCCACGTCTTCACCGCATTGGTCGCGGTGTCGATCACCGCCATCTGCGGCTTGGTCTGGTCGGCGGTAAACACCCAGCGGTCGTCGTTCGAGATCGCAATCCGCTGCGTCTCGCCGGAGACGGGAATCACCGCCAGCGTCTTGCGCGCCTTCATGTCCAGAACCGACACCGTGCCCGGCCCCACGTTGGCGGTATAGCCGCGCAGTCCGTCGTGTGCAATCGCAAGCATGTGACTCTCCGGCTGCCCGGTCGGAATCGATCCCGCAATCGTCCACGTCTTCGGGTCGACGATCGTCACCGAGTGGTCGATCTCGGTAGTCACATACAGCATCCCATCCTTCGGACCAAACACCGCGCAGTGCGGCCGCACTCCGTGGTCGAACTCGACGTTCCCCACAATCCTGTGCGAGGCAATATCGATCACCACAATGTTCTTGCCATCGGTTCCCGGCTTGCCCACGCCCGAGTTTCCATAGATAGGCACAACGGCCAGCCTGCCGTCCGGCGATCCGGCCACTTCATGACCGGTAATCCCGCCTTCGTCCACCGAAGCAATCACCGCGCCAGACGCGGGATCGACAATAGCCAGGCTCGTGTCGCCCTTCTGGGCAACCAGCAACCGGCTGGGTTGAGCAAAGCCCGCGGGCAGAGCCGCAGACAAAAGCACAAGGGGAAGCAGCGATTGAATCGACCTCACAGGGAACCTCCCGGAAACCACCCAACGACTATAGCGCGTTGGCGATTCTGGGGAATAGCCAGTATTTCGAGACGCCTCAAAGCAGCTTTTGAAATTCTTCCAGACTCAACCCAGAATCGCGCACAATGCCGCCCATCGTAAACGCATTCACCGGGTTATGGCGGGGAATCGTCAGGATTCGCGTCCCGTCTGTCATTACAATATGCGCACCTTGACGAAGAATGCGAAATCCGGCTTTCTCCAACGCAGCAACAGCCCTTAGATGGTTGATGCCCGGCAGTTTTGGCACGACTCACCTCGGTGGCGCTGATCCGCTTAGTGATTCGGATCAGCGCGCCTGAACCAAAGGTAAGACCAAATCGTGTGGAGGGGAAGAAGTTGCCACAACACCAATGCCACTCCCTGAGTTTTTCAGCTAAACGCGGAGCCACGCGATTGGAAATCGCATGCCTATGCGACGGCAACTTCCACAACGCGGCTTTCTTCATCGCGCGCCAGTTCCTCGGCAGCCTCAACATACTCGCGGATAGCAACACGAATATTGGCCAACGCTTCTTCCTCGGTCTCACCCTGCGACCAGCAGCCGGGCAAGCCGGGGCAGGAGACACTGTACCCTTCTTCGGATTGGCGAAGAACGACCCTATAGTTAGCCATGGAAGTAATGGTACACCCCTTCTCAATCAGCCGGCCACCGCCCTCTAGGCTACTCGTGCTTACCCCAAGGATCGTAAGTCCCCGCAGTCCACGTATGCCCTTCAGGATCTCTCACACTAAACTCGCGGCTCCCATACGGCATGTCCTGAAGTGGGCGAATGATCTCCGCTCCGGCAGCCACCGCTCGCGCGTGAGCCGCATCCGCATCCGCAACCACAATGTAGGCGCTCCGCGTTTCAATCCCGCCCAGCTCATTCGGAGACTTGAACCTGCGGCCAGACTCGTCGTCCTTGGCTGAGCCAAGCATGATCATTCCGCCGCCCAACGTCAGTTCGGCGTGGGCTATGGTTCCGTCTTCGTTCTTATAAACAACATGCGGTTCAAATCCAAATACCTTGCCAAGCCACTCGATCGCGGCAGGTGCGTTGCGATAGCGATGTCCAGGGATAACGGTACTGCGCGTTTCAGTCATGGGAACCTCCGCGGGCAGAGTATCGCGGAACCGGCGTGCACGGCAATCCCCGCCCGACAACCCTCTCATCCGGTATCCTAGCCGGCATGGGCCTTCCGTCAGGCGACAGCCAACTCGTGCAAATCATGGACTGCGCCTTTGCCGACGCCGCCCGTCGCGCCGGCCCCTGGCTCGTCTGCCGCCCCGGCTGCACCCAGTGCTGCCATGGCGCATTCGCCATCGACGCACTCGATGCCCAACGCCTCGCCTCCGGCATGGAAACTCTGCGCGCCGAAAATCCCAATCTCGCCGCCGAGCTGCAACGCCGCGCGCGCATCTGGCTTTACGAGCACGGCCCCGGCTTTCCTGGCGATCTTCTGACAGGCCGCCTCGGCGACACCGAGGCTGAACGCGCAAGTTTCGAGGACTACGCCAACCAGGCGCCCTGTCCCGCCCTCTCGCCCTCCACCGGCCTCTGCGACGTCTACCCGTGGCGTCCCATAACCTGCCGCATCTTCGGTCCCCCCGTCCGCATCGAGGCAAGCGACGGCGCCGCCAACGCCCTCGGCCACTGCGAGCTGTGCTTCACCGGCGCAACCACCGCCCAGATCGCCGCCTGCGAGATGCCGGTCCCGCATCAACTCGAAGAGAAACTGAATGCAGAATTGCAAGCAACCGGGGAAACCATCGTCGCCTTTGCGTTGCTCCGCTGAGCCGTACAGCTCGCACGCGCTAAACTGGCTTCAGGACATCCAGATGCAAACACGCCCCTGCTGGGTTGAGATTCGTACCCGCGCCCTCGAAGACAACTTCCGCTTTCTTCAGAGCCTGGCCGCTCCCGACGTCGAGCTTCTCGCCGTCGTCAAGGCCGACGCCTACGGCCACTCGCTCGACTTGTGTGCCCCGGCGGTCGTGCGCGCGGGCGGGAAATGGCTGGGCGTCTCCAGCGTTGAAGAGGGATTGAAAGCGCGCGCCCTCTGTCCCGATGCCAGGGTCATGGTCATGGCCGGCGTCTTTCCCGGTCAGGGCGCGGCCGTGATCGAGCACGGGCTGACCCCCGTCGTCTGGGAACCTGCGCAATTGGACGGCCTTGAAGCCGCCGCGCGCGCCGCCGGCCACCGCGCGGGATCGTTGCCCGTTCACCTCGAGATCGATACCGGCATGAGCCGCCAGGGCGCGAGCCTCGATTCTCTTTCTTCCCTTCTGCCGCGCTTTGAGCCCGGATCGCCGCTCCGCCTCGAGGGCATCATGACCCACCTCTATGGCGCCGACGAAGCCGACGGCCTGGCCACACAGCAGCAGCTTGACCGCCTCCAGCAGGCGCTTGGTCGCGTCGAGTCCGCCGGCCTCTATCCGGACTGGCTCAGCGTCGGCAGCTCTCCCACGCTGGTTGGCGGCATGTCCGCCACCATCGTCGCCCTGGCCGCCCGCCACGGGATGAAGGCCATGCTTCGTCCCGGCCTCTCGCTCTACGGCATAACGCCCCTTTTCCACCCGGATTTCACCCCGCCCGCCAATGACAATACCGACGTGGGCGAGCCGCCGTCCCTCGCCTCGGCCCACCGTCAACTGCAGCCCGTCCTCACCTGGAAGTCTGCGGTCATCTCCGTGCGCACCATCCCAGCCGGCGCGGTGATTGGCTACAACGGAACCTTCGTCGCCACCGAACCCATGCGCCTCGCCCTGGTTGCCGCGGGCTACGCCGACGGCCTTGACCGCTCCCTGGGCAACCGCTTCAGCCTTTTGGTCCGCGGCCAGCGCGCCCCGCTTGCCGGCCGCATCAGCATGGACCACGCCGTCCTCGACGTCACCGAAATCCCCGCTGTCCAAGCCGGCGACGAAGTAGTGATGATTGGTTCGCAAGGCGCAGAGACAATCACCGCCTACGATCACGCCGACGCCTCGGGCACAATTCCCTGGGAAGTCTTCACCCGCATCGCCGCCCGCGTCCCCCGCATCGCCGTCTAGAAGGTCTCTTTGCTTTTTGGGATTTTGTCGTCGCGTCGGAAAAAACCCGGGGCACGTACAGGTCCCGACGTGGACAACCGTAGGAAACTGATATCCACTGGTAAAAAATGGGTGGAAGGAGCGACTGTGAGAGTACGGAATATAGCTTTTGCCGCCATACAACTGTTCTTGGGACTGTCCTGTTCAGGGCAAGCGAATCCAGAACGGCCGAAGAATTCGATCGATGCAATCACAAAAACGCCAAACTACACAATCACCATCACCCCTCCGAGCGGCGCTTTATCGCTGAAATCTCCCCTGCTAATCGAGTCGTATTACACGAATACAACGAGTTCCGACATTTACATGGATGTCACTTATTGCAGGATTTGTACGGCAGACCGCATATTGTTGAAGAAAGATGGCAAGGAGGTTGAACCAACACCATTTCAAAGGATGAGCACCGGACGAGGGTTGCCTTCGGACTTCAAGGATCTTCCTGAGGTTACTGCGAGCGGTCATCCTGAACGCTTCCACCCAGGGGTCTTTTGGAAAGTCAACCTGGACCTGCGCAAGCTATACAACATTACCGAGCCCGGTCAATATACGCTAACTGCAACTCGAACAGAGGAAACCAAGGATGGGAAGTTTGAAGTTAACTCCAATACGGTTACGTTGAACATCGTTCCGTAGCGCTGAATGAGTGCTTTAGTTTGCCAATTCTCGAAGAAACCTTGCTTCGAGCGCAGCGGAAGTGCGGAACGTGGTCTCAATGATCAACCGGTGATAGGCTATCGCCGGGTCAATCAACTTCAACTCTCCGGCAGCCAACAAGACGCCCAAGGTCCCGGTAGTCATCAATCCGCGGCGGTTTGCTTCCAAACGTCCTTTGCGTTCATCCATCAAAAGCAAATCTGCGTGCTGTTCCTCGGCCAACTGGATTGCCTCCCGTTCCCCAATCCCCAAGAATGCGAGCTTTGCATCGGGCGATGAAACAGCGAGCCGGACATCGATCCAGTCAGGGATGCGAGTGAGCCACTGGCGGACAGCCGCCGGCGCGCTCGCATGACCGAGTTCCTGCATCACCCCGGATGGAACGATAATCTCCCCGTAAATCCGAGGGAGGAGATTGTCGCAATCGATTTGAATCAGGTAATTGAGGGGAGATGTGTCTGCAACGACGATCATGCGCGGAGCAGTCCCTTGGCCCGGAGTTGGCGCAGGGTTTCGCGGTCTTGCTCCAAATCCTCCACGTCGTAAGCATGGTCGAGAATCTGCCGTTCCTTCAGGAATCCCTCGAATTCAAAGCGCGATAATCCCAGGATCTGGCTGGCCTGATAGTCAGAGAGCGCTCCCGAGCAGTATCCCTCGATTGCAAGCGATTCCAGTGCGTCGCGCCCTGGGTTGGGGCGCTGCGCCAGATCGTCGGGAAGCTGCACCGTAATCCGCATGATCAAAGCCTAGCAGCAAGCGGACAGAATTGCCACTCCGAGCGGCGCGTGCGGAAACAGTCGGGGAGGCCGCCGCATTCGGTCCGTCTAACGGCTGCAATGCCGTTCACCTTTCCCCACGGAACCAACTGTGCAAATCCTTCGTATAACCCCCGTATGCAATGCGTGGGTACATTAAGCTGGAGCGAGGTGGGGCTGGGAACGATGGCCCGCCCGTCGCGGCGTAGTATGGAGGCGCTGGAGATTGCCGTCCGAAGGACGCCTTCTGCCGGAGACGCGCAGGGCTCCCCGGCCGTCTCCCCGGCCACTTTTCAGCCGCGCACGGAGGTAAGACCGCTGGACCAAGACTGGTCCCAAATCGACTGGTCCCAGATCGTCCGCCGCTGCATGGATGGCGACTCCGGCGCGTGGGCCGAGATGGTGCGCACCCATCACAAGCGGGTCTACGGCCTCTGCTACCGGTTTACCGGCAACGTCGCCGACGCCGAGGACCTCACCCAGGACGTCTTCCTCAAAATCTATTCGAACCTGTCCAGCTTCGACACGGCCCGCGGCAGCTTGCAGGTCTGGATCACGACCATGACCCGAAATCTTCTGGTCGACAACTTCCGCCGCACCCGCAACCTGCGGGCAACCGGCTCGCTGGACGACGGATGGGAATCGGCACCCGAGGACCGATCTGACATGAGGCCGATCGACCGGCTTCGCGCAAAGGGACCTTCACAACATGAACAAGCCGCCCAGAGAGAACTCTCCGCAATGGTCCAGAACGCCCTGGCGCGGGTCTCGGTGGAGTTGCGCGAGGCTGTGATTCTAAGAGATTTGCAGGATATGGACTACAAAGAGATCGCCCAGGTGCTGGGCATCCCCGAGGGGACCGTGAAGTCCCGCATCAGCAGAGGCCGCGCGGAACTAGCGCGCCTGCTGGAACGTAATAAACGGGAGGTGATGTAACCATGGCAGACCGCGCACACATTCCGAGCTCTCCAGCCTGCGGGCAGTGGGAGACACTTTTGACGGACGCGCTGGACGGGCTGTTGCAGCCCGAGGACGAAGCCACATTTGCCGGGCACATGGCCAGTTGCCAAGCCTGCACGGCACTCTTCGACCAGGCCCGCAAAGGCCGCGAGTGGCTGGAGTTTCTCTCCCCGGAACCGGAGGTCCCGGCCGGGCTGCTGGATAAGATTCTGGCGCAAACTGGTCCGGGACAGGTTGCCGGTTACGGTCTCATCTCCGGGGGAGCAAAAGCGATGCCCATGCCTCCGGCTTGGCAGCGTCCAGGGTTTACCGGCCAGATTCGGCGCTTTGCCGAGCCCCGTCTGCTGATGACGGCGGCAATGGCCTTCTTTTCGATCGCTCTCACTCTCAATCTGACAGGCGTGCGCCTGAGCAGCCTGCGGCTGGCCGATCTTCGGCCTGCCAATATCCGCTCGTTCATGGAACGGCGTCTGACCATGGCCTCGGTTCCCATCGTCCGCTATTACGACCACCTTCGTTTTGTCTACGAGGTTGAGTCGAGAATGCGCGAGCTGCGGCGCAGCACCGAAGGCGAAGGCCAGGGCGAGGACAGCGGCCAGCAGAACCACCGTAAGCCGAGCGATGCGTCGCCGGGCGAATCGAAGCAGAATCCAACGCACAAGGACGGAGGGTCCCGCATGGACCTTCCGCTCCAGCAATCGGGCAAACCGGCAACCGGGCCGGTCGAAGACGAATCCGGTGGTTTTCTTGAAACTTCTCTGAGGCTCAACGGCACTGTCGGCGCATTCCGGCGGCTCCAAAACAGCACGACGGGAATGGATCTAGTTGGAAGGAGCACAGTATGGACTGCGTAAATCACACCGGCGTGAACGCGACCGCCTATTGCCAGAGCTGCGGAAAGGCGCTCTGCGCGGGCTGCGTGCGCAACGCGGCCGGCGGCCAGATTCTTTGCGAACCGTGCTGGACCGCCTGGAACAGCTACCAACAGCCGTTTGTCCACCCCAATGCGGGCATGCCGAGTCCGGCGACGGCCGCGTTGCTGGGCGTGATTCCGGGCGTCGGTGCGATGTACAACGGCCAGTTCCTCAAGGGCCTGATCCATGTGGTGATCTTTGCCATCCTGGTCAGTGCGGCCCATCTCTACGGTGTCTTCGGCATCCTCATCGCCGCCTGGATCTCCTACCAGTCGTTCGAGGCGTATCACACTGCCAGGGCTCGCCGCTACGGCCTGCCGCTTCCCGATCCTCTAGGTCTGAACGAGGTGGGAAACTGGATAAATCCTGGGGCCCGGCCGCCGTATCCGGGGTCACCGTATCCGGGATCGCCAAATCCAGGGCCGTCGTATCCAGGGCCGCCGTATCCGGGGCAGCCCGGCTCGGGACCGACTGTATCCCAGGCGTGCGGCCAGCCGGGTCAGGCCCCAGCCGACGCTGGTTTCGAGACCCCCTATCAACAGGTTCCGTACCAGAGTCCGTATCCGCCATCCCCACCGCTCCAGCCAGATCCGGGCATGCCGGTGATCCCGCCCATGCCCCCGGTTCCGCCCGCGGGATGGCGCCGCAGGGAGCCGATCGGCGCCATTGTCCTGATTGGCCTGGGGCTGCTGTTTCTGCTGGGGCAGCTCGATATCTTCTCCGGACGCGTGCTTGAGTTCGCCTGGCCGGTGCTGCTGATCGGGTTGGGCGTTTGGCTCATCGTTCGCCGTCTCGGAGAAACGCAAGGAGGGTCCAAATGAACCGCTACATACTTGTTCGCCGCTTGCGCGGCCCCGCAATTCTTCTGCTCATCGGCGTCATTGCCCTGCTCCATTCCACAGGCGTAGTCGATAGCTTCTGGCGCTGGTTCTGGCCGCTGTTGTTCATTCTGCTCGGATTGATCATGCTCGCCGAGCGGGCGGCGCTGGCCTCGGAGGAAGGTTATTCAGGCTGGCCTTTTGGCGGAGCGCCCCATCAGGGAACAATCGACCCCAATGCGGGAGCGGGTGTTCCTCCCTATCCAGGGCAGCCGACGGCGATCGTCCCGTCTACGCACGACTTCGGGAATGATCCGAATGGAGGGAAATCATGAGCAGCATGCCTCCGAATATGCCCCCCGGCGGCGGCGCACCGCCACCCTTTCCACCCTACGATCCGAAGACCCAGTGGCGGGTTTACCGCGAGCAGCAAAAGGCTGCCTGGCGAGCCCAGCGCGATGCCTGGAAGGCCCAGCGTTACGCCTGGAAGGCGGGCTATGGAGGCGCTTACGGCCCGCGGGTACCGTCGATCGTCGGCCCCGTGATCCTGATCGGCGTCGGCGTGGTGGCGTTGCTGGTGGTCTCCGGCCACATTGCCGCCAACGACTTCTGGTCCTGGTATGGCCGCTGGTGGCCCCTGCTGCTGATTCTGGCCGGCCTCGGCCTGCTGGCCGAGTGGGCTCTCGATCTGCGCCGCGAGACTCCGGTGCGGCGCAGCGGGAGCTTCGTCGGACTGATTATCTTCCTGGCCTTTCTTGGCTTTGCGTCTGCCGGATGGCATCACATGGGCCCCTGGGTCAACAACTGGGACAACAACAATAACGGCGACTTCTTCAACAGCTTTGGAATGCCCGAGCACGATAACGATCAGCAGGTGCTCAACTCGCAGATTCCCGCCAACTCTTCGATCGACATCGAGAACCCTCGCGGAGACGTGAGCATCACTGCCGGGGATGGATCGAATGTCGAGGTGCAGGCCCATGAAGTGGCCTTCGCCGACTCGGATGCGGGAGCCAAAAAGATCTTTGACGCCGAAGCGGCCCAGGTCAAGGTGAGCGGCAATGCTGTCTTGATCAAGTCGGAGGGCAACAACACCGGGCGCGTAAACCTGACAGTAACTGTGCCCAAGACCGCGAAGGTCACAGTGAACGCCGCCAAGGGAGACGTGACCGCTGCCGGACTGGGTGCGGGCATCAACCTGAGCTCGACGAACGGAGACACGCACCTGAATTCGATTGCCGGCTCGGTGTTGGTTCACTTCTCGAATGGCCGCCACGATTTCTCGGCTCACCAGATCGCCGGCGACCTGTCGGCGGACGGGGACTGCAACGACTTCACCCTCTCCGAGATCAAGGGGCGCGTCTCTACCAGGGGAGACATCTACGGAGAGGTGCACGTGGAGAATGTGACCGGTCCGCTGAGCATTCATACCTCAAGGACCGACGTCCAGATCGCCGAACTGCCGGGCGACCTGACATTTGACTCCGACAATCTGCATGTCAACGAGTCCAAGGGCCTGGTGCGCGTGGTCACGCATTCGAAAGATGTCGACCTGAGCCAGATCTACGGCGACAGCTACGTGGAAAACCGCGATGCCCGAATCTCCGTCGAGCCTGCGGGTCCATTCAGCGTCGAGGCGAAAGACAGCAAGGGCGACGTTGAAGTGACCCTGCCGCCCAACGCTTCCGGTTCCGTCAATGTTCACACCCACAACGGCGATATCGTGTCGGATTATCCGCTGCCCAACAGCCCCGAAGGCGAGAACAAGACGGCCGCATTTACCATCGGTTCGGGCAGTTCGAAAATCGTCCTAAGCTCCGACAATGGCGACGTGCGGATCAAAAAAGGCTCTGCTTTCCCGGCGGCGCCTCCGGTTCCAGGCGCGCCGGATGTTCCTGCTGCTCCGGCGCCCCCCAATGCCCGCCACCTGAAGCCACCCAAAGCGCCCGTTCCACCGCCGGTTACGCAGTAAAAGGACGAACGTACTCCGAATGAACAACTCAGGCGCGGAAGGCATTCCTTCCGCGCCTGTTTTGATCTATACGCTTTCCGTTGTATGCTCAACTCGCGGAGGTCAACCGCGGCATGATGCATTCCCCCATCAAAGTTGTCACCGTCGAGCGGGAGTTCGGCTCGCGCGGCGGAGAGTTTGCCCACGAACTGGCAGAGAAGCTTGGCTGGCGGCTGCTCGACGAGGAGCTTGTGGCCGGTGCGGCGCGCAGAGCCGGCGTAGACCCCAAACTCGCCGCAAAATTCGACGAGCGCCTCGATCCCTGGTACTACCGCTACGGCAAGGTCTTCTGGCACGACTCTGGTTACTCGATGGCTACGATTGGCGACGAGCACATCTTCGATTCCGAGCGCATGTTGGCGCTGATCAAGCAGGAGATTATGGACGCCGCCCGGGAGGGCAACTGCGTTCTGGTGGGCCGGGGCGCGGCCTGCGCGCTGGCCGGCCAGCCGGGGTGCTTCCACGTGTTTGTCTACGCCACCGCCAGCGCCAAGCGCGACTGGTTCATGCAGGCATTTCCCCGCCATGCGCAACACGCCGACCAGCACCTGGCCGCCTTTGACAAGCGGCGCGCATCGGTCATCCGCAAGTTCTATCAGCAGGAGTGGTGTGCGCGCGGGCTTTACCACATGCTGCTGAACTCCTGCATGGGCACCGACTCCATGATCGCGGCGGTCCAGGGCGCGGCCGGGCTGGCTGCCTGCCCCGAGGAAACGGCGGCCGCCAGGTAGAGCAGCCTCCAGCTTCTTACCCGCGATCCCACCCGCCTTCCGTCCTCAGTACCTCTGCAGAAACTCCGGATCCACCGGATTCTCAAACAGCGAAGTATCCCGCGTGACAATCGTCAATCCCGACGGCGTTACGAAGTACCGCCGCTTGTCCTCCACTGGATCGTACCCGATCACCGTCCCCTCCGGTATGTGCACATCGCGATCGATAATCGCCTTTCGGATTCGGCAATGTCGCCCAATGTTCACATGCGAGAAGATGATGCTGGCGTCCACATCGGAATAAGAATTCACGCGGACATCCTGCGACAGTACCGAGTTGTACACCGAGGCGCCCGATATAATCACGCCCGCCGTGATCACCGAGTTGACGGCCATGCCCGACCGTCCCGGCTCGCCGAACACGAACTTCGCCGGCGGATACTGGCGCACCCGCGTGCGGATCGGCCACGTCTTGTCGTAGAGGTTGAAGATTGGCGAAACCGAGCACAAATCCATGTTGGCGTCGTAGTAGGCGTCCAGCGTGCCCACGTCGCGCCAATAGAGAGCCTGCTTCTTGTTCTCGTCCACAAAGCTGTAGGCCATCATCTTTTTCTTGCCCAGCATCTTGGGCAGAATGTCGTGGCCGAAGTCGTGCTTCGAGTCCGTGTCTTCGGCGTCGGCGAACAGCGCCTTCAGCAGCGTCTCGGTATTGAAAATGTAAATACCCATCGAGGCATCTACAGCATTGGAATTGAAGGGCGACCGGAAACTCGTCGTCGCCGGCTTCTCCTGGAACCCCAGCACCTCTCCGGTTGGTCCCACCTCCACCACGCCGAAGCGCGAAACCTCGTCGGGAGAAATCGGCAGCGTGGCCAGCGTCGCCTCGGCGTTGATCTCGTTGTGGTAGGCCAGCATCCGGCTGTAGTCCATCTTGTAGATGTGATCGCCCGACAGAATGATCACGTGCTTGGGCTGTTCGCTGCCGATCGAGTAGATGTTCTGGTAAACGGCGTCCGCCGTGCCCATGTACCAGTTGCCTCCCGTCCGCTGCATCGGCGGCATCAGTTCGAAGAACTCGCCCAGCTCCTGCGCCACAATCCCTGTCCACCCTTCGCGGATGTGACGGTTCAGGCTCAGCGCCTTGTACTGCGTCAGCACATAAACCTTGCGCAGTCCGGAGTTGATGCAGTTGGAGAGAGTAATGTCAATGATCCGGTAATGCCCGCCAAACGGAACAGCCGGCTTGGCCCGGTCGCGTGTGAGCGGAAAGAGCCTTTCGCCTGCCCCACCGGCAAGCAGTACGCCAAGCGTGTCTCTCATATCCGTCAAATCCTGCCTCCCTCTCGTCTTCCCTTGCTCCGGCCCCAGCTAGTCGTGTCACTATCCGGAACAGAATTCTTTGCCGCGATACATTTCTGCAATCGCCACTGAACGGTGGAGAATATCACACACACAGATAGACTTGGCAGCCCATCGTGTGAATTCACCATTTTGTATTGAGGATCTCGGACACCGGCCAGTAGGCCGCAATGAACTTCCATGGCTTCGGGGAGCGCGCTTTGCGCCTCTGGATTGAAGCGAGCCCTCATTCCGCATCCGAACACCGATTATCCCTGCCGCTCTACCGCTTCTTCTTGAACTTGTACTCCAGGCCCACCGAGATGGCGAAGTTCACATCCCATTGCGTCGCTTTGTTTCCGTAGTTGGTGCCGTACCACGTCATCACCGCATCGGGAGTCACCCGGAACACCCACCGCGCCGAGCGGTTCAAATCGAAGTGCCCGCCCACAATGGCCGCAGGCGCCAATTGGTCGTTATAGAAGCCCACCACCGACGGCGACTGCCCAAGCAGATCCTTCTGGAACATCCCATCCACTCCGCCCAGCAGCACGTGGGCCAGTATCGCGCCGTGCTTGTTGTGCGGTCCCAGCCATACCGGGCCGCCCGTGAAAAAGTACTCCTGCACAAACGGGCCCTTGATGTTGTACAGGGAATTGGGCGCTGCGCCGCTGGTGCCCAGATAACCGCGCCCCGAGCCCTCCACGCCCCAGTGCTTCGTCAACCACATCGTACCGGTCAAATCCAGCCCGCCCAGGTTCGACCCCTGCAGCAGGTTCGGTCCCGCCTTCATGTGGTCGTAGGCCATGCCCAACGAAACATCGAACTTGTTGTTGTAACGGACCAGCGCCAGCGGATCGATGGAAATGTATCTGCCATTGAGCCCGGAATCGTCGGGTGTCGTTTGAACTGGAGCGCTCTGGCTCGACGAACTCTGGCTGGACGAATTCTGACTCGACGAACTCTGACTCGACGAACTCTGACTTGCCGGACTCTGACCTGCCGGGCCTTGGGTCTGACTCGTACCCGCTCCGGCCGAGAAAGCCAGAGCGGCCGCGGCGACTATGGAAAATGAAAAACTTGCTGGAAGGCGCATCACTCATCAGCTTACAGGACCATGCCGATGCCCGACAACGCTGCCCACCCCACATTTTTGGGGCTACGCGGCGTCGGGTCAATACTTAACCGAAAGACATTGCCTCAGTCCTTCACCGGCTTGGCCGACTCGCTCAGCGATGAAACCTCGGATGCCCCACAAATGCTCCGTGCCCCATCCATCGAGCGCCTTTTGCTCGATGGGTGGGAGACCAAAAAGGCAAACCGTCGGCCATCGGGGCTTTCCATTTTCCATCTTCCTTCTTTCAGAGCTCGCACCGGTCCATCTGCCGCGCCCACACCAGGTAGCGCATCGTTCTCCATGTTTCCGCCACTGAAGCGATGCTCGAACCCAATGCCGACCGGGGCTCCAGTGGCGGGGCGGCGTGAGTGCGCCACTCCAGCGGAAGCTGGCTGAAGATGAGCTCTGCGCGAGGCAGATGGCTGGCGCTTGAAACCACCTCCGCCGAGTGCCAGCCGTGGCTTTGCATAATGCGCACGGAATAGCAGCCGTTCTGTATTGTGTTCGTCGCTTTCCCTTCTTCGAAGATCGCGGACTCCGGAATCCCTTGTGCCTCGGCAATGCGAGCCATTACCTTCGCCTCAACCGGGCGCTTGCGATCGGGTCCCCCGGTGAGAATCAGCCTTGGAGCCACGCCTCGCTCATACTCCTGCACGGCCTCCGTTACCCGGGCCAGTTGAACGGGACTCGGATTCCCGTCCGCGGTTGCAGGAGATCCCAGCACTATGATCGCGTCAAAGCGCGTCAGCGAAGTGTTTTTCCTGGGAGCCAGCTCCCTCGCCGCCGCTGCCCAGACGAATAGGCCCATAACCAGCGCGCTGGAGGCAAGAATGAGCCAGCCCAGCCAGCCTGGACGTCCCCGGCCCAGCCGTCCGCGCCGGAGCCGGTTGGTCCGGGGAGCGCTGGACCGGCTTGTCCCTTGGGTGCGGCCCGTTCTCCTCCGTGCCGCGCTACTGCTGCTCGTCCGTATGCCGGTCAAAGGCGATCTCCTCCAGAGTCCACTTTAGCGCGCTCGTGGATGGAAGTTCCCACTAGCCGGATTCAGCCCAGCTTGGCAGGTTCACCCCAGGCGGAAAAAACAAATTCCCTCAATGGTTTACGCGCGCGCGGCGCGGTCTCCTGTGCGACCATTTGTTCGTTGGTCAGTGCTGCCGGCTCACCCTGGTAGCCGAGGGCGATCACCGCGCCCAGAATGTATTCCTCAGGGATTTCAAAGGCCTGGCGGGCGATTGCCGAGTCAAAACCGCCCATCTGATGAGTGAAGAGGCCGAGCGCGGCGGCTTGCAGCGTAAGGTAGGAGCTGGCGGCTCCCAGGTCGTAAAGGGCAACCCGGTTAGGGGTATCGTTGTGGCTGAATTTGGTCTTGGCAGCGCCCAGGATCAGGACCGGCGCATTCGCCGCCCAGCCCTGGTTGAAGGGCATAAGTGAGTCAAATATCTTTTTGTAAGTCAAGGAGTTACGGCTTCCAACCAGGAAACGCCAGGGCTGCTCGTTATAGGACGAGGCAGCCCAGCGCGCGGCCTCGAAGACCTTGTGGAGGTCGCCGGGGCTGACCTCGCGCTCGGCAAACGAGCGCGGGCTCCAACGCTGGTGGAAGATGGGTAACACGCCCTCCACAGCCGGCGCATGTTTCAGTTTGTTCACTTCACTTGCGGATAGAGTCATGGATCGGGAACTCCTTGCGAGATTTTTGGGGGAATGATCGACTACACCCGTTCGATTCCACTCGCACCCTCCAGGATTCCATTCCGCGCCCATCAACCGTTGGACTCCGGCCGTTCCCGGCTCGCCTTAGGAGGAGACCCCGTTGTCGAGCTTCACCTGCTGACTTTCTGACTTGCTATCCCTGCGCGGCAGGGCTGACTTGCTGCATCTGTTTCCACCGCTCCATCGCGATAGTTCAACCAATGCCCAAACTGGAACCGCGATTCAAGTCATCCCTCGGGCCGCGCGTCTCGGATTTTTCTCCGAAGCCCAACTACTGTAGGTAAAAGTATGGATAAGACACAACGTTTTGCGAAGAAGGTCCGCATAAACCACGACATTCTGACGAGATAAGCCCCGCCGGCGCAATTGATCGCCCTTCGGGTCGTCAAATCTGTCTTCGTTCGTCCGGTTTGAGCCAGAGAAACGTCAATCGCCTGCGTTCACCGCACCCCGTCCTGCGGCCTGGGGTCCTTCCATTCCCTATTCCCTGATCACTGTTCCCTGATCACTGATCTCTAATCACTGATCTCTGATCTCTGATCTCTGATCTCTGATCTCTGACCACTGACCACTGTTCCTACGGATAAATCCGATGCAGCGTCCGCGCGAAGGGAATCGTCTCCCGCACATGATCCAGCCCGCAGATCCAGGCCACCGCTCGCTCGATGCCCATGCCGAAGCCCGAGTGCGGCACGCTGCCGTAGCGGCGAAGGTCGAGATACCACTGAAAGGCTTCCTTCGGCAGGTTGTGCTGCTCGATCCTGGCATTCAACAGCTCGAAGCTTGAAACACGCTGCGAACCACCGATGACCTCGCCATAACCCTCCGGGGCAAGCACATCCACGCACAAGGCGTAGCGTTGGTCCTGCGGGTCGGGTTCCATGTAGAAAGACTTCACGTCCGCCGGATAACGATTGACCATCACCGGGCGGTCGTACTGCGAGCTGAGCCAGGTCTCGTCGGGGGAGCCGAAGTCGTTGCCGTATTCAAAGGGCGCTTCGAGTTGCCCGTCCTTGTGGGCCTGGTTGAGCATCTCCACGGCCTGGTCGTAACGCAGGCGCGGGAACGGCGGCACAATGGCCTCGAGCTTGGCGCGGTCGCGTCCGATCACCTCCAGCTCCGGAGCGCGATTCTTGAGCACGCTTTGGACGATGTGCGACAGAAAGCCTTCGGCCAGCTCCATCAGACCGTCGAGGTCCATGAAGGCAACCTCGGGTTCGATCATCCAGAACTCCGTCAAATGCCGGCGGGTCTTCGACTTCTCTGCGCGGAACGTCGGCCCAAAGCTGTAGACCTTGCCCAGCGCCAGCGCCGTCGCTTCGATGTAAAGCTGCCCGGATTGTGTCAGATACGCCGGGTCGCCGAAGTAGTCCACCGGGAACAGCGTCGATGTGCCTTCGCAGGCCGCCGGCGTCAGAATCGGCGGGTCGGTGCGAATGAACCCGTTGCTGTCGAAGTACTCCGCCGCCGCGCGCATGATCTCGGCGCGGATGCGCAAAATGGCCGACTGGCGCGGAGAGCGAATCCAAAGATGACGATGCTCCATCAGGAAGTCAACGCCATGCTCTTTGAGCGTGATGGGATAGGGATCGGATTCAGGCACACGCTGCACAACATGGACATCTTCAACGTCCAGCTCGAAGCCGCCGGGTGCGCGCTTATCGGCACGGACCTTGCCCGTAACGATGACCGACGACTCCTGCGTAAGCCCTTTGAGCGCCTCAAAGACCGCGGGCGGCACGCTCTTGACGTGGGCCACTCCCTGCACCGTTCCCGTACCGTCGCGAAAGATGGGAAACAGCAGCTTGCCGCTCTCGCGAAGGTTGTAGAGCCATCCGCGCAGGGTGACGGACTGGCCCTCGTGCCGGCCAAGTGTAGCAATCGTGGCAACAGGGGCGATTGGAGTTGCAGCGGTTTCTTCAGACATGAGGATCTGCGCTTTCCTTGAGGCCGGAGTGAACCTGCCGGCCGGACTCTCTAGGATAACGCGGCGACGAGGACAAGGGTATGAGTTTGGGAACGTCTGATTGAGTCGATGTTTTGAAAGGGCACGACTTCAGTCGTGCCGAAAATGCCCCAGATTGACTGCGGGCTTTAGCCCCTGAGGGTTTGTCGGCGCGCCCCAGAGACTTGTTCGGAGTTTCCATAGCTAGTCTGCAGCTCCGCGGTGAAATGGCGGCGATTTACCCGAGGACGGCGGGCAACGCATGGATCAGGCTGGTGTGGGAGAACTTGAATCCGGCCTTGGCGAGTTTCGCTGGATAGGCGCGCGCGCCGGAAAGAAGGGCCTCGTCGGCCATTTCCCCGAGTGCGAGCCGCAGGGCGAACGCCGGAACACCGAGAAATGCCGGGCGGTGCAGATGGTCGGCGAGAGCGCGCGTGAATTGAGCGTTTGTGACCGGGTTGGGCGCGGCGAGGTTGATGGGGCCTGAAAGCGTGGGGGTTTCCAGGAGGAAAAGGATGGCCGCCAGGGCATCGGGAAGCGAGATCCAGCTCATGTATTGACGGCCATTGCCGAGTTGGCCGCCCAGCCCAAGACGGAAGATGGGAAGCAGCCGCGCCAGCGCGCCTTCCGGGCCGAGCACAACGCCAAAGCGGAGGTAAAGGACGCGGATGCCGGCGTCGGAGGCGGGTTTTGCGGCCGCCTCCCATTGTCGGCAGGTTTCGGCCAGAAAGCCCGTCCCGAGGGGCGACGTTTCGTCGATAAGCTCGTCGCCGCGGTCCCCGTAAATCCCGGTTGCGGAAGCGACCAGCAGCACTTTGGGAGGATACCGGAGGCCGGCGAGCGCCGTGGCCAGGGCGCGCGTGGAGTTGACGCGGCTGTCGATGATTTCGCGCTTGTATTCGGGGGTCCATCGATGCGCGGCGACGTTGGCGCCGGAGAGATGGATCGCGGCATCGAGGTCTTCGATGCCCTCGGAATGAGGAATAGTCGTGCCGGAGGCATCCCATTGGAGCTGATCGGTCGCCCTGGGGGCAGAGCGAACAAGCTGCAGAAAAGAGAGGTTGCGCTCTGTCAGCGCCTCCCTGAGGGCAGTCCCTAGCATTCCAGAGGCGCCGGACAGGAGAAAGCGGGGAGAAGACGATGTTGAATTGACCGAGCCGATATCGCTTTCCTCCTCATGAATACAATAGCGGCGAGGGCGGGAAATGGTTTGGCAGGGCGTAAATTTATTTTGATCTGGACAATAATTTGTTACGGGGCGCATCCTATCTCCAAGAAGGCGGGAGGATTGAATGAGTAACCCGGCCGAGGTAACGAACGAAGAGACGCAAAAGACGCAGGCGGACCCGGAGACTGCCGAACGGTTCATCGCGGAGAAGCGGATCGGGGAGCGCATACGCCGGCTGCGTTTGAAGAAATCGATGGGTTTGGTGGAGCTGGGCAAACACACGGGACTTTCCGCAAGCTTTCTTTCGCAACTTGAAACCGGGCGGGTGGTGCCGACGCTTCGTAACCTGGCGCGGATCGCGATGGTGTTTTCAAAGGACCTGTCGTATTTTTTTGAGACTGAGCCGACCGCGATGTTTCGGATTCACCGGCAGAAAGACCGGGTACGGCTGCCGCAGACCGGGGTTGAGCCGCCGACGTATTTCTTTGAGAGCCTGGGCTACATGGTGCCGGACAGGCATATGGATCCGTACTTCGCCGAGTTCATCCCCTTGGCACGGACACCGGATCCAAAGGCACACATGCATCCGGGATTCGAGTTCCTCTATGTGCTGGACGGGGAACTGGAGCTTCGCCACGGAGATCAAGAGTGCACGCTGGATGCGGGCGATGCAGTGTATTTCGATGCGGGGACGCCGCACTCGTACCAGTGCGCGGGAAAAAGGGCAGCCAAGGTCATCATTGTGACCATGCATCAACCCCCGGCTTTTCCGATGCGTACTCAAGTTGCGGTGGCGACACCTCGAGGTCCCTTGATCGGAGCCAGGAGCGGAGGGCCGGAAGAGAAGTCGGCCGGCGTGCTCTAAAGGCACTCTGATCAATTCGATGTTTTGAAAATGCACGGCTTCAGCCGTGCCGTGAATGCCGCAGAATGAGCGGGTGCTTTACAGGCTGCGGAAAAACTCCATGGGCGAGGTGGTTTGTATCAGGGCACGAGTTTACTCGTGCCGTAAATGCTGTAGAAACAACGTCGGGCTTTAGCCCCTGCTAAATTCTCACCCGCCGGGAAGCCTTTTTCCGCAGCCCGTCTAGCCCCTGAGGGAACGGAAGCCAATCTGCTATTCCGTCGAGCCGTTGTCTTCCGCGGGTAGCATCTGATAACTCACAAATGCCAGGCTCTTCGAGTCCGGCGACCAGTTGGCAACATTCATCGAGCCGTCGCCGCCGATGAGGTGGACGAGCGTGCGAATCTTGTTGTCGCCAGTCGACAGGATGCGCAGGGTGATGTCCTTGTTGGCAGCATGAGTCGTTACGCTGGGATCGTAGGAGAGAAACACGATCGACTTGCCGTCGGGCGAAGGGTGAGGCGTCCAGTTCTTGAATTGGTCGAAGGTAACCTGCTCGGGATGGCTGCCGTCGGGCTTCATGCGGCCAATCTGCATGCCGCCCCAGCGGTCGGTGTTGAAGTAGATGTAACTTCCGTCGGGAGAATAATCGGGGTCGTCGCTGAGACCATCTCCTGTAGTCAGAGCAGTCTCCGGGCCGCCATCGACGGAGATGGCATAGAAGTTCCCTGAGCCGTGAGGGCCGCCGCGCGCGTACAGGATTGTCTTGCCGTCCGGCGACCAACTGTGAAACCAACTGGTGTTCTGAGCGACAAGCCGAGGCGTGCCGCCAGCCGCGGGGACAATGTAGACGCGGTGATCCGGATTGTCGGTCGAGGAACATGTGAGGGCGAACCACTTTCCGTCCGGCGAGAAGCCGTGACTGCCCGAGCAATTGGTAAGGTTGCCGACGTCGAGCAGTTGTGGAGCGCCACCCGCGACAGGGATCGTATAGATTCGCCCGTCCCGTGTGAACATCAGCGACTTGCCGTCGCGCGACCAGTTTGGCGCCATGGAATGGCCCGCCTCCGAGAGCAGGATTGTGTCTATGCTATGGTCCTCGGCGATCTCAATCGTATGCAAGGAGCTGTAGAGAACGAGTTTGGCGGGCGCAGCCGGCGGGCTCAGTTGCTTCAACTCGACGTTGGAGAAAGTTGCTTTTTCAGCGACTGCGGTATTGTGCCCGGAGAGGCCGATGCCGGCATAAAACTGCCCGTCGAGATGGAGCTTGATGGTAGCGCCCACCTGATGAAGCGGCTCGCCGTGGTTGGAGACAAACATGGTAAAGGTGTCGCCGCGCTTTTCAAGGCGGACGCGGCGCGGCGGATCGATGTTGATTCCGTCGCTCTGCGTGTTGTCCCCTTTGTTGCGGCGGTATTGCAGGGCCGTGAGCCCGGAGCCATGCTGGGCGGCGTCGACATAGGCGCTGTCGGCATCGAGCGTCTGGCGAACCATCAAGACCGCTTTCCGATACGGATGGTGGTCGCCGGTCTTCTCCGGAAAGTCGATGTCGGCGCTGAGCGAAAGGTCGCCGGAGAGCTTCTTCCAGACAAAATGGAAGCCGTCGTTCGTCGACCAGAGATCCCAGCCTGCCGCGGCAATCTTGTATGTGCCCGCCGCCGTTGAGTAGGTAACTTCGCCGGGCGGGACGACCTTGCCCACATCGGACCGGCCCTCGAAGATGCCGAGGGAACTGGTCGAGGCCTGCGCAGAAAGCGATGAAGCAATAGTGCAAAGTGCCAAGAGAACAAGCGCGAAGAGAGAGCGGATAATTCGCAGGGACATTTGAAGAACCTCCTGAGGTGTCGCCACGCGAAATCCGGTGCTTGAAGTCTTCCCGTTTGCTTGGCGAGCAAAATATAGGTTTGGAAGGCGGGATTGTCAAACCGGCCGGTTCAGGATCGGCCCCCACCGGCTTCGCCGACCCACGGGAGATGAAACTGTGCCTCATCCATCAGACATCTTTGTTTTTTTCGATGGGTTGGAGTCCGTAGAACTCCACGATGGCGTCTTGTTTTGTAAAACTTACAACCTGGTTTCTTATCGGGATTCGAAACCTCCCCGTTGCATGGAATTACCCCCATCCGGCGCACAATTGATAAAGAAAGGACGACCCAGGATGCGGCCCCAGCCGTCGAGTGGCAAACCTGTGAAAAAGCTGACTCTCACGGTAACGCAAGAGGCTTTTCGGAGCGCCCGAGTCTGGGCGGCCCAATGCGATACTTCGATCTCCGCGCGCGTCGGAGTTCTCCTTGAAGTCCTGGAGTGTCCCTCCACACGTTCTCGACAAACCGGCCGGCCCCGCGGATGCTTCCATGAAGCGAGCTACCCCCACCCCCCTGTAAATCAGACAAACCGGGCTGTGAAACTGTGAAGCAGCCACCTAAAGAACACATAGGAAATAACTTGCTTCCGGAAAACGTGGGAAAGGCGCAGAGCCTGTGAAACCGTGAGTCCGTGAATCCCCACGCAACACGGTCAAAATCATCGGGTTGAGGCGGCCTTTAAGATCCGTCACGGAATCTGTGAAAAGGTGAGATTCCTTTTGAGAGCAGGCTCTAGCGGCGGTTCATTAGCCAGCACGCAGCGTGATCACTGTGATCTCCGGCGGGCAGGCCAGACGAAACGGTAGCCCAATGGCGCCTATGCCGCGATTGACGTAAAGTTGCAGACGGCCGAGCCGGAAGCTGCCTTCGATATACTTTCTGCCCAGTGGGGGCAGGACCAGTGGGCGCACGAAGGGGACTCGAATCTGTCCGCCGTGGGTGTGGCCGCTTAGCATCAGGTCGACGGCCTGTCCTGCCGGATGAGTCAGCAGGCGGTCGGCGAAGTCCGGGGCATGGCACATCAGCACCACAGGCTCATTGGGCACATTGCGGATCGGCTCGGGGATGGCCAGCTCTGGATTCGCATGTCCTTCCAAAGGATCGTCCAATCCTGCCAGCCAGATTCTGCCGCCGCCGCGTTCGATCGGCACGCAGGCGTTCGTGAGCACTGTGATGCCATTGGCTTCAAGCGCGGCCGAGACCTCTTTTGCCCCGGCGGCAATGTCGTGGTTGCCGAGAACGGCATAGCGTGCACTGCATTCAAGTCCATTGAGGATGTTTGCGCATTGCCAGGCCGAGGCGCGAGCAGATTTCGTGGGAGCAAAGTTGACACCGCGCTTCCAACTCATTGCGGCGGTAACAAAATCCCCGGTGAGGCACACGGCGTCGGGCTTGATGCTGTTGACGCGGTCGATCACATGGCGAAGGAAGTAGGGCTCGGTGAAATCGTCCATGTGGATGTCGCTGAGTTGCGCGATGCGCATGCCGTCAAATGAGACGGGAAGACTGCGCAGGAAGAATTCGCGCTGCGTGACCTCGATCCAATGGCGTTCGATCTCGCCTGAATAGAGCGCCAAAGCTGCAACGCCGCCCAACCCTGCCTTGAGGAAGCGGCGCCTGCTGAGGGGCCTATTGCCAGAGGAGAGAGATAGAGGCATGTTCTATCGTACTCATTCCAGCGTCAGCGCGGGTGTTCGGAAAGCGTCAAGGGCGATTCGCCGCGAGGTTGAATTACTGGGTACCTTCAGCGGCATCGCCATAGGAAGGATAAGGTTCGGGCGCTGTGCTGGTGGGCATGCCGGCAAGTGTTACGAGGTCGGCCTGCACCTGTGCCCATGCGGAGGCATCCTTCTTTGTGGTGATAGGCGCCGCAGGGTTGGCATAGTAAATCTCAATGTCCTCCTTGATGCCGGGAGGTATGGGCTGCTGGGGCGTTTGCGTGAGGCGGTGAAGGAGATCGGCGTATGTGGAGTCGGTGAGCAAGTAGCCTCCCGGCTGCACTACGTACCCAGTGTCGAGGTCGCGATTGGGTAGTGGATGTTGCGGGTCCCGCACCGGGTGGGGAGTTTGGCCGGCGGTGGAGCTGATCGGCAGTGGCTGCGTGGATTGGAGCGGGGCGTCAGTCGGCTTGGAAATGGCATTCGCGGTAGTCGAACGTGTGGTGGCTGGAGGAGTAAAGCTGTCCAGCCTTTGCCGCAGAGCGGCGACGGAAAGCACGACGCTGTGCAGGTAGTCGGCTTCAGTGGCCGGGGTGGGATCCTTGATCGCGACTAGTTTCAGCGGACCGATTTTTGGGACAATGAAGATGAAGCCCGCTAGCGTGTAGGTTCCGATACCCGGCTTTCGGCGGTAGGCCTGCCAATTATTCTCCTGGGCCATTGCAGCCACGTCCTTGTCCATCGCAACACGTTCAGGGCTAACCGCCTCGGCAGGCTCGTGGCTGCGATGCAGAAGCGTGACCGCATAGGCGATGCGGGGAATGAAAGATCGAACAGCAAAACGATATCCGCTGACGTTGAAGCGGTGCTTGCGCGTGCCGGTGAAGTCTTCAGTGATGCCGTAAGTCTGGTAATAGGCCACCGCCAATTGCCGTACGGAGACCTGCAGCCCGACATGGCGGAGAAATTGGAGTGGGGCTACGCGGTGATGGGCGACTTCATCGATGTCGAATCCGAACTCGACTTGTACGTGCTGGTGCCTGGCTTGGGCGTAGTTGACCACCGGGCCGTACTTGGCTCGGAGCTTGGGGAACTCGACGGGAACAGCGACGTTGGTGGCGCCGGGGTGGCCAACTGTGTCTCCGATGTAATGGGAGAGCGCGCCAACGGCAAAGGCCAGTTCATCGGCGTTTTCTGCATTGCGGAAGAGGCTTACGACGAAGTCGCCGGCGCGGACGTAGTGAGTCAGATTGGAATAGACCATGTCGCCGAATGGGTAATAGCCGATGTCCTGGATGACGCAACCGCCGTAGGCGTAGGCGCGGGCCTCTTCGAGCTGGGCAGCAGTCAGGTCAGGATAGCGGCTGAGCAACAGCGGGACGATCGAGTCAGCCCAGGTGAGGTCGATGAGTTGCTCGTGAGTCAGCAGCGAATATGCGTCCGCGCGGCGAGGCCAGGGCAGCGCCAGCAACAGGAACAGCACAGTCAATGTCGGCAACCGGACGAGCTTCATCGTCTCCTGATTTTAGTTGAGGGCGTAAGAAATGAGTGAGCGATCTTGCACGCATGCCGCTAGTTTCGATCCTTCACGGTGGAGAAGTATTCGGCGACCTGCTGCCAATTGTCGACGCGGACAAAGCCAGCGGCGGTGAGGTTGTGCGGCGCGGTGTAAAGCAGGCCCGTTCCTTCGAAGTGGAGGAGATTGCGAGGCTGATCGTCGACCAGGAAGTCGGCGCGGAGGATGGATTTGTTGCCACAGAAGACGTAATTTGTGGGCGGAATGAACGGAAAATGGCGCTGAAGCCAACGGTACTTGGGTCCAAGGGAGTTGGGCACAAACATTGCTTGCGTGGCGATGAAGATTTCGAAGCGCGTGGAGAGATTCTTAAGGACATCTTGAGCGCCGGGCATGAGGGCGAGGTCTTCGAAGAAGTCCTCGGCATGGAGGAAGGCGCGAAGCTGCTCCTGGCGGTCGGCGGGCGTGACCTCCCAGAGGCCCTTGCCGACCAGATCACGCGGGGTCACATCTTCGTCGAAGGTCTGGTTGTAGCGGCGCAGATGCTCGGCGAGGGTGTCCGCCATGACCTCGTCCATATCCACACAGATGCGCTGCACGGGAGGCTCCTGAGAGGCAGTCCTTTACTCAACTACTGCATCTTGCCTGCCGCGTTCTCCAGCAAGACGTTCGAGACGACGGCCGTATCGGATGTGGCCGGGAGATGCGAGCAGAATCCGATGCCTACGTAGAAGGGCTCGTCGAAGTGCATGGTGATCGGGGGTCCGAACTGGTGCATCGGCTCGCCCTGCAGGCTGATGAAGAGTGAGAAGGATTCGCCATGCTTTTCAATGCCGATGCGTTTGGCATGGACGCCGGTCAGCAGGCCTGCGAAGCGATACTCGAGGTCCTTCATGAGAATGTTCTTCTCGGAGCGAAAGGCGAGATGGATCATGCCCGCGCCATGTTCGCCGGCAACGGCTTCCTTTGAGTCGTCGTCCAGGTTCTGGCGGATGACAAGAACGACCTTGCGGTCGCCGAATCCGTTGGAGTTGGGAAAGGACACATCGGCCGCGAGGGAGACATCGCCCGAGAGCTTCTTCCAGAGGTAGCGGAACTCGTCGCGGTTGTACCAGATGTTGTAGCCGGCGGAGTTGAGGGTGTATTGGCCGGTGGCGGCGTCATAACTCGCGCTGCCGGGCACTAACGGGCCGCCAATATCGGATTGTGCGCTGAAGATACCGATGGGGATGTCGAAGTTAACACTGGGGCGATGAAAGCCCGCCGGCGGAGGCACCTGGACGTGCGTCGGGGAGCTGGGCAGAGCCCAATCCGGCACTTCCGGTGCGGATGTTGCCGGCGCGCCCGGCGCTTGCGCAGGCAACTGTTGGGATGCGGCGCACATCACGACTGTGAGCAGAGTGACCAGGCAGGAGGATTTGAGAGCGTGCAAATCGAAGTGGGATTCCATGACAAGAAACTTTAGCAGGGATTGCACGGTCTTTTGAAGAATTCCTGAATTCGTAGCGATCTGCTAGGCTCCCGCGGTTTGCGACTTTCGGGGGGCGCGGCCGGCTCCGGGGACAGGCTCGGGCTGAGGAACTTTGGGAGCGGGCGCCATGGCCGGGTCCCAGTAGAGGATGCGGCTGCAACTGTCGCAGGTGAGGAGCTCGCCTTCGCGGAGCTGGTTCCACATCTGGGGACGAACCCCCATGCGGCAGCCCGTGCACTGCTGATTGTCGACGCGGGCAAGGCCGGTGCCGCGGGAGGCCGAGAGACGATCGAAACGGGTGAGCAACTCGGGTTCGATAAGGGGCCGGAGGACCTCACGCTCCACGTTCAGCGCGGCGAGCTGGGCGGTGAGTTCCTGCTTGCGGAGGCTGAGGCGGGCGCGGGTTTTTTCGAGCGCTGCAGACATGATTTCGACCTGACCGCGGGCGCCGGCAAGCACGCCTTCCTGGGCTTCTGTACGCTCAAGACTGGCGAATTCTTCGTTTTCGAGCCGGTCGGCTTCGGAGGATTCAAAGGCGATCTCGTGCACGATGGCGGCGGCCTGCTCCGGAGTCTTAACGGAGTCGAGTTGAGTACGGAAGCGGACGCACTTCTTGCGATGCTCGGCGATTTCGCGATCGAGGCGGGTGCGAAGCGACTCTTCGCGGCTGAGGGCATCGGAGGCCTCGGCAGCCTGCCGCTCGGCGGCTTTCAGGGCGGCTTCGGCCTGGACGAGCTCGGCAGGCATGGCGCGCGTCTCCTGGGCCAGGTGGATTCGTTCCAATTCGACGGCCTGCAATTTTACGAGATTTTCAATCAGTGCTTGCATCTGTGCCAAGAAGGATACGGCATTGGGCTTGTCAAAAGAAAATGGGTGGCGTCGATTCCAAGAGAATGGGACTGCGACAATTGAAAGCAAGTGGAGGGCGGGATTGACGGCGAGGCGGGCGGGATTCTGGCGCAGGCACCGGTGGTTGAGGTGGATCTGCTTCGTGTTGCTGGCGGCGCTGACGGTGATGACCGGCGTGGTGGTGGTTCTGGCGCACCAGGCCGAGCCACTGCTTCGCGCCACGATCGTGCAGGGGCTGGAAGACCACTTTCATGCGCGCGTGGAACTGGACAGCTTTCACCTGACGTTGCGGGATGGTTTGTGGGCCGACGGCAAAGGGCTGCGTATCTGGCCGCCTGCCCAGGTTGCAGGAGTCGCGGTTCCGGGCACGGCGGCTCCTGCTGTTCCACTGATCCTGCTCGGGGAGTTCCAGTTTCATTTGCCCTTCAACTACAAGCTGGGGTACAAGCCGGGGCAGGCGATTCGGGTTTCTGTGGTGCAACTGAAGGGGTTGGAGGTGGACGTGCCGCCGCGGTCGCATTTTGAGCACAACGCGGAAGCGGCGAGGGGTACGTACCCGGAAAGTGCGCTCCAGACGAATTCCGGGATTGGATTGCTGCGCTTCCAGGTGGAAGGCATAGAGTGCACTGGGGCACACCTGACGGTGGAGACAAGCAAGCCTGACAAGCTGCCGCTGGAGTTTGCGATTGCGCGTCTGAAGCTGAAAGGGACCGCCTCGGGGATCGGCTTAGGCGGCGCCATGGGCTTCGAGGCGGAGCTGACCAATCCGAGGCCGGTTGGGACGATTCACACGACAGGCAGCCTTGGACCGTGGGTGGTTGAGGATCCGGGTGAAAGCCCACTCACGGGCGACTACCGGTTTGAAAAGGCGGACTTGAGTGGATTCAAAGGGATTGCGGGAACTCTGAGCTCGATCGGGCACTACGAGGGAACGCTCCGCAATCTGGTTGTGGATGGGGAGACGGATACGCCGGATTTCCGGCTGACCCACTTCGGCACGGCGTTGCCGCTGCACACGAAGTTTCACGTAAAAGTGGACGGGACCAACGGAGATACGTGGCTTGAACCGGTGGAGGCGATGCTGGGAAAATCCCATTTCTGGGCGCGTGGACAGATCGTGCGGGTAGCAGCAGTGACGGACGGGAAGGGTGGGCCGAGTGCTCGTGGGCATGACATAGCGCTGACCGTGAATGTGGACCGGGGGCGGATCGAGGATTTTCTTCGGCTTGCTAGCAAATCAGGGTCGCCGCTGCTGACGGGCGCGTTGTCCATGAAGGCCGGGCTCGAGATTGCGCCGGGGCCGGTTCCAATCCAGGTGCGTCTAAAGCTTGCAGGCAGGTTCGATCTAAACGATGTGCAGTTTGCCAGCGCGAAGATTCAGGACCGGATCGCGGAACTGAGCGCGCGCGGGCAGGGACGGCCGAAGGATACCAAGAGCGGCGGCGATGCCGGTGTTCGCTCGGCGATGAAGGGCGATTTCAAGATGGCGGGCGGAGTGGTGACGCTGCCTGCGCTCGAATACACCGTACCGGGAGCCGTGATTGACTTAAAGGGAACCTATGGCGTGGACGGTGGGAAACTGGACTTCGCGGGCACTGCAAAGATGCAGGCCACGGTCTCGGCGATGGTGGGCGGGTGGAAGGGATTGTTGCTGAAGCCCGTGGACCGCTACTTCAAGAAGGACGGGGCCGGGACTGAGGTTCCGATTCATATCGATGGCATGCGGGATAATCCTCATTTCGGAATCGACTTCAACCGGATGAAGGGAACCTCCGAACAGCGGCCGGATGAGCCGCATTAAGCATGCGAATTCCCGGTGGCCCGCATTTGATTCGATCAATGGCGCGACCGGCGTGATAGTTTGGCTGGAGTTGCAAAGACTGCCGAATTGATCAACGGCGGGCCAAGCGCGAGGAGACCGCAATGCACTTAGTGAATCGTGGAAAAAGGATGACCGAGAGCTGCGTTTTGATCCTGATGTTGGGGACCGTGGCGCTGACTGCAGGAGGACAAACCGCGACCGTGAAGCCCGCTCCCAGCACTAGAACCGAACCGGCGGAAGGAGACTGGTGGAAGAATGCCGTCATTTACGAGATTTACCCACGCAGCTTTCAGGACACGAACGGCGACGGAATCGGTGACCTGAACGGCATTACCGGGCGCCTCGACTATCTGAAAGAGCTGGGAGTGGACGCGATCTGGCTGACGCCGGTGTATCCATCGCCGCAAGTGGATTTTGGCTACGATATCTCCGATTACAAGAACATCGATCCCCAGTACGGCACACTGGCCGACTTCGACCGGCTGATAGCGGAGGCGGGGCAGCGCCATATCCGCGTGATTATGGACATGGTGATGAACCACACCTCCGATCGGCACGAGTGGTTCCTTCAGTCGCGGTCGTCGAAGGAAAATCCTTACCGGGACTGGTATGTGTGGCATGACGGTAAGGTCGATCCCGTTACCGGCAAGCCAGTGCCGCCAAACAACTGGCAATCGCTGTTTGGACATTCGGCGTGGCAGTGGGACGAAAAGACGAAGCAGTTTTACTACCACAAGTTCTACATCCAGCAGCCCGACGTGAATTGGTTCAACCCCAAGGTGCACAAGGAATTCGAAGACATCGTCAGCTTCTGGCTAGACCGTGGGGTGGCGGGGTTCCGGTTCGATGCGATCACGACTCTCTTCGAGGATCCAAGCCTTGCGGATGAAGGCGTGGTGAAAGACAAGAACGGGAAAACGATCGTCAACGCTTACGGCGACCCGCAATTGGACGGCTCGAAGACCGACAATCAGCCGGGACTGCACGCGGTGATGCAGGAAATGCGGGCGACGACGGACAAGTTCAATAGCAAGGTATTTCCGGGCACACGGGTGCTGATCGGCGAGACGTACCTGCCCAACATTGAAGAGCTGTCCAAGATGTACGGGCCGCCGGGGAAGCCGGAGTTTCATCTGCCGATGGATACGCAGGTGGCGTTCATCAACAAGTTGGACGTAGCCACTTTCCGCGCGAAGTTGGTTGATGCGGAGACGCACCTGAGCGCGCACGTTCCGCTGCTGTTGTTTGACAACCACGATAACCCGCGGCTGGACCTTCGCTACGGCGACGGCGTGCACGACGAGGACATTCAGCGTGTGTTGGCGACGATTCTGTTCGCGAGCCGCGGGGCGGCGCTGTTCTATTACGGCGACGAGATCGGGATGAAGACCACTCCGCCGAAACGCAGGCAGGACGTGAAGGACCCCATTGGCATTACCGGCTGGCCCAAGGAAAAGGGACGCGACGGCGAGCGCACGCCGATGCAATGGGACGCGAGCGTGAACGCCGGCTTTACGAAAGGAGCGCCATGGCTTCCGGTGCCGCCGAATGCGAAGACAATCAACGTGGCCACGCAGAAGAACGATCCCAACGCGCTGTTTGCGTGGTATCGGAGCCTGATCCGGCTCAAGAAGTCTGTCCCGGCCTTTGAGAATGGCGCCAACATCATGCTCGACACGGAAGACAACAAGGTGTTGAGTTGGATGCGGCAGGCGCCCGGAGCGGCCCAGGTGGTGGTGAGCGTCAACTTCACGGCCGAGCCGCAGACGGTGAATCTGGCCATGGGCGGGGCGGGAGTGAGGCCGAGGCGCGTGAAAACGCTGCTGAAGACGCCGGGAGCGGCTGATCCGCAGTCGCTGGACGCAATCGAATTGGGTCCGTTCGGGGTCTACATCGGAGAAGTGCAGTAGCTTATCCGATCAAGTATAGAAGGCACAGCAGTATGCGGCTCTCAGATGCCCTGAGAGCCTGGGTCCGTTTTCGCGGTCTTGCCGCAATTCTTCGGGCAAAGGGGTATCCCGGCCGATTCCCGAAGAGAAAGCGACGTTCTTGATCAGACTTGTTGGATTTTTTCTACGAAGCCATTTTCAGGAGTTCCTGCTCGGCGCGCAGCCAGTCCTGTTCTGCAAATCCGTCCAGATAGCCGCGCTGCTCCCAATAGGCTCGCGCTAATCTTTCAATCTCTTCGCGTGGCGGCATTGCCGGTCTTGAAGAAGTGGTGACCTTTTCTTTCTTTGCGGCGGTTTTGCGCGGCTTCGCGGGGGCTTTTGCTGCCTTGACGGTAGAGGGGGTCTTTGATTTCTTAACGGAATCTGTCATGTATAAGCTCCTTCGTAGGAATCGCCGCCAGCTTCCGGGGATCCCCTTCAGGATACAGGACGGTCACGTCTCCCGCGATTCTTAATCGGGCGCCGCACCTTATTGCTAAACACCCACGCTGGATTTGCGCTCTATTCGCGCCTTATGGAGGACTTGCGAGTTTTTGCAGGCAAGGCGCGCACACTGTCGTGTTGAAAGCGCGCGAACGAAGAACTGGTACAGGCAGGAGTACTGGGCCAAGTCGAAGGCGCGGACATCGGAGAACGATGCCCGAGCCTTTGAGGGTCTAGCGACCGAGGTTCAGGTTCACATCGGGAAGGACAGAGGTTCCTTCCAAACGCACTCCGTCGAGGGTGCTGGGATTGAGTCCAAGTGCGCGAAGGATGGTGGGCGCCACCTGGTTGGTTCCGACGCTTGTGTACACCGTGTTCGAATGGAAGTCCGGGTTGGAGAGTAGCAGCATGACGTTGACGTCATCGTGCGCGAAGCCGCCGTGCTCCTCCTGCTTGGTATTGCTGCCGGTATAGGTGACACCGACATTCGGCGTAACGATGATGTCCGGCGTGCGAGGATCGTCCGGCGAGAGCCCGCCCAGGTCGTAGTTCAACGCCGCGCTCGGCCCATAGTAGATCTGCCCGATCCCGGTTGCGGCACGATTCGCTTCGAGCAGTGAAACGGCCGCGCCGGTGTAGGAGGGATTCGTCAGCCAGAGGAGCGAGACATCGTCCTCGGTGGAACCGACGCCGCTGCCGTTCGGATCTTCAGAGGGCGGCATCGCCACGTGGAGTTGATTGGAGATCAGCGTCGCCGGCGACAGGCCGTTGCTGGTCTTTCCGGGTACCGCATCGTATGCGTTGGGATCGATTGGCGACTGGCCGTGCTTCGCCGTGACGATCACCAGCGTCGAATCCAGCAGGCCGCGATTCTTGAGGTCCTGCACCATTTCACCGATGGAGTCGTCTGTAAACTCGATTTCGCCGGCGAGGGTCGAGGTTGGGGTTCCGGAAGCATCCAGGTAGCCGCCCTTCAGGCCGTTCTCGATGTACTTCTCACCGACGCTGACCGCCTGGAAGTTCATGCCGAAGATGGTTGGAGTCTTCGTCGAAGCCGTGCCAAGGTGATTCTTGCCGTTAATCCAGTTCAGCACTGCATTCACCTTCAACGTGTCGTAGCACTTGATATTGGTAAAGCTGTTGGTCCAGGCGGTCAGATCGGCCGCCGAATCCGGGATCGATGAGCAGTTCACACCATCCGGCGTATGCACTCCGGGAAGCCCGACCACATTCGAGTTGATCTCTGGCGAATAGTAATCATCCAACATGCCGCCGTATCCGGCAACCGACGAGTAGGAGGGGTGCTTGTCGGACCACGCAACGTAGCCGCCAGCCGCGTGAATCACGCCGAAGACACTGTTGGTGCGCACAAAATTCCACGGCATCACCGGCGCGCAACCGTTCTTCGGATCGCGATCCATCCTCGTCGTATCAAGGGAGGCGATGCCCCCATCGGTCAGGCTGGCTCCCGGCGCACCTCCGTTGAGTCTCGTGTAGTCGAGGTCGATGGCTTCTTCATACTCGGTCGTGAAACCGGTTGGGGCTGTCCCTGCCGTGCACGTCCCAGGGCCATTTCCATACCATGTCGCCTGTGCGGGGCCGTCAAGCGAGCGATCGTACGCAACGTCGTAATACACGCCCATCGTCCGCGGGGTTGCGCCGGTCACGATGTTCATCAATCCCGGAAACGAGTCGGACGGCTTTGAGGTGCTGGCGTTGACGTAGCTGACGCCCGTCTTGCCCAGCGCGGCAAGGTTGGGGCAATACGGCTTGCCGTCATTTACACCCGCAACGCCTTTCGAGCAGTTCGAGAAATCAACAGCGTGCATGCCGTCGATACTGATCAACAGAACATGACGGATTGGACCATCTTGCCAGCCTGAATCGTTGTTTTGCGCCATAACACTGACCGCGGAAAAGACGGCCAAGGACGTGAGGAACAGGGGAATGTTCTTCATTGTTACCTCCTAGGTTTGCGATTCTAGCCATTGCTGGTTGGAAGGTAGGTTTCCCGCGTGTGAATACTGTGTAAAATGAGGAGCGGCCACGAGCAAGCATTGACGACTTCGCAGTGCTGCCTCTGCGAGCACTGTGTCTGCTTGCTCTGTGGCAGTCGACCGTGTTTGACTGTGTTCCGAAGGTGGACGAAAGAGATGGGATACATTCTTGCCCTGGACCAGGGGACGACCAGTTCCCGCGCAATTCTGTTCGATGAGAGCGGGGCGATTGCCTCGACGGCGCAGCACGAGTTTGCGCAGTTCTACCCGCAGGCGGGATGGGTGGAGCACGATCCCACCGAGATCCTCACCAGCCAGCTCTCCTGCGCTGTCGAGGCGCTGGGCAAAGTCGGCGCGCGGCCTCGGGATGTGGCGGCCATTGGGATCACCAACCAGCGCGAGACCGTGATCGTGTGGGAGCGGGCAACGGGCAAGGCGATTCATCCGGCGATTGTGTGGCAGGATCGGCGGACAGCCGCGCAGTGCAGCGCTTTGGAGGAGAGTGGAGTTGGGGAAAGTGTCTCCTCAAAGACCGGGCTGGTGCTGGACCCGTATTTCTCCGCGACCAAGGTGGCCTGGATTCTGGACAACGTGCCGGGCGCGCGGGCAAGGGCCGATCAGGGCGAGCTCGCCTTTGGAACCGTGGACAGTTGGCTGATCTGGCACCTGACCAGCGGGAAGAGGCATGTGACAGACGTGACCAATGCCTCGCGCACGCTGCTCTACAACATTGTGAAGGGTGAGTGGGACTCGGAGCTGCTGAAGGTATTTGGAGTTCCGGAGAGCATGTTGCCTGAAGTTGCCTGGTCGAGCGAGCAGGTGGGCGAGGTGACGACCACGCTGGGGCTCGGCGGCGCGGCGATTGCAGGGATTGCCGGAGACCAGCAGGCGGCGCTCTTCGGGCAGTTGTGCTGGAGCGCGGGAGAGGCCAAGAACACCTACGGCACCGGTTGCTTCCTGCTGCAGAACGTCGGGACTGAGTTCGTGCGCTCAAAGCACCGGCTGATTACTACGCTGGCGGCCAGTGCCGGCCGGCGGCGGGAGTACGCGCTGGAGGGAAGCATCTTTATCGGCGGCGCGGTGGTGCAGTGGCTGCGCGACAACCTGAAGCTGATTGAGTCGTCCGCGGATGTGGAAGCGCTGGCGGCGAGTGTGCCGCATTCCGGCGGCGTGGTGTTCGTTCCGGCGTTTGTGGGGCTGGGTGCGCCTCATTGGGATGCGCACGCGGCGGGAATGCTGATCGGGCTGCGGCGGGATACAAAGCCGGGGCACATTGCGCGAGCGGCTCTCGAGGCCATCGCCTTCCAGGTGGCAGACGTGCTGGAGGCCGTGCATGGCGAGACGGGAACGCCGCTGGCCGCGCTGCGCGTTGACGGCGGCGCTTCGGTGAACGATTTGCTCATGCAATTCCAGGCCGATGTGCTGAGCGTGCCGGTTGTGCGGCCGCAGGTGACGGAAACGACCGCCCTGGGTGCGGCTTACCTGGCTGGGTTAGCGACGGGATTCTGGGCGGGGCCGGAGGAGTTGCGGGCGAAGCGACAGGGCGACAAGCGGTTTGAGCCGAAGATGGAGGCGAGCGATCGGGCGGAGCGGCGCGGTCTCTGGAAGAAGGCCGTGGAGCGGGCCAAGGCCTGGGCCGCGTGACGGAAGCGGGATGGAATCGTGAGTCTTGCGCGGTGGCGGAGCATCTGCTTTGGTAGTAGCGGGAGCTTGGACTCATGGAGGTCGAGATGGCGACAGCGGTTTGCAGTCATGTTGCGGAGCACTTGAAGAACGTGAAGCCGCAGACGAAGGGTTGCGAGGAGTGCCTCAAGATGGGCGACAAGTGGGTGCACTTGCGCATGTGCCTGGAGTGCGGGCACGTGGGCTGCTGCGACTCTTCGAAGAACCGCCACGCACGGGCGCACTTCCACGAGACGCAGCATCCGCTGATTCAGTCCGCCGAGCGCGGAGAGGACTGGAAGTGGTGCTATATCGATGAGGTGTATTTGTAGGCAGCTACGCTAACTCGACCTCGATTTTCTTGGCTTCCGCATCAAGCTTTAGGAGTCTGAAGGTGCGGATCTGGCCTTCGGCTAACGGCTCGGGTTTGGATTGGGCGGCGGGGGCGTTGCCTTGCCAGCGGGCTTTAAGCATCGATGACAGGCTGGAAAGGTCGGGCTTGGATGCGGGCTTCGTTCCAATTTGTACTTCTGGGGCGATGGATGGGGTGGCGTTGGCGAAGGTAGTGCGGCAGGTGGCGCGAATGCCTGCGCCTAACTCGACGTGGGTGAGGGTCGGGGACTGCTCGACGATGCGGCCGGAGACTTCGTCTCCAACTTTGTGCTCGGCGATGTACTCGTCGATGCTTGTCGGAACCAGCTGCTTCATGCTGAGCTTGATCTGGCGCTTCTCGGGGTCGATGGCCAAGATCTGCGCTTTGACCACCTGGCCGGCGCGCAGCACGTCGGACGGGTGGCTGAGACGCCGGTCGGCGACGATCTCGCTGATGTGGACCAGGCCCTCGACGCCGTCGGCAATCTGAACGAAAGCGCCGAAGTTCATCAGCTTGGTGACCGAGCCCTGGACCTCGGAGCCGACAGGGAAGTTGCGCTGCGCATCGAGCCAGGGGTCGGCGAGAGTTTGCTTGAGGCCGAGAGCGATGCGGCGCTCCTCCGGCTTGACGGAGAGAATAACGGCGTCGACGCGGTCGCCTTGCTTGAGAACGTCGCCGGGGTGGCGAATCTTCTTGCCCCAAGACATCTCGGAGATATGGATCAGGCCTTCGAGTCCGGGTT
>Ga0182014_10000767_pt1 | contig 43503 bp, 26 predicted proteins | sample 612S2DmetaG_FD_120489 | JGI IMG/M metagenome (GOLD analysis project Ga0182014, IMG submission 120489) | Permafrost microbial communities from Stordalen Mire, Sweden - 612S2D metaG | ecosystem: Environmental > Terrestrial > Soil > Wetlands > Permafrost | place: Sweden: Stordalen | collected... | reverse complement strand
GTGGTGGCCGGTGTGGCCGATGCCGAGGCGGCCGAGGCCGGCCCGGTCCCGTTCACGTTGGTGGCCGTCACCGTGAAGGTGTAGGCGGTGCCGTTGGTGAGACCCGTCACGGTGCAGGTCGTGGCCGGTGTGGCCGGGGCCGTCGACGTCGAGGTGCAGGTCTGACCGCCGCTCGAGGTCACGGTGTAGCCGGTGATGGATGAGCCGCCGTTGCTGGCCGGTGCCGTCCAGGTGACCACCGACTGGGCGTTGGCGAACGACGTCGCCGTCACCCCGGTCGGGGCGCCCGGGACGGTCGACGCGGTCGCGCTCACCGGGGCAGAGGCCGGTCCGGTGCCAACGACGTTGGTGGCCATCACGGTGAAGGTGTAGTTCGTGCCGGCGGTCAGACCGAGGAAGGTGCACGTGGTCGTGTTCCCGTTGCCGGTCGTACAGGGGTGACCACCGCTGGACGTCACGGTGTAGCTCGTGATGGCCGAGCCTCCGGTCACGACCGGAGCTGTCCAGGAGACCATGACCTGGGGTGTCGAGGTGAACGGAGTACCGGGCACGTTGGTCGCGGTGACGTCGGTCGGTGCACCGGGCGTGCTCGCCGGGGTGATGGCGTTCGACGGGGCGGAGGCGGCGCTGGTCCCGACAGCGTTGGTGGCGGTGACTGTGAATGTGTACGTGGTGCCGTTGGTCAGGCCCGTCACGGTGCAGCTGGTGGCACCTGTGGTGGTGCACGTCCTTGTGCCCGGGCTGGCGGTGACGGTGTAGCCGGTGATGACCGAGCCGCCATTGTCGGTAGGTGCGGTCCATGACACCGTCGAGGAAACGTTCTGCCCCGTCGTGGCCGTGACGCCGGTCGGAGGTTGCGGGGGCCCGCCGGGCGTCGCCGGGTTCGAGGCCGCCGAGGCGGCGCCGGTGCCGGCGGGGCTGGTGGCCGTCACCGTGAACGTGTAAGCCGTGCCGTTGGTCAGGCCCGTGACCGTGCAGGTGGTCGCGCCCGTGGTGGTGCAGGTCTGACCGACGCTCGACGTGACGGTGTACCCCGTGATGGCCAGTCCGCCATTCGATGCCGGTGCGGTCCAGGACACCACCGACTGACCGCTGACGTTGGAGGTGGCCGTGACGGCCGTCGGGGTGCCGGGCACCGTCGCCGGGACGATGGCGGCCGATGCGGCAGAGGCCGCGCTGGTGCCGGAGCCATTGGTGGCCACGACCGAGAAGGTGTACGCCGTGCCGGCGGTCAGACCGCTGGTGATCGTGCAGGCAGTGGCCGTGGCACCGGCGACGGTGCAGGTCCCGCCCGCGGGGCTGGAGGTCACGGTGTAGCCGGTGATGGCGGAGCCGCCGCTGTTGGCGGGGTCGGTCCACGTGACGGCCACCTGCGGATTGGCGCCGTAGGCGATGCCCGCGGTGTAGCTGGCCGAGCCGATAGTGGGGGCCTGGGGCACCGTCGACGGGGTGGCAGAGGCTGAGGCAACAGATGGTGCAGACGGCCCGGTCGGTGCCGTGGTCGTGTGTGCTGCTGTGACCGTGAAGGTGTAGGCAACACCGTTGGTGAGCCCGGTTACCGTGCACGAAGTAGCGGCGGTGGTACAGGTCTTCGCACCCGGACTAGAAGTGACTATGTACTGGTTGATCGTGGCGCCACCGGTGTACGCAGGTGCCGTCCAGCTCACGACCGACTGTGTGTTGGCGTAGGACGTGGCGGTCACATTTGTGGGCGGATTGGGAACGGTGGTCGTCGGAACGACGGCATTGGAGGCCACAGAGGAGGCACTGGTGCCCGCCGAGTTGATGGCGACCACGGTGAAGGTGTAGCTGGTCAAGTCGGTCAGTCCGGTCACGATGCAGGACGTGGTGCTGGTGGTGCAGGTCTTGGCACCTGGGCTCGACATGACGGTGTACCCGGTGATGGCAGCGCCGCCGTTGGAGGCAGGCGCGGTCCAGGAGACGGTGCCCTGGGTGTACCCGCCCACTGCGGTGACGCCGGTGGGCGGCCCGGGGGCGGTGGCCGGGATAGCTGGCGCCGACGGAGCCGAGGCCGCGCTGGTGCCGACCGCGTTCGTGGCGGTCACGGTGAAGGTGTAGGAGGTCCCGTTGGTGAGACCGGTCACGGTGCACGTCGTCGTCGTGCCGTTGGCCGTGGTGCATGTCTGACCGCCATTCGAGGTGACGGTGTAGTGGGTGATTGTCGAGCCGCCGGTCGACGCGGATGCCGCCCACGTGACGACCGACTGTGTGCTGGCGTTCGACGTGGCGGCAACGTTGGTCGGGGCCACTGGTGGGCCGATCGGGGTGACCGAGTTCGACGAAGCCGACGACGGGCCGGTGCCGGCGCCGTTGGTCGCAGCGACCTTGAAGGTGTAGCTGTCCCCGTTGGTCAGCCCGGTCACGGTGATGGGGCTGGCCGACCCCGTCGATGTCTGGCCACCGTTGGCCGTGGTCGTGGTGTCGGTGGCGGTCACCGTGTAGGAGGTAACCGGGGCGCCACCATTGGCTGCCGGTGCGCTGAACGTCACCATGGCCGACCCGTTGCTGGCCGTGGCACTGCCGATGGTCGGGGTGCCGGGCAAGGCCGCCGGCGTGGCGGGGGCCGATGCAGCGGAAGCAGGACCCGTCCCGATGGCGTTGGTGGCCGTCACGGTGAAGGTATACGACATCCCGTTGGTGAGCCCGGTCACCGTGCACGAAGTGTTACCGGTGGTCGTGCAGGTCATACCTGACGAAGAGGTCACTCTGTACCCGGTGATCGGCAGACCGCCGTTCGAGCCGGGTGGGGTCCAAGAAACCACGGACTGTCCGTTGGCGAACGACGTGGCGGTCACCCCGGTAGGTGCGCCCGGCGTGGTCGGCACCACCACCGAGTTGGACGGCAGGGACAACGGGCCGGTCCCAACCGCGTTCGTGGCGGTGACGGTGAAGGTGTACGTGCCACCGACGCTGAGTCCGGAGATGGTGGTCGAGGTAGCGGTGGCACTGGTCACGACCAGGCCCGTGCAGCTGCCGCACGCCGGCGACGGTGTGACTGTGTACTTGGTGATCGGGTAGCCGGGTGATGCCGGGTCGGTCCAGCCGACGGTGACCGTGTCGTTGGCGTTGCCGGCTGCGGTCACCTGGGTCGGGGCATAGGGGACGGCAGGTGTCGCCGTCGACGGGGACGGCAATGACGGGTCGCTCGTACCGCTGCCATTGGTGGCGGTCACCGTGAAGACATAGCTCACCCCCGGGGTGAGGCCGCCGATGCTCGCCGACGTGGCCGTGGCACCGGTGACCGTCGTGCCAGTGCACGTCCCGCACGACGGCATCGGGCTCACGTTGTACCGGATGATCGGCGATCCATGGTTGGCGGGATCGACCCAGCTGACCGTCGCGAACCCCCCGATGCCCGCCGTAGCGGTCACGGACGTCGGCGGCGCGGGAGCGGTGACGCTCGGGTAGCCCGGGAGCGCGCCTGGGTTCGTGGCGCAGTACTGCGAGATCGACTGCGTGGAGCCGTAGACGGGCAGGAGGGTCGGGCAGAACGTCGTCGGCACCGCGCTGGAGTCGGCGGTGACGGAGGTCAGGACCCACGATGGCGTCGTGGGCACCAGGTAGCTCGGAGGCGCCAGGAAATCGAGGAGCGGGTCCCACGTGTAGTGCTTGACGTAGCCCGATGCCGTCGTGTTCCCACTGAACGTGCCCACTGGACCACGGGCGAACTGCTGGATCGAGCCGTACACGTACAGGGGCCCTTCGTCCCCACCTGTGCCGTAGTTGTTGACCACGAACGACTGGGTGAGCGCGAGGATCGCGGCATCGATGGTGATGCCACCGGTCCCGGTCGAGACGTTGCCGGTCCCGGCCGAGGGGTCGCAGAGGGCGCCCGGGGTCCCGGCGCATGCAGGAAGTACGGAGCCGTAGTTCCCCGAGGTCACCGGATGGTTGACCTCGACGTATTCATTGGCGATGAGGCCGAGGGAGTCGTTGGTGCCACCGGGGACGTAGGGGCAGAGTCCTTCGGACTGGGCACTGGAGCCACTCTGACCGGTGACCCACTGTCCCGAGCAGTCCTCGTAGGTGATGTTGCCGTCGACGATGACGTCATTGGCCGTGCCGATGGTGAGCTGGCCGGAGAGGTTCCCGTTGACGAAGGCATCGCCCTCGCTGTCCGGTGTGCCGGTCTCGCCGTAGTAGCAGGCCGTGCAGCCGCCGGCGGTGGTCTGCGAGTTGGCGGCGTAGGAGACGGTCGAGGAGTAGGAGTTGGTCTGCCCGAGGTTGCCCTGGGACGCCGACACGTAGGTGCCGCCGCTGTAAGCGGCGGAGAAGGCACCCGTGCCGTTGCTGGCCTCGGTCGTCGTGCAGGTCGCGGTCGACTGCCAATTGCTTCCGACAGCCACGGGGGCCGACCAGTTGGAGACCGCCGAGCAGGCCGGTATGACGGCGGACGAAGTCGTCGTGTGGTAATAGCTCGTGGTGCTCGTCGTCTGGCTGAAGGCGACGGTGGCACCGCTGCTGATCTGCTGGACCGCGGAGGTGACGGTGGCGGTCAGCGTCACGGAGTTGCTGGGCGTCGGGGCCGCCGGGGAGGACGTCAGGTTGGTGGCCGAGTTGGTCACGTAGTCGTCGAACGGGTTGGCTCCGGTGACGGCCTGGCCGGCGGTGGCGTTCTGGACGAAGACGACACCGTTAAGAGGCAGCGGCGCGGTGCCGTTGTTCGGGCAGTTGTTCGTATTGGTGAGGATGTTGTTGGTGTCGAGTGTGTTGCCGTTGACGACTGACTCTGGGGTGTCGGGGCTGACCACCGTCATCTGCCCGACCCCCGATGTATCGGTGCTCAAGGTGATCTGTGTCGGGCCGGAGTACAGGCAGCCGTTGTAGCTGGCGATGGTCCCGAGCTGGGAGTCGGTGGACGGCGGCGCCTCCACCGGATTGCCGTACGTGCTGTTCGCCTGGTCAAAGAGGTAGACCTCCTTGGAGGCGTTGGCGCAGGTGGAGTAGCCAGCGGCCGTGCCGTTACTGTTCATGCCGTCCGTGCTCTGGGTGCCTCTGTTGTTGTCGTCGACGAACTGACAATTCGGATCGGCGGTCTCGACTGAGGACGCGACCTGCGGAGTGACGTTCGGATTGCCGAACGAGGGCGAGCCCGCCTGCGTCCCGTCACCACTCACGAAGACGGAGTCGTTGGTGAACGTCGGACCGAAGAGGTAGTCGTTGGGGCCGAAGTAGACCTGGGAGCTGCAGCTCGCATTGCTGCCGTCGATGTCGTAGTTGATGCCCGAACTCCAGTTGTAGCCACAGGTCGAGTAGTCGCCGTTCGGGCTGTAGGACTCATAGTTGGACCACCAGACGTGGGAGAGGAAGCCGTTCTTCGGCGCGAGGTTGAGGACCTTGTGGGCGAAGATGTAGCCGGTGGAGCTCTGGGGGTCCTTGGCCGCGCCGACCACCTCGACCGCCAAGTTGGTGAGCTCGTGCGTCGTCGGGTCGAACGTCGGCTGCGGGTTGCCGTACGTGTAGTACTCCGCACCGGTGTCGGTCGAGGCAGTGCCGGTGATGGGCGTCCACTCGCCGTAGTTGATGCCAAGGCACTTGCCCGTGCCGACGGTTTGGGTGCTGCAGTAGGCGAGGCCCGGGTTGGCGTTGACCGCCGTGACGTAGGCGTTCTCGCCGGCCGTGACTGCCTGGTTGGAGTAGTCGGCGAGGGATGCGGTCTGCTGGAGAGGAGTCGACTGGACGACGGTGAGGACGAGCGTCCCCCCGATCACACCGATGATCAGGACGAGGGCCAGGACGGCGACGATCGCCGTCTGACCGAGGTCGGAGTACCCGACGCCGCGACGCTGCATGGCCCTGGTTACCGTTGCCTTCCGGCTGTACTTCCTCAGTACTGACATCGCGGTCATCATTCGCCTAGTCCTCGTAGGGATCGCACTGGGAGGAGTACTGGTACGCGTAGCAGCCGGCGATGGCGCTGAGCGGCTGGCGGTACTCGATGATCTGGTTCACGACCGCACCGTTGGTGCCGGCGCCGGCCTTGGAGACGACGAGGTGGATCGCGATGCTCTGGATGTCGTCCAGGGGGCACAGCAGGCCGGTGCTGCCGGTGCAGGTGTTCAGCTGCTGTGAACCGGAGATCACGGAGTTGGGCTGGTTCACCATCGCCGGGGTCAACTCGAGCGTGGCATCGGATGTGGCGTCAGCCAGGGTGTAGGTGAAGATCGGGTGCAGGGGGTTTCCGGATCCGTCGACCGAGGACGGATTGTTGACCACGTCCTGGATGTTGGAGATCATTCGGTAGGTGCTCGAGTACTGGCACGTCCCGTTCGGTGTCCCGTTGATCGGGACCGGGCAAGTAGAGGTGCCGGGCGACGATTGGCTCATCGTGGGCAGGTACAGACGCACCTGAAAGCTGCAGGAACTCGTGGTGGAGCACGTGGAGTTGTTGATCCCTGTGGGCGTCGAGTCGACCGGGTTGTCGTTGGAGTCGTACTCCCCGGCCACCACCTGGGCCGGCCCCGCCGTGCACAGGACGGGGCAATTGCTCGCCCCGACGACGTTGTCGTAGTTGGTCCCCACGTTGGTGGTCCATGTGGCGGAGAAGTTGCCGATGGACTGGAACCCCGGCGCCGGCGCCTGCGCTCCATTGGGGTCCGGAGTAGCCGGCAACGGCACGCCGGCGTTGGTCGGTGCGGGCTCCACCTCGGCGGCGACGAGTGTCCGCAGAGGTGCGAGTGCCGGGATCACCTGGTCGAACTCCTGGTACTGGGCGGTCACGCTCGAGTCGAGCGAGTCGATGAGGTTCATCGACATGAGCACCATGCCGAGGAGAACCACGAGGACGGCGGAGGTGATGAGCAACTCGACCATCGTCATGCCCTCGTCGTTCCGCTCACGCTTTCGGAATGCGGTGATCACAGCGTCACCTGGACGAGGCCCGGAAGGTAGGTCGTGGTGTTGTTACTTGCGTTGATGCTGTCAACCACCTTCACGGTGTTCTGGCCGACGATCAGTGTGAGGTTCGTCGGCGTGACCGCCGTCCCACCGCCGGTGACCGAAATCGTGTAGGTCCCGTACGGGACCGAGTTCATGGTCACGCCCGTCGCGTCGCTGACCGGCATGTTGTACGTGAGCTGCGGTTCATAAGGGCTGAGGCAGGCGGGAGCGGTCAGCGTCAACGTCGCGCCCACGTCGGGAGCACCGCCAGGGAGGTTGAGCTTGAGGGGCAGCAACCCGAGGGGGATGGTCGCGGAAGCTGTTCCTCCGGGCAGCGCCGTGAGCGCCGACGCGGATGGTTGCGCTTCTGTGGAGCAATTGCCTGCCGAGACCGAGTACCCGTTCGGTTGCGGATAGAGCACCTGTGACAGCGAGGTCGCGCCGCCCGACGTCTGCGTCGCTACGGGCGTCCACGCCGCCGTCGACCACTGTGCGACCTGGACCGGGATACCGCTGACGGTCGCCCCGGTGATCGTCGTCGGGGTCTCGACGGACCACGAGCCCTTCGGTCCGGTGCCCGATGCGAGGACGACCGGTCCGGACGTGGTCGCACCCACGGCCGCGCACGTGGATGTGCTGGCCGATGGCGGGTTCTCACACGCCACGCCGAGGTAGTACTCGACGTTGGTTCCGGCAGGAGAAACGGCGTAGTTCCACGCCCAGCTCCCAACACTCCCACCCGTAAGTGAACCGACGAGGAGCTGACCCGATCCGGCTCCGCTGGCCGACTCCGCCGAGATGACGCAGTCGGCCGAGTCACCCGATGCCGGCTGTCCACAGGAGACGGTGCTCACGTTGGCGACCGATGCCGGGATGCCGTTCGACTGGACCCAGTTGTCGGGGGTGGAGGTCAGGTCGCCGGTCCAGACGGCGGCGGTGCCGACGGAATTGGGTGAGGCATTGCCGATGGCTACGCAGTTGGTGCCGACGCAGGAGATTCCGGTCACTGCGGTGGCGTCGGTCGGGAAGGTCGCCTCGGGCGCCCACGAGCTCGGCCCGGTCGCAGCAATGGTCCCCTCGACGATGGTGTTATTCGCAGTGCTGTTGGCGATGGTGCTCGCGGTGGCCAGGCACTCGGTCGACGACGGGCAGGTGATGGTGGCCACCGACTGCACGATGTTGCCGGTCGGCAGGCTGTCGACCGTGACGGTCGGCGTCCATCCGGAGTTGCCGGCGAGGGTGGCCGGATCGCCGTCGAGGCGGAGGACCCCGGCGCCCGAAGCAGTGGCGTAGCTCAGCTCGCAGGTCGTCGTGGTGGGGCAGGCGATCGAGTTGATCGCCGTGAAGGGGATCGCAGGAGTCACGACCGACCAGATGTCGCTGCCCGATCCGACTCTTCCGGCGAGTAGTGCCGGGCCTCCCGCCGTGGTGCCGATGGCGTAGCAGCCCTGAGAGGAGGGGCAGTTGACCTGCGTGATGTCCGTGACGGTGCCGGGTGTGGCGTCGGTGGTGGTGGTGCCGAGATCGGACGTCGTGCTGTAGACCAGGCCGTTGCCACCGACGTAGCCGACGGCGACGCACTTGGCGGGGGTGGCGTTGGTGCAGTCGACCTGGTTGATGTGCGTCCCGTTCGACAGCGAGGTCGACGTCCAGGACGAGCTCGCCCCGCCCCACGCCGCAGACGCCCCGGTGGAACCGTCTCCGGTCGTCACGCAGGTGAGGCTGGCGGCGCCGGGGCACTCGACGCCGGAGTCGACGGCGGAGGCGCCCGCGAAGGTGAGGTTGGCGTTGATCCCCTCGTCGAATCCGCCCAGCTGCACGACCGTCATGGCCGTGACGGTCACCGGCTCGCCACTCTGGGTATCGGTGGCCAGATTGGAGGTGCTCACGAATGCGGGTTGGATCGGCGGTCCGGAGTAGTTCGGGAGCACGGGGGTGTCCGTGTAGCCGGGATAGACCGTCCCGGGCTGTCCGGCCGACACGGTGTACTGACCCACCGGCACCTGGGCGAAGATGCACCCGTTGAGGTCTGGGTAGAGCACGTACGGATTGGGGGAGAGGTTGGGCGGCTGTTGCAGGGTGGGTGAGCTCGACGTCTGGGTGAGTGTGACGGGTACGGTTTCGAGCCGCTTGATGTACGAGTTGCTGAGCACGTCGTCCTCGTGGACGTTCGACATGGTGATGGCGACGAAGCCCTGGGTCTGGACGCCCGGCGTCGGGTAGTCGATGTCGGTGACCTCGGAGAGCGAGCTGGAGAAGCTGTGGCCCCACGTGACGGTCACCTGCAGCTGGATGACGCCGGGATGCGTCGGACTGGGAGGTGTACCGGCCGAGCAGAGGTCGGACTGGCCGACCCCGTTGACGAGGTTCTCCGTGTAGTCGACCGTGGACTTGAAGGTCGTACCCTCGCTCTGCGTCAGGCCGTTTGCATCGGCAAGAGCGGGCGTGCCCACCTGCGTCGTGTATGCGCTGGTCAGGAGCGTGGGCTGGTTGGTGAGGATCGCACCGCCGGAGATCGGGGGCCCGAGACCCGAGTTCGACAGGACCTGGATCCAGGAGTCGGCGAGCTGCTGGGCGGCCTGGTGCTGGCGGGCCTGCGCTGCGGCCTGGGACACGTTGGTCAACAGGATGCCCATCGGGATCATCACGATCAGCAGCACGACGCCGGCGACCAGGACCTCGATGAGGGTCACACCGTCGTCGCCGCCACGGCGCGTCGCCATCAGGGCGCGGCGCGTCACTCGGGCTGTACCCAGCCCGTCACTCCGGCTCTCGGCCGGACTGCGGTGGTGACCTGTCGTTCGGTGCATGGTGCTCTTTCGGCAGAGTAAGGGCGGGAACACCCCGGGCCTAGGCGTAATTCCACCTACGCACCTATCGTCCCGGCACCGTCAGGACTTGAGGGGGTCGTCAACCGGGGGTGCTCCGGTGCAGTTCGGTAGCAAGCTCGTTGCAGCACCCGCGCGCGGGCCGCGATGGATGCCGAACGGCCCCTACGACGGCGCGTCAGAGCGGTGGACTGACGGTCCCGAAACGTCGAGTTCGTCGTCAGTCGAAGACGAATTCGGAGCGCGACGACCCGTCATCGGGCGTGCCGGGAAAGCCTCACGCAGTGGTTGAGGGTTGTGCGTACGGGCGGTCGCCGTACCGCACGGTCGTCGTCACGCGAGCGCCGCGCTGCTCGTGATCAGCGTGCGGCTCGTGCTCAGTACGAGCGGGGCAGTCCGAGGGAGTGCTGGGCGACGTAGTTGAGGATCATCTCGCGGCTGACCGGTGCGATGCGCAGCAGTCGCGCCATTCCCCACAGGTCCGCGATCCCGTACTCGCTCGACATGCCGTTGCCACCGTGGGTCTGGATCGACTGGTCGAGCGCGGCCAACGTCGCCTCGGCTGCGGCGTACTTCGCCATGTTGGCGGTCTCGCCCGCCAGCGGCGAGTCGCCGTCGTTGTCGCAGTACCACGCGGCCTTGTCGGTCATGACCCGGGCCAGCTCCACCTCGATCTTGGACTTGGCCAGCGGGTGGGCGATGCCCTGGTGGCGCGCGATCGGCGTGCCCCACACCTCGCGGGTGGTGGCGTACTCGGCGGCACGGTCGAGCGCGTAGCGGCCGATGCCGCTGGCCGTGGCGGCGGACAGGATCCGCTCGGGGTTGAGCCCGTAGAACACCTGACGCAGGCCCTCGCCCTCCTCGCCGATGAGCCGGTCGGCCTCCACCTGCACGTTGTCGAAGAACAGGGTGAACTGCTTCTCCGGTGCGGTGATCTCGACGGGCAGCACCTGCTTGTCGAGTCCGGGCGTGTCGGTGTCGACGACGAAGAGGGACAGGCGGCCGCGCCCGGTGTCCGGGTCGACGCCCGACTTGGTGACCACGAGGATCGCTTCGCACTCGTCGACGCCGGAGATGTAGTACTTCTGCCCGTTGAGACGGTAGACGTCGCCGTCCTTGGTGGCCGTCAGGGCGAGGTTGTGCGAGTTCGACCCGGCGTCCGGCTCGGTGATGGCGAATGCCATCTTGAGCTCGCCGGTGGCGAAGCGCGGCAGCCACCGCTGCTTCTGGGCCTCGGTCCCGAACTTGGCGATGATGGTGGCGCAGATGGCCGGCGACACGACGATGACGAGCAGCGGGCAGCCCTGGGCCGCGAGCTCCTCGGCCACCGCGGCGAGCTCGGTGATGCCGCCCCCGCCGCCGCCGTACTCCTCCGGCACGTTGACGCCGAGGAAGCCCTGCTCCGCGACGGCGTTCCACAGCTCGTCGGTGCGCTCGTCGGCGTGGGCCTTCTCGACGTAGTAGCTGTGTCCGAACTTCGCGGCGATCGAGGAGACGGCCTCGCGGAGCATGGTGAGCTCGTCCGACTGGGTGAAGTCCATGGCTGCCTCCAGATGTAGGTGCGGCGGGTGGCCCGACCACCCGACGCACAGATTACGACGAGTGGGGCACCAGGTGGGCCGGCAGGTCGACCGATCGGCTCCGCAGGTACTCGCCCAGTCCCTTGGCCTGGGGATCGGGGCGGGTCGAGGAGGCCACACCTTCGCCCAACAGGCCCACGACCACGAAATTCAGGGCGCGCAGGTTGGGGAAGGCGTGGCGCTGGACAACGAGGTCGCCGGCCTCGGGCAGGAGCTCGCGGAACCGGTCCAGGGTCAGTTCAGCGTCGAGCCACACCCACGCCTCGTCCGACCTGGCCCACAGGCCGACGTTGGCATTGCCGCCCTTGTCGCCCGACCGGGCGCCGATGATCGTCCCGAGCGGGAGTCGCACGGTCGCACCGGCCGCCGGGGTCCGGGCGGGAGCCGGCACCGGCTCGGCCGTGTCGGGCGCGACCGTCACCCCGGGTGCGAGCGACGCGTCTGCCCCGTCGATCACGGCCGGACCGTCGGGGGCCCGGTGGATGTGGTGGGGCACGTCGACACGGGTGCCGTCCGGGCGCACCACGGTCGGCACGACGAGGTCGGCCGGTACCAGCGCGGGCCAGTAGACGCCGTAGGCGGTGGCCGCCCCGGGCGGGGCGGTCAGGTGGAGGCCGGGGTAGCCGGCCAGGGCCAGCTCGGTGGCGGCCCCGGAGAAGCGTCGCCCCACCCGGTCGGCGTCGTCGTCCTTGACCGTCACCCGGAGCTGGGCGGTGGCCTCGACGTTGGTCGGTGCGTCGGGCTTGTCGGAGCGGATGAGGCGCGCGTCGAACTCGGCGAACTGGCCGGTCCCCCCGAGGGCGTCCGACAGCGACCGCACCGTCAGGTCGGCCTTGGCCTCGATGTCGAGTCCGGTCAGGACGAAGGTCATCGAGTTGCGCCAGCCACCCAGAAGGTTGCAGCACACCTTGACGTCCCGTGGGGCGGGCAGACCACGGGTGCCGGACAGGCGGACCCGGTCGGTCCCGACCTCGGCGACCTCGATGATGTCGAAGCGCGCCACCACGTCCGTGTTCGGGTAGTGGTGGCCGGCGATCTCGTAGAGGAGCTGCGCGGTGACGGTGCCGACGGTCACCGCGCCGCCCGTCCCGGGGTGCTTGGTGATGATCGACGACCCGTCGTCGGCCACCTCGGCGATGGGGAAGCCGGGGTGTTCGAGGCCGGGGACCTCGGTGAAGAAGGCGTAGTTGCCGCCCGTCGCCTGGGGCCCGCACTCGATGACGTGTCCGGCCACCACCGCGCCGGCCAGCGCATCCCAGTCCGTCTCACTCCAGCCGTGGTGCCAGGCGGCCGGGCCGACGACCAGCGAGGCGTCGGTGACGCGGGGGCACACCACCACGTCGGCGCCGGACGCCAGCGCGTCCACGATCGGCCAGGCACCGAGGTAGGCGTTGGCCGACACCACGGTGCCCCGGGCCTGCTCGAGCAGCTGGCCGGTATCGAGGTGGGCCATCGGGTGGCCCTCGTCGCGCAGCTCGCCCAGGCGCGGCAGCAGGTCGTCCCCCTCGATGTGGGCGACGGCCACCGACAGCCCGAGCCGGTCGGCCAACTGGCCCACCTGATCGGCCAGGCCGGCGGGGTTGAGGCCCCCGGCGTTGGTCACCACCTTGATGCCACGGTCGACGCAGGTGCCGAGCACCTCCTCCATCTGGGTGAGGAAGGTGTGGGCCCAGCCCCGCGAGGCATCGCGCTGCATCCCCTTCCAGAGGATCAGCATGGTGAGCTCGGCCAGCCAGTCGCCGGTCAGGACGTCGATCGGTCCACCCTCGACCATCTCGCGTGCGGCGGAGAGCCTGTCGCCGTAGAAGCCGGAGCAGTTGGCGATGCGTAGCGGCTCACTCATGCCGGGGCCTCCCCGTCGTCGGCCGCGTCGTCGGCCTCGACGACGACCAGGATGCGGCCGGTCTCGACCTGGTCGCCCTCCGCCACGGCCACCTCCGCCACGGTGCCGGGTCCCCCTGCGGTCACTGCGTGCTCCATCTTCATCGCCTCCATCACCACCAGCACGTGCCCGGCTTCCACGCGGTCGCCCGGCGCCACCGCCACCCGGACCACGCTGCCGGGCATGGGCGCCAGGAACGAGCCCTCCGCCACCTGCTCTGCCGCCACCGGGTGGCGCTCCTGTTGGACCAGTCGCGACGACCCGTCCGGACCGTCGACGAAGGCGATGGGTCCCACCTGTTGCACAGCGTAGCGACGGGTGACGCCGTCGACCGTCAGCGCCACACCCTGCGGGGTGAGGTCGTGGACGGCGGCGTCGAGGTCGTGGCCGTCGATGGCCAACCATGCGAGCGCCCGGCGCCGGCGACCGAAGCGGTAGTCGACGGCCACGGTCCGATCGCCCGACTCGAAGCTGACGGACTGGTGGTCCGCCGTGTTGTTGCGCCAGCCGGACGGCAGCGGCGCCAACACCGGGGCCCCGGCCCGTCGAGCGGCCTGGCCGCAGAGGGCGGCTGCCGCGGCGTGGCGACCGACCGCGTCGGTGTCGGCCAGGGGTGCTGCCAGTACGTCGAGCCCATGGCGGTCGAGGAAGCCGGTATCGGTGGCGCCCTGACCGAACGCCTCGTGGCGCAGCGTGCGGACGAGCAGGTCGCGATTGGTGGTGACGCCGTGGATCCGGGCGTCGGCCAGGGTGGCGGCCAGTGACGCCACCGCTTCGGCACGGGTCGCGGCGTGGACGACGACCTTGGCCAGCATCGGGTCGTAGTGGGGGCTGACCACGCCGCCCGACACCACACCGGCGTCGATCCGCACACCCGGGCGATCACGGGGCACGTCGAACAGATGGAGGTCACCGGTCGAGGGGAGCCAGCCGGCCGCCGGGTCCTCGGCGTAGAGGCGGGCCTCGACCGCATGGCCGACCGGGCCCCGGGCCACCGCCTCGTGGACCTCGTCGGGCAGTGGCGAGCCGCCGGCCACGAGGAGCTGCAGGCGGACCAGGTCGAGCCCGGTCACCTCCTCGGTCACCGGGTGCTCCACCTGCAGGCGGGTGTTCATCTCCAGGAAGAAGGGCTCGCCATCGCCCGGGCCCCCGGCGCCCCCGGTGTCGAGTACGAACTCGACGGTGCCGGCATTGACGTACCCGACGGCACGGGCCGCGGCCACGGCGGCATCGGACAGGCGGGCACGCAGGGCCGGACCGACGACCGGTGACGGCGCCTCCTCGATGATCTTCTGGTGGCGGCGCTGGATGCTGCACTCCCGCTCGAACAGGGCGACCGTCGCGCCGTGCGCATCGGCCAGGACCTGGACCTCGATGTGGCGGGGGGAGGTGACATAGCGCTCCAGGAAGACGGTCCCGTCGCCGAACGCCGACTGGGCCTCACGCCGGGCACCGGCCAGGGCCTCGGCCAGTGCCTCGGGTCCCTCGACGATCCGCATGCCACGGCCACCGCCGCCGGCGGAGGCCTTGACCAGGAGCGGCCAGCCGAGGGCGGCGACGTCGTCCGGGTCGGGAGGTGCGTCACCGTCGACGGTGACGGAGGGCAGAGTCGGCACGCCCGCCGCCCGCATGAGGTCCTTCGAGCCGATCTTCGACCCCATGGCGTCGATGGCGTCGGCGGACGGGCCCACCCAGATCAGGCCGGCATCGGTCACGGCGCGGGCGAATGCGCCCGACTCGGACAGGAAGCCGTAGCCGGGGTGGACGGCGTCAGCGCCCGTGCGTCGGGCGGCGTCGAGCAGGAGGTCGTGGCGGAGGTAGGTGTCGGCGGGTGCGACCCCGGGCAGCCGGACGGCGAGGTCCGCCTCGGCGACATGGGGGCTGTCGGCGTCGGCGTCCGAGTGGACGGCCACCGTGGCGATGCCCATGGCGCGGGCGGAGCGCATGATGCGGACTGCGATCTCTCCGCGGTTCGCCACCAGCAGGCGCGTGACCGGGCGCACGGGTGGCCCGTTCGGTGTGCCGTCGGCGGGGGGAGGGGTCATCGTCCGATCACATCCGGAACACGCCGTAGCCGCGGGTGCCCGTGGTCGGCTGGTTGTCGATGACCGACAGGCACAGGCCGAGCACCGTGCGTGTGTCGCGGGGGTCGATGATGCCGTCGTCGTACAGCCGGGACGACAGGTGGAGGGGGAGCGACTCCGACTCGATCTGGGCCTCGACGAGCGCGCGCATCGCCTCGTCGGCCTCCTCGTCGAAGGGGACGCCCTTGGATGCGGCGGACTGGCGTCCGACGATCGACAGGACGCCGGCCAGCTGGGCCGGGCCCATCACCGCGGAGCGAGCGTTCGGCCACGCGAAGAGGAACCGGGGGTCGTAGGCCCGACCGCACATGCCGTAGTTGCCTGCGCCGTAGGAGGCGCCGATGTTGACGGTCAGGTGGGGGACCGAGGAGTTGGCGACGGCGTTGATCATCATCGCCCCGTGCTTGATGATCCCCCCCTGCTCGTACTCCTTGCCCACCATGAAGCCGGTGGTGTTCTGGAGGAAGAGGAGCGGAACGTCGATCTGGTTGGCCAGCTGGATGAACTGGGTGGCCTTGTGGGCCTCCTCGGAGAACAGCACGCCGCGGTGGTTGGCCAGTACGCCGATCGGGTAGCCGTTGATCGAGGCCCATCCGGTGACGAGGCTCGTCCCGTACAGTGGCTTGAACTCGTCGAAGCGCGAGCCGTCCACCACCCGGGCCAGCACCTCGCGGGGGTCGAAGGGCATCTTCGGGTCGGCCGAGGCGATGCCCAGCAGCTCGTCGGGGTCGTGCACCGGGTCGTCAGCCGGGCCGGCCGGTCCGGGCCCCTCCTTGCGCCAGTGCAGCCGACGCACGATCTGGCGGCTCAGCCGGATGGCGTCGACCTCGTCGACCGCCAGGTAGTCGGCCAGCCCCGAGACGCGGGCGTGCATCGAGGCGCCACCGAGCTCCTCGTCGGTCGACTCCTCGCCGGTGGCCATCTTGACCAGCGGCGGCCCACCCAGGAACACCTTGGAGCGCTGCTCGATCATGACCACGTAGTCGCTCATGCCGGGCACGTAGGCCCCGCCGGCGGTGGCGTTGCCGAAGACCACGGCGACGGTCGGGATGGCGGCGGCGGAGTGGCGGGTGATGTCGCGGAACGCCCGGCCCCCCGGAATGAACAGTTCGGCCTGGGCGGGCAGGTCGGCCCCGCCGGACTCGGTGAGGCTCACGGTCGGGAGCCGGTTGGCCAGGGCGATGTCCGCCCCTCGGGCACCCTTGCGGAACGACCACGGGTTCATGGCCCCGCCGCGGACGGTGGGATCGGTGGCGTTGATGAGGACCTCGACGCCCTCGACGACCCCGATGCCGAGCACCGACGACGCGCCGACCGTGTACTGGGTGCCCCACGCAGCGAACGGGCAGAGCTCGAGGAAGGGTGCGTCCCGGTCGAGCAGCAGCTCGATCCGCTCGCGCGCCGTGAGCTTGCCCCGCTCACGGTGGCGGGCCACGTACCGTTCGCCGCCTCCCGCCCGGGCGGCGGCGAGCTCGGCGTTGACGAGCTCGACGCCCTCGAGCAGCGCGGACTCGTTGGCGCGGAAGGTGTCCGAGCCGGGGTCGATGGCGGTGGGGAGTACGGGCATGGGGTTCGTTGATCCCCTGGTGGGGGAGGTGTGTCGACAGAGTGTCGCATCGAAGCGGCCGACGTGGGAAGAATAGGCCCATGACCTCAGCGCCGCGTGACGAGACCTGCACCGCAGTGGCCGTCGACCGATCTGGAGCGCCTGCATGGTGATCCGCACGTACCCACAGGGCTCGCCCGACGAGTGGGAATCCGCCGGCGTCGGGACGTCGCGTTCGGACCCGCCGGGCCGGCCGTTGTCCGCCGTCGTGCTGGCCGCCGGTCACGGCACCCGCATGCGGTCGGACCGGCCGAAGCCGCTGCACCGCCTCTGCGGACGCCCGATGATCCTCCACGTACTCGACGCCTTGGCCGAATTGCCCATCGACCGCGTGGTGGTCGTGGTCGGCCACCGGGCCGAGTGGGTCACCAAGACCCTCATCGAGCATGCCCCGCCCGGGCTCGCCATCGAGTTCGTCGAGCAGGCGCAGCAACGGGGGACAGGTGACGCCATGGCGGTCGCCCTCACCGGGCTGCCCGAGGAGGACGACGGCGACGACGGCGACGTGGTCGTGCTGCCCGGTGACACCCCGCTGCTCCGCCCCGGCACGCTGGCCGCGCTGGTGCGGACGCACCGCGCCCAGGACGACGCCGCCACCCTGCTGACCGCGGTGCTCGACGACCCCACCGGGTACGGCCGGGTCGTCCGGGGACGCGACGACGCAGTGGCCCATGTGGTCGAGCAGGGCGACGCCACCGACGAGGAGCTCGAGGTCCGCGAGGTCAACACGTCGATGTACTGCTTCAAGCGGAGCGTGCTGGCACCGTCGCTGCGTCGGCTCAGCCCGGCCAACGCGCAGGGCGAGTACTACCTGACCGACGTCGTCGAGGTCCTCTACGAGGCCGGGCACCGCGTCGGCTCCATGGTGGTCGAGGACACCATGGAGGTCGCCGGGGTGAACGACCGGGCCCAGCTGGCGGTGGCCGAGGCCGAGCTGCGCGACCGGATCAACGAGCGCTGGATGCGGCGCGGCGTGACGATGTGGGACCCCCAGACCACCTACATCGACACCGACGTGACGCTGGCCACCGACGTCGTCCTGCTGCCCGGGGTGATCCTGCAGGGGGCGTGCGTCGTGGGGGAGCACGCCGAGATCGGCCCGGACACCCGGCTGGTCGACTCCGTGGTCGGCGAGGGTGCGATCGTCGCCGCCAGCGTCTGTCGGCGGTCGGTCATCGGCCCGGACGCCCGGGTCGGGCCGTTCGCCGTGCTGGCCGAGGGCACCGAGGTGCCGGCCGGTGGCGTGGTCGGTCCCGCGGCATCTGACCCCGGCGCCCCGTCGCGGTAGCGTCACGGCATGGAATTCACCCCACGCCGACGTCTCGACCTGGTGTCGGGCCGCTCCCACCCCGAGCTGGCCCAGGACATCGCCGCGCAGCTCGGCGTCGAGCTGGGTGAGGCCAACCTGCGGGAGTTCGCCAACGGCGAGATCCACTGCCGCTTCGACAGCTCCATCCGGGGAAGTGACGTCTTCATCGTCCAGACCCACTGCGGCCCGGTCAACGACTCGCTCATGGAGCACCTGATCATGATCGACGCCGCCAAGCGGGCGTCGGCCAAGCGGATCACCGCCGTGTGCCCCTACTACGGCTACTCGCGCCAGGACCGCAAGGCCACGGGCAGGGAGCCGATCACGGCCAAGCTCGTCGCCGACATGCTGTCCGTGGCCGGCGCCGACCGGGTCGTCAGCGTCGACCTGCACTCCGGTCAGATCCAGGGCTTCTTCGACATCCCCTTCGACCACCTGACGGCGGCCCCGGTGATGGTCGACTACCTGCGCAAGCACCTCAGCGACGACCTCGTGGTCGTGGCGCCCGACGCCGGCCGGGTGAAGGTGGCCGAGCGATTCAGCCAGCACCTCACCGCCGACCTCGCCGTGGTCCACAAGCGGCGACTGCGAGGCGTGGCCAACCAGGTCGAGGCACTCCACGTGGTCGGTGACGTCGAGGGTCGCCAGTGCGTGCTCATCGACGACATGATCGACACCGCCGGAACCATCGTCGCCGCCGCCGACCTCCTGGCCGACCGCGGCGCCACCGAGGTGTGGTGCATGGCCACCCATGCCGTCCTGTCCGACCCGGCCATCGACCGCCTGAAGAACTCGGCCCTGACCAAGGTCGTGGTGACCAACACCCTGCCGATCCCCCAGGACCGCCGCTTCGACAAGCTCGAGGTGCTGTCAGTGGCCAAGCTGATCAGCGACGCCATCGACGCCGTGTTCGAGGACACCTCCGTCTCCGAGATCTTCGGCGGCGAAAACCTGGCCTGAGGCACCTGTCGGGCGGGCGCGTTCCGGCCGGCCGACGACGACACCGCGGTCCCCGGGCGGGGGCGTGTGGCCCCGCCCTCCCGGTGCGTCTATCATGGTGGGCCGTCAGCAGCGGTCGCTGCCGGACCGTGCCACGGGCACGACCGGTAGGGGTAGCCCTGCGCCCGTCTCCGTACCTCCCGAGGAGTCCCCGCATGTCCGAAGCCACGCTCACCGCCCAGACCGGCCGCGAGATCGGGTCGAGTTCGACCCGTCGCCTGCGCGCCGAGGGCAAGATCCCCGGTGTGGTGTACGGCCACGGCACCGAGCCGATCGCTGTGGCGGTCGTCGCCCGCGAGTTCCAGATCGCCATGTCGGGCGAGGCCGGCCTGAACACGCTGCTGTCGCTCGACGTCGAAGGCAAGGCCCTCCTGACCCTGGCTCGTGACATCCAGCACCACCCGGTGCGGAACACCGTCACCCACGTCGACTTCCTGATCGTCAACCGTGACGAGCTCATCAGCGCCGAGGTCACCATCAACCTGGTGGGCGAGGCCGTCGAGGTCGGACACGGCGACGGCATCGTCGACCAGCAGCTGTTCACCCTGCACGTCAAGGCCAAGCCGACCGAGATCCCGCCCTCGGTGGACATCGACATCTCGTCGCTGACCATCGGCGGCGCCCTGCACGTGTCGGACATCGTGATCCCGCCAGGCGTCGAGCTCGAGACGGACCTCGATGCCACGGTCGTTGCCGGCAACCCGCCCCGCGTGCAGACGGCGACCGAGGTCGCCGAGGAGGCAGCCGGCGACGAGGCCGCCCCCGCCGCCGAGAGCACCGAGGCCTAGGCCCTGCTCCGCCGCCGCGAGGGGGCGGGTGGCGCACGCCGGGGCACCCCCATGGACCTGCTGGTCGTGGGGCTCGGCAACCCGGGCGCCGAGTACGAGGGCACCCGCCACAACATCGGCGCCGACGCCGTCGCCCTGCTGGTCGCGCGCCACCACGGCGCGTTGTCGGCGGAGAAGGGCCTCCACGCCCGGGCCGGACAGATCCGGATCGGCGACCACCGGGTCCTCTGTGCCGTTCCGCTCACCTACATGAACGAGTCCGGGCAGGCGGTCGCACCCCTGGTGCGACGTGCCGGGCTCGACGGGACCGACGAGGCGACGGGGCTGCCCACCGTGACCACCCGGTTGGTGGTGGTGCACGACGAGCTCGACCTGCCCTCGGGCCGGGTCAAGGTCAAGGTGGGTGGCGGCACGGCCGGCAACAACGGGCTGAAGTCGATCCACGCCCACCTCCACACGGGCGACTACCTGCGCGTCCGCATCGGTATCGGCAAGCCGCCGGGGCGCCAGCCCGGGGCCGACTACGTGCTGAAGCGGCCGGGCAAGGACGAGCGCGAGGTCCTGGCCGTGGCCGCCGAGGTGGCGGCCGACGCCATCGAACTGATCGCCACCGCCGGCGTCGAGACGGCCATGAACCGGATCAACACCGCCGGGTGACAGCCCGTGCCGTCCGACCTCGACGGGCCGACCACCGCGTTCGACCCGGACGACACCCGTTCCTGGCCCACGGCCGACCCCCGGTACCCTGACCGGGTGAGCCTCCGGTCCCTACCCGCACTCCTCCGCGACGAGCCCGCCATGACCAGTGTGGTGGGGGCGCGCGGCGCGACCCTGGCGGTCACCACGCCGGCCCAGGCCTTCGTACTTGCCGGGCTGCTGCGTCTCGGGACCCGACGGCCCGTGCTGGTCGTCACCCCGACCGGTGCGGCCGCCTCGCAGCTCGCCCACGACCTCGAGGTGTTCGCCGGCGCCGGCCCCGACGGTGCGAACCCGGTGGAGGTCTTCCCTGCCTGGGAGACTCTCCCCTTCGAGCGGGTCAGCCCCGAGGTCCACACCATGGGGAAGCGCCTCCGACTCCTGTGGGAGCTGGGCGGCCCGGACGCCGGGCCGGGCACCGGCCCGGGGATCGTGGTGGCACCCGTGAAGGCGGTGCTGCAGCGCCTCGGGCCCTGGCGCACGGCGGCCCGACCGGTGGTGGTGGGTAGGGGCGACCGCGTGGTGGTCGAGGAGCTGGTGGCCGAACTGGTGTCCCTCGGGTACCGCCGCGAGTCGATCGTCGAGCACCGGGGCGAGCTGGCCGTGCGCGGTGGCATCGTCGACGTGTTCCCGTCGACCGCCGACGAGCCGGTACGCATCGACCTGTGGGGTGACGAGGTCGACCGGCTCACCCGGTTCGACGTGGCCGACCAGCGCTCCACCGACGACCTCGACCGGGTCGAGCTCTACGGCTGCCGGGAGCTGGTGGCCGACGCCGACATGCGGGAGCGGGCTGCCGGGCTCGTCGGCTCGGCGCCCTGGGGGCGCCAGCAGTGGGACCGCATCGCGGACGGCCAGCAGTTCGACGGCATGGAGTCCTGGCTGCCCTGGCTGGTGGAGGGCGAGGAGCTCCTGTGCGACCTGCTCGGGGACGACGCCCTGGTGGTCCTCGTCGAGCCCCGGCGGGTGCGCGACCGGGCCGCCGAGCTGCTCGACGAGGAGTCGGCCCTGGCCGACGCGCTGGCCGACACCTGGGGCCTGCCCGACGGGGTCTACGCCCCGCGCCTGCACGTGGGGTTCGACCGGCTCCTGGCGAACACCACGGCTGCCGTGGTCTCCCTGGTCCCCACGGCCGAGGGACCCGAAGCGCCGCTCGTGGAGAGCCGGGGGTGGGAGCCGATCCTCGGGGACGGCACCCGGATGGCCTCCCAGGTGCGCCAGCTCACCGAAACCGGGTACTCGGTCGTCCTGTGCACCTCGTCGGCGGGCGGCGCCGAGCGGCTGAGCGGACTCCTGGCCGAGGAGGGGCTGCTGGTACCCGTCGCCGGGCCGGACGACGACCTGTCGGTGCCCGGGGCGCGCATTGTGGTGGCTGCCGTCGACCGCGGCTTCGTGCTGCCCGGCAGCCGGGTGGCCGTGCTGGCCGAGTCCGACGTGACCGGCCGGATGCGCCCCCACCGCCAGGCCCGGACCCGGGCGCGCCCGGTCGATGGCTTCTTCGACGACCTGGCTCCCGGCAGCTACGTCGTCCATCGCCAGCACGGCGTCGCCCTCTACGGCGGCATGGTCACCCGGACCATGGGCGGCGCCACCCGCGACTACCTGCTGCTGGAGTACAGGGGCGGCGACCGTCTCTACCTGCCGACCGACCAGATCGAGCTGCTCACGCCGTACGCGGGGGGCGACTCGCCCTCGGTCAACCGCCTGGGCGGGTCCGAGTGGCAGAAGGCCCGCTCCAGGGCCCGGGCCGCGGTCCACGAGATCGCCGAGGAGCTCGTCGCCCTCTACCGCCGCCGCCTCGAGGTGCCGGGGCACGCGTTCGGGCCCGACACACCCTGGCAGGCCGAGCTCGAGTCGTCGTTCCCGTTCGTCGAGACCTCCGACCAGCTGACGGCCATCGAGGACGTCAAGGCTGACATGGAGCGGGCCCAGCCAATGGACCGCCTGGTCTGTGGCGACGTCGGCTTCGGCAAGACGGAAGTGGCGATCCGGGCGGTGTTCAAGGCCGTCCAGGACGGCTACCAGACGGCCGTGCTGGTGCCGACGACCCTCCTCGCCAGTCAGCACGCCCAGACGTTCGCCGACCGCTTCGCGCCGTTCCCGGTGAAGGTGGCCCTGCTCAGCCGGTTCCTTACCAACGCCCAGGCCGCCGAGGTGCTGGCCGGCCTGGCCGACGGCTCGATCGACGTGGTGGTGGGGACCCACCGGCTGCTCGGACAGGACGTCTCGTTCAGCAAGCTCGGACTCCTGGTGGTGGACGAGGAGCAGCGGTTCGGGGTGACCCACAAGGAGTCGATCAAGGCGATGTCCGAGGGCGTCGACGTCCTCACCCTGACGGCCAGCCCGATCCCCCGGACGCTGGAGATGGCGCTCACGGGCATCCGCGACCTGTCGATGGTCAACACCCCGCCGGCCTCCCGCCGCCCGATCCTGACCCATGTCGGCGAGTTCGAGGAGGCGGCCGCCTCCGAGGCGATCCGGCGCGAGCTGCTGCGCGAGGGTCAGGTCTTCTACGTGCACAACCGGGTCCAGGACATCGAGGCCACCGCCGACCGGGTCCGCAAGATGGCGCCCGAGGCCCGGGTGGCCGTCGCCCACGGGCAGATGGACGAGGGCACGCTCGAGCAGGTGGTCATGGACTTCTGGCAGGGTGAGTACGACGTCCTGGTGTGCACCACCATCGTGGAGTCGGGCATCGACATGCCGACCGTGAACACCCTGGTGGTGGACCGGGCCGACCTGCTCGGCCTCGGCCAGCTCCACCAGCTGCGCGGCCGCGTCGGCCGTGCCGGCATGCGTGCCTACGCCTACCTGTTCCACCCCGCTGACCGCATCCTGTCGGAGACGGCCTACGAGCGGCTGCGCACCATCGGTGACCATACCGAGCTCGGTTCGGGCTTCAAGATCGCCCTGCGGGACCTGCAGATCCGCGGTGCGGGCAACCTGCTGGGACGCGACCAGTCGGGCCACATCGCCGCCATCGGCTACGACCTGTACGTCCAGATGGTGTCCGAGGCGGTGTCCGAACTGAAGGGCGAGCCGCGTCCCCAGCCGATCGAGCTGTCCGTCGACCTGCCCGACGCCGCCCACCTCCCGCCGGACTACGTGGAGGCGGAGGATGTACGGCTCGAGGCGTACCGGCGCCTGTCCTCGGTGCGGACGGTGGACGAGGTGGACGACGTGCGGGCCGAGTGGATGGACCGGTTCGGGCCGCTGCCGGCCCCGGCCGCCGCCCTGCTCGAGGTCGCCCTGCTCCGGGTCGAGTGCCTGCGGCTCGGAATCGAGGACCTGGCCGTGTCGTTGCCCCGGTTCGCCTCGGAGGGCGCCGGCCCCCGTGGCGGCCCCGGTGGGCGGGCCGTGGCCAAGCTGACGCCGATCACCCTGCCGGCTTCGGCCGAGGTGCGGCTGCGCCGCCTCGCCCCGGGGGGCACGTACCAGCCCGAGGTCGGGCGCCTGACCGTGCCCATCGCCCCGGACCCGGCCACCGGGGGGTACGCGCCGGCTCTGGTGGGCCTCCTGCGCGAGCTCGTCCCGGCCGGGTGAGCGCGTCGCCCGGGCCGGTCGGCGGCCGTCCGCGCCCGGGGGTGCCCCGCCGTGCCCGGTAGCATCGCCGCCGTGAAACGCATTCCTGCAGCACTCGTCGCCGTCGCCGCCGTCCTCGGCACGGGCATCGCCACCTCGGCGTGCAACGTGGCCCCCGTGGCCGCGACCGTCAACGGCGCCACGATCTCGGTGTCCTCGCTCAACACCGAACTCGACTCGTTGAACCAGTCGTCGGCGGGGCAGTGCCTGCTCTCCCTCAAGTTCCCCGAGTCCCTCAGTCTGACGGCCCAGGGCGCGGGTGGGAGCGGCACCTACCAGACCAGCTTCGCCTCGACCATCCTCGGCAGCTCGGTCTACAACCTGCTGGCCACCCAGTACGCGGCCGCCCACGGCATCACGTTGTCGTCCGCCGACCTGACCGCCGCCAAGAGCAACTACGAGGCCACGCTGGACGGCGCCATCAAGTCCCAGGTGCAGCAGTCCTCCTCTCTCGGGGGGACCCCGACGTGCGTGGACCCGGCGGGCAACACGTTGACCGGCAAGGAGGTGCTGGCCGGTCTGCCGGCCGGCGTCCAGTCGACCGAGGTGTCCAACCAGGCGATCGAGGAACTGCTCCTGACTCGTGGTGCCGACCTGTCCGCCGCCGCCATCCTGAACTACTACGCGGCCAACACGTCGGCGTTCACCCTCGACTGTGTCGGGGTCATCGTCGTGGCCGACCAGGCCACCGCGGACACCGTCTACAACAAGCTCAAGGCCGGGGCCGACTTCGCCACGCTCGCCAAGTCGGCCTCGACGGACACCACGACGGCCTCGTCCGGCGGGCAGTTGGGATGCAACTTCCCCGAGTCCCAGGTGCTCACGGCCCTCCAGGTCAGTTCGATCGCGGTGGGCTCGCCGGTCACACCGGAGCAGACTCAGTCCGGCACGTGGGAGGTCTTCCAGGTGACCAGCCGGACGGTGCTGCCGGTGACCGAGGTGACCTCCGAGGTCCAACAGGCACTCCTGCAGACCACGGCCAACCGTAATCGGGTCTCCAACGAGGTGCTGGCGTTCGCCAAGACGTCCTCGGTGCAGGTCAATCCCCAGTACGGCACGTGGACGAAGGCCCAGATCGTGCCGCCGGCGTCGCCCGCGCCCCGCTACCTGCTCCCGACCTACGCCTCGACCACCACCACCCCGGTGATCGCGTCGTCGGGTTCGGGTGCGAGTCCGTCGTCGTCGGGGTCGTCGACCTCGACCACGACCGCGGGCTGAGCTCGGCGTGGCCGGAGCCGCCCGCATCGACGTCGTCGGACTCGGCCCGGCCGGGAGTGATCTGATCACCGCGGGGACGCTGGCCGTACTGGCCGAGGCTCCCCAGGTGTTCCTACGCACCGGGCGGCATCCGGCCGCCTCGGCGGTGGAGGGTGCCCGGACGTTCGACCACCACTACGAGTCGGCCGACACGTTCGAGGACGTCTACCGGACGATCGTGGCCGACCTGGTGGACGCCGCACTGGCCGGTGGTCCCGTCGCCTACGCCGTCCCGGGGTCGCCGACGGTGGCCGAGCGCACGGTGGTGCTGCTGGCCGGGGACCCGCGGGTGGTGTCCGGCGAGGTGACCGTGGTCGTCCATCCGTCGGTCTCGTTCCTCGACCTGGCCTTCGCCCGGCTCGGGGTCGACCCGGTGGACGCCGCGGTCCGCATCGTCGACGCCGAGCGCTTCGCCGTCGACGCCGCGGGGGAGCGGGGCCCACTGCTGGTGGCCCAGTGCTGGAGCCGCCAGGTGCTGTCCGAGGTGAAGCTGTCCGTGGAGACCGCCCCCGACGCGCCCGTGACCGTGCTGCACCACCTGGGCCTGGCGGACGAGCGGGTGACCGAGGTCGCGTGGGACGACATGGACCGCTCGTTCGAGCCCGACCACCTGACGTCGCTGTGGGTGCCGCGGCTGGCCGCACCGGTCGCCGCCGAACTGGTATCGCTCGACGAACTCGTCCACACCCTGCGCGAGCGGTGTCCGTGGGACCAGCGCCAGACGCACGCCTCCCTGGGGCGACACCTGCTGGAGGAGTCCTACGAGGTGCTCGAGGCCATCGACGCGGTGGCCGCCGCCGACGCCTCGGACGTCACCCCGGACGAGGACGTCGACGATGCCGTGGCCCACCTCGAGGAGGAGCTCGGCGACCTGCTCTTCCAGGTCTACTTCCATGCCACCCTGGCCGCCGAGGAGGGTCGGTTCACCCTGGCCGACGTGGCCCGGGGCGTCAACGACAAGCTGGTCGCCCGCCACCCGCACGTGTTCGGCGACGTGTCGGCGGAGACGGCCGACGACGTGGCAGCCAACTGGGAGGCCATCAAGAAGGTGGAGAAGGGCCGCGCCAGCGTGACCGAGGGCATTCCGGCGGCGTTGCCGGCCCTGGCGCTGGCGGCGAAGCTGCAGCGCAAGGCCACCGCCATCGGGATGGTGCTGCCCGGACTGGCCGACGAGGCGGTCAGGGTGGCCGACGCCGCAGCCCGCCTCGCCGATGACGGTGCCGGGGCGGTGGGTGCCGTCGCCGACGGCCAAGGTGGTGCACGGGACCGGGCCGACGCCGTCGGTGACCTGCTCTTCGCCGCGGTGGCCGTGGCCCGCGCCCTGGGTGTCGATCCCGAGACGGCCCTGCTGTCGCGGTCGGTGGCCTTCCGCTCGGAGGTCGAGGCGCGCGGCTGAGTCGTCGACGGGGGACGAGCCGCCGGTCCGAGCCGCCGGATGCCTCGATTGCTTCCCGGAATCCCCTGGTGGGCGGGGTGTCGGGTGGTAGCGTTTCGCACACCGCGAGCAGGAGCGACGGCGCACAGTGAGCTTGATCGAACAGGTAATCGGCCGGGAAGTCCTGGACTCCCGCGGCAATCCCACCGTCGAGGTGGAGGTCGTCCTCGACTCGGGCGCCTCCGGACGGGCCATCGTCCCCTCGGGCGCCTCCACGGGCACCTTCGAGGCCGTGGAGCTGCGTGATGGCGACGACCGCTACCGGGGCAAGGGCGTCCTCAACGCCGTCGGGAACGTGAACGGCGAGATCGCCGACTTCCTCGAGGGCTTCGACGCGCTCGACCAGCGTGCCGTGGACCTGGCCATGATCGACGCCGACGGGACCCCGAACAAGGGCCGTCTCGGCGCCAACGCCATCCTGGGCGTGTCGCTCGCCACCGCCCGGGCGGCGGCCGACGAGCTCGACCTGCCGCTGTACCGATACGTGGGCGGGGCCAACGCCCACGTGTTGCCGGTGCCGATGATGAACGTGGTCAACGGCGGCGTGCACGCCGACAACTCGATCGACCTCCAGGAGTTCATGATCATGCCGGTGGGGGCCGCCTCCTTCGCCGAGGCCCTCCGCTGGGGCGCCGAGACCTACCACGCCCTTGCCGGCGTGCTCCACGAGCGCGGCCTGTCGACCGCGGTGGGGGACGAGGGCGGGTTCGCCCCGAACCTCGACCACAACGAGGATGCCGTGCGGATCCTCGTGGAGGCCATCGAGACGGCCGGGCGCGTGCCGGGTGACGAGATCGCCATCGCCATGGACCCTGCCTCCAGCGAGTTCTACCGCGACGGTGCCTACGTGCTGGCAGGTGAGGGACGGACCCTGTCGTCGGACGAGTTGGTCGAGTACTACGTCGACCTGTGCGGCCGGTACCCGATCGTGTCGATCGAGGACGGGATGGCCGAGGACGACTGGGATGGATGGGCCGGGCTGACCTCCGCCATCGGGTCGCAGGTGCAGCTGGTGGGGGACGACGTGTTCGTCACGAACGAGGAGCGGCTGCGCCGCGGCATCGACGTGGGCACCGCCAACGCCATCCTCATCAAGGTCAACCAGATCGGGACGCTGACCGAGACGCTCGGGACCATGGACCTCGCCACCCGCAACGCGTACGCCTGCGTGATGTCCCACCGATCGGGCGAGACGGAGGACACCACCATCGCCGACCTGGCTGTCGCCACCAACTGCGGCCAGATCAAGACCGGCGCCCCGGCGCGCTCCGACCGTGTGGCCAAGTACAACCAGTTGCTGCGCATCGAGGAGCAGCTGGGGGAGTCCGCATCCTTCAGGGGAGGCGCTGCGCTGTCGGCGCGGCGCGGCGCCGCGTGAGCCGCGGGCTCCACGCTAAGTCGAAGGCCGCAGCGAAGGCCGCCCCCACCGGTCGGCGGTCGACCGCGTCGTCCCGCACGACCAGTGCGTCGTGTCCGAAGGGCCGTCCAACCGCCCGTGCCTCCAGCACCACCACGCGGCCGTCGCGGAAGGCCGCGGCGCCGGCACGCGCCACCGCGGCCGCCAGCCGGGCTGCTCTCCTGGCCCGCGCCACGACGCGCTCGTCGACGGCGGGCACGTCGACGTCGGCCCGCAAGGCGCCGACCAGCCGCAAGGCGCCGACCAGCCGAACGACCACGACGGCCCGCAAGGCGCCGACCAGCCGAACGACCACGACGGCACGGACGCCGTCCACCACCAGTGCTGCGTCCAATGTGCGGACGCCGAAGCAGCGCGCCGCCATCGAAGCACGGCGCAACCGGGTGCCGGTGGTGCTGGCAGCGGTGGCGGCCGTAGTGATCCTGGCGACCAGCTTCCCTCTGGCGGTCCTCTACAACCAGCACCACCAGCTGTCGGCCGAAGCGGCACAGGTGAGCCAACTCCGCCACCAGAACGCGCTGCTCGCCGAACAGCGCCAGCAGCTCAACTCCAACGCCGAGGTCAAGCGGCTCGCACGGCAGAACTACCAGCTGGTGGAGCCGGGCCAGTCGCTCTACGAGATCCTGCCGGCGGCGGGGCAGACCACCGCACCCGGCTCACCCTCGGCCGGCGACCCGGCCGACCAGCCGTTGGTGTCGCCGTCCCAGGCACCCAACATGTCACCCGACCCGGGCCTGCCGGCCGCCACGACGGCCTCCGGCATGTCGGGCACGACGTCGACGGGCTCGTCGTCGGCCTCGGCCCAGACTCCGACGACGAGCCACGGCGGCTTCTGGTCACGGGTCCGCTCGACGCTCGAATTTTGGCGGTGACGACCGACGGGGCATCGGTCGACGACGTCGCCCGGGTCACCGAGCTGCTGGGCCGGGCCCCGGCCGGTGCCTTCGAGGTCGTGGTCCGTGCTGCTGACGGGACCCCGGCGGTGCTGGAGAACGCCCCGTTCCTCGACGACGGCACGCCGATGCCGACCCGGTACTGGCTGTGCGATCCCCACCTACGCGAGGCGGTCAGCCGCCTGGAGTCGACAGGAGGCGTCCGGGCGGCCGAGGCGGAGGTGCCGGCCGACCGAATCGCTGCGGCCCATGCCGCCTACGCCGCCGAGCGTGATGCCCTGATCGACCCCGACCACAGCGGGCCCCGTCCGTCCGGAGGCGTCGGCGGGACCCGTGAGGGCGTCAAGTGCCTGCACGCCCACCTGGCCTGGTGGCTGACCGGTGCCGACGACCCTGTGGGGGAGTGGACGGCCCGGCGCATCGGACTCCACCCCGCCTGATCGGGTCGGACCGCCACCGCGAAAGGGGTGGCCGATGGTTGACGACCGCGGTGCGTGGTAGCAAGGGCACATGCCATCCGACGCGGCCATCGCGGCCATCGACTGCGGCACCAACTCCACCCGGCTGCTCGTCGCCGACGCCGCCGGTCGGCCCCTCGAGCGCCTCATGCGCATCACCCGCCTCGGCCAGGGGGTCGACTCGACCGGTCGACTGGCTCCCGAGGCGATCGAACGCTGCGTGGCCGTCCTGGCCGAGTACCGCCAGGTCATGGACCGACTCGGCGTGGGTCGGGGCCGCCTGGCCGCCACCTCGGCGACACGCGACGCGGTCAACGGTGCCGACTTCCTGTCCGCTGCGGGCCGGGTCACCGGGCTCGACGCCGAGCTGCTGACCGGGCTCGACGAGGGGCGCCTGTCGCTGGCCGGGGCGGTGGCCGATCTCGACCCGTCCGAGGGACCGTTTCTGGTCCTCGACATCGGTGGCGGCTCCACCGAACTGGTGGCCGGCGACGGTCCCCACGATCCCGAACTGGCCGCCGTGTCACTGCAATTGGGCTGCGTCCGGGTGTCCGAGCGCTTCCTCGCCACGGACCCGCCGACCGCCGGTGAGCTGGCGGCCGCCCGGACCGAGGTCGTCGCCCAGCTCGACCGGGCGGTGGCCGAGCACCCGAGGTTCACCGCCTCGCACCGGCTGGTGGGACTGGCCGGGACCGTCACGACGCTCGTGTCGTTGCACAAGGGGATGGCCGAGTACGACCGGGACCTCGTCCACCACGCCGTGCTGACGGCTGCCGACGTGAAGCGCTGGTACGAGGTGCTGGCCGCCGACACCGTGGCCGATCGGCTGGGCCGGCCGGGAATGGTGCCGGGTCGCCAGGACGTGATCGTCGGGGGCGCGCTGATCCTCGACGCGGTGATGGACCGGCTGGGCTTCGCCGAGTGCCTGGTGTCGGAGGCCGACATCCTCGACGGCCTGGTGGCGAGCCAGGTGGTCGGGTAGCCGACCACCTGCGGCGATGGTCGGGCGGCGTCCGGCCCGGCATCGGGTCAGGGCGAGGCCGCCCCGGGCATCCCGACCTCGAACTGGTTGACCGTCCGCGCTGGCACCACGGCATGGAGGATCCCGAAGTCGAGCACCCGGTAGTGGACGCCGAGGCGGTCGAGTGTCTGCTCGAATTCGCTCTGGGTCACCGTGTCGATGGCGACGGTCAGGGACGGGCTGGTGAACTGGGTGGCGTCGATGCTCGCCTCGCTCAGGGGCACGAAGATCCACGCCGGACGGCTGCTGTGGTCGACGGTGGCGTCGATGGCGGCCGAACGGTCGTCTTCGTAGCCGACGGTGGTCACCACCAGGTGTCCCTTCGAGACGAAGTCCAACTTGTAGGTCACCCAGTAGTTGGCATACGCCGTCCGGACGCCCGCGGCCTCCATCTCGCGTACGGCCCGGAGGGTGGCGTCGTCGGGATTCCCCCACGTGGCGGTGTAGGTGCCCCGCTCGGACGGCACGAGGGCCCGGACGCCGACGATGCTGACGGTGGCAGACACCACGAGGGCGATGGCCATCAGCCACGACCCGGCGCTCCGGGTGAGCCCGACCCGACGGACGGCCTCGGTGGCCCCCACGGCCAGCACGACCGTCAACAGGGGCGGGAGGAAGTACGAGTAGCGGCCGTCCGTCCAGGCCCACGAGGCGGGCGAGAGTGCGTACACGAACGGGAAGGCGATCACGCCGGTGGCCATCGCCAGCGCCGGCCCGCCCCGGAGGATGCTCAGGACCAGGGCGACCACGATCACCGACAGGAACGTGAGCTGCAGCAACCGCTGGTCGACACCGAAGAGCCGGTGGCCGTCGTCCATCCGGGTCAGCCCCAGCACCATCGGTAGGGCGCGGTGGAAGAAGACGCTGAGCCGACCCGTGAAGGTCACGGGGTTGCTGGCAGACGCGCCGGTGGCGAGTGAGCCGAGGTGCGACCGGATGTTGGCCCAGATCCACGGCAGGCACCCGATACCGAACGACACGACCATCACGGGCAACGCGGCCCACCACCGCCTCCGCTCACCAGACGGCGTCTTGACGACACCAAGGAGGAGGAGTGCCAGGACCGGGATGGCGACGTAGGCGATCTCCGGCGTCGACCACCACCCCAGTCCGACCACCAGGCCCAGACCGGCGAATTGCGGCCAGCCCCGTCGCCCGTCGTGGACCCGCAGCGCGAAGAGGACGGCGCCGAGGCCACAGACCAGCGCGACCCCGCGGAAGCCGTAGACCCGGACGGAGTCCCGAACCGTGACCGCCGGGGCGCACCAGGCGAGGGCGCCTGCCAGGAGCGCCACCGACCGGATACCGACCACCCGCAGGGTGATCCGCCACACCAGGACAGCGGCCACCGCCACCAGGACCACGAGGACCAGTCGGGCCACGACGATGGTCTGGCCGAACACGCTGAAGGCGACGGCGATCAGGTACGGCTCGGCGGTGCCCCCGTACTGCTGGCCGCCGTAGAAAGCCTGGAAGTGTCCGTGGAGTGCCTGTTGGGCCAGGATCGCGGCAACGCCCTCGTCGGCCGACGACGGACTGTGGAACGTGAACCAGAGTCGCATGACCAGTCCGACGAGCCCGGCCAGGACGACGAGTACGACGACGGCCGCCATCGGCACGGGGGGTACCCACGTCCCCCCGGGGGCGGCGTGGGACGGATGCGTACCCTCGGGCGGATCGAAGGACGGCCTGGTCGCCTCGGGGGCGGCGTCCGGTGACTCGATGACGTCAGTGGGCACGGTGGCCAATGGGGGCTGGACCGGGTCGGCAGGGGGTACGCACGGGTCGGCAGTGGGACGCGCGGGTCAGCGCAGCGTCACGCCCGTCACGAGCAGGCCAAGGGTGCGCTGGTCGGTGCTCTGGAGCACCTCGGCCGGCCGCCACGTCTCGACCTCGACGACCACGGTCCGCCCCTCGGGGTCGTAGGGCACGTCGATGAGGTGGTCACTCCCGGCCGGGGCCACCCCGGCGACCGAGTTGCGGCCGTGGGAGACCCGGTACGGGAGCTCCAGGGGCGACGTGTTGACCACCTCCACTGATGCCAGCTCGTAGGGACCGCCCCGCTCGACGGACAGCTCGCTCCGGGCCCCGGAGTACCGATGCGTCGAGTCCGGCGCCTCGAGGGGGAGCCACGTCGCCTCCTCGTCGGGGGGCAGGGTCCGGCCGCACACGGGGTAGACACCCTCGGCCCGGCGGGCCTCGAAGACGACCCCGAGATACGTGGCATCGGTGGTGTGCTTGGTGACCACCCAGCCGGCGTGGGCGAGCATCCGCAGGAAGTAGGACTCCTGGAAGCCGAGCTCCAGCCAGCCGTTGCGGCGGATGGCCCACAGCGATTCGCCGTCGGTGCGGACACCCCACGGCACCGGAAAGGTCTCGACGACGGGCTCGGCGGCGAAGAAGACCCGACCGCCGGGTGTGATGACGTCGGCCAGCTTGGCCACGAGGTCCCGGTGGTCGGAGCAGTGGTGGAAGCACTCGAAGAACAGGACGGCGTCGTAGCGGCGGTCCAGGCGGTCGATCTCCAGGAACGTGCCCTGGCGGGCGTCGACGGCGAGGGCGAACTTGGCGGCCCGCTCGGCGATGAGGCCCACGAATGTCGGGTCGATGTCGATGGCGGTCACGTCGTAGCCCATGCGGGCCAGCTCGATGGTCGTGTTCCCCCAACCCGGGCCCAGCTCCAGGATCGACGAGCCGGCCGCCAGTCCCATGGTGCGGACGATGAAGCCGATCGCCATGAGCGTGTGGCCGACGGTCTCGGGGCTCTCGGTGTAGTACGGGAACGGCCGGTTGGCGTCGACCGGGAAGTCGGACCGCTCGTTCTGGACCTCGTAGTGCGGGCGGTCGGCGATCAGCCGGTAGAGGGCGAACTGGTGCTCGGCATACTCCGGACTGTACGGGTCGGGCGGTGTGTCGCCGGCCGGCTCGAAGACGAAGCTCAGGAAGACGGCGCGCATGGCGTCGTCGGACACGGCCCACGCCCGGTCCACCTCCTCGAGCTTGCCCTCGAGCTCGTCGATCGAGGACAGGACCTGGACGTCCCCGGGTCCTCCGTCGGAGCCGTTGGTCGGCCCGGGCGCCACGATGGCGTCCACGTCGGCATCTGTCGGAGGAAGGGTGGGCGCGGGCTGCATCGCCTCAGACGCTAACCCGGCCCGGATGCCCCGTCCGGTGACCACCGGCCGTCGTCGCCTCCAGGGAGGCTCCGGCACCTTCAGCCCGCGGGCGGTGAGGTCGGGACGGTGACGTAGGAGGTACCTGGAGGCGGCGTCCAGTCGAAGGCCGCCACCCCGTCGGCGTCGACCAGCACCCGGGCGTGGAGGGTGTCGCGGACGTAGGCGATGGCATAGGCCGAGCCGGCCTGGGTGGTGAGGCTCTCGATGGGGGTGGCGAACACGAACACCACGTCCCGGCTGTGCACCGGCCGAGCCCCGTCGGGGTAGAAGAAGAAGCACCACTGGCGACCGCAGAACCGGCCCATGACCTGGAGGGTGACGATCGTCTCGGCGTCCGCCGGTGTCCTGGCCAGTGCGGTCCGCAGCTGTGCCGCCATCGCCGGTGACACCTGTGACGTGGTCCAGCGCACGGACGTCGGTGAGGCCGTGAGCCCGTAGGCCAGTGCCTGCGCGAGCACGAGCGCGCCGACGACCGCCGACACGATCCAGCCCCACGACAGCCACTGGGCCAACCAGACGAGCACCATCACCGTGCCGAGGAGGACGAAGGGGAAGACGGCGAAGTTCTGGTACGAGTCGGTCAGGAAGTCCGGCCGGGAGTTGAGTGCGTCCACGGTCATGACGGTCACCGGCACGCCGAAGCCCCACGCGTTGGCGAGGCCCACGACCCCCACCGGCTTGATCAGGGCGTAGGCGTCGCCGAGGCGGCGGTTCAACTGGTCGACGACGCGCCAGGGGTGGGTGACGATGCCGGCCAGGATGAGCGCCACCCCGCCGCCACCCGACAACGTGGGTCGCCCGGCCAGATAGGCGTAGAGGGAGAGACCTGACCCCTGGTTGGCGTGGAGCGCGGAGATCAGGACCGTCCATGCCAATCCGGCGGCCACCATCAGGACGCCGGCACGGCGGGTCTCCCGGCCGGCGAGCAGTGCCGACACGCCGAGCCCGACCACCATGATGGCGCCGAAGGAGCCGCACAGCAGGACGACCGCCACCCAGGCCCAGGCCCGGCGGGTCCGCCCGTGCCAGAGGTCGCGCCCGGCCAGCACCAGGAAGAACGTGGCCAGCGGCTCCATGTGGATGTCGAACTGCAGGCTCCTGTAGACGCCGGGGTTGACCATGATGACCACGAGCGCGGCCACGGCGATGCCGATCCCCACCCCACGGCGCACCTGGCGGCGCTCGAGGTACTCGGTGATCCAGACGAAGGTGACGATCCCGGCGCCGGCCAGGGCGAGGTCCTGGACCCAGAGCAGGACGACGGGCTGGGGGATGACGAGGTGGAGCAGCGCCAGGGGCCAGATGATCAGCTCGAAGTTGGACTGGACGAACGGCAACCCGTAGACGGTTTCGTACGGGTTCAGGTGTCCCTGGCCGATCAGGGTCCACGCCTGGTTGTAGATGGCGAAGTCCTCGCCCAGGAAGACCCGGTGGTACACGAAGCTGGAGAGGGCCCCGAGGCCCACCGCCCAGAGCGCGAGGACGGCCGACCCGGTCCAGCGGAACCTGCTCCAGCTGGAGCGACGACTGCGCGTCCGGGCGTGGGTGTGGCGACCGGCCCCGTCGACCCCGGTGGGGGACCCGTCGGGCGGCGCCGGGCCGGTGGCCGGGGCCTCTGCAGGTTCGACCGTCGCCACCCCCGGAGTGTACCGGTCGCCGGCGGGCGCCCCTGGGGACGGTGGAGGCACACCTGGCCTCGTCGGCGGACGATCGGCGGCCTCCGGATCGACGAAGCCCGGAGGGTGCCGGGATATGCTCCCTTGCCATGGAGACGTCGCGCACGACCCCCGCCGGAGGCCCGGTGCTCGACGTCGACGGCAGCGTCGCCTCGGCCGATGCCCTGGTCAGCAGGGTCGAGCAGCTGATCGAGCGCATCGATGCCGACGGGCCTGTCGACGAGTCCGCACCGAGCGGCCTGGCCGCCGTGGTGGCTCCCGTGCACGGCATGCGGGTCCTGCACCGCGAGATGCATCCTCCCGAGGTCGGAGGGGGTGGGGCACGGGGCGGTGCGGGGTCCCTCCTCAAGAAGACCGTCCGACGCATGACCAGCTGGTACGTGGAGCCGAGGTTCCAGGTCCAGGAGCAGATCGACGGCCAGGCGGTCGAGTTTGCAGCGGAGACGTACAACGCACTCGTGCGGATGGAGGAGGAGATCGAGGAGCTCCGCCGCCAGAACGTGCGGACCCGGCTGGAGGTGGTGGTGGCCGGCGAGCGGATCCGGCGCCAGCGCCTGGTGGTCGACCGCGTGGCCGAGCTCGTGGCACACCTCGAGGAGGTGGTCCGGGGCGCTGCCGACCAGGACGAGCTGCGGGTGCTGAGCAAGGAGTTCGCCACGCTGCTCGACCGGCTCGGCGCCGACACCGTCAGCGGGGTCGACCTCGACTATGTGGAGTTCGAGCGTCGGTTCCGGGGGGACCTGCAACACATCGCCGAAGCGCAGCGGCGCTATCTCAGCCTCTTCCCGTCGGTCGCGGTGCCCGGGACGATCGTCGACATCGGCTGCGGTCGGGGCGAGATGCTCGCCATGCTGGCCGAGGAGGGCCACGAGGTCCTGGGTGTCGACATGGACGCCGGCATGGTGCAGGCCTGCCTCGACGAGGGACTGCCGGCGGTGCAGGACGACGGGCTGCACTACCTCGCCCAGGCGGTGCCCGGCTCGCTCAAGGGGGTGTTCTGCGCCCAGGTGGTGGAGCACCTGCTGCCCGCCGAACTCGAGGAGCTCGTCCGTCGTTCGTTCGTCGCGCTGGCCGACGACGGTGTGCTGGTCATGGAGACGATCAATCCGAGGAGTTCGTTCGCCCTCGGCAATCACTACTACGCCGACACGTCCCACGTGCGTCCCGTGCACCCCGAGACGCTCCGGTTCATCTGCGAGCAGGTCGGGTTCTCGACGGTGGCGCTCGAGGAGCGGTCGCCCCACCCCGCCCTCGACCTGCGTGAGGGGCTTCCTGACGACGCGGTGGGAACATCGGTGCAGAGGCTCCTCGAGAGCGTGTTCGGCTACCAGGATTACGTGATCGTCGCCAACAAGTGAGCCGCTTCGCAGCCGTCCATCAGTTCCACGCGGGGACCGCGCCGGGTGACGCCATCACCAACCAGATGCTCGACGTGCAGGCCCACCTGCGTCGCCTCGGGTGGCGGTCCGAGATCTTCGCCGAGCACGTGGCCCCCGACCTGGCCGACCGGATACGTCCCATCGGCGCCTACGGGGGTGACGGGTCCGAGCTGCTGCTGGCCCACCACTCCCAGGGGTACCTGGCCTTCGACGACGTGGTCGACCTGCCCAATCCGATCGTGGCGATCTACCACAACGTCACACCGGAGCACTACTTCGCGGACGTCGTCGCCCGCCGGTTCAGCCGGATGGGCCGGGAACAGCTGGGCCTTCTGGCCCGACGTGCGCTGTTCGGCGTGGCCGACTCCAACTTCAACCGGGCCGAGATGCTTGCCGCCGGGTTCCGCCGGGTCGACGTGCTCCCCGTGCGTGTCGACTTCAGCGAGTTCGAGGCCGCCGGTCTGCTCGGGGGACGCCCGTCCAACGACTGGCTCTTCGTCGGCCGCATCGTGCCCAACAAGTGCCAGCACCTGCTCATCGAGGCGTTTGCCGCCTACAGCCGGACCTTCGACGACCGTGCACGACTGATCCTGGTCGGCGGCACGTCGGACGAGCCCTACCGCCGGGAACTGTTCGAGACGGCCGAGCGCCTGCAGGTGGCGGACCGGGTGCTGTTCCGCGGGAAGGTGTCGGACCGGGAACTGCGGACCGCCTTCGCCGAGGCCGGGGTCTACGTGTCCCTGAGCGATCACGAGGGGTTCGGCGTGCCGCTCCTCGAGGCCATGGCCGCACGGCTCCCGGTCGTGGCCTATGCGTCGTCGGCCGTTCCCGAGACGCTCGGGGGCGCCGGTGTGCTGCTCCGCACCCAGGACCCCGTGACGGTGGCCGCCACGGTGCACGCCGTGCTGTCCGACGACGGGCTCCGGGCCCGGCTCGTCGACCGCCAGTCGGTGCGGATGGAACAGGTCGGCGCCTTCGAGGTGCCCGCGGCGCTGCGGCGCATCGTCACCCGTGCCGAGGGTGCCGAGCCGCCGCTCGAGGTGCAGGTCCAGGGACCCTTCGAGACGAGCTACAGCCTGGCCGCCATGAACAGGAAGCTCGCGCTGGCGCTCGACCGGTCGCCCGACGCGGACGTGTCGCTCTACCCGACCGAGGGACCCGGTGACTACGTGCCGGACGACGCCGACCTGGCCCGGTACCCCGAGGTCGTCCCCCTGTACCGGCGGGCCCGGCGCGTTCCCTACCCCGACGTGGTGATCCGCCAGATGTGGCCGCCCCGGACGATCGACTCAACCGGTGGCATCACCCTCGAGTACTTCCCGTGGGAGGAGAGCCGGGTGCCCGGCTGGATCGTCGAGGACTTCAACGCGCACCTCGACGGGATCGGGGTCACGTCGACGTTCGTCGCCGACGCCCTGCGGAACTCCGGGGCGACCGTCCCGATCCGGGTGGTGGGCAACGGGGTCGACGCCCCTGCGCCGGGCGCCACGATCGAGGCCCCCGAGCTCGACGGCCTGTCCGGGTTCACGTTCCTCCACATCAGCTCGGCGTTCCCCCGGAAGGGGACCGACGTCCTCCTGCGGGCGTACTTCGCGGCCTGTTCGGGTACCGATGACGTCGTGCTGGTCCTCAAGACCTTCCCCAACCCGCACAACGTGGTCGGTGACCTGCTGGACGAGCTGCGCGCCACCCATGCCGACCCGCCGGAGGTGCGTTGGATCGACAGGGACCTGGAGGACGCCGAGCTGGCCGGCCTGTTCGGGCTGGCCGACTGCTATGTGCACCCGGCCCGGGGTGAGGGATTCGGTCTGCCGGTCGCCGAGGCCATGCTCGCCGGTGTGCCCGTCATCAGCGTGGCCTGGTCGGGTCTGGCCGACTTCGTGTCCGAGGAGACGGCGGCATGCGTCCCGTTCACCCTGGTGGAGGCGGACAGCCACCTGACGGAGGGTGGCTCCCGGTGGGCCGAGCCCGACTTCGGAGCGCTGGCAGCGGAACTGGTCCGCATGCATGCGGCGCCGGACGCACCCGAGGTGGTGCAGCGGGTGGCGCGTGCGCAGCAGCTGATCGCCTCCGAGTACTCGTGGGAGGCGGCAGCCGACCGGTGGCGGGACCTCATCACCGAGGTGGAGGACGAGCTCGGCCGCGGCCGGGTGGCCATGGTGACCTCGTGGAACTCGCGGTGCGGCATCGCGGAAAACAGCCGCTACCTCGTCGAGCACACCCTGGGTGAGGTGGCCTACGACATCTTCGCCGATGTCGACGTCGAGGTGATCGACCCGTCGGCCGAGCACGGCGTCGTGCGGACCTGGAAGGACCGCTGGAGTCCGGAACTCGGCGACCTCGAGGACGCGCTGCTGGTGAGCGATGCCGACGTGCTCCACGTGCAGTTCAACTTCGGGTTCTTCGAGTTCGGCCACCTCGCCGACCTGCTCGAGCGCCAGCTCGACCGCCGCGGCGTGGTGCTCACCATGCACCGCACCCTCGACTACGACGACCGGGGCGACGTCCTCACCCTGCGCCAGATCCGTGACACCCTCAGCCGGGTCGACCAGCTCATCGTCCACCAGGAGTCCGATGCCCGGTACCTGGCCGACATGGGGATCGAGGACAACGTCACCCTCGTCCCGATCGGCAGTGCCCCGCCGCCGGACCTCACGCCGGAGGAGGTGCGGGCCGAGCTCGGGCTGGGCGACCGGCCCGTCGTCGGCACGTTCGGCTTCCTCCTGCCGCACAAGGGCACATTCGAGCTGGTGGAGGCCGTCGACCGGCTGCGGGCAGCCCACCCCGACGTCCTGCTCCTCGCCCTGTGCGCCCGGTACCCGAACATCGAGTCCGCGGAGTACGAGGCCCGCATCCGGTCCGAGGTGGCCGCCAGAGGGATGGAGGACAACGTCCTACTCCTGACCGACTACCTGTCGGATGACGCGGCACGGGTGCTGCTCCGTGGCTCCGACGTGATCGTGTTGCCGTACCGGGACACCGGCGAGTCGTCGAGCGCCGCTCTCCGGTTCGTCCTGCCCCTCGGACGGGCGATTGCCGTCACCGACCAGCCGCTGTTCCACGACGCCCGCGAGGCGGTCCTGGTGATGGAGAGCAACGACGTGGACGGGATCGCCCGGGCGGTGGGCCGGGTGCTCGACGACGAGTCGCTCCGCAACGAGCTGGCGGCGCGGGCCGAGCAGCGGTCGTTGGCGTTCCGGTGGGAGCGGGTGGTGGCCGAGCACCGCCGGATCTACGCCGAGGCCCGCCGTGCCGTCCGCGCCCGACTGGCCCGTGCGAGCTGACGTCGTGGCGTCGACGCACCGGGGGTGCCTGCGGGTGGTCCCGTGCCCTACCATTCCGTGGGTGGACGCTCTCCGCACCCCGTCATCCGACTCCTTGACCCCGCCCGCTCCCGGGTCGTCCTCGTGACGCCGAGCCTGCGGGCCCAGCAGGTCCGGTCGCTCGAGCTCCCGGGCCGCCGCATCCGCGTGGCCACGCTGATGGAGGCGGACTACCAGGCGTGGCTCGAGGTCCGGAACCGCTGTCGCGACTGGTTGGTGCCGTGGGAGCCCCGTTCCAAGGGGTCGCCGCTGCCGGCCGAGGACCATGGCAGCTTCGTCGCCCGGTGCGCCATGCGCGAGCGCGAGCGACAGCTGGGCTCGGGCTTCGGCTTCGGCATCTTCTACGAGGGTCGCTTCGTCGGCGAAGTGACACTGTCGTCCATCCTGCGGGGCCCGTTCCAGAACGGCTCGATCGGCTACTGGGTGGACAAGGACCTGGCCGGCCTCGGGATCGTGCCCGAGGCGGTGGTCGTGGTGCTGCGATTCGCCTTCGAGACGCTGCGCCTGCACCGCATCGAGGTGGCCATCATCCCCCGCAACGGCGCGAGCCGGCGGGTGGCGGAAAAGCTCGCGTTGCGCAACGAGGGCGTGGCCCTCGGATTCCTCGAGATCAACGGCCAGTGGGAGGACCACGTCCGGTACGCCATGACCTCCGAGGAGTGGGCGGTACGGGGCGCCGAGCTCATCGCCGCCTGGATCGACTGACACGTCCGGAGGGGGGCGGGCCTCGGCGGGTCGAGGGCGATGCCGGCCGTAGCCGCGCGGAATTGCCGGACGATCAGCAGGCGCTCGCCTGGTGCCGGACGACGGCAGCGCACCCGGACGCGTAGAACGCGGTGATACCGGACACAGGTTGGGCCAGGGGCATGCCGCCCATGGAGCCGAGGAAGGGTGCGTCGATGGCGAAGACCCCGCCGTCGGCTGCCGCCAACCAGTAGCCGCCGTTGGAGGAGTCGGCCGACATGCCGACGACCGGTGCCGCCAGCGTGGTCCCGACGACCGATCCGTGCGAGGGCGCCAGTCCCAGTGGATAGACGTTGCCGTCCGACCCGGCCACCCAGTAGCCGGTGCCGTCGGGGCTGGACACGACCGACACCGCGGGCGCGGTGATGTTCTTTGCAGAACCGCCCGATGCGACGTCACCGAAGGGATAGACCGTGCCGTCGGCGCCGACGAGCCAGTACCCCGCTCCGGCAGGGGTGGCGGCGATGGACACGATCGGTGCAGTGGGTGCCGGGTCGACCTCCGAGCCGTGGAACACGGCGTCGCCATAGCTGAAGACCCCACCGTCGGCCGCGACGAGCCAGTACCCGTTGCCGTCGGTGGTCGGCGTGATGCCGACAACCGGTGCGTTCAGGTGGCCGGTGGCCGCCGAGCCGAAGTACCCGGCGTCACCGAACGTGAAGACACCCCCGTCGGACGCCACCAGCCAGTAGCCGTTCCCGTCCGGTGTGGACGCGATCCCGACCACGGGAGCATTGAGGTGCTTCCCACCCATCGAGCCGTAGAACTGCGCGTCGCCGAAGGCGAACGTCTCACCGTCCCGGGCGACCAGCCAGTAGCCGGTCCGGGCGACGAACCGGGGCGTGGCCGCAGTGGCGGCACCGGCGGGGCCCGCCGTGACGAGTGCGGCCGGAGCACCCAGTGCCAGGAGTGCCCCGATCACTGCGGACGCAAGGAGTCGAATCGGTCGGTGCATGGCATCCTCCCCAGCCGTTGTGGACCAGTCCTACCTCATTGCGCGTCCGCCGACCCGGATCGGACGCGACCCGGGTCGGCAGCGGGGTCCCGGAGCGGGGTTCCATGCTGCGCAACTGGTGGTTCCGTAGCTCGCGACCACATCCGGTCCACTCGGGCGTAGTGTCCGGCTGCCGAGACCACCCGCCCCAGATCGGGCAGCACGAAACGTAGAATTCACTTGCCCCTGGCCGGGGCCCTTCCATATCGTGAGGACGTCCAGTGAACGCGGCGGAACGAAGTTGAGCGATGACGACCACTGAGGTCCGTGCCGCAGGGGATGCCGCAGGGGATGCCCTCGACGTCCCCTGCGACCGGCCGGAGCAGCGTGGGCGACGCCGACGGTGGATCCTGGCGGCGGTCGTGTTCGTCGTGCTTGCGGCGGCGCTCGGCTACCTGGTGGGGAACGAGGTCCAGGCGAACACGCAGTTCGACCGGGCCCATCGCAGCCTCGACATCACGCGCGCCCGGATCGACGGCGTCGACGGTCAGCTCGCCACCGTCCGCAGCCAGCTGACGGATCTGCAGGGCCAGGTGACTCAGGACTCGGCCACACTCGCCGCTGACACCACCAAGCTGAACGGCGCCAAGGTGGCACTGGCCAACTCCCAGGCCAACAATTCCCGGCAGAGCACGGTCATCTCCAACCTCCACACCTGCCTCGGCGGTGTCGAGGAGGCGCTCAACGCACTGTCGGTGGGTGACCAGAGCCACGCCGTCGCCGCGCTCGATGCCGTTGCGGCAAGCTGTGAGTCGGCGGTGGCGTCCGATGCGTGACCGGTGGTGGCGCCGGGCGTCGGTGGCGGCCATGTGCGTGGCCGTGCTGGCAGTCCTGACGACCGCCGTGGCGACCGACCTCCAGGCGCACGCCCGCAACCGTTCCGAGCACACGGAGCTCACAGCGGCGCGCTCGAGGCTCGCGAAGCAGCGCACCGACCTGGCGATCACCACCTATGTGAAGGCCGTGACGACCAATCACCGGAACGGCCTCCAGGCGTCGGTCGCCTCCACCCTGGGTCAGATCGCCTCGACCCAGAGCTCGCTGTCGGGCGCCGCCGTCCTGGGCTACCTCCAGTCGGTCGACATCGGGACGCTCCATACGTGCCTCGGCGGCGTGCAGCAGTCGCTCCAGCAGATCGGGGCGGGTGACGACAACGCAGCGGCGCAGGCCATCTCGGCGGTCGCCGGGGCCTGTTCCACCATCGAGGGCGGCACCGGCGACGGGCTGGTCTACCCCTTCGACTTCCCGGACCCGGACGTCATCACTGTCGGCTCGGCGTACTATGGCTACGCCACCAACTCGGTGGCGGGCAACATCCAGATCATCACGTCGACCGACCTGACGCACTGGACCGCCGTGGGCGATGCACTGCCGAGCCTGCCCACGTGGGCGACCCCGGACGAGACCTGGGCCCCGACGGTCATGCAAATCGGCGCCACCTTCGTGCTCTACTACGCGGTGCGGGTGGCCGGACCG
>Ga0182014_10000765_pt1 | contig 43517 bp, 49 predicted proteins | sample 612S2DmetaG_FD_120489 | JGI IMG/M metagenome (GOLD analysis project Ga0182014, IMG submission 120489) | Permafrost microbial communities from Stordalen Mire, Sweden - 612S2D metaG | ecosystem: Environmental > Terrestrial > Soil > Wetlands > Permafrost | place: Sweden: Stordalen | collected... | reverse complement strand
CGCGCCTCGTGGATCTCTCGACGCCGCTCACCGCCGACACGCGCCTGGAGCTGGTCACCGAGAAGGATCCCGAGGCGCTCAAAGTGGTGCGCCACTCGGCCGCGCACGTGATGGCGACGGCGGTGCTGGAACTATTCCCCGAGACCAAGCTGGGACACGGGCCTGCGACCGAGAACGGCTTTTTCTACGACTTCTATCGCGAGACGCCTTTTACGCCCGACGACCTGGCGCGGATTGAGGCCAAGATGGCCGAGGTTGTTGCGCGCAACGAGCCATTCGTCCGCGAGCACGAGCCCCGCGAGAAGGCGCTGGCCGAATTCGAAAAAGACGGCGACTTCATGAAGACGCACTTCGTGACCAAGTTCACCGAGCCTGGCTCCGAAGTGAGCTTCTATCGCAACGGCAAGTTCCTCGACTTTTGCCGCGGGCCGCATGTGCCCTCGACGGGCCGCGTGAAGGCCATGAAAATCACAGCACTGGCCGGCGCCTACTGGCTCGGCGACGAGAAGAATCCGCAGTTGCAGCGCATTCACGGTACGGCGTTTTTTACGCAGAAAGATCTGGATGCGCACTTCGCCCGCCTGGAAGAAGCCGCCAAGCGCGACCATCGCCTGCTGGGCAAACAACTGGACCTTTTCAGCATTCAGGAGCTGGCCGGGGCAGGCCTGATCTTCTGGCATCCACGAGGCGCCATGATTCGCAAGATCATGGAAGACTGGATGCGCGACGAGTGCCTGCGCCGCGGTTATCAGCTGGTCTACACGCCGCACGTGGCAAAGATCAACCTGTGGCAGACCTCGGGGCACGAGGGCTTCTACGCGGCCAACATGTTTACGCCGATGGAATTGGACGATGCGATGTATCGCTTGAAACCGATGAACTGTCCGTTCCACATTCTCATCTACAAGAACTCGCCGAAGAGCTATCGCGATCTGCCGGTGCGCTATGCCGAGCTGGGCAATGTGTACCGCTACGAGCGCTCGGGCACCATGCACGGGCTGCTGCGCGTGCGCGGCTTTACGCAGGACGATGCACACATCTTCTGCATGCCTAGCCAGATCGAGAGCGAGGTGGATGCCTGCATCGACTTTGCCGAGGCGGTGCTCAATACCTTCGGCTTCAAGGAATTCAAGGTCGAGCTGTCGACGTGGGATCCGAATGATAGGGCGCACTATGCAGGATCGAATGAGAATTGGGACCTTGCGATCAAGTCGCTCGACAACGTGCTGAAGCGGAAAGGCATTCCGTACAAGACGATTCCGGGAGAGGCAGCGTTTTACGGGCCGAAGATCGATATAAAACTCGTCGACGTGCTGGGCCGCTTGTGGCAGCTTTCGACGGTGCAGTTCGACTTCAATCTTCCCGCGCGGTTCGAGCTTGAATACGTGGGCGAGGACGGCGGCCGGCATCAGCCAGTGATGGTGCATCGCGCCCTGTTCGGGTCGGTCGAGCGGTTCTTCGGCGTGCTGATCGAGCACTACGCCGGTGCGTTCCCGCTGTGGCTGGCGCCGGTGCAGGTGGGGTTGGTTCCCATCAGTGAGCGGCATAAGGCTTACTCGGACAAGGTGGAGAAGGCGCTGAAAGAAGCCGGCCTCCGCGTGGAAGTGGACGACCGCAACGAGAAGATGAACGCCAAGATTCGCGACTTCGCCAACCAGAAGACGCCCTACATTCTGGTCTTCGGAGACAAGGAAGAGGCGGCAAATTCCGTCAGCGTCCGCACCCGCGGCAAGGGCGACCAGGGGTCGATGCCACTGGCGGACTTCATCGCCAAGGCGAACGCGCTGGTGGCGGGGAAGTCGACGGAACTCTGAACCTTACAAAAAGAATGGGCGGCTCTGCCTCGACAGAGGAGCCCCCCCGTTTTCATTGAGTCTTCGATTCGTCTTCCGTTCTATAGCACCGCTGTCCCGAAAACTCTGCTATTGTTCCTGCTATCGGGAAATCTTAATTATGGGCTCACCTATTTCTATGAAAACGCGCGCCTTTTTAGCATTCCTTCGCCGCTTTAGCCTGGTTGTGCCGATTGCGGCTGGCTGTTTCAGCGGCCTTTCTCCCGCGGCGGCACAGAGCAAGCCTGCACCGGGCCAGACTGCCTCGGATCAGGGTGCGTCAGCCACCGCCGCGCCCGCCACGCCGACGCCCGCTCCCAAGCCCCCGGAACTCTCAAAGGAAGCTCTAGTTTTCGATAAGCACTATACCCACATCCGCGAAGAAGCGGACGGTACCGGCACGCGCGAGACCACGGCGCGTGTTCGCATTCTGGCTGACGCGGGCGTGAAGCAGATGGCCGTGCTTAACTTCACCTACACCGCGTCGAACCAGCAGGTGGACATCGCCTATGTGCGCGTCGTCAAGCCGGATGGCACCATCGTCGTCACCCCGGCCTATAACGTGCAGGATATGCCTGCGGACGTTACCCGTGAAGCCCCCATGTATTCCGATATTCACCAGAAACACGTTGCGGTGAAGGGTCTGGGCGTGGGCGACACTCTCGAATACGACCTCACTTTAAGCACGTTCAAGCCTGAGGTTCCAGGCCAATTCTGGCTTGAATATTCCTTTCAAAAGAACCTCATCGTTCTGGATGAGCAGCTCGATCTGGACGTGCCGAACAACCAATCTGTCACTGTGGCCAGTGACGATGTGCAGCCAGGCGTGACCGCCTCGGCGGGGCGCAAGCTATATCACTGGTCAAGTTCGAACCTTGCGCGGCCCGATCCCGATGCGCCGCCCAAGTCCACAAAACACTGGAAACCTTCGGTGCAGGTGACGACCTTCACAAGCTGGCAGCAGGTGGGCGATTGGTACGCATCGCTCCAGAAGGAGCCGCTTGCAGTTACCCCGGCCATACAGGCGCGCGCTGCCGCGCTGACCAAAGGGCTCACATCCGACGAGGACAAGGTGCGCGCGCTCTTCAACGACGTGGCCCTGCATATCCACTATGTCGGGCTGTCGTTCGGGATCGGACGCTACCAACCGCACTCGGCGGACGATGTGCTTTCCAACGAATATGGCGACTGCAAGGACAAGCACACGCTGCTGGCCGCGCTGCTGAAAGCGGCAGGATACGAGGCGTGGCCGGTACTGATCAGTAGCACACGGGAGTTGGACGAGCAAACGCCCTCGCCAGCACAGTTCAATCACGTGATCACTGCAGTGCCGCTCGCTGGCAAACTTCTATGGATGGATTCGACCGCGGAAACGGCCCCGATGGGACTGCTGCTTTCCCCGGTACGCGATAAGCAGGGGCTAGCGGTACCTCCCGTAGACCCCGCCCACATCGAGAGAACCCCCGCGAATCCGCCCGTACCAGGACTCTTCAAGTTTCTTTGCTCAGGCCAGTTGGATGAGCACGGCCACTTTACTGGCCACATCGAGGAGACTATGCAGGGAGACTTTTCGGTGGCTGCGCGTAACGCATTTCGCAATACGTCTGAGGCTCAGTGGAAGGAGCTTCTTGAGCGCATTCTTCGCTCACAAGGCTTTGGCGGCGAAATCAGCAACCCTAAAATTGCAGGAGTACTGGAACCGGATAAGCCTTTCCATGCAGACACGGACTACTCTCGCGAGAAGTATTACCAATGGAACGAAGATGCAAGCGCGCACTGGATCGGCGCACCCACGCCGCAAATGGGTGGCGAATTGGCTCCGGGAATCAAGCAAATCAAGCCAGCGGACGATCCACCACTAAGCGCTTTGGGAAGCAATTTCTACGATTCAACAATCACCTTGCCCAAGGACTGGACAGCCACTTTACCTCCGAGGGTAGATTTAGTCGAAGATTGGGCCGAGTATCATGCACAATATAGCGTCAACGACGGTGCGCTCCATGTACTGCGCACGATGTTGATCAAGAAGGATCATGTGCCGCTTGAAGACTGGGATAGATTCCTGGCATTTCGAAGGGCGATGTTTGTCGATGAGAACCATCAGTCGTTGATTGCACCGCCTGATCAGGACAAGCGCAAGCGACACTGATCTGCAAAGCAGAGAGGCGTAACTGCTTCAACATTTACGCGTTGATCGCCATTCCCTGCACCGCTCCATACGCGTCGAGCATTGACTCGGCGAGCGTGGGGTGGGCGTGGATGGTGAACATCATGTCCTCTACCGTGCCTTCCAGTTCGAGGACGGCTACGGCCTCGGCGATAAGCTCGGTGGCTTGGGGGCCGAGGATGTGGACGCCGAGGATCTCGCCGTATTTCGCGTCGGCGACGATCTTCACAAAGCCGTCGTGGCTGCCGACAATAGTGGCCTTGGAGTTGCCCGCGAAGGGGAACTTGCCGACCTTGACTTCGTAGCCCTTTTCCTTTGCTTGTGCTTCCGTCAGTCCTACGGAGCCGATCTGCGGCTCGGTGTAGGTGCAGCTCGGGATGCGGTCGCGGCGCAGTGGGCGGAAGGGGCGGCCGGCAATCTTGGCCACGGCCACCATGCCGGCCATGGAGCCGACGTGGGCCAGTTGCGGGAGTCCGAAGACGATGTCGCCAATGGCGTAGACGCCGGGCTCGGCGGTCTGCTGAGCTTCGTCGACCTTGATGAGTCCGCGATCGAGTTCGACTTTGGTCTTCTCCAGGCCGATGTTTTCCGTCAGCCCGGCGCGGCCTACGGCTACCAGCACTTTTTCGGCTTCCTTTGCCTGAGGCTTGCCGTTGGCGTCGGTGTAGCTCACCTTCACGCCGGTTGCTGTCTTCTCCACCTTTTCAACCTTGGCGCCGGTGTTGACGTCGATGCCGCGCTTCTTGAAGAGGCGGGTGATCTCTTTCGAGATCTCCTCGTCTTCGACGGGAACTACGCGGGGAAGGAATTCGAGGATGGTGACCTCGGTGCCGAAGCTGCGGAAGATGGAGCTGAACTCCATGCCTACCGCACCGGCGCCGATGACGATGAGGGACTTGGGCACGCTGTCGATGGAGAGGATCTCGATGTTGGTGAGAATGCTGCCATCGGCCTGAAGGCCGGGAAGCATCTTGGCGGAGGAGCCGGTGGCAAGGATTATATTTTTGGCCTTGACCTGGCTTGCGCCTGTGGCCGCGGCGATGTCGACGGTGTGCACGCCCGCTTGCGCTGGCCCCGTCAGACGGCCGGTTCCGGCGATGACGGCGATCTTGTGCTTCTTCATCAGGAATTCGAGGCCCTTGACGTGCCTAGTTATGATGGAGTCCTTGCGATTCTGCACTGCAGTCCAGTCGAGCGTGGGCGTGCCGATGCTGGCGATGCCGAATTCGGCAGCATTCTTCAGGTGATCCCAGATTTCGGCGTTGAAGAGCAAAGCCTTGGTGGGAATGCAGCCGACGTGCAGACAAGTGCCGCCCAGCCTGGGAGCGTTGTCGATGAGCGCGACTTTCAGGCCGTACTCCGCGCCGCGGATGGCCGCTGTGTAGCCGGCTGGGCCGCCACCGATAATGGCTACGTCGTAGATTATTTCTGTCTCTGCCAAGGGGAACTCCGTTCCGGGTCGCTGCCGACTTGCCGCAAACGCCACATTCAACATTCAGTTTAATGGATGAGTGGTTTACGAAGAGCTCTTCAGTTTCGGATCGAGGGCAATGTGCGGACCGGGCGCTTACAAATTCTGTTGGACCAGTTCGGCGGCAGCCTGTTGCGTCCCAGCCCCATCGCCGAAGCTCTCCAGCCAGCGCACGTCCGGCTCGCGGCGAAACCAGGTCAACTGCCGCTTGGCGTAGTTGCGGTGGCCTTGCTGCGCGGCTTCGATTGCGGCTTCGGTGCTCAGGGTTCCCGCCAGCACCGCCATCGCCTGCCGGTAGCCGAGCGAGTCTAGGGCTTTCACGGGGCCGTACCGCTCCAGAAGGGCGCTGGTTTCGGTAACGAGTCCGGCGGCGAAGATGGCGGCTGCCCGCTGGTTGAGTCGCTCGTAGAGGTGCCGGCGGGGCGGGTTCAGGCCGATGCGCAGCAGGCGAAACCCGGTGAGCGGGTCGCGGGCCATTACTTCTGACAGAGGCTTGCGCGCGGCGAGACAGACTTCGATGGCGCGAATCAGCTTGGGAGTGTCATTGGCGTGGATGCGCGCGGCCGAGGCCGGGTCGAGACGTATCAAGAGGCGATGGAGCCAGTCTTTTCCGTGTTTCGATTGGGATTGGGCGAGGCGCGCGCGGAGATCGTCCTGGCGGGAAGGACCGGCGAACAGGCCTTCAGTGAGCGCGCGGAGATAGAGGCCCGTTCCACCGGTTACGATGGGCAGGCGGCCGCGGCCGACGATCTCACGCAAGGCGGTGCGGGCCTGCCTGCTGTACTCGCCGGCAGTGAAAGGCCGATCGGGTTCGGCAACGTCGATGAGATGATGGGGCAGACGGACGCGTTCTTCGCGGGTGGGCTTGGCGGTGCCGAGGTCCATGCCGCGATATACGGCCACCGAATCGCAACTGACGATCTCGCCAGCGAAGCGCTCGCCGAGGGCCAGCGAAAGCGCTGTTTTGCCGCTGCCGGTGGGGCCGAGGAGGAGAAGCGCGAGAGGGGCGCTGTATGGAAGGTTTCCCTCAGGGGCTAAAGCCCGGGGTTGTTTGGCTGGATTTGTGTGCGGGCTGAAGGCCGAACCCTTCAATGCACTCATGACCGCGCTCACGGGCGCCACCAGCCGGACGGAAAGATCCATTTTGGATTGGTGTGGAAGAGCCACCAGGCGACGATTGCCGCCGCCACCATCAGCAGGCCAAACACCTGGTTACGCCGGTAAGCGCGCGTCTGCGCGGCCCGCCGCTCCTGCTCGGCAACCTGCTCGTAATGCGGCTTAATGCGGGTTTCAACCATCGCGGGTTACCGCCCAGCGGGAAGAGCGCGTGGGATTTCTTGAATTCCACGCTGGAGCGATTCGATCAAGTTCGCAGGCAATGCGGCTCCCGGCCGAGTCCATTCAAAGAGGGTTGCCGCAGCATTGGGGATCAGCACCGACCATTCCTCCGGAGCCTTTGTTTGTTTGTAATCCTGCTCCTCATCGACGCCTGACGCGGTAGCCGCCTTCGCACTTAGGAAAAGGATCCATGTTTCCACATTCCGCTTGGGGATAAGTCTCGCGATCCGGTCCCGCTGTCTGTCAGCCCGTTCTTGTCCTGATTCAGTCAGCTTTCCATCCAAGTCGGTCAAACACCGGTCTACAGACAACTCGTCTGCATCCATCATGGCAATGAGAGACGTCGTGGCGTAGCTATTCCTGCGTCGGCATAACCGCACTTGATCCGAGAATTGGTTGAGCACGCTCCACTTTCCGCTGCCGTGTCCGCCGGAGATCGGAGCAAAAATCATCTCCCTTGCCCCAATTCCGATTTTCTTTAGAAATCCCCTGATGAATGTTTGATGACGTTTATCCTCAGCGAGAATGTAGATCAAATAGCGATTACTCATTCTCCCAGCCTCGTGCGATCGTCTCCGCCGGCTGAAGAATATCGTCATAATCGGTCTTGTACGCTCTTGGTGGCGCCACGTGCCCATTTTGCTCTCGAACAATCAGGACGCCATATTCACGCGCCCACTGATTCAAAATCTCAGGGTGATGGGAGATAAGTATAAGCTGACCTTTGTTGTCGTCTGCGGTCGATTCGGCTTCCAGAAGCCAGGGCTGAATCTCGCGGAGAGAGATAAAGTTGTCCGGTTCGTCGATAAACACCGTGTAGCCCCTGGCGATCCAGAAGTGGAGGATCATGTACAGCGCGATTAGACTTCGCTGGCCGTCGGAGAGTTCTTTCAGTCCGAGACTTAGGCTCGAAGATGCTGGAGAACCGAAACGGGCAATCAACCGCTTCCCGATGTCGCTTTCCTCGAATTGCAATGCCTGGAACGAATCGAGAGTTTCTTTCAGAGCAAGAGTCATCTCCAGATTGCCAGCGGAGTCGCTTTGAAGAAGGTGCCTGTAGACGGAAGCAATGTTGGAAAAGCCTTTCGAAGGGAATTCTTCTTCGCGCGGAGCAATCTCCCTCATCGTTGGCGGATTGATTTGCAGCAAATATATCCTTTCAATCCACTGAAGAAACGCCTTCACACTTTCGTAGTCTTTTGCGAAGTGAACGAGCGAAATGTCCTTTACCCGCGTGGAAACATCAACCAACTTTGTTGGCCCATCTCCGAGGTTGACTCCCGTCTTCGACTTTGAAACGACAAGCGATCCGTCAACGCTCAAGATTTCCAAGGTGACCTCGTTTGAGCCGCGGTTTTCACTTGTCGTGGTCTCGATTCGGTAAATGAAACTCCTTCCCTTGTCCTCGCCCTCGATTTCAAAGACCTGAGTGGGAACATTTTGCCAACCAGTGCGGTTTCTCGGATCAAGAATTGCTCTCGGTCCGGGTGAGGTGCCCAGAACAAACTCTTTGACGGTCTGAATAGCATCCAGCAGCGACGACTTCCCGCTCCCATTCGCCCCGAGCAGCAGTTGCTTCCGCTCCGGCTTGTACTCGAAGTTCACAAAACACCGGAAGTTGTCGATATACAGGCGCTTCAGCATGGCAGGATTATACGTCGAACACCCCTCGCCTGCCCCGCCGTTTGACTTCCCCCACCCCCATTGCCGACCATTACCTTTTGGGCGGCTGCTATGCCCATCGAAAAGGTGCGCTCTCATGAAAGTCCTCATCCTTGGTTCCGGGGGCCGCGAACATGCGCTGGCCTCGGCAGTAAGACGAAGCAAGCGCGTTACAGATGTGGTTTGCGCTCCCGGCAACGGCGGCATCTCTCAGGTAGCGCGTTGCGTTCCGGTGAACCTGAAGGATGTTGCCGCGATGGTGCGCCTGGCTGAATCCGAGCAGCCCGACCTGACCATCGTGGGACCGGAACTGCCGCTCTCGCTGGGCATCGTCGATGCACTTCAGGAGCGCGGCATGCGGGTCTTCGGGCCCACCCGCGCCGCGGCCATGCTGGAATCAAGCAAGGGCTTTGCCAAGCAGTTCATGCAGCGGCACAACATTCCCACCGGCAACTTCGCCGTCTGTTCCACGGCGGCCGAGCTCGAAAAGGCGGTCGACTTTTTCCATCCGCCGATCGTGGTCAAGGCCGACGGGCTGGCTGCCGGAAAGGGCGTGATCGTCTGCCCGTCGCGGCACACCGCCATTGAGGCAGCGCAGGGACTGTTTACGGGGGCGCTGCTGGGCGAGGCGGCGCAGCAAGTAGTCCTCGAAGAGTTCCTTGCGGGCGACGAGATAAGCTTCCTCTGCCTGAGCGACGGCACGCATGTGGCGCCGCTGGCTCCCGCGCAGGACCACAAGCAAGTGGGCGAGGGCGACACCGGACCCAACACGGGCGGAATGGGAGTGTACTCGACGGATCGGATGTTGGAACCAGGCATGACGGAGTGGATTCTGCACCACATTGCCGAGCCGACCATACGTGGGATGGCCGAGGAAGGCACGCCCTTTGCCGGCGTGCTCTACTGCGGGCTGATGATGACCGCGCGCGGTCCCGAGGTGCTTGAATTCAACGCCCGCTTCGGCGATCCGGAGACGCAGGCCCTGCTGGTTCGCCTCGACAGCGACCTGGTGGAAGCCCTCGAAGCCTGCGTTGACGGCAGGCTTGCCGAGACTGAGTTGCGCTGGAGCCCAGGCGCCGCGGCCTGCGTGGTGGCCAGTTCCGCCGGCTATCCGGGCAGCTACAAGACCGGCCTGCCCATCACCGGCCTCGGCGCCGCCGCGCAGGTTCCGGGGGTACAGGTCTTCCACTCCGGCACGGCGCAGGTTGGCGGACAGTTGGTCACCGCCGGTGGCCGCGTGCTGGGAGTGACCGCGGCCGGCGATTCGCTGAAAGAGGCGCTGGACCGGGCCTACCAGGCATTGGCCGAGATTCACTTTGAGGGAATTTACTACCGGCGCGACATCGGGCATCGCGCCCTGAAAGGTTGATTCTCGAAATCCTGAATCCTGGGCGCCCTCTTCTAATCTCAGTCCCAGCAGGGAGAAACCATGAGCGTTGGAATTTCGCTGGAGGAACTGCTGACCTGGAGCCAGGACTCGTCCATCTTCTGGAATGGCCATCTGGACGCCAACCCGCATCTGCTCGAGTTGCCCTGCGACATCGGCGGAACCGCCAATGTGCAGGAGTTCGTTCGTCACATCTGGAGCGTGGAGCTGCGTTGGAACGAGCGGCTGGCGGGCCTGCCGGTGACGGCAAGAGAAGACTTACCTTCCGGGCCGCTGGCCGCGCTTTTCGATCTGCACAACCAGGCTGCCGGGATCTTCCGCCGGCTGCTTGCCGCTCCGGTCGAAAGCTGGGAGCAGCCGTACATTCTCGACATGGACTGGGTGCCACCGGAGATGCGAACCGTCACGCGGCGCAAGATAGCGGTTCATGCGCTCTTCCATAGCCAGCGGCACTGGGCGCAACTGGCCACGCTGGTCCGCACGGCAGGGTTTCCCTCAGGATTCAAGGGTGATCTGCTCTTCAGCCAGGCGCTATGCTAAGTGCTTGCTTCTGAAGATGTTACTAGCCTTCCCTGCTTCTGAAAGCAGGCCCGGCACAAGACCGGCCTGCCCTGGGTAGGCTTGAAGGGAACCGTGGTCTCCGCCCCGCACTCAGAACAAGTGGTTCTGGTTTCGGGACGCACCCTTTGACTGCCGCGCAGACGCTTCGCCTTGCACTGTTTGCAGCGTTTGGGGTCGTTCTTGAATTGTTTGTCGTGGAAGAAAACCTGTTCGCCGGCCGTAAAAACGAACTCGGCGCCGCAGTCAATGCACTTCAATACACGATCGGTGAATTCCATGGCCGGCTTCCCTGAAGCAGGGACTTCTACCGAAATCGGCCATAACTCAGCAACGTGCCGGTCCCGGATCCCTGTCTCCGTTCTTGCTGCTTAAACAAGGGCCCGGGCCGCTTCTAAGAGTGCGGCGATTGACTCGTCCGCCCGATGATTTGGGAAGGGAAAATGAACGAAAAAGAACGCATCGGCATTTGCGGAGTTATCAAGCCGAATGGCTGAGTTGCAGCAGGCCGCCCCGAACCTATTTGGTCTATCTCAAACTCCCGTTCGATTTCCACGGGAATGGACGGGGCGGCAAGCGCAACTTGTTAATAAAGTTAGTCCTGCTCTTTGCGAGCCTTCTTGCGATTCCGCTTGCGGGCCAATGCCGCCTTGACGCGCTTCTTTTCGCCGGGCTTCAGATAGTAGGAGTGACGCTTCACCTCTTTGATGATGTCCTCCTGCTGTACCTTCCGCTTGAACCGGCGCAGCGCATTTTCGAGCGGCTCGCCTTCTTGAACGCGAACCTCTGCCAAAAAATCCCACCTCCAAACATGCCAAGTGGCTCTACTAGGATACTCGAAATAAACGGATTATGGTACCGACATCGAATTCTTCCGGCGGGTTTTACACAGAATTCTGTTCATTTCATGAATTCAGAGGCAAAACTTGCCCGGAATTGTCTCATCGGCCTGCGGAATCGCTGCTTCAGTCCGCTCCCAAGACCGCTCCCCGGCCTCTTGTCTCCGCACCCAAGTTACAATCTGATGAAGGGGAATCCCGCTCCCCAACGGAGGTTTCGCAACCGTGATTCGCAGCTACCGGGACCATCGGCCCCAGTTTCCCCCCAGTTGCTACGTCGACTCCTCCGCCCAGCTCGTCGGCGACGTCATCCTCGGCGAGCGATCTTCGGTATGGATGAATGCGGTCCTGCGCGGCGACGTGAATTCGATCCGCGTGGGCTCCTGCTCGAACGTCCAGGACTGCTCAGTGCTCCATGGCCAGCGCAACCTCTACCCGGTCATCGTCGGCGACTGGGTCACAATCGGTCACAACGCCACCGTCCATGGCTGTACGGTGGAAGACAATGTGGTGATCGGCATGGGCGCTACGGTGCTGAACAACGCCCGGATCGGCGCGGGCTGCATTATCGCTGCCGGCTCCGTGGTTCCCGAACACACGGTTGTCCCGCCCCGCACTCTCTGGGCCGGTGTGCCCGCCAGGCTCCGCCGCGAGGTTTCCGACAAAGATCTCGCGCTCATTCGCGAATACGCGCAGAACTATCTTGACTACGTTGAAATCTATCTCTCCGAAGCCGGCAGGTGAGTGAGGAACTGACCGGAATCGGTTCTGTTGATTCAACTTTTTCCCTATCCCCCAGGAGTATCAAAGAAACCCGTGAGAATACCCCATCGGAAACCTCTCCACTACGCTTGGTTCTCTGCCTGTGCGACGCTGCTCGCGCTGACCGCGGGCAGTTTCGCCCGCGCTCAGACCGACCTGCCTGACGCCCCCCAGCCCCAGCCCGATGTGACGCTGCGCGATACTCCTCGCAACATCCTTCACGATCAGGAAGCCATCTGGACCAGCCCGGCCCATCTGAAGATTGGCGACCTGGAGTGGCTTGTTCCGCTCGCCGCCGGCACCGGCCTCGCAATCGCCACCGACCAAAGCGCCATGAGGCATGTGGACTCACACAATTCCAGCTTCAATCAGAAGAACATCGACGTCTCCAACGCCATGATTGGCGGATTCATCGCCGCGCCTGTAGCCCTCTATGGACTCGGACACTTCCAGCAAAGCCCGCACGCACGCGAGGCCGGCATCCTCAGCGGAGAGGCGATGATCGACAGCGTGGCCGTGGAACAAGGCATGAAGCTGATCTTCTGGCGCGAACGGCCGGCCATGAACAACGCGAGTGGGAATTTCTTCAAGTCGGATGCGGGCGTCGACTCGTCGTTTCCGTCGTCTCACAGCGTGGTGGCGTGGTCGGCTGCAGCCGTGCTCGCCGGCGAATACCCCTCCCGCCTGAGCCAATTGTTCATCTATTCCGCGGCCACCGGCATAAGCCTGACGCGCGTGATGGGCCAGCAGCACTTCCCTTCGGATGTGCTGGTTGGCAGCGCCGCCGGATGGCTCGTGGGGCGCTACGTCTTCCGCAAGCATCACAACAAAGCACTGGATACCTACGAAGACTATTGACAGGGAGTTGGCCGCGAAGACTCCGCGTTCTCGTCTGACCCCTGAACCCTAATCCCTGATCTCTGATCTCTGACCCCTGCATTTACACCGGCAACGGATTCCGTCCCGCGAAGGTCTTTCTCTGGTGCCAGTAGGGGTAGGCGGCGGTTTGTTCGCTGGCCTTGTCCAGCGCCGCGACTTGCTCAGCGGTCAGATTCCATCCCACTGCGCCCAGGTTCTGCCGCAGTTGTTCTTCGTTGCGCGCGCCCACGATTACGGAGGAAACGGTAGGCCTCTGCAGCAGCCAGTTCAGCGCTATCTGCGGAACGCTCTTGCCGGTCTCTGCGGCCACCTTGTCCAGCGCATCGACAACTTTGTAGAGGTATTCGTCTGTCATCTGCGGCCCTTGCTCGGCGGTCTTGGGCAGCCTGCTCACCTCGGGCAGAGGCTGGCCGCGGCGAATCTTGCCCGTTAGCCTTCCCCAGCCCAGCGGACTCCATATCAGCGCGCCAACTTTCTGGTCGAGGGCGAGCGGCATCAGCTCCCATTCGTAGTCGCGGCCCACCATCGAGTAATACACCTGGTGCGCGACAAACCGCGTCCAGCCGTAGCGATCGGCCACGGCCAGCGACTTCATCAGGTGCCAGCCTGAGAAGTTCGAGCAGGCGATATAGCGGATCTTGCCCTCGCGCACAAACTTATTCAGCGTGTCCTGCACCTCTTCGATCGGGGTCATCGCGTCGAAGCCGTGCAGGTGGTAGATGTCGATGTAGTCCGTACCCAGGCGGCGCAGGCTGCCCTCGAGCGCGTTGCGCAGATGGTACCGCGACGACCCCTCCTGATTCGGGCCCGCGCCCGTCGGAAAACCCGACTTGGTGGAGATCAGCGCCTTGTCGCGCTTGCCCTCAAGCGCCTTGCCGAGTACCTCTTCCGAACGCCCGTCGGAGTACCCGTCAGCGGTGTCGAACAGATTTACGCCCGCGTCGAAACAAATGTCGATGAGACGGCGCGCCTCGTCCACTTCGGTTGCACCCCAGGCGCCAAAGAACTCGTGGGCGCCGCCGAACGTCGCAGTGCCAAAACTCAACGCAGAAACTTTGAGGCCAGAGCCTCCGAGAAGACGATATTCCATGCGCATATTGTATGCGGAAGAGTGGGGGAGGGTGCAGTTGAAAAAATCGGCGCTACCAGATCCGTTCAACGCCGTATCGATCAAAGATTGCGTCCGTGCTGATGATCGGTACTCCGAGTTCCAGCGACTGCGCAATCAGCAGCCTGTCAAACGGATCGCGGTGATGGAGAGGCAACAAGCCGGAGCGAATGGCGTGAAGGGGATCAATCTGAATGGAGATGAAATCCTGCTCTTGAATGACTTTCAGAAAGTCCGTCACCAGAGGATGCAATGGAATCTTCCCCTTGTTGGCTTTGATCGCAAGCTCCCAGGGAACGACCGGCGAGATCAGGATGTCGTTCGCTGGATCGGCAATCAAGCGATAGCCGGTTTCCCCGAGCTTTTCCGGCGAGTCGAGCCACCAGAGCGTAGTGTGTGTATCGAGCAGGAATCTCACGCCGCCGGCTCGTCCGGTTCTTTTCCGTCAATCAGAATATCGAAGCCATACTCGCGCAATTCCTCATCGGTCTCGAGCGGCTTGAAAATATCGTCGGAATACTGGAACTGCCCGGCATACTGCCCCGCCAGCCGCCCCTTACGCGGTTCTTTCCGTGCCTCCACCGCCGCCAACCGAGCCACGGGCTTGCCGTCGCGGGCGATAACGACTTCCTTGCCCTCCTCTGCTTCCTTGAGCAGCCGGGAGAAGTCTTCCTGCGCCTCCTCAACGGTGTAGGTCATATGCCAAGTATGGGCAGGGATCGGAGCGAAGTCAACATTCTTGAGAGGCTGATTGCAAGCTCCGTCTACCCTTCAGGGTTCAGGCATTCAGCTTGTGCCTGATCTATATTGTAGCTACAATTAAATAGCGAATTTGCCCGGACAGCATGTTGATGAACAAGACAAGGACTGAAACCGACTGGAACCGCGTTCTGGCTTACAGGGAAGGCGACCGCATCTCCTACGAGCTGGGAGACGGCCCCTACGACCCGAATGACCCCGATGCCGCCCGCGCCTGGTTTGCCCAGGCCGATTTGATTCGCAGAGGCAAACGCGGCCCACAGAAAGCTCCGACGAAAAAGCTCGTCTCGTTGCGCCTGTCTCCCGAAGTGGTCGACCACTTCAAGTCCACCGGCCGGGGCTGGCAAACGCGGATTGATAGCGCGCTGCTGGAGTCGATTAAGCGCAAGGCGTCTTGACAAAGACAGAAAACGGTATACACTGTAAATACAATCTACGCTCCGAGACAGAAGCCCGTTGCGCGGCTTATATTTGGGAGCATTCATGAACGGCCAAACATTGAACTTCGATTGGGACGATGCGAACCGAAATCATTTGGCTCGGCATGATGTCACGCCGCAAGAGGCCGAGGAGGTCGTTCTAGGAGACCCTCTCGACATCGAGTTGCAAACTGCAGAGGGCAGCGGCGGAGAAGAGCGGGTGTTACACGTCGGGGAAACGCGCAAAGGGCGGATTTTGGAGCTTGTGTCAACATGGCGCAATGAAAAGGTTCGAATCCTCTCCGGGTGGGACGCGCCCCGGCAATCCAAGCTGGACTATCTGGCCGAGATGAGGCGGCGTTATGGAAGCATTGACGATTCCGAAGTTTGAAAACGAAACCGACGAAGCCAACTGGCTTTACGAGAACCGCGATGCGTTGTCGGCTGCGTTTCATGAAGCAGTGCAGCAGGGCCGGGTGCGTCAGGGCACCCTGAAACAGCGGGGCATCACGCCGCCAACCACAATCCGCCTTGCCCCTGAAGACATCTCCCGCGCCCGCACGCTAGCCGAGCGCCGTGGCCTGCGCTACCAGACCTACCTCAAGATGCTCATCCACGAGGCGCTGGAGCGCGAAGAACGGCTTGCGAGCTAGGCTCTACCGACTACTTCAAATTCCACCGGCCCGGGCTGGCAGACGCGGATCGATAGCACTTTGCTGGAGTCGATCAAGAAGAGGGCGTGAGGCACTATTTTGCCGGCAACGATGTTTTTCCAACACGCTCAACTTTAGTCGGGCCGCAAGGATGCATTGTCCTTCAGCAAGTCACCGCCCCGCTTCAGGTCATTAAATCTTTAGCCGCCTCTTCCTGGAGACACTGAAGAAGCAGCCCGTACTGGGATGTAAGTTGACTCATTGAGTTTAAGATCAGCTTAAGACCACCTAATTTATCTGCTTTTTCGTCCTCTCCGATAGCCTCCCTGACGAGGTACAACCCGGCGGAAATCTGACCTAACGCTCCATCCGCATCGTTCAGGAAAGAAAAGAATTTCTGACTCGTTTCGGCTTTTTCGAAAGAGCCCCGCAAGAGGATGCAATTTGCCTGTGCAATCGAAAGCTCTCGTACCGCTGCTTTGAGACTGCTTTCTATAAGTTCTGCACTTACCATTACATTTTCGGCCCCAAAACGTAAAACGCGCTGAACCTCTGCGACACTTCTTAACAACTGGCTCCACTCAGCCTTCTTTTGATCGCGAATCCACTGTTTTTGTTCCCTACCTCCGTTCCAAACGACGACGAGCCAAGCGATTCCAAGCGCAAAGATCGAAGGAATAGCAGCGAATATGAGACGCGCCCAAAGCGGGTCCGGGCTCGCAACCGGTGCACACTGCACCGCTGCCGGCGCTTGTACCAGTTGATCCACGAAAAACGCGGCCATTGAAGCAGCATGCATTATCATCGCTCTCACCTAGTATCCTAAGAAGTTGCCCCAAAGGTTATCACTATGAGTCAGACACTGAAAGCCGTCCGCGGCACCCGCGACCTGCTGCCGCCGGAGACAGCACTCTGGAACCGCATCGAAGCTACCGCGCGCGCCGTCTTTGCCCGCTACAACTTCGGCGAGATTCGCACACCCGTCTTTGAAGACACGGCCCTCTTTGCCCGCGGCGTCGGCGAAGAAACCGACATCGTCTCGAAAGAGATGTACACCTGGGAAGATCGCGCGCGGGCGCAGTCGGAGAAGACGCAGTCGCTGACCCTGCGCCCTGAAAATACAGCCGGCGTGGTGCGGGCTTACATCGAGCACGGTCTTGGCGAGTCCGGCCAGTTGCAGAAGCTCTACTACATCGGCCCGCAGTTCCGCCGCGAGCGCCCGCAGAAGGGGCGCTACCGGCAGTTTTCGCAGATCGGCGCGGAGGTCATTGGCCCGCCCTCCTCTGGCAGCGAGAGCCCGCTGCGCGATGCCGAAGTGCTGGAGATGCTGGCCACGCTGCTTGACGAGTTGGGCATCACCGGCTGGACCCTCGAACTCAATTCCGTTGGCTCCCCCGCCGACCGCGCCCGCTATAACGACACGCTGCGTGCCGCTCTCGTCCCCGTCGTCGGCCAGATGTGCGTGGATTGCCAGCGACGCGCCGTCACCAATCCGCTGCGTGTGCTGGACTGCAAGGTTCCCGCCGACCAGCCGATTATCGACACGCTACCCGTGATCGCCGACTCGCTCGACGAAGCCTCGCTCGCGCACTTCGCCGCGGTTCTGGCGGCTCTCGACGCAGCCGCCGTTCCCTACACGCGCAACAACCGTCTGGTGCGCGGCCTCGACTACTACACCCGAACCACTTTCGAGTTCACGCACGGGGGTCTAGGCGCGCAGAACGCCCTGCTCGGCGGCGGCCGCTACGACGGGCTCAGCGAGGCGATCGGCGGGCCCAAGGCTCCCGGCATCGGCTTTGCCATGGGTGAGGACCGGCTGGTGCTAACGCTGCAGGCTCTGGAAGCTGCCTCGGCGCTGAAAGCGGATGCGTTCATTGCGCCCCTGGGTGAGGGACTGAATCCCGCCGCCCTGGTACTGGCCCGCGAACTGCGTCACCAGGGGCTGTGGATCGAGCTCGGCGAGGGCAGCTTCCGCCTCAAGAAATCGTTCGAGGCCGCCGACAAGACCGCCCGAGCCATCGTCATTCTGGGCGAAGACGAGCTTCAATCCGGTATCCTTACGGTGAAGACCTTCGCCACCGGCATACAAACAAAGGTTCCTCGCGCGGAGCTGGATGTTTTCCTCTCAAATCCCGCAGGCGAGTAAAGGACACAGGTAGTGCTCGACTTTTTAGGCAATCTTGAACGGACGCATCTCTGCGGCGACTTGCGCGCCGCCCACGCCGGCCAGCAAGTGGTTCTGATGGGCTGGGTAAACCGCCGCCGCGACCACGGCAACCTGATCTTTCTCGATCTCCGCGACCGCTCCGGCATCGCCCAGATTGTACTGGACAAGGAGCTGACCCCGGACGGTCACCTGAAGGGCGAACAGGTGCGTCCGGAGTACGTTGTGGCCGCCGTCGGCAAGGTGCGCCTGCGCGATCAGGACGCCATCAACCCCAAGATGCCCACCGGCGAAATTGAGATTGAAGCCACCGAGCTGCGCGTGCTCAACGACACGCGCCTGGCGCCGTTTTCCCCGTCGGAAGAGGCCATCCAGAACGAGGAAGTCCGCCTCAAATACCGCTACATCGACCTGCGCCGCGAAGAGATGCAGCGCAACTTCAAGCTGCGCCACGACATTACGCTGGCCATCCGCGAGAGTCTCAGCCGACAGGGCTTTCTGGAGATCGAAACGCCCATCCTCACCAAGAGCACCCCGGAGGGCGCGCGCGACTTCCTCGTTCCCAGCCGAGTCCATCCCGGTGAGTTTTACGCCTTGCCGCAGTCGCCGCAGATCTTCAAGCAGATCCTTATGATCAGCGGCTTCGACAGGTATTTTCAGATCGCCCGCTGCTTCCGCGACGAGGACCTCCGCGCCGACCGCCAGCTTGAGTTCACTCAGGTCGATCTGGAGATGAGCTTCCCGCGCCGCGAGCACGTCTTCGCCGTGGTGGAGGAATTTCTCGCAGCAGGCTTCGCAGCGGCCGGCGTCACGCTGCCCACGCCCTTTCCGCGCATCACCTACGACGACTCCATGCGCCAGTACGGCAGCGACAAGCCCGACCTGCGCCTGCCGGGATTGACGGATGTGCGGGCCGCCTTTACCGACGCGGCCCTCGCGACCCTCCAGATCGATCCGGCGCTGCCCGTTGTTGCTCTGCGCATTCCCAACGTCGGCGAGCTGAGCCGCAAAGAGCGTGAAGACAATCATCCGCTCTTCGACCTCAAGAAGGGCGCCAAGTTCATTGACGATTTCAAGCGGCTGGCGAGGGGCTTTCCCGAGGCCGCGGTAAAAGTGCGCGAGCTGGCAGGCGCCGCCGATGCCGACTTTGTGATCATCGTGGCGGGCGACCCCGCGCACCACGTCAAGGCCAGCGACACCAAGTTCGAGGGCCGGCTCAGCGAGCGCGAGATCAACGTCTACGCGGCGGCAGGCAACTTCCGCACCGAGCTGGCCAAGAAGTATGCCGATCGCCACGGCGCATTCAAGCTGACCGAGCAAACCGTGGTCGACGCCCACACTCACAATGCGGCCGATCAAGTCGATGGGGCGCTTGCTTTTCAGCCCATCTGGATCGTCGACTTCCCGATGTTCGAATACGACCTGGCATCGGCCAAGTGGATGCCTGCGCACCACCCGTTCACCGCGCCCTACGAAGCCGACATGGCAAATCTCGTCAGCGATCCGGCCAGCGTGCGCGCCGACTGCTACGACCTCGCCATGAACGGCCTCGAGCTCGGCTCAGGATCGATTCGTATCCACCGCAAGGATGTGCAGCAGCAGATCTTTCGGTCGCTGGGAATTTCGGAAGAAGAAGCTAAGGCGCGTTTCGGTTTCTTCCTCGACGCGCTCGAATACGGCACCCCGCCCCACGGCGGCATCGCCCTAGGCCTCGACCGCATTGTCATGCTGTTAGCCGGAGCGCCCAGCCTCCGCGAAGTCATCGCTTTCCCGAAGACCGCCAAGGCCATCGACCTGATGGCCGACGCACCAACTACGGTTGACGAGAAGCAGCTAAGGGAACTGCACATACGGGTGGCGCTGAAAAGCTAGTCGGCGGACAGCGTCGCAGATGGTTCAATGTACATCTGTCTGGATTGTTTCGCTCAGCTTCGCGAAGCAATCCGGCAGCTGCGCGTCCCATTCCGACCAATCATGGCCGCCGCGCTTCATGTGGAACTCGTATGCGAAGCCTCTGGCCCTGAGCTGCGCCGCAAAGCGGCGAATCGGCCCAAGAAGTGGCTCTTGTTCGCCAGCTGTCAGATACATATAAGGTGTTTCCTTTGGGTCAGCTCGAAGAACGAGCTTTGAAGGATCGCGTGCCGGCCTCTCTTGGCTTCCGCTTGGTCCAAAGATTGTGCGGAACTTCCACCATTGATCGAGTCGCCTGATGGTGAAATGCCTAAACGGAACATCGATTGATGGGCTGAGAGCACCTATAAAACAGAAGAGTTCTGAACGCGAGAGCGCGTATTTCACTGCTGCGAATCCACCCATGGAAATGCCAATAACTGCGCGACCGTTGCGATCCTTCCGAGCTGGAAATCGACTTTCTACATCAGCAAGAAGATCGTTTGTGATGTAGTCCTCAAATTTCTTCTCAGGGGCCTCGACCTCGTTCATGTAATAAGATTCGTCGCCCTCCGGCATCACGAGGATGAGGCCCTTCCGGGCATACTCGGAGACATCAGAGTTGTTCGACCATGCCCGAAAATCGCTACCCCCGCCATGGAGCAAGTAGACGACCGGGAGTTTCTGGCCTGCTGCCAGATCGGCAGGCAGGTACACTCGATACGGCATCTTACGTCCCAGGGCCTTGCTCCTAAACGTGCAATCCTGCATCGTCACGCCAGTCGCCATGTGTGGATGGTCCGGTCGAGTTTGCGGAGCGCGATAACACCCGAAGAGAAGCAGGGTGCTCAGAGAACTAAGAATGGCGCAAGTTGAAACAATCCAATTCTTCAAGGGAGCTTCCCTATCTATCCAGCTCCGCAAACAGCTCGCTCAGCACCACGCGAATCGGCGTGTCCGCCACAGCGAGTTCGCCGCTGCGCACCTCTTCGAGACCGGCCGACGTGTATCGATAAGCCATTCGTGGCTCCGGGTCGATCACCCAGATGTTGTCGATTCCAAAGCTGCGATACTCCGCAGCCTTCGCCCGCATGGCCGTCAAGGTATCCTCTGGGGAGAGAATTTCGATGGCGATCAGCGGTGGGTGAGTGACGTACCGGTCGAATGCGTCGCCTGCGCGCGTGACAAGAACATCGGGAACTCGAAAACGCTTCGATTGAGTCTGCGTGCGAAGCTCAGGAAAAACCTCGACTCCCCACTCCACGCGCTTAATTGCAAAGAGAACGGTGAGATACCGCTGGATGATGGAGTGTTCTTTCTCGCCCAAGTTTCGCTCCTCGATGCGGCCGTCCACAAACTCGCGATCGGGGCTCCAACTCGTGCGGAGATACTCACGCACGGTCCAGAGTTCTTCCGGGATGGGCTGAGTGGCCATGCAAAGATTATCGTCCTAAAGCAAAAGTCCCGCCAGAAGAATCCCGCCCTACTCCGTATCCGACTCCGACGCTCCCTCTTCTTCGCCCTCGACAGAGATGCGCAGCGAGCGCAGAAAGTGCAGGTCGTTCGACGTGAAAGGCCCGGTTGATTCGCCTTCTTCCGAGGCGGCGTCGCCGGAGGCGGCCTCAACTCCCTTGGCGGCAACTTCGTTCAGGCCAATCGTCGCCTCAAGCATGAGCAGCACATCGAAGCCGTGCTTGCGGATATCCTGCACAACCCCCGCGATCTGTTCGCTCTCGATAACCGACTCGTGGATGGCCTCGCCCAGTTGCTGAATAAGTTCGCGCAGACGGGATGTCACTGGTACCTCCAGGAGCGGCGGCCGGCGCAAGCAAAGAAGGCGCGGGTTGCGGCGTGATTTTTATCTACCTTACTGCCAACCCGGCGGATGAGCAACCGGAAAGCTGCGGCAGTGGGCTGACTGCGGCTCACCCCGCGTCGCTGCTACCATCATAAACGGAATGAGAGCACAGATCATCGGCCGGGTTCTGGGCACGGGACTGCGCGTCGCCGGCAAGATGGCCGGTGAACGGCTGGCGACCGCGGCAGAACCCTCCGCCGCGCAGCCGGCCCCCTCCCAGCCACAGCCTCAGCCCCAATCGAACAATACCGTTCAAGCGCAGGCAGCCGGACGGGCGGTCGGGCAAGCCGCAAAGCAGAGAGGCGCCGGCGTCGCCCGCGGCGTGGGCGGCTTTCTGCGCCCCTTCCGGCGAGTGGGTGGAATTATCTGGCTTGAAGTAACCGGCGTCTTCTTCCTGCTGCCCGTAGTTGTGTTTACGCCAAACCTCTGGCGGATGAGGGCCAGTTGGGCGTACGGACCCGATCACCGGATGTTTCTGATCACCGCCGGGGTTGTGGTGGTCTTTCTCTACCTCGGGGTCAGCTCGTTCTGGCGGGCGCGGCGCAGATAGGGCGCCTGCGAACCGCGCCAAGGCTCTTGGCGGTGCAAGCTGGCTCGACTGTGAGCCTTGAGTGGGTCGATCCCGAGCTATCTCTTCCCTCGCCACAGCCGCGGCGCCACCGCATAGTTCAACTGCACCAGCACGATGGCCGCGATGCTCACCCAGGTATTGATCACGCACAGCGCTGCCCCGGCGGCGTAGAGCGACTGTGCAATCACCACCCTTTTGCAGATGCTGGCGCGCACCTCCTCCGGGGTGTCGGCCGTGATCACGCCGGCGTGCGTCGCGTATTTCCAGCTCCAATAGAGCATGGCGCCGGGGACAAAAATATTCAGCCAGTAAATGCCCAGCGCCGCCCGGTTAGCAATGAACTCGGCCAGCAGCCGAGTTGATAGCGGCATCAGCGTAATCGCAAACAGAAACACGAGATGAATCCACGTCAGGTCGCGTGTGCCCTCCGCAAAATGGTTCAGTTGCGTCTGCTGGCCCGCCCAGAAGATGCCCAGAGTGAGAAAGCTCATCAGGTACGCGATCCATTGCGGCCCCAGAGCGGCGAGAGCATAAAGCAGTTCGCGCTCGCTATGGATCTGTGCGGCTGTTGGAATGTGCAGATCGAGCACCAGCAGCGTCATGGCCACGGCAAAGATGCCGTCGCTCAAGGCCGCCAGGCGCTCAAGGTTGCGCCCCTGAATGCGGTTATACAAGGTGTGCATGATCGTCGGAAACGCTCCTTTAAACCCGCGGCTGGTCCGGCTTGCGCGTTAAATGCCAGATCGCCAGCCCAAGCGCCAACACGCCCAATCCATAGGCCAGCAGTGCAATGTGCCCGGTATGAATCTTCCACCCGCGCCAGATGGCCACGCTGGCAGCAAGCAGCATCAGGGCCCCTCGAAAATGGTTCATGCGCCTTTCCTTCCCGGTCTTCTCTCCCGGATTCCCGGCCGATCGGAGGTCCCTCCCATCCTATCGCGCGCAGCCGTGTTTGACCCCGCCGCCACCACCTCCCTATCGTGAGAAGGGTAAAGCAGGATTCCCGAAAGGACTGCCCATGTCTGAAACCGTTTCGCCCGCTGCTGAATCGCCCTCCGCCCCGCTCAGAAAGACCCCGCTGAACGCCACGCATCGCGCGCTCAAGGCGAAGATGGTGGACTTCGGCGGATGGGATATGCCGGTCGAATATCCCTGTCCGGGTGGCGGCCTCATTGCCGAGCACTTGGCCGTGCGCACCGGTGTGGGCCTCTTCGACGTGAGCCACATGGGCGAGATTCAGTTTCGCGGCCCAGGCGCGCTGGCTGCCATTCAGCACATCGTCATGAACGACGCTTCGCGCCTCAAGGACGGCCAGGCGCATTATTCGGCGCTGCTCACGCCGCAGGGCACGTTTGTCGACGACATCCTCGTTCACCGCCTCGGCGAAAACGACTACCTGTTGGTGGTGAACGCGGGAACCAAGGACAAGGATTATGCGTGGATTCGTCAGCAGGTGGGCGCGTTTCCGTCGATCCACATCAGCGACTACTCGGCCTATTACTCGCAACTGGCGTTGCAAGGCCCGCGCGCCTTGGAGACGCTGCAGAAGCTGACCAAAGTCGACCTTGCCGCGATCAAGAACTACTGGTTCACCTGGGGCACTGTCGCCGGAATCCCCAACGTGCTCATCGCCCGCACCGGCTACTCCGGCGAAGACGGCTTCGAAGTCTACATCCCCGCCGACGAGGCGACCACAGTCAACATGTGGGTCGCGCTGCTGGATGCCGGCAGCGAGTTCGCCATCCGCCCCTGCGGCCTGGGCGCGCGCAACACGCTGCGTCTCGAAGCCGGCATGAGTCTCTACGGCCACGAAATCTCCGAAGAGATCAATGTCTTCGAAGCCGGCCTTGAGCGGTGGCTCAAGCTCGACAAAGGCGAGTTCATCGGCCGCGACGCCTTGCTCGCCGTGCAAGCTTCCGGCGGCCCCACCCGCAAGATTGTCGGCCTCGAAATGGTAGACCGCGGCATCGCTCGCGACGGGTACACCGTGCATACCCTCGACGGCGCCCAGATCGGAACAGTCACCTCCGGCTCCCCCGCGCCGTTCCTCAAGACCAGCATCGCGATGGCGCTGGTACCGGCAGAAGTCGCCGCCAGCGGTGCAGACGTGCTGGTGCAGTGCCGTGCCAATTCAGTGCGAGCAAAGCAGGTGCCGTTGCCGTTCTACAAGCGGGCGAAAAAGTAAAAGAAGCGCTAAGCTGGGATGTCTATTTTAACCTCAACGCTTAATGTTGACCCAACCCGAGAAACCCCGATCTTCAAATCTTGTTGCCTGATCGCGTCCAGGGTTTCCCAGATCAGCGGCAGCTGCTCTTGCCTTGGGGCGTCATCGGGATGTCTTGGGGATGTGTTGCGGTCGAAGGTGACGCCGCCAATTCTGAGATTGAAATCCCAACGGTCCATGGCTCGGCCAAGTGTCTTGTGCCGGGGCACCGATTTCCCGTTCAAATAGTTGTGAAATGCCTGACGGGTTACGCGGAGCTCGCGCGCGGCTGCGCTCACGCTCAGTTTGCGCTCAGTCAATATCCGCTTGAATTCTTCCGCAATGGCTTCGCTAAGGGTTGACATCGAACTTGCTTCCTGTTTTGGGACAACTTTTGCTTTACACTTCGATGTGTAAAGTTATGATTGACGTTAAGCAGAACTTTACACTATCATGTTGAATTATGGTAGGGGAATGTGTATTCATCGGATGGGGGCGTGCGCGCATGCAGACGAGTTCGGAATATCTGACTTTGGCCCTCGATGTCCGTAAGCTCACGGACTCGTTGGTTCGGCTCGTCGAAGAAGGGACACCGAGCGACGACCGCGATCTCAAAGCCGACATTCGGAAGGTTGTGAATTCGCTCCAGGGTTCTGGCAAGACATCGGTCGTGAAGTCCCTGCGCGAGCGCGGTCCGTTCGGACGATACGTCGGCGTCAAGGCTATTAGCGAGGTTTTCGGCGCGGAGAAGCGGAAAGAATTGGCCGAGCAACTAAGCATGGTGATCAACCCGCGCTCCTCTGAAGAGCAGAGAAAGAGCGCGCTGGCTGCGATCCCCTACTTCGATGCGTTGGAGCGGAGGGCGCTGTACCACCACAGTCGTGCGCAAGCAGCCAGGCGCTACGTTTCAGCCCGGTGACGATATCCGAAGAGGTTGTACGCCAGGAGGTCACCGATCTCTATCGGTTCATCGAACCTCTGGTTAGGATGTGTTCGGAACTTCGGGCCGATTACCCAGTATTCAGCGACCCCTCACGAGAATTTTTCCGCTACATTGAGAAATTGGGAAACGAGTCGCTTCGGTATCTGCGATCTCTCCCTGAGCAGATCCTCAAAGATCAGGATCCGCGGCTGGCTGACACAAAACGCCAAAAGCTTCTGTTGCCTTTGAGGTCTGCCTGGGAGAGCCTGCACCAATACATTCGGCCAGCGCTGAGCGCTGATACGCTTCGGCTTCCCACGTCCTTAATTGCAGCCTTACATGACCGACTTCACGAAACCGACGAGTGGCGCTCTTACAGATTCACTCTTTTTCACACTGATGAGGCGAACTATTTTCAGCTTCCCACGGATATGGTCGGGGATGTTGCGAACCAAATTGCGGCACAAGTCGGTGGAACGCAGTTTCGGCTAGGCTTAGGACATATCGAGATTCCATACTCTCAAGCCGACGGGATATTCCTGAATACCATCCTTGCGCACGAGATGGGCCATTTCATCTATCAGTTGTATGCTTCTCACGACGTCGAGGATGAAATTGGCCGCGCGGTGGAGCGGATGGTCAAAGAGATTGGCGAACTCGACGACGAGGAAATCGTTCTATGTGAGAACCTTCTAGGCAACTGGGTCCAGGAGATTTTCTGCGACATGTTCGCGATTTGCCTGGTCGGGCCGGCATTCTCTTTCGCTTTTTCCCAACTCGTTGGAGCGTCCGTGCTCATTGGTCGCCCTGAGGGAGAGCCAGACGATTTCTACCGATTTGAATGGGGGCATCCGGCGGAAGTGACTCGGTTCCACAACCATAGGAAGCTTCTCGAAAAAATTGGATGGTGGCACGAAATTCGGAATTGGTCTTCGGCACCAGTAAAAGTCCTTCAATCATGTGAAGAACCTGCAACGCTTTTGACCGTCGAGATTGATGACTGGCCAAATGAGGTCACCCAAGACAGACTTTTGCAATGCTATAACGAAGTGTGCGATTCGCTGGTCGATTATGTTCCTAAAATAGTGCGAGGCTACGGCAATGACGTAGCCGATTTCAAAGTGCAGTCCCCGATCATCGCCCAGTATTTGCAGAGAGCCATCGTGCCCTCGACGATCATCGTTGGAGGAAGGGTCGTGCATCCCAGGCCCGTTGTGCTCATCAATGCGGGTTATCAATTTCTACTTGAGGATTTCTCGCTCCTGTTGGCTAATATCAAGGGTGAGAAGCCAAGGTCAATTGAATCCCGGAGTCGGCTTACAGCAAGGCTTGAGCTCTGGCTTTTGAAGGCGCTGGAGGACCATCGATTATTGACGGGAGGCGTATCAAACCATGGGCGTATTACCCAACAAGGAAATCAAGAGACGTCTGGAGCTTCCAGTCACTGAGGCAGAGTCTCTGGTCATCACCCCTCTGCTTGAGCGTACAAAAATGCTCGGCAGGTTGGCTGATGCGGACTCGATTGACCTGCGTTTAGGTACCTACTTTCTGCTTCCACAGGTACCTCCCGTCCCATTCACCTATCCTTCTAGAGATTCCGCGAGGCATTCCCATGTTCGGGTCCACGTGCCGCTAGGTAGTTATTTGGTTGTACCTGCACACGAGACTGTTCTCGGTTCGACCTTGGAGTTCATAAAACTGCCAAGCGATCTATCAGGCGAGATTTTAACGAAATCGTCCGTCGCTAGAACATTCACGGTCATCGAGACTGCCCCATGGATCCATCCTTCCTACCGCGGGTGTCTGACGCTGGAGATTGCCAACGCTTCCAACACGCCGCTTATCCTCTATCCAGGAAGGTTGATTGCCCAATTGATCTTGATGGAACTCTCGAATACCAAGGCCCGAGAATCAAAGCTTGACGGTACTTATCTTGCGCCCGTTTACCCTGAGGCTCCATTATTCCGAGATCCAATAGACGACCTGCAGAGGATTGGCGTTAAGAAAAGCGAATTCCGATCCCCGTATGATGCCACCGGAAAATGAGTAGCCCGTCGAAAACCCCGATGTGAATGTCAGCCGCTGCGGCAGCAAGTCATTGCTAGGTCACTTAGTGTGATTGCCCGTCAACCGCTTCACACCTGCATAACTTCCGCTTCCTTCCGCTGCGAGAGCTCTTCCATGCGGCGGATCTCCTCGTCGGTCATCTTCTGCACTTCTTCCAGCGACCGCTTCTCTTCGTCCTCGCTGATCTTCTTTTCCTTGGCGAGCTTCTTGAGGGCGTCGTTGCCGTCGCGGCGCACGTTGCGGACCGCCGTCCGGTGCTCTTCGAGGACCCTGTTGATGTGCTTGCAGACGTCGCGCCGCCGCTCCTCGGTCATGGGGGGAACCGGGATGCGAATGATCTTGCCGTCCGATTGCGGATTGAAGCCGAGATCGGAGGCCTGGATAGCCTTCTCGATATCTTTCAGGATGGTCGGGTCCCAGGGCGCGATCACGATCAACTGCGCCTCCGGCGCCGACACCTGGGCAAGCTGGCTGATCGGCGTATGGGTACCGTAGTAGTCCACCTTGACCTGGTCGAGCATGTGCACGCTGGCGCGGCCGGTGCGCGCGGAGGCAAGGCTGGCCTGGAAGGTGGCCACCGCCTGGTCCATCCGCCGCCTCAGGTCGGCGTTGAGTTCCTTGAGCGCCGGAATTCCGGCCATGATCGAGACTGCCATGGGATTCTTCCTCCGTACACGCAAACTGCCAACGGCTATTCTACAACCAGTGAGCCGTCGGGGCAGGCGAATGCGGCCAGCCTACGCCAACGCTGCCATTCCTGTCGCTGCAGCCTGCTCATGCGCGTGATAGCTCGACCGCACCAGCGGCCCCGACTCAACGTGCCGGAAGCCCATCTTCAGCGCTTCCGTCTTGAGTTCCGCAAACTCGCGGGGGGGGTAGAGGCGCGTCATGGGCAAGTGGTTGCGCGAGGGGCGCAGGTACTGGCCGATAGTGAGAATATCGCAGCCCACGCCGGCCAGATCGCTGAAGACTTCGAGCAGTTCCCGAGTCTCCTCGCCGATGCCCACCATCACGCCGGACTTGGTAAGCCCCGCGGGGCGCAGCGTTTTGGCGTAGCGCAGTAGTTCAAGCGTCCGCTCATAGCGCGCACCGGAGCGGACGACTCGATAGAGCCGCGGCACCGTCTCCGTATTGTGGTTGAGCACTTCGGGCTGGGCGTCGACGACAAGCCGGATCGCCTCCCGGTTCCCTTGAAAATCGGGAATCAGCACTTCGACACGGCAGCCGGGAGCCTGGCGACGAATCTCCTCGATCACCATGGCAAAGATGCGCGCCCCGCCCACCAGGTCGTCGTCGCGATTCACGCTGGTAATCACGGCGTGTTCCAGGCCCAGCGTAGCCACGGCCTCAGCCACACGGCGCGGCTCGTCGAAGTCGATGGGCTCGGGGCGGCCTTTGGGCACGGCGCAAAAGCCGCAGCGCCGCGTACACAGATTGCCGAGCATCATGAAGGTCGCGGTCTTGTGATGCCAGCACTCGCCAATGTTGGGGCATTGGGCGCTCTCGCACACCGTGTTGAGCCCCAGCGAGCGGGCCAGCCGTTTGAGATCGTGGTAGTTTTCGCCCACCGGGGCGCGCGCCTTCAGCCATTCGGGCTTCGGCGACGGGGCCCTGCTCGCGGACTCGATCTGGATCAATTCCATCGCGAATTCAATTGTAGCGGTTGCCGCAAACTCGGTCGTTCTTGCGATCGGCCTGTTATAGGATCTAGATGACCATAAACACATGACCATGGTCATGATATACTGGAGATCTTAGGAGATTCCCGATGCGCACCATGGCGGCAGGCGAATTCAAAGCCAAATGCCTCGCTGTAATGGACGAGGTAAATTCCACTGGCGAATCGGTTCTCGTCACCAAGCGGGGCAAGCCGGTGGCGCGTATTTTGCCTTCAGAGGACCGGACCTTGAGTGAGTGCGCCGAGTCGATTTTCGGCAGCTTGCGGCATATGGGTGTCATCACTGGCGATATCGTCTCATCGGAGTTTACCGACGAAGAGTGGGACGAAATGTTCGATGAAAAATGGGATCGATTTGAGAAAGGTCCCACAGAGTGATTCTGCTCGATACTCAGGCTGTGCTCTGGCTCTTCCTGGCCCCTCAGAAACTTTCCAGCCCAGCACGGGAAGCAATCCTGCGCGCTCGCATCGCGAGGGAAAGAATCGGTTGTTCTCCGGTGTCTCTGTTTGAAATAGCATATGCAGCGCGGCGAAATCGGCTGCTCTTTCACACCACGGCCGAAGAGTTTACCGCTGCCATTCAAGCCAGAATCGAGCTGATTCCGTTGACCGCGGAAATTGCTGTCTGTGCCGGAGAGCTTCCCGAGCCCTTCCATGGCGACCCGATGGACCGCATGATTGCGGCTACGGCCATCGCGGAAAAGTGCACGTTGATTACAGCCGACAGCAAAATCCGCGCGGCCAATCTGTGCAAGGTGCTCTGGTAGCTCCCTAACGCAACTTGCCGCGCACCTCGACCCGGATCAGGTAGAGGAAGAACACCCAGTTCAGCAGCGCCTGCACCAGCGAAGGCGCCAGATGCGCGGTTGAGAACATCCACGTGTGGTAGCCGGCCAGCAGCAGAACCGCGGCGAGAGCCAGCGCCCACGCCCAGCGAAACAGCAGCAGCAACCCTCCGCTGGCGGCAAGGAAGAGCACCGAAAACACCAGCAGCCCGGCCGGGTAAAAGCCCTTGACCACGCCGGCAACGATGATTACCGCCAGTACCGCGAGGTAAAGGCCGATGGCCGCCAACCCCGGCAACTGCAATAGATCACGCCGATGCGGAGCCGCGGACGCGCCGTCTGGCTGCTCGTCGTTTCCGCCCGATTTGGTGGCAGCTTCCGTCATGGCGGTGTCCGTTCCGGAAAGGTCTGCTACAGGGTGCGCAGGTACGTCAGCAAATCCTGAAGTTGGTCGTCTGTCAGTTGCGTCGCGGGCATCATCCCGCGCCCGTGCAGAATTACATAGGTCATGCGCTCGTCGGTGGGCGGCGCGCCGGAGGGCATGGCCTTCTCCTTAGTGATTGCCTGCAACCCAGGCCCGTTCAGCGGGTGGGTGTTGGTCGGGTAGTGGCAGCGGGCGCACTTGGCCTGATACACCTCGGCTCCGCGTGCTTCCTGCGGCGTCCACTCGGAGGATGGCTTCGACGGAGGCAAGGAGCGGCAGCCGGCGAGGCCCAGCGAAAGCCCCGCCGCGCAGATCGTGAAAGCGGTAAGAGAATGTGCTTGCATTTGCCTACGATGATACAAGCCTCACTCCGCCGCCGCTATCGCCTCGGCGATCTTCTCGACGGCCAGGGCTTCGGCCTCGCTCCCCGGCCGGCGCCCATTCACGAGAATTGAGAACGCCAGCGTCTTGCCGCTCGCCGCCGTCAGGTAGCCGGAGAGTGCGTTCACCTCGTGCATCGTTCCTGTCTTGGCCCACATCTTCCCTTTGAGCGGCGAATCCTTGAAGCGCCCGGCCAGGGTGCCGTCGACGCCCGCCACCGGCAGGGTTGCGCGCCACGCCTGGCCCCAGGGTTGCTGCGATGCGTAGGTCAGCAGCCGGGTAAATGCGAGCGGAGCGATGCGGTCGTCCGGGCTCAGCCCCGAGCCGTCGTAGAAGAAGAAGTCGTTGTCATCCACGCCCGCATTCACCAGGAACTGCCGCACGACGCGGGTCCCCTGCTCAAAGCTGCCCTCCGACCCGAAGACCTTGCCTAGCAGCCGAAGCAGCAACTCGGCGTGCAGATTCTGGCTGATCTTGTTGGTGACCACGATATCTTCCGCCACCGGCACCGAGAAGCGCATGGCCACCACTCTGCGGTCGGCCACCGGCGCAATCACCCTGGCGAGATCGGAGCGGGTCAACTGGAGCGGCTGCGCCCGCTCTCCGGCAAAGTCGCCGCTTCCGAGGCTCACCTGGTGCCTCGAGACCGCTGTGCCCGAGACCAGGATTCCGCGCCTGCGCAGCGCTTCCTTGAATGCGGTAGCCATGCAGACCGCCGGGTCTTCAATCGCCATGGTGACGTGAAGCCCGTTGTCCCCGACAGTTCCCCAGGCGCGCACCATCATGGCGCCAGGCCGGCGTTCGATGCCGGGATGCGCCGTCTCGCCGGCGGGCGCGGGGGTCATGGTGTTGTCGATCGCATAGTAGTCGAGATCGGGCGACCACTCGGCCACGGTCGCGCCGCGCGCCGACGCATCCGCGTGGATGGCGAGCTTCGCAGAGTTGTCGTTGAAGCTGAGCGCGGAGACCGGCGCGCCGTAGTCCCATTGCAGGTCGTCCCAGCTCCAATTCTGGCCGTATGGCTCGTCGAGAAAGAAGCTGTCGTCGCCCACGATGTCGCCTTCGACGGTGCGCACGCCGGACTGCTCCACTTGCTCGGCCAGCAGATCCAGTATGGTCACCGCGGTAGGCGGCGGTGCAGGCGCGGGCGCATTGGCATCGGCAGGAGGGGCTGCGGGAGCGGCCGTTCCCGGTTCCTGGTAGGGGTAGTGGCGGCCGTTGATTGTCGGGTCGCCTACACCGAGAATAATCAGGTCGCCGTGCACCGCTCCAGCGGAGTCCAGTTCGCCCGAGGCCACAACGCTGGTTGTCCAGGAGAGCGTATCCACCGGGAGCAGCGCAAAGGCCGCCGCCGTGGTCGCGAGCTTCACGGTCGAAGCTGGAATAAACAACCGCTGCTGGTTCAGCCCGTACAGTTGCTGCCCATCCAGCGTCGTCACGCTGATGCCAAAGTCGGCGTGGGCCAGCTTGGGGTCGGCCAGAATCGCCTCGATGCGATCGCTGAGCGGGCCTCGGGCCGCAGCGAGGTGAGCCCCGGGCCGCTGGGCCACGGGTTCGTGCCGCGTCTGCGCCGGCAGACCGGCAGGAGCCGCAAGAATCCCCGCCAGGGAAAACGCAAGAATCCGCCGCAAAATCTTCATGCCCGGAGTGTAGCAGGAGGCGAGGAGGCCTCGGCAGATTCCACGACGTAACATGGAAAGATGGTTGCACTCAGGAGGAGCATCGTGCCTTGGCGCCTGCGCACCCGCACGCTCTCCCTTGGCGCGCGCACGCTGGTCATGGGCGTGGTCAATATCACCCCTGACTCCTTCAGCGACGGCGGTCTCTTCCTCTCGCCCGATGCGGCCATTGCCCACGCGCTCACGCTCCTCGACGAAGGCGCGGATCTGATCGACCTGGGAGCGGAGAGCACGCGTCCCGGCTCGCGCGCGGGCGGAGCACAGGATTCCCCAAACGCGCCCGCGGTAAGCGCCGAAGAAGAACAGGCGCGCCTGCTGCCGGTGCTCAAAGGGATTCTAAGTGCCCGTCCCGAGGCAGTCGTCTCCGTGGATACCTACAAGGCCGCAACTGCCCGCGCGGCCCTCGAAGCGGGCGCCGAGATCGTCAACAATGTCAGCGGCTTTGCGTGGGATTCGAAGATGGCAGCCGTTTGCGCGGAGTTTCAAGCCGGTGTTGTGCTGATGCATACGCGAGGCCGTCCCGACCAATGGCGGGCGCAACCGCAACTTGAGCCCGATGCGCTGCTGGCTTCAGTGCACGAGGGCCTCGCCGGCAGCCTTGCTGCCGCTCAAAACGCCGGAATCCCGCTCGAGGCCATCGTCCTCGATCCCGGCTATGGTTTTGGCAAGCGCTTCGACGAGAACTATGCTTTGCTGGCCCGGCAGGCCGAACTGCTCGTGCTGGGCCGTCCGCTGCTGGCCGGCGTGAGCCGCAAGTCCTTTCTTGCCCGCACGCTCGCAGCGCTTGGCCGCCAGGATGCCTCGGTTGAAGCGCGGGAGACCGCCAGCCTGGCTGCAATGACGGCCGCCATTCTCCACGGTGCGTCTATCGTCCGGGTTCATGCGGTCCGCCCGGCGGTTGAAGCGGCGCGCATCGCCGACGCAATTCTCGCGGCTTCCTGATTTACGTAGAAATGGGATTGGCCGGACCATTACAATGGTCTTTGACGGTCCGATCAAGGGCGAGAGGCGCAGCGGATCTCATTAAAGATGAAAGCACAATTTTCTTTCGGCAAGAGCGGCATTGAGGTATCGGTCCCGGATGGCTATCAATGCCAGGTGGTCCGCAGCCACACCGCCGCTGCGCTCGGCGATGTCGACGCGGCGCTGGCCGGCGCACTCGACCGCCCCATCGGCTGTGAGCCGCTGGCCGTACTCGCCGCGGGCAAGCGAACCGCCGCCATCTCTGTTTGCGACATCACCCGTCCAGCGCCCAATGCGCTCACGCTGCCGCCGCTGCTTGCGCGGCTCCACGCCGCGGGAATCCCCGTCGAAGGCGTCATCATTCTGATTGCCACCGGACTGCACCGCGCCGCGACAAAGGAAGAGATCGATACAATCGTCGGACCCCGGATCGCGGCAAAGTACCGCGTCGTCAGTCACGATGCGCGTGACCTGGCTGCCCATCGGCCGCTTGGCTCCACCAGGCGCGGAACCCCGGTCTACATCGACGAGCGCTTCATCGCCGCCGATCTGCACATCACGCTTGGCTTTATTGAGCAGCACCTGATGCTGGGCTTCTCCGGCGGGCGCAAGCTGGTGGCTCCTGGCCTGGCGGCGCAACAGACCATCAAGGCGATTCACTCGCCGGGTTTCATGCGCGAGCCGCTGGCCACCGAAGGGTCCATCTCAGGCAACCCGCTGCATGAAGAGCTGCTTGAGATTGCCCGCATGGCCCGGCACGACTTCATGCTCGATGTAACCCTGACCCAGGACCGGCAAATCTCAGGGGTCTTTGCGGGCGATCCGGTAAAGGCGCACGCTGCCGGAGTGGGTTCTGTGGAGTCGAGTTGCCTGGAGACTCTCCGTGAACCGGCGGATGCGGTCATCACCAGCGGGGCCGGGTACCCGCTGGACCTGACCTTCTACCAGATCGTCAAGGGCGTCACCGCCGCGCAGCACATCGTAAAGCCAGGAGGCAGGATTCTGATCCTCGCCGAGTGCGCGGAGGGGATCGGTTCGCCTGAATTTGCCCACCGGATGGAAGCATTTCCAGGATTTCAGGATTTTCTCGATGAGATCCGAGAGGCTCCCGTCGAGGTCGACCAGTGGCAACTGGAAAAGCTGGCGCTCGTCGGCTTGAACCATGAGCTTTATTTCTACACAATTGGAGTTTCGAAGGCCCAGCTCGGCTGCCTGGGCGCGCAATTGTTCAGCGATCCCGATCATGCCGTTGCAGCGCTGCTTCACGGTCTTCCGCCTGACGCACGCGTAGTCCTGGTGCCCGACGGCCCCTACACTTATGCACGCGCCGTGCCCGTCTACGCCTGAGGACCTGAAGCGGCCCGACTGTTGGGCGCGCGGGCAATAGGGTTCTATTGCTTTTCCGAGGCCAGGTACACAACCGCGCCGCCCAGCAGCGCCAACGTCGCGGCAGCGGAAATCATCACCATCGGTGTTAACAGCGAACCGAACCCAGAACCGAAAAGGCCTGTTGGCCATAAGGATCCGAGATAAGCCGCCGCTGTTTGCGGAAGGTGCTTGAGCCACGCTAACCAGGCGAAACCGTGGCGCGCCTGCCGAACGACGAAGCCAACCGCCAGCGCCACGTTCACCGCCAGTGCGAATATCTGCGCGCCCAGAATTGGCCTGCCGATGCGCTCCACGGCCGCGTTACGCCGGCGCAGTTGCGCACGCCACCACAGCACGCCCGGAGAACCGATCCTCGCCTCGCCTGCCGCCTCCGTGCGCGCCTCCTGGAAGGCCGCAGTCACCAGCACCAGGTCGCCGCAGGAGCGGCAGCCGCCCACATGCGCCCGCAATTCCGTGGCGCAGACCTGCGGCCACTGGCCACGCTCCACCAGCTCCTTCACTTCCTTCTCGCGCGGACAGGTACGAAGAATCACAGTTCCCTCCCGCATTTCTGCTGCCCGAGCAGCTTTGCAATCTTGCGCCGCGCCCTGAAAAGCAGCAGCCGGATGCTCGCGCTGCCCAAACCTGTGATTTCGGCAATCTCCCGGTGCGAGTAGCCTTCCGCATGAGCCAGCCAAAGCAGTTGACGTTCCCTGGGCCGCATCTGCCTGAGGGCCGGCCCCAGCATCATCTTCGAGTCGGCTTGCGCTGCGTCGCTGCTCCGCGCAAGCGAGTTTTCAGGAACCTCTTCAATGGACGCGTGATGCGGACGCCGCCAATGATCGCGCATGAGGTTGGTTGCAATCCGGAAAAGGTAGCGCCGGCAGACCACTTCGCCTTCGGCAAGATGCGATGGGGGCCGAGTCGCGCACAGGAATCGCACGAAGCTCTCCTGCATCAGGTCTTCGGCCAGTGCCGGGTCGCCCGACGTTCGCGCCAGGTACGCCCACAGCGATCGCGCCGAGCGCTCATAGAAGGCGGCGAATTCCTGGTCATTCATGGGCGGGGCTAAATCTTCGGCCGCGAAGCTTGCCCGCAACGCGTCGAGATCCGCGTCGCGGGCCAGCAGGTTCGAGATTGCGAATTCCCAGGGCATTCTTGACACACGCCTCTTGGCCACAGCCGGATCTCCACCGGCTCACTGCCTGTCCCGCGGGTTAGCCTCGCTTGCGGCCGATGTGCTCTGGGGAATCAGCCCTAGGCGCCCGGCCAGTACCCAGGTGACCCCTGCGGACAGAATAAATCCAATTCCAGGCATCAGCACCACTGTGCCTGTTACCAGCATGGGAAGGTTCATATCGGGGCTGGCGTGCCTGAGGAAAAGCAGGCCTACCCCCAACAGCACCAGGACCACACCGACCTGCAACGGCCACAACACCCGCGCCACCGCGTTCGGCATCCTTCGCTCCGGCTCAATGCCAACGGGAATCGGCGCTGCTTCAAGGAATCGCCTGCCCGCCTCCGTACCCATATAAGAGGCCACTTCCTGAGTCGAGCTGAACTTCTCAATCAGCCTTCCGTGCACTTCGCTCTGTAGCTTGAAGATGCGCGACCAGCGCCGGTTTTCAAGGATCTGACGAATCAGCCAGATGAGCGCCGCCAGGACGCAGGCAAACGCCAACAAGGGCACCACGTGATCCATGAACATGAATCCGAACGAGGGATCGTGCTGCGGTTGCCCCATATCGGGCCACACTGCACGTTCCAGGGCCTGGTCCCGCCGCCCACCGCGCGAATCGAGATGGGTAAACAGGTAGTACTCGGGATTGCGCGCGATCTCCGGATGCTGGACGAGGAATTGCGCCAGTTGCGGATTGTTGCGGCTCACGTACGCCTGATCGGCCAGCAGCGACGGATCGCTGGCCACGACGGTGGTCAGCGTTGGGCTTGTGCGCAGCAGTTTCATGAGCTGTTCCTGAGTGGTAGCCAGCTCCTCGTCGGTCATCGGAACGGCGGGCACCGGTTGCGCCTTCGTCGCGGGCACAGTCTGTGCGCTCACAGAAATCGAATCTGGCCCTGCCATCAAAACCACAGGCGCCATCACGGTACATAAAGCCCAACCCAGAATCCGGTTTCGCGTTTGCATCTCAGTCTCTCCTCTTTCACGACGGCACGAAGAAGCCGCAAAGGCCGCTTCTGCTCATACAACGAACCAGGAGGAGATTGGTTAACAACACCACGATTCCCCCGCGGTCATCGCATTGCAGGTGCGTATCCGGTATTGTTCTTGGGATGTCGTAGAGTCCGTAATCGCAACTGAAGACCCTCCAGGCCTTCCTTGGATTGGCTGCGTGGGTCGTCGAGGTCCAGCTCAACCGGTTGAGAAAACACCCAGTTCGCCCCGGCCGTTTCAGGAGGCCTGCGCAGGGGCAGGGTTTATCATCGAAAATGGTGCAGGTGGTGCCTCTTGCACCATTGTTTTTCAGTCCCGTTTAGGTGTGTGTGCGCGCTCAATTAGCCGCGGCCACTGCGGCGGGTCTCTCAGAAACACTGACTCCATCCCAGGCTTCGAGGACGCGAAGGAAATGCGAGCAAAGACAGCTGTAGTGCTGGGCGCCCAGTGGGGCGACGAGGGCAAGGGCAAGATCGTCGACGTGCTCAGCGAGCGGTTTTCCGCTGTGGCCCGCTACGCCGGCGGCCATAACGCCGGACACACGGTCATCGTCGGCGACCAGAAGTTTGTCCTCCAGCTCATTCCCTGCGGCGTGCTTCGACCCGGATGCAAGGGCATTATCGGCAATGGCGTGGTGCTTGACCCGCTGGCCTTCCTCAAAGAGGTTGCACGCCTTCGCGAGCTGGGCGTGGGTGTCGATTCCCAGTTGTTTGTCTCCAATCGCACCCAGGTCATTCTCCCCTATCACCGCATGATCGAGCTGGCCGCCGAAAGCGCGCCGGGGCGCCAGAAGATTGGCACCACCAGCCGCGGCATCGGCCCGGCCTACGAAGACAAGATGGCCCGCAGCGGGCTGCGTATCGTGGATCTGCTCCATCCTTCGCTGCTCAAGACCCACATTGAAGCCGCCTGCGCCGAGAAGAACGCCATCGCGCATGCCCTGTTCGGCACCGACCCGCTGGATCCCGGCAAAATGTACGACGAGTACGCGGCCGCTGCCGAGCAGGTGCGCCCCTTCGTCGCCGACACTGGCCGCATGTTGAATAACATCCTCGCCCAGGGCGGCAGCATCATGTTCGAGGGCGCCCAGGGCACCATGCTTGACATCGACCACGGAACCTATCCCTTTGTCACATCGTCCTCGGCTACGGCCGGCGGCGCGTCCACAGGAACAGGCGTCGGGCCCACCGCCATTGGCACGGTCATCTCCGTCACCAAGGCCTATGTGACCCGCGTCGGCGAAGGGCCGTTTCCCACCGAGATTCACGACGCCTCGGGCGACGAACTGCGCGCGCGGGGCAACGAGTACGGCGCCGTCACCGGACGCCCCCGCCGCTGCGGATGGCTCGATATTCCCCTGCTCCGCTACTCCAACCAGGTCAACGGCGCAGAGTGGCTGGTGATTACCAAGCTCGACGTGCTCGACACGCTGGCCGAGATTCCCATCTGCATCGGCTACGAGATCGGCGGCAAGATCACCGACGAGATCCCCGCCGACGTGCAGGGCCTGGAACAGATCAAGCCCGTCTATACCAAACTCAAGGGCTGGCGCCAGTCCACCGAGGGCATTACCGAGTTCGATAAATTGCCCCCGGCCGCCCGCGAATATCTCCGCTTCCAGGAGCGCGAGAGCGGCGCCCGCATCGGCATGGTCTCCACCGGACCCGATCGCGATCAGACCATCGCTCTGCCCGACTTTGCGGCTGCGCTCGACAGCATTCACAAGTAGACTGATAAGCAGCAATGGGCCTTCCCGGCCCAGGCACAGAGGAAGCCTCCCGTATGGTCAGCTTTATTGTTCGATTCACATTCGCCCGCGAAGATCGCCCTGAAGTGGCGGACGCCCTCCGCCTGCTGGCCGCCGAATCCCGCAAGGAGCCGGGCTGCGTCAGCTTCATCCCGCACCACGTTGAAGGAGATCCCGAAACCATCGTGATCTACGAGCAGTACCTGGATGAGAAGGCCCAGGCAGCGCACCGCGCCTCGGAGCACTTCAAGAAATACGTCGTCCAAGGGCTTTTTCAGAGGATGAAGGATCGCAACCTGGAAAATCTGACTGCTCTCCTTTGACGGCCTCTTCAGTCCAACCGGCGGAAGACCCCTTCGGGAAGCGGCAATGCCTGGCGAGAGTTCAAATCTGACGCGGTTATGCGCCATTTTCTCTCCCTCATTTTCTCTCATTGTGCTGTGCGGCATTGACCGGCGGACCGTTCCGGGGCTACTATCCGTTACGTTTATGCACGGCGTCGCAATCAATCTGCCTGTTCCCGTATCCACCCCTTTTCCATTGGGCCGCCGGCGCGCGATCAATCGCTTGATCGCCGCCATTCTGGCGCTGGCCGTGTGTTGCAGCGTTGTCTATGCCGGACAACCCAAGCTTAAGAAGCGCGACAACCGCCACGAGATCGAACAGCTCGAAGAGGCTTGGCGCGTCGCCACGCTCAAGTCCGACACCAACGCCATGAGCGCACTGCTGGCCGACGACTATATCGCCATCACCGCCTATGGAACTCTGCAGACCAAGGAGGAGACTCTGGCCAATCTCCGCACCCGGCGAGTCCACATCGCGTACATCAGCCTCGCCGACCGAAAGCTGCGCTTTTATGGAGACACGGTCCTGGTCACTTCGCTGGCCAGCGTTCAGGGCTCTACACCCGACGGCGACCTAACAGGGAGCTTTCGCTACACCCGGGTCTACGTGCTCAATCCGCAGGGCCAGTGGAAGATCGTCAGTTTCGAGGCGAGCCGTATTCGCCAGCCAGGCGGCGCTGGCAAGTGATAGCCAGTGGTCAAGACAAGGTTTTTGGAAGATGTAACGAGAGTAACCTGGCCCGGCACAAATGGTTACTCTGCCTTCGACTTATCGACAGCCGTTTTCATTGGCGTTCCCCTTTGACTCTGCTATAAGACATGTAGGGAAAATTCCTTCGGGCCGGTGTTTCTCGATCCTGAAGATTTGAGTGGGCCACTCGTTGGGCGATAACCGCTGCACGAGGAGCGTAGTACGGGACCCCCCCTTGCCTGGCGGCGATCTTAGAAGCAGTGCCCCTCCTCAATCACGTTTGAGCTGAATCGGACCGCGGAGATGCTTCAGCCCGCAGAGTAACAACGTGTGTTGGTGAATCGGAACAGGGGTTTGTCAAATGAAAGCCGCAGGATTGGCAACGCTCAGATTCTTCGCACTTTTGTTTATCTTGCCTGGCCTGGCGGGATTGATCGTCTCCGCCATGATTTCTACGCACTATCTTGAGGTCTTGCCAAGAAGACCGGTGATGGTGGAGGGACGCAGCGTCCCGCGCGAGATTCACGGCATCGTCGTTTATCAGACTGCGGAAGAGAACCGCCGGCTTAACCTGATCGAGTACTCCTCCGTAGGGGTATTCGTGGTCGGCCTCGGCCTGGGTCTCGTTTATCTGGAAAACTGGGGTAGCCTCCAGGCGCGCGCCGGCGAAGAAGACGGCGAGCTCGCGGAAGACCGCGGCTAAAACCTCTCGACTCGCCCTACAATAGACGAATGCCCGAACTGCCCGAAGTGGAGACCATAGCTCGCGGCGTCCACGAGCGTGTGCGCGGCGACCGCATCGTTCAAGCGTGGTTCGGGAGCCACCCCCAGCCCTTTAAAACACCGCGCGCCCGCCAGGCAGTGGGTCTTGAAGGCCGCGTGTTCGTGGCTGTGCATCGCACTGGAAAGCACATCGTCTGCGAGCTTGGGCCGGCGCCCGCAGCCTCCCCTGACGCCCAGTGGATTGTCCATCTCGGCATGACCGGCCGCCTCCTGGTGACCGCGCCCGAAGCTCCCCTGGCCGCCCACACCCATGCCCGCCTCGGCCTTGAAAGTGGCTTGGAGTTGCGCTTCGTCGACCCGCGCCGCTTTGGCCGGCTCGAATTTCGAGATCTCGGCAGGAGTGCGGCCTTTGCGGCCTCCGGCGACGAGCCCCTCTCGATCGCCCCGAAGAAATTTACCGCCCTCTTCCGCGGACGGCGCCTGTCCATCAAAGCGGCCCTGCTCAACCAGGCCCTCCTTTCCGGTGTGGGCAATATCTACGCCGACGAGAGCCTCTTCCACGCCGGTATCCGGCCGCGCCGCGGTGCCGGCCGCCTCACCAAGGCTGAACTTGAGCGGCTCAGGCTCGCCCTCTGCCAGGTTCTGGAGCAAGCCATCCGGCTCGGCGGTTCCTCCGTCTCCGATTATGTCGATGCCAACGGCGTGCGGGGCTTTTTTCAACTTGAGCACTGCGTCTACATGCGAACCGGCCTGCCCTGCCGCCGTTGCCAGACGCCCATCCGGCGCATTCTTCTTGCCGGCCGGGGAACCCATTTCTGCCCAAATTGTCAGCACTGAGACCGGCTGCTATGGTTTTTTGAATAATCTCTCTCTTTGCCTTCCAGAATCTAGACAATTTGATTGCTCCAGATCAAGCAAGCTGCTGAAAACAAACACAAATTCAAACGGTCACTCAATTGCTATTAGTAGGGCGCCAGTGATGTACCGGCTGCCACAGACTCTGGGCCAGCCAAAGAACAGCAGATACCCGGCAAGAGCCACCGCCAACGAAGCGGCCCTCAAAAGGGATAAACCGGCCGGGGAAGTCTGCAGTAGGTACGGCGGAAAAAGCCGTCGGCCACATTCACTTTGGGAGGCCAGTGGCCATTGCAGGACCCCGAAACGCCGCTCCGCTTGGAGCGGCGTTTTGTGCTTTCAGACTCTTATTCCACTGGTCCCTGTTCTCCCGGTAACACCAAAGTCGCACTTGCCAGCCGGATCGCTTCGCTGTAGTATCGGAGTTGCCTATCAAGCGGCTGACGCGGGCCACCCGGATTCGGGTAGAGCAAGCTCGCCGCCGAGCAGGAAAAACGCCGGCCAGTTTAATTCATACTTAGCTGTTCGCGGCAAAGGCTCGCATAGGAAGGGCATTACCTGAGAAAAGCACAGGCCGCACCGTATCGATCCTGATCATCGGATGGAGCCCGTATTAGGCTCCTGCGTATAGGACGGCCACAGCAATCTCACAGAGTTTTTAAATGAAGGGCCAATGGAACTGAACCCGCGCGAGCCTGTTCGATTGCAGGCATCTGAAAGAGGGGTTCGGTTTATGCGCGGTGAAAGTGGCGGCCTGCAAAGTTCGCCACACGCCAAGCGGTAACCGCCTGAAGATGTTGGGGAGTGTCGGGATGCGCGGCAATACTCAGCGGAAACTCCGCTCATTGCAAACTGCTCCTTGCCCTGCATTTGTTTCGCCGGTCACCGCAGCTTTCCCATTCACTTGGGTGCGGGAAAGGGAAGCCCGTCTACACGTTGGAAAGTAGCTGAACCCATAAACCCGATGCATCAGAGATCCATGTTCCAGGAAGTATACGCATGACAACGGAATTAACTCAGCCCCAACCAGAAGTGGGGCCCGCGCCTGACAACGGTCAGGCGCCATCGCCGGGCCATCGCCGCCGCCGCCGCCGCCGCAAGAACAAGTCCAGCCAGCAAAGTGCGCCGCAGGCGCAGCCGGCCCAGATGCAACTCTCGCCGCAACCCCCGCCGCAACCCCTGCCCCAGCCGCAAGCGCCCCCGCCGCCGCCGCAGAAGCAGGCCCAGCCGCACCAGAACCAGCCGCGCAAGAAGAAGAAATTCTTCCAGAAGAACTCTGCGCCGCCCGCTCAGCCCGGCAACAGCGTCTCCGGATCTTCGCAGGGCAAGCGCAAGGGCAAGCAGCGCGGCCCGCGCGAGTTTGTCGGTCCCATGGACCACAGCTATCGCGCCGTCAACGGCAATGTGGCCGACGGCCCGCCCTCCACCATCCAGATGATGAGCAGCAACCACGGCACCAACTACTATCCTGACGCTTACTCCGCGCCGCCGCTCGCTCCCGTCCGCGAAGACGCCCCCACCCGCATCTTCTGCTTCATCGACGATCTCTTCTTCCAGGCCAAGATTCAGGAGACGTCGCGCAAGCTCGGCATCAAGGTCGAGTTCGTCAAGGGCGACAAGGAGTCCGTGGCGCGCCTCCTCGAGCTGCCCGAGGGCGAGAAGCCCACACTGCTGGTCTTCGACCTGAATAACCTGAACGCCAAGCCGATCGCCCTGATTCCCAAGTTCAAGTCCAAGCTGAAGAAGGCCACCTCGATCGTCGGCTTCCTCAATCACCTCCAGGGAGACCTGAAAGCGAAGGCCGTCGAAGCCGGCTGCGACACGGTCATGCCGCGATCCGCCTTCTCCCAGAGCCTCCCCAACCTCCTCCGCCGCTACGGCATCGAGGAGGAAGAAGAATACGCGCAGCAGCCGATGATGTAAATACAGGCAATAGGGAATAGGGAATAGCGGGAGTACCGCTATCAGTTGAGATGTTCGCAAGGCAACTATGCGCTTCTTAAAGTATGCTCTACTCCTTTTTCGGCGCCTCCTTCTCTGTTTGCTGCTGATCTACTGGCTTGTATTTGTTGGATCACTGCTGTCCGGCTACAAGTCGAACAGATTCAACTGGTTGCCATTATCGCCTAAGTCGTTATCGGGGTCGGATGTCTGAAGTGCCTGTAAAATGGGGGTTTTCTCGAACAGAGTTAGGCTG
>Ga0182014_10000762_pt1 | contig 43539 bp, 32 predicted proteins | sample 612S2DmetaG_FD_120489 | JGI IMG/M metagenome (GOLD analysis project Ga0182014, IMG submission 120489) | Permafrost microbial communities from Stordalen Mire, Sweden - 612S2D metaG | ecosystem: Environmental > Terrestrial > Soil > Wetlands > Permafrost | place: Sweden: Stordalen | collected... | reverse complement strand
GAAAGAAACGGTGCTTCGGGTGGATGACGTCTCACCCGAAGCACCAAGTGGTACAGCCCTTAAAACTGGATGCGCGCCGTCAATTCAAGCACGCGGCCCGCATCGCCATTCTGCGACTCGCCAAATGTCCCACTCTGAATATTTGAACCTCCGCTGTTGAATGAAATTGGCGCCAATTGAAGAATGTTGAAGATGTTGTAGGCATTCACCTGGAGACGCAACAGAATGTGACGATCGAAGGGCTCGAACGTCGTCTCCTTGGCGAAGCTCATGTCGGTGTCGAAGTAGCAAGGGCCGCGGAAGCTGTTGCGGCCGATCCCCGGCACATAGAGCGGAGCGTTTACGCTTGTGGGCGGGGTCGTGTTGAAGTAAGCCGGACCGCCCTTGGGAAAGTTCGAGCCTGTTTCCCAGGCGCTGTTCGAGCAGCTCGAACCGGCGCCTCCGTAATAGGCCAGCGGACGGGTTGGGCCCACCAGGTTTGCGCCGGTGATCAGAGCGTTTGCCTGTAAGTCATAAGTGACCGGCGTCCATGGGAAGGCCGAATGCCAGGTCAATACGCCATTCACCTGCCATCCGTTGGCTACTGCTTTCACCAGGTCGCCGCCCGAGTGCACGTGCGGAACTTCATATACACCCGTGGCTGTGAAGTGGTGCCGGACATCGTAGTCCGCCGGTCCCCATTCCGTGGTGTTGTTTGCGGGGTTGGTCTGGTTGGCATTGGCGTTTGCTCCGTCGCCGTTCGATACCTGGTCGAGAGACTTCGACCAGGTGTAATACGCCGAGAGATTGAGGCCGTGGGCCAGGTGACGGGTCAAGTTGACATTCAGCGCGTTGTACGACTGATTGGAGTCAGTTTGCGCAAAATACGCGGCACTCACCGGTGTGATTGCCGTTGTGCCGCCGCAGTTTGCAGTTGCCGGATAGCACTGTGAGTTTGTGAAGTTCTGATTCACGAGCCGTGCAAAATGACGCCCCACGCTGCCCGTATAGCCAACCGTAGCCAAAAGGTTGTATGGCAATTCATATTGCAAATCGAATGAATACAGATAGCTCACCGGCTGGCGGGTGTTAGGCAACGCGCCGTACACCTCGAAGCTCTCCGAATTGACCACGCAATGGCCTGCGGTGGACCCGTACTGGCAGGGAAATCCAGTAGCTGGATTGATGCCCAGAGCCAGCGCGGAATTGATCGGGAAACTCGACGGTGACGTGCTCGTCCCCTTTTCAAACTGCACGCCCGCTGAGCTGCTGTTGCCTGCACAGCAAAGGCCAAAGTTCGCAACTCCGGGTCCGTCTTCGAGTGCGGGGTTGAAGAGCGCAATGTCCAGGTGGTTGTAAGCCATGGCAAATCCGCCGCGTATCGCCAGCTTCTGTTTCAACGATGGTGGCGTGTAGGCAAAGCCAACCTTGGGCGCCAGGTTATGCGGCTGCGCGTTCCAAAGGTGATTGCGCAGTTGCAGAGTGATGCCGCTGAGTGCGTGGCCGGGCGCGGTGCCGAGCACGGGATAGTTGATGAGCGAGCCTTTGTTGCGCAGCGGCGTGAAATACTCCCAGCGCAGGCCCATGTTGAGAGTCAAATCGGGTGACGCCTTCCAATCGTGTTGCACATAGCCGGCAATGTCTTCCGAGCGGAAGTACCTTTGTGTAAGCGGTGTGCCGCCGGTCAGAGGGTTGGCCTGGATTTGCTCATAGATAGCTGCGTCGTTCGCCATCGTCCACAAACCCTGCATGGCATAAGTCGGCCTCTGCTCGCCGAGTAGATTGTCGTTGTCCTGTTCGAAGCGCACCTCCGCGCCCCCGCGGATTACGTGCGTCCCCCAGGTATGCGTCACCATATCGCGCGCTTCGTAGGTGTTTTCGGCATAGAGGGATGGCGTTGTTGCGCCGGCATAGGCGCCGAATTGAATGGGCCAGGGCAACGTCTGCACATTGATGTACGGAAGACCGAAGTTGACCACTCCGGCCGCATCCCTTACTCCGTTATCCGCAAACCGGGTGCCGTTGGCGCGCGCTTCATTCAGCCACGTAGCTGAGAAGGTATGAATAAAGATGACGGTCGCGGCGGAGTTGAGCGGCTTGAAGGGGACATCCGCCTGCGGTCGCGAGCCCGCCGCACCGCTAACCCCATAGTTGTCCAGCTTGGTAAAGTAGACACTTCCCGTAAGGTGGTCCTTCGACGTCAACTCATTATCTATGCGTCCGTTGAACTGGTTACCGCGGCTGTGGGCAGGCACATAAAGCTGCACATTCTCAACATCGGCAATGCCGTCCAGTCCGCCGCCTAGCTGCGTATTCGCCGGGAACACTCCAACCTGCGAAGCGCCTCCGGGAGTGAGCGAGCCTATATCCAGGCCGCCCGCGACGACGTTGCAATTGACGCCAGCATTCAGGCCGGCGCAACTGGGAGTCAGAATAGTCCGAATCCTTGGCGTCACGCCAGGGTCGGCTAAGATTCCGGCGCTCACTCCACCGGCGCGATTCGCTATCACGGCGGCGCGATACTCCGGGGTCTCCACATACGAGGTAGTCTCAGAGTTGTTGGCGGTGGTGAAAGCTGCCCAGGAAACAAAGAAGAAGAGCTTCTTGTGCACCATCGGTCCGCCGAGCGCGGCTGCCCAACTGCGCTGATCGTTGTCCACAACAACGGTCTTCGCGCCCGAGGGGCCGCCCCATTTGTTGTAAGTGTTCAGTCCTGCTTCGTCATATAACCCAAACATCGAGCCGTGAAGACTATCCGTTCCGCTTTGAGTCACGATCTTGATCTGCGCCCCGGAATTGCGGCCATCGGATGCATCGAAGGAAGTGGAGACCACGGTCATCGCCCCCACCGCCTCCTCATTAGGTGAAACCACCGCCGAGCCGCCGTGCGTCAGCGAGTTCACGCTCACACCGTCAACCATGAAATTGTTATCGGCCTGGCGCTGGCCGGCCGCCGCAATCTGAACCTGATTCTCCGTCTGAAAAATCCCGGAGTTGGATCCGCCGGGGCCGCCGCCGTTGGGAAGATAGACCGCCTGCCCGTTTCCGCTGCGAGCGCCGTCACCGGTAATGCCGGGCGCTGTGCGCAGCAGTTCATACGGGTCGGCGCCAAACGTGGGCAAGCGCTGAATCTCCTCGCTGTTGATGGTTGTTCCGATGCTCGCGTCGGCCGTCTGCAGCAGAGGAACAAAGTCGCCGTTCACCTGAACCGATTCCGTGACCGCGCCCGGCTGCAGCGTTACATTCACACTTCGCGGTGTTTCGGCGGCCAGTGCCAGATCGGTCACATTATTTGTCTTGAACCCTGCAGCCGTAACCAAGAGTGTGTATTGTCCTGGCGCCAATTCGCTGAAGTGATAAGCGCCTGTCTCATTCGAGATCGAGATTTGCGTCATCTGCGTCGCCGGGTTGATCAGGGTAACTGTCGCCTGGGGAATGCTGGCGCCGGTCGGGTCGAGCACCGAGCCGGAGAGGCTGGCGCCGAACTGCGCATGACCCGGCACTGCAATGGCGATAAACAGCGAGAGCACACCTGCCCAGCAGGCAATCCTGACAGGCAAGCCTCTTTCCTCTTTTCGGCTCTGAATCTCCAAAGTTTTTGAATCAATCGATTGCATAGTGGCCTCCTGACATGCGGTTGCTGTGCTGCGAATGGGGTCCGCGCCCTTTCGAAAGCGATGTGCGTTCTTTCCTGAGCACACAACCGGTTCCTTAGCGGCGAGTAGGTCCCGCTCGTGGAAATCGCGTCGTGCCTCCTCGATTCGTTCGAAGAACTCCGGCATCGAAACAAATCGGGATGGCGCGCGTGCACTTATCGGCGTTCACGTAGAACGCCCGAATTCGTATATATGTTGATTTTTTGCGGCTATCTGTTCCAAATAGCTCAGGTCGAGAGGAGAGTCTGCGCAGAGTGTGCGATTCTGCACGAATCGGCCACAGAATTCCCGTCCCAAAATGAACTCAAGGCCTTGGCAGTGCCGACGGAATGATTCAGTTAATCGCCAGGAAGCGGTTCAGGGCGAGGTAAACCGTCCGTATGCAAAAGCAGACCGCGAAGATCTCAATCGCATGTACGATCTTTGCAGTTGGAGTTGGTTCCCCTTGCCGCCAAAGCCCCGGAAGCGACGGCCTCTTCCCGGAGGGAAGACACGAAAATAGCCCATGGATGAAGTCCGCCGCCGCGGACGCAATCCTGGGACTGCATCCAGGTTAAATTGCCGCGCCCTGCAGGGGGCGCAGCGAAGCCTTTCACGAACGCCCATTCCTGTTCAATCGATTGCCCTGCACTGCAAAGGCAGCCTGCGCCCCCGCTGCCGGCAAGGATGATATTTCAACATCGAACGGAGCCCGCGCGACGACCCGCCCCAGCCCCGAACGAAGCCTCTCCAACTCGCCAGTGAATATCCTGCCCGCGGACCTACTCATGCCCCCCTCCACCAAGCCCAATATGCAAGCTCCGCATCGCTCGATCAAGAAGAAAGGTTCAACGTCTGAATTCTCTTGGTGCCGGTCCGCCATCCCCCGCCCGGGCCCCCGCCAAGGCAGTTCCCGTCAACCGATCGTCACTTTCGGATTGACAGAAATCCCGGCGGGATAGTTCATTTGCGATTAGCCGACCTCACGAGAATCGATCCTGACTCGCCAGGCGGAGTCATCGCTCTCTCAGGTCATCGTCCAGGATGGATTTGGAAGAATGAGGCGATCTTCGATTCGATTTCCGTTTTCGATTTCGCGCATGGCTGAAGCCTTTCAGCCCAATCGCGACCCGGATGAAGAGCATCCCAGGGTGATTTTTTCTGTTGATGCCTACCTGAGCCAGGGTCATGATTCCCAAATCCGTCAATCTCGAGGTTCCAGAGTGGCTGAAACCGATCTATGAGCATCGACTCGGCAAGCGGAATCCAGATGTCATCCACAACGAGAAATCGGCACTGAAAGTCACCAATGTCCAGATTCGACGCCTTGAGAATCGAGTCAGCGTGCTCTGAAAGGCGGTTGAACAGGCTGTTACCCACTGCGGACTCAAAATCCATTCCGCCCTTTCTTCCGCCCGACGGAATTGCCTTGCCAACATAAATCGGTGTGGGAACCTCCGAGGCCTTGTTGCGGGCGATCAATGGGCGGTAAACGGGCAGCGACCCTGTGTAGTAGATTGCGTAGACGCCAGCTCCTGGGAACCTTTCAGCAGGAGGAAGTAAGCGAATCTCCGCTGACAGAAGCGCATCGGCCACACTTCGGGCGAGATGGCTCTTGCTAAGCGGGTTCTTGGCCCGGAATTGGAGGATAGAATCAACAAAGAACTGTCATCCTGAGCGGAGTTTGGCGCGTTCTTTGCGCCAAACGGAGTCGAAGGATCTGCGGTTGCTTTTGTTCTTGCACTTCTCCGCTTCAATTTAGTTAGGCGAGGCCAAGAAGCGGCTTGTTCGAGTCGGCTCTGGCATTCAATCGGAACATTATCGAACGCATCTCGGAGATATTTCCGCTAAGATGTGGACAAGTTCAATGGCTGATGACGAAAAGATCGGGAAACCATGGCGGGATGACGAACTCGATGCCATTATTGCGGACTATTTCGCAATGCTCGCTGCCGATCTTGCCGGAAAGCCCTACGTAAAGTCCAGGCATAGTGCAGCCCTCATGGCGCAGATCGGTCGCACCCACCGGTCCGTCGAATTCAAGCACCAAAACATCTCGGCTGTGCTCGACGAACTGGGACTTCCGTGGATACCTGGCTATATGCCAAAGAGGAACTACCAGAACGCGATTTTCGACGGAATCGACCGATACCTGACCCTCCATCCGGAGATATTGGTGCCGGCACCGGCTCCGCAAACGGAAACAACCCCATCGTCGGCGATTTTTGTCGACCCGCCCCCGCCCGCGAAGGTGAAACAGCCGATTCCAGAAAGACTGAAACGGCTCGTGCGAAAATTTGACCCCGTAGAGCGGGATCAGCGCAATCGTTCTCTCGGGAAAGCCGGAGAGGCTTTTGTCGTCGATGTTGAAAGGAAACAACTCACTCAAGCTGACCGTGTAGACTTGGCGCGAAAGGTCAGATGGGTGTCAGAAGAAGACGGAGACGGGGCTGGTTACGACATCTACTCGTTTGATCCGAGCGGCCATGAGCGCCTAATTGAGGTGAAAACCACAAATGGAGCCGCGCGAACCCCATTCTTCATAAGCCGTAATGAATACGAGTTCGCATCGGAGCGCGCTGCGGATTGGCGCATCTACCGAGTGCATCTATTTGCCAGGCAGCCGCGCATTTTCACGATATCGCCGCCGCTGGAGGCTATGCTACTTCTCAGGCCTGAAACATGGCGCGCTTCATTCTAAGCCTTCGCAAAACGGGCGCTCTTTTTTCCACGAGGACCCGCTCCTTCTTGATCTACCCAGACCCACGCGGCGACCCACGCGCCGCGCTCTGCAACACTCACATCTGGTCTATCGTCGATTTCAATTTCGTCAGACGTAGCGTACTGGTTGCGAGCCTGGGCGATGTAGCCCGCAATTTCTGATTGCTCTTTTGGGGAGGATACTGGAAAGGCAGGCTTTGTGGGGCCCAATTCTCTGTTCATGATCGGTCCGATCCCGTTTGCGAATTAGCTAGCACAGGCGTGGAATGAAATTCGGCAAATTCTGGTAACTCACACTATCAGGATTCGCCATCCCAGAGAACGCAGCTTCCGTTGATTCCGAAGGTCCCTTTCCCGATTCTGCAATAGCTTCTTTGTCCAGAAACCCAATCGGGACTTCGGCTGTCTTCCGCATCCCGGATGCTGGTGCCAAAAACAACCATGAACGAAAACGATCTTGCCCAATCTCGGGAAGACCATGTCAGGAGTTCCGGGAAGGTCGCGTGCATGAAGCCTGTATCGAAACCCCAAGCCGTGCACTATCCGGCGGACGATCATCTCCGGCCCGGTATCCGCACACTTAATGCGGGACATCCGCTCACTTCGCTCCTGCCTAGACAGATTATCCATGGGGATCGGACGATCCTGGTGAAGATTCTACCTCTGTGATTCTTTTGCGCCCTGTGGATATATGGGACCATTCAACCAGTGATTTCCGGGGACCGATTAGTCCTCCAGAACGCCGTTCCACCCATCATTCCCCCCGCCAACCCAGACGCCCCCCCATTCGAGCCACACCCCTCGATCCTGGCACCCACTCGTCGTTCGCCAACACGACCCGCCGGGAGACAAGCTGGGCGCTGGCAGCCCGAACCTGCTTTGCCGATAATTACCCTCCCTTGGCGCACACTATCAATAGAGCGGATCTCCCGCGCCCGAGGAACCCTTCAACCATGCGAACCGTCCGAAACATCACCGTAGCCGTCACCCCCGAGCTCTACCACCAGACCCGGAAGATCGCCGCCGAGTACAACACCTCCGTAACCGATATGGTCAGGTTTCTGCTCCTGGCGCTACCGGAAGCCGTCAAAGCCGCCCTCTACCCCGGTGGCCGCCCGCAATTCGGCCGCGCCGTTTACCTTAAAGCCCGCGCCGCCGCCCGCGCCGCCGCGCAGACCCAGCCCACCCCCTCCCCCTCCCCAAAAACCGAAAATTCGCCCTGTACTCCAGTAAACCCCACTCAACCCCCTGCTCTTTCAGCAACTTGCGAAGCCACACTTCCCGCCCTCACAGGCGCAGTAAATCAGTAGGCCTCAACTAACAAGTCTGCTTTCAATGGCTTACGAACACACGTCCGACCGCGGCACAGTTTATGTAAAGCAGTAAAACAGCCGGCAAAAAATCCCATAAATCTCATAAAGACAGTCCCTTACGTCAAAAATCCCCAACACCGTTATCATGTGTGGAACGACTCAACGGTCAATGTCACGCTCATGGGTAACCGATAGACTCCGATATTCCTGCGCTCAGCGCAAGTACCATTCGCTGCAACGGTATTGAGCTGTGCTTGATGGAAAACGCACTTCCCAGCCGCGCTATTTGAGTCCGCGCGTACCCCGTTTTTTGCCGGTAAATCGTCAAACGGGGGGAATCGGCGGTTCAAGCCTCGTCCGGGGGAATCTCGAAGTTAATCAATTCGGCGCGGAAGCCGCGGGTGCGAAACGCCCCGTAAGCGATACCGGCAACCAACCAGACGACTCCCACCAGAAACGCGGCATGGCTGAGATTGAGCCAGAGGAAGGCGCAGATGAGAAAGCCAAGGAGAGGGATGGCCAGTCCGATAGGCTTTCTGCATTCCGGGTGGCGCCAATGGTAGATAAAGGAGGAGGCATTGACACCCATGAAGGAGATGAGAACGCCGAAGTTGAGTGCCTGTGCGCCGATTTCATAGGCGCCTCCGCCCAGCTTGTTCGAGAAGAACTCCATAAGACCGGCTCCGGCAAGCGCCACGAATCCGATAAGCAGGATGTTGTTGCGCGGAATGCGGTGTTTTGGTTCGATCACGCCGAAAAACGATTTTGGAAGCGCATTGCCTCGTCCCATGCCGTAGAGGAGTCGTCCGGCGGCGAGTTGCGAGCCCATGCCTGAACCCATATTGGCGATCAGCAGCGTGAAGTTGACAATCTGGAAGAGAATCATGCCGCCGGCCTTGCCAGACACCATGGCAAAGGCCGACTCGACCTGACTGCTGGCGAACGGCTTCGATCCCCAGATGAGTTGCGCCGCGTAGACCTCCAGTCCGGAGAGAAGGCCGGTAATAAGACAGACCAGAACCGTGGCCAGCATAATATTACGGCGGGGATTCTCAACCTCCTCCGAGAGCGTGGAGATGGCGTCAAAGCCAATATAGGTGAGCACGGCGACGGAAGTACCGGCAAGAAGATAGCGGAGATGGAAGTTCGCCGCCTCATAGAACGGATGGGTGAAGTAGCCGGGATCGTGTTGAATGCCCCAGACCGCGTGGATCACGCAGCCCAGGAAGAGCAGAACCACCACCACCATGCCAGCGCACAGGGCCTCATTCAACCGTGCCGAGGTCTTGATGCCGCGCAGGTTTGTCCAGGTGAAGAAGCCCGCGAAGAAGAGAATCCAGACGTAGTAAGGAAGACCCGGAAGGATATTCATGGCGGCCTTTGCGCAAAAGGCCGTGCAGATGAGGGGATTGAGGAGATAAGCCATCACCATGCCCCAGCCGACAATATAGCCGAGGGCGGAGTGTATCTCCTGCCCGACGTAGGTGTAGGCCGAGCCGGCGCTGGGATAGACACGCGACATGCGGCCATAGCCGATAGCGGTAAACAGCATGGCCACCATGGCAATGAAGATGGTTGTGACAACGTGGCCATGGGCCTTGTTGCTGATGACGCCGTAAATCCCCATGGGCGCGGTCGGCTGGACGATGACCATGCCGATGATGATGAGGTTCCACAGGCCGAGAGTGCGATGGAGGCGAACCGGCCCACCGGCAGAGGCCGCGGCTGAGGCATTTAGTTGGTTTTGCTGCGCCAAGATGGGTCTCCTGGGAATCGTTGGAAGAATTGCATCGGAGGAAAGCGCTCAACAGAGCCAGGAATCGGCAATATCGGAGCTGGGGTGGGAACAAGACTCGAGACTCCCACGCCCAACTCAATCGGCTCGCGCGCTCTTATTGGTTTATGAGCGCGGCCTCGTGCGGACGCGCCTTGTGAATCCTAACCCCTTGGACGACTCGGTTGATTACACCGTCGGGACTTGGGTTGTCAGGGTTCAATCCAATGCGCAGACTCAGGTGATATCCGATCAGTTGCGGGCCCACAATCTCAAACGGAGTACGCAGCGCATCGTTTGCCCGGGGGGCAATGGCAGGAATGACCTCGTCGAACAAACCATTGGATTCGGCCGGGTCCGCGATGCCAACTATGTATCCAATCTTCTTTGAGCGAAGTTCCTGGATCAGGTCTTTCTCATATAGGCTCCGCACTGGGTCGCTGGACAACAAGCACAATACAAGCGTGTCGGCCTTCACAAAAGACATTGGGCCGTGGCGAAGCCCAAGAAACGTCTCCGTGATAACAGGGAAACGGCCGACCGTCATTTCAAGCAACTTGAGCCCTGCCTCACTTGCCCAGCCAAGCAAAGGAGATGAGGACAACACAACCACCCGGTCGCCGATATGAGCCGCCGCACGCACGCACGCCTGATCGATTTCAGGCAGCAAAGCGGTTGTACGCCGGCTGAACTCGTCCACGAAGGCCGACACGGCATCGGGCTGTGCCAGAACCAGTCCGGCAAGCACCAGGTTTGAGAAAGAGCTGGTCATCACAAGGCTTTGGTCGTTGGTGCGGGGGTCAAGGACAATGAGCCCGTCCAGCCCCGAATGAGACAAGGCGCCGTCTTCATTGCACACAATGCCCAACTGGAAGATGTCTGGCCGGAGTGCGCGAATTCGCTCCGCAACCGCAGCGCTTTCAGGACTATTGCCAGACCGGGCAAGGGAGATCGCAACGTCCACGCCGGGCAGGTAGCGTTCCGGATCGACCAGCAGGTCGGTACTGGGAACGGCTAGTGCCCGGGGCCACGCCAACGCAATGGCGCTCGCGGCGTAGGCCGAAGTTCCGGCTCCGGTCAGCAGCACACGAGCATCTTGAAGCTTGGCCGGCAGTTGCAATTGCTCCGATGCTAACCGAACATCCTTAAACGTGGCAGGCCACAGAAGGGGCTGGCGCAAGATCTCCGGCAATGTGTATTGGGAAGCGTGGTGGATGCTTTTCTCCGCTGGTGCTTTGGCATCTTGTGACATCGAAACTCCAATTCCTCAATCGGGCGAATTTCACAGCGCGTGAGAGTTCGTCTCGTCGAATAAGGCTAATATGAAACACTTCGTAAGTCTATATGGCCATTTCGTAAACGTCAAGCCTTTCACTTGATAAATATCGAAGACAGAGCGTAGGTATGTAGTATGCCGGACCAGAACAAAAGAAGGGCGTTTAAGCCGTGGCTTAATGGAAACGAACTGCCCCGCGAGGAAACAAATACCGAAAAGTCGGATTCTATGGAATTGCCCTCTGATCGTTTCTGGGTGGCTTTCCTCTCAATCCAGACACCTTAGCAGCCGCAAGAGTGCGTCGAATCGATCGAGAATTGCAAACGCGTTTCGCCCTTTGTGCGTAGTTCCTTGCGGAAGTGGGGGCCCACGGAATGAGTTGCCCGGTGAACTCGTGGAGCTTCTCCCCCGGTCTTTCCGGATACGGTCAAGCACCTGGTCTGCCTTTCTCTGAAGGCGCCTTCCAAGAGTTTTTCACGGATCGGAGCCATCCATGTGTGCTCCAGGTGGATTCTTCAAGGATGCAGATTCTTACACGTATATGACTTATTCTAAGTATTTTAACGAGAGAGGTTAACATGCGCCGACTGACGCGAGGCACCCCTCACCAGCGAAGCAGGTTTGGTTGTTTCGAAGGGTTCTCCTAGTTTTCTGTTGACACAGCATGGTTTCATTCGTAATATAGCGAAACAGCTTATGCTTTCGATATTCATGAAAGCATTGTAAGTCGCAATCGTTCGAAGCAAATTGACGGCTACGTACCAAAAATTGGGTTAGACGCACCCTTCACCGAGTCAGGACAGCGTGTTGCCCTTAACCTTCACACCGGATCGTCTTCCGACCGGCGAATTCCATTTAAGGAGGGGTCCAAATGATTAGAACACTCAATAGACAAGGTGCACTCTGTCTGGTCTTGCTCGTCCTGGCCAGTTATCCATTGGTAGCACAGAGAGATGCTGCCACACTCGAGGGCCGTGTTGCCGACGTAACGGGAGCCACGATTGCGAACGCTTCCATCGCGGCCGTAAATGTCAGCACGAATTTCGTCTATCATGCGCAGAGTGATGCCTCAGGAGCCTGGATCATCAGCCCGGTACGAATTGGAATATACCAAGTTACCATTTCGGCGAGCGGCTTCAAGCAGACTGTTGCCGGGCCGATTACGCTGGATGTTCAGCAACGCCAACGTGTGGACGCAACGCTTCAGTTGGGCGAAATCACCGAACAAGTTGTAGTCCACGATGCTGCGCCACTACTCGAGACCGATTCCTCCGAGAGCGGCCAAGTCGTCGACAGCCAATCCATGGTGGGCTTTCCGCTGAATGGCCGCAACCCGGTTCAGCTGGCTCAGCTTACCGTCGGTGTAACCACGAGTGAGCCGGGCGCCCGCGATTCCGGAGGCTACGGCTTCAGCGCCAGCGGCTCACGCTCCCTGGATAATAACTTTCTTCTCGACGGCGTCGACAACAACTCGAATCTGCCCGACCTCCTCAACGAAGCGAACTACGTTATCATGCCTCCGCCAGACGCATTGCAGGAGTTCAAGATCGAAACAGGCAACTACGACGCTGAGTTTGGCCGGTCTACCGGCGCCATCGTCAATGCAACGACTAAGAGTGGAGCCAATGCGTTCCATGGCTCGGCTTATGAGTTCCTGCGCAATCAGAAAGTCGATGCAATGAATTATTTCGACACGACCCACCAGCCGTACCATCAGAATCAGTTTGGTGCGACGCTGGGTGGAAGAATCATTCGGGACAAGCTGCTCTTTTTTGTGGACTATGAAGGCTTGCGCCTCAGCCAAGCGCAGACAACCACCTCTCAGGTTCCCACCGCCGCGCAAGCGGGCGGTGACTTCTCGAGCCAACTGGACCTGACCTCTCCTACCGGCGTAAATGACTGCAACGGCGTGCCGACATACCAGGGAGAAATCTTCGACACCACAAAGACTCAACAGCAAGGGGCAGGATACTGTGGAGTTCCGTTCGGATATGTCAACGGATCGCCGAGCAATGTTGTTCCGTTACAGAGTACCGATCCGCTTGGACTCAAACTCATTAAGCTCTTCCCTGCCGCGAATGCCAGCGGGGTCGGCTATAACTTCCTGTCCGATCCGATCACGACGCAAACCACAAACCAGGGAGATGTCCGGATCGACCAGGTGATCTCCGGTCACGACACAGCGTTCTACCGTTTCAGCATGAGTAGCAGTCCGGAGACCATAGGTTCGCCGTTCACGGGAGTTGCAGACGGGGGCGGATTCTTCGACGGTATTCAGCAGATAACCGCCTACGCCGGCGTAGCAAGCGAAGCCCATGTCTTCTCACTGCGGAAGGTGAATGAAATCCGCTTTGGCGCAAACAAGATCAGGACCAGTAGATATCAGGAGAATTACAACCAGAACATCGCGGCCACCGTCGGATTTCCAGGTGTCCCGTATGCCGCCGGCACCGATAATGGTGGCCTGCCGCAGTTGTCTTTCAGCGATGCATCCAACCTCGGGAGCCCCCTCTTTCTGCCGGCAATCGAAAGGCAGACCACCTTCATGCTCTCCGACACTTTTACATTTATCTCCGGCAACGACACATGGAAGTTCGGTGGAGAGATACGCCCTGAACATTTCTCCATCTATGAGCCGGCCTACCCTCGCGGCGATCTGAGTTTCAACCATCAATACACCGACAATGCGGGCGATCCTGGGTCTGGTGGAAACAGCCTGGCAGATCTGCTGACCGGACAGCCGAGTGGCGGTTACATCAACAATCTCAACAATATCGATTACTCGCGCCACACATATGCTCTTTTCCTCCAGAACGACTGGCGCGCCTTGCCCAAACTGATGATCAATATGGGCGTCCGCTACGAGTATTTCTCGCCGGTGTTCTCAAAGAACAATGCTCAAGCTAACTTCAACCCCATCACGGGAGTTCTGGATATTCCCAAGAGCAGCAATGTTAGCCTGACTCCAACCCTGGCTCAAATTCTCCCCGTAAACCACAATGCCTCCGATGCTCTGATTGGAGCGGACTACAAGGACTTCTCGCCACGCGTAGGTTTGGCCTATAACGCGACCAAACGTTTTGTCGTGCAGAGTGCATTCGGGCTCTTCTTCAACGGCGATGAAGCGGGGCCATATAGCAATCCAAGTCCTGGATTCAATCCCCCGTACTTCATTAGTCAAACTTTCTCCGCCCCGTGCAGTTTGCCCTCCTACGCATCCGTACAAAACTGCGCGGTCCCTGGGATAAGCACTCTGTCTCAAGGGTTTCCATCAACGTCCCTGGCAGATCCGAACACACCGACGTTGTTCTCGCTGGAGCCAAATCTTCGCATGCCCTATGTGATTCAATGGCACCTCACACTCCAGTATCAGTTGACCGACAAAACCATGTTTGAGACCAGCTATGTTGGTTCAAAGGGCGTCCGCTCGTACATCTATCTCAACGGCAATCAGGCTCAACCAACTGCCGATCCTTCGGCTCCAACCGCCCCGCGGCGTCCCTTCCCGTATGTGGACGCTTCCACCGGCTATTTGAAATCGGCTGGTTTCTCGAAATACAATGGCTTGCAGACTTCGTTGACGCAGCGCCTGAGTCACGGTTTGGAGTATATCGTCAACTACACCTACAGCAAGTCGCTGGGCAACGCCAGCAGTGCGGACCTTGGATCCCAGAACAACGACGGATTCCGGAACAGCCTTTATCCGAATAAGGAACACGGACCGTTGGATTTCGATGTGCGCCATCACTTTGTAGCAAGTTATCTTTATGACCTGCCTTTCGGTAAGGGCCAGCGCTTTGCGACTGGAAATCGGATAATCGACAACGTGCTTGCCGACTGGAACTGGTCTGGCATTGTTACACTCTCGTCGGGCACCTGGTTCACAGTGACCGACGGCAATGGCAGCTTCGCCAATTCCGACGGCCAGCAGCGGCCCGATGTTGTCGCTGGAGTCAAGGCGACATCGAAGCCTTGTATTGCGGGCACGTTTTTTAATACCTGCGCATTCCAGAATCCTGCGCTCGGCTCCCTGGGTAACCTGAGCATCAATAGCCTTGAGGGACCGGGAGAAAAAAATGTGGACTTCGCGCTTTTGAAGAAGATTCCATTAGGAGAGTCCAGGCGGCTGGAACTGCGGGCCGAGACTTTCAATGCGTTCAACCATCCAAACTTTCAATTTGCCGCACCGGGTCCTCAAAACTCCATCAACTCGACAATCATGGGAACGCCGAGTTTCGGCTACCTCACAGGTGCTCTGCCTCCCAGGCTTGTTCAATTTGCAGCGAAGTTCTATTACTGAGAACGTCTTACTTCCGCAGCCCGGTTCGGAGAAAGGACCGGGCTGCACTATGCGCGATAGGATTCAAGTACCAAGGTACGAAGGAGTCCAAGTGGAACAGAGACTTAAGCGGATTCTATCTGCGATGCTCGCGACGGGAGTTCTGGTGGGCGGGAACCTCGCATTCGCGAGCAAGCATGCACAGGTGACGCCCAACGATAAGGCGAACGCGTCAGGCACGATCAAGGGGAAAACCCTGTCGGTGAATATCCGCGCTGACGGGTCCTACGAGATAACGCGACCTGGGATTTCTGGAACGGTCGTGCGCTCCGACGTAGAAGCCGACGTGGACTCCCAAGTACTCCGATCGTCTGCGTATCCGCAACACAACGTGATGCAGTCTGAGTTTCATGACGAGTTTGGTGCGGGATCGATACTAACTGTAACTCATACCGGACTTGCCGGAACGCCGGATCTGGTCTGCATCATGCGATTGTATCGGGATCAATCGTGGGGCGACATAGAAGTCAAGGTGCTCAACACTACCGATAAAACTATCTCTGTTCAGGCGATTCGGAGCCTTCATGCAACGGATGCCCCCGTTGTGAGTCTGAATGGCCCTGCCTCTGCAGACCGCATCTTATCTGACAGCTACAGCGAAGACAGGCCGCAGCTAGCTATTCGTGAGCTCGGCGACGCTCCGGAAGGAATGCACCGTGCCGTGGGTAGCCAACTGATCTATAACCGCCAGAGCGGCGAAAGCCTGTTTCTTGGCGCACTTACTTCCGAACGGCTCTTGACCATCTTCCATCTTAGAGAGCAGTCCGCGAGAGGCGCAGCGCAGATCGTATCCTACGAAGCCGTTGCCACAGGCACAACCGAAATCATGAAGGGCGAGTCACTTAAAGAATCGCCTGCCTCTGAACAGGTAAATCTTAGCCTTCCGGTGAAACCAGGCGACAGCCTTTCGTCCGAGCGTCTTATGTTTGCGGAGGGGAACGACTACCACGCGCAACTGGAGCAATATGGAAATGCAGTCAGGGTGCTGCATAAAGCTCGCGTAAGCGCCCCGACACCTATCGGCTGGTGGAGCTGGACGGCCTTTTACTTCGGGCTCAACCAGGGAGCCGCGACGACGAATGCGGAGTGGCTCGCTGAGAATCTAAAGCAAATGGGCTACACCTATTTTCAGATGGATGAGGGCTATCAGTATGCTCGCGGCGAATACACTACCCCTGACGCAAACCTTTTCCCGCGCGGTATTGCATACACTGCGGATCAAGTGCGTCACCACGGCCTGACCTTCGGGCTCTGGACCGCTCCCTTTGAGGTATCGGAAAGAGCGTGGGTATTTCAGAACCACAAAGACTGGTTGCTTCATAACTCATCCGGCCAGATTATCCATATTGGTTATGTCACCAATCACAATGATCCTCTCTATGTCCTGGATACGACGAACCCGGGCGCCCAAAACTATCTGAAGCAGACTTACAGCACACTCTATAACTGGGGATTGCGCTTTCTCAAAATGGATTTCATGGACGACTCGGCCGTCGAGGGAGCCTACTATCTCCTCAATACCACCGCCCTGGAAGCGCAACGGACTGGCCTGGAGATTATCCGGAGCGCTGTTGGCGAAGATGTGGTCCTCGACAAGGACGGCAGTCCGATGCTGAACCCTGTTGGACTCGTGGATGCGGGGCGTATCTCTCAAGACACGGGACATACCTTTGGAGCGACCAGGGACGCCGCCTCGGGCATCGCAGCACGGTACTATATGAATCGCAATTTCTTCATTGCCGACCCCGACGCATTCACTGTCTCGACTCAAACCGTAGATGACCAGTCGTGGCACGGCGGGCAGCATCCCCTCACCCTGGACGAGGCAAAGGCATCGATTGCCCTCTCGGCGGTCTCCGGGGGCATGTTCGAAGTCGGTGACGATCTGCCTTCCCTTGGAGAGTCCCCAGATCGGCTGTCTCTCGTAAAAAACACTGACCTGCTTGACATGGCCCGTCTCGGACGGGCGTCCATACCGGCAGATCTGATGACCTATGCTCCCAGCGATGAGCAGCCGAGCATCTTCCTATTGAAAGAGAATAGCCGGCAGTCGGTTCTTACGGTCTTCAATTGGACCGAGGGGGAGCGCAAGCGCTCAATAGCTCTGTCGAGCCTGGGCTTGAAGGACCCTGATAACTACCAGATCACTGAGATATTCGGCGACCAAGGCTGCTGCAGCAACTCATCAAACTCGATCAATTTGGTTCAGAAGCTCCACTCTGTCACCATGCTCAAGCTGATAGACCGAGCCTTATCTTCCGCGCCGCCTCCATTTCGTGTAAATTCGGCAACCACTGCAAAGGCGGGGGAGACCATGACCTTCGGCATTGTTGCGTTGTCATTGGATGCGCCAATCCTTTCCTGCCACTGGGATTTCGGTGACGGAAGCAAGGCAGACGGTTTGGAGGTGCGCCATACTTATACGCGGGCAGGCGAGTACGACGTGCATGAAACCGTCACGGGACTGGATGCGATTTCAAACTCTAGGAACCTCAAGGTGTCGATATCCGGAAGCCTGTCGACACGGTTTGTTCCTGCGGATAAGCGGCGGCCTGAATAGAGCGATTGTGTCGATCCAGGTCGCGACAGGCAGCAAGAGACGATCAAACGATGAAGCCCGTTTAAGGCTTGCCACGGATTCGTTCCATGGGTGCAAAGGAAGACAGCGCCGGTCTGACAAACTGAACGATTATGAATATGGACTTGGAGTTAACGATGGATACAAGAGCGCACGATGTTGACCCGCGCCGGCCGGATTTCGCGGTCGTGGGCGAGCTCAATCCCGATCTGATTGTCTACGGCCTGCCTCGAGAACTGCCTGAGGAGCGTGAGATTCTGGCCACTGGCTCTACCCTCACACTGGGTAGCTCGTCTGCCATTTTCGCTCACAATCTGGCCCTTCTCGGCAACAAAGTGACCTTCAGCTCGCGAATCGGTCCCGATGTGCTGGGAGAAATGTGCCGTCAAAAGCTGCAGGAGGCCGGCGTCGACACCAGCCACGTGCGCCGCTCGAATTCAGGCAGCAATACTGGGATAACTCTGATCTTGCCACTTACAGAAACTCGCCGCATCTTGACTTATCCCGGCACAATGTTTGAAATGGAGATCGGGGACCTTGACCTCGATTATTTGGCGGCCGCAAAGCACTTTCATTTATCCTCGCTGTTCCTCCATCGCAAGCTCTCGCGAGATATTCCCGGCCTGTTCAGAGAGATGAGACGCCGCGGACTGACCACATCCCTCGATACCAATGACGATCCGGAAAACAAGTGGGAAGGTGTGCTGGAAGATGTGCTGCCGCTGGTGGATGTGTTGTTATGCACGGAGGAAGAGTTGGTCAAGATTGCCAAGGTAGAAGACGCTGTCGAGAATGTGTCGAGCAAAGTGCCCTTACTGGTTGTGAAGCGCGGCGCGGATGGCGCATCAGCCTATGGATCTGGCTTAAAGATCGACGTGCCATCGCTACGTGTGGATGTGAAAGACTCCGTCGGCGCCGGCGACACTTTCGATGCAGGCTTTCTGCATCAGTGGGTCCGCCAGGCTCCCCTGGACACTTGTGTCGCCTTTGGAAATCTGGCCGGTGCCCTATCAGTCACACGCTCAGGCGGCACCGATGCATTTGCCGATCTGGCTTACCGCCAGAACTTCTTTGAACGGCATTGGCAACAAAACAAGCTCGTGCAATGAGCCGGATTGTGTGTCTCGCAACATCGGCCCTTGCAGTCAGAGATGCGGGAAACGTCCCAAGCTCCGGCTCGATCGAAGTTATCAACAAGACAAGGCGCGACCATAGCAAACATTCCTGTTCCATTCAAGTGTCGCACCGAGATGGCAAAGACCTGGATCGACCGATCTATTTTGGGGTGCGCACACGATCGCGAAATAAGGACAATGTCTAACATGGCTGACATGACAACTGACTCTCAAACACCAACGGCATTCGATCCCGCAGTAATAGAAATGCGCCGCCTGTTGATGGAAAACCGTGCCGGAAGCCGGAAGGGCATCTACTCGGTGTGTTCGGCAAATCGACTGGTGCTCGAAGCGTCGTTCGCCCAGGCGGCAAGAGACCAAAGCCTACTCTTGATTGAAGCTACATCCAATCAGGTAAATCAGGATGGCGGTTACACCGATCTGACGCCGGCGCAGTTCCGAGATTATGTTCATGGCATTGCGAAAGAATTTCAGTTTCCCACGGAAAGACTAATCCTCGGCGGGGACCATCTGGGTCCCTACCCGTGGCGAAATATGGCAGTGGCGTCGGCCATGAAGAAGGCATGTGCAATGGTGTCCGCGTATGCCACAGCCGGATTCAACAAGATTCACCTCGACGCGAGCATGTCGTGCTGCGACGATCCAGTGCCCCTCGCTGACGAAGAAATTGCAAGGCGCGCGGCGCAATTATGCGAGGCAGCCGAGGCGGCGGTGAGTGGTTCTTCCGGCAAGCCTATCTATATTATCGGGACTGAGGTCCCGACCCCAGGTGGTGCGCAGGAAGAGATGGAAGTTGCCGTAACCACAACGGCGAGTCTGCAGCAAACTCTGGATGTGCACCATGAAGCATTCTCACGCAAGGCGCTCTTGTCCGCATGGGACCGTGTCATTGGCGTTGTTGTTCAGCCAGGAGTGGAGTTCGGCAATGAAACCGTCGTCGACTACGTGCCGGAGAAAGCCCTGCAGTTGAGGAGGTTTCTCGGCCAACACGAGGGCATCGTCTTTGAAGCTCATTCCACCGACTATCAGACTGCGGAGTCGCTGCGAAACCTCATAAGTGACCATTTTGGCATTTTGAAAGTTGGTCCTGAACTAACATTCAAGATGCGGGAGGCAATCTTCGGCCTGGCCCGCATCGAGGAGGAATGGATTGCCGCGGAACGTCGCTCAGACATCCGGGGAGTTATCGAGCGAGTTATGGTTGAGTATCCCGAGCACTGGAAGGCCTACTACCATGGGGATGAAAGCCGAGTGCGATTTGCCAGGGCGTACAGCTTGAGTGACCGCATCCGCTATTATTGGCCTCACCGACAGATATCCGACGCGTTGGCACTGTTGACACAAAACCTGCAAGAGTATCCAGCGCCCATGCCCCTTATTGCCCAATATCTTCCTCGTCAAGCGGACGCTATTCGGGCCGGCACGATACAAAGCAACGTGCCAGCACTCATTCGTCACAAGATCCAGGAATCTCTGTCGCGCTATTCGGATGCATGTGGATCGATGCCTCATGCAGGAGTTGGTTCCGGTCTTTAAGCAGGAATCGACATCACCGAGCGGCTGCCGAAGGCGGCGCAACGAGATGCTCGACGCACCCGCCGCGTGGCCGTGGCTCTGGAACAGATCACGTTGCCATTGGGAGGCGCCGCAGGATGTCGATTGGCACCGCTACTCGGAACCCCCTGGCCAGCGTCGGCACCGATTCATCCCGTTCGAGCGCTGGCGCGGTGCGGTGTGAATTGCCCGTCACGACTGCACCATCTAAGCCAGGATCAGATTGCAGCCCAACAAACGCAGCTTCTCCTGGATCTCTTCGCCAAGCCTCGTGTCACTGATGACCGTATCGATCTCGGCGAAGGGCGCAATGCGCGACATGCTGCGTTTGGAGAATTTGCTGGCGTCGGCCACAAGAACGATTTCGCGCGCGATTCGCATCATGGCCCGGTTCACCATTGTTTCCTCCAAATTCGCGCCGCTCACCCCAAACTCAAGATCGCATCCGGCTCCGCTCAGAAATAACTTGTCGGCGGAGAATTGGTCAAACATTTCTTCGCTGAAACGCCCGCTGATCGAAGCCGATTCTCCTCGCACCGTGCCGCCGATAATGAAGGTCTGCACATCCCGCGCATCCAGCAGTTCGGCAGCGATGTTGACACCGTTGGTGATGATATGCAGCCCCTGTTTCCTCTTGATCTGACGGGCGATTTCAAGCGTGGTCGTCCCCGAATCCAGGATGATCGTCTCGCCATCGTTAATCAACGTGGCAGCCATGGCACCAATGCGCCGCTTCTCGTCGGAATTCGCATTCAACCGCTCATGGACTGGGGATTCGCGCAGAATGGTATCTGGCAGCACCGCGCCTCCATGCGAGCGCAGCACCATGCCCCGCTGATGCAGGTCATTCAGGTCGTTCCGGATGGTAACGGCCGACGTACTGAAACGACTGGCAAGGTCATTCACTCTTACGCGGCCCGCAGAGCGCACAATCTGCAAAATCTGCGTCCGCCGCTCCTCGGCCATCATTCCGTCCAACGGTGTTTCGGCAGCCGTGGACGTCGACACCCCCTCGTGGTGGATTGCCCCCTGATACTCGCTTGAATTCGAGTTGTCCTTTTCCATTCTCAACCTCGCAATCACCACTATCGCACCATAACGCCAGAATTGATGCTGCAAATGAAAGAAAAAGAAAGCAAGTGGAATCACCAGGGCGGACATCCCAGCCGTACCGTCCCACCGGGCCACCTCTCCTGGCCAAAGCACTTCACCATAGCTGCTAAAGGAGACGGAACGGTCCCTTCAGGCTGATCGATCCATACAGGATCGGCGATCAATGACCATCCCAGCCGTTCATACCAGGGCCGGACCGCATCCCTGCAAAAAAAGCAGGCCGAAGTTTACGTCCATGTGCCGGCGCGCAAACTCCTCCGCCTTCTGCATGGCCAGTTGGCCAAACCCCTTTCCTCGGCAATCCTGCCGGGTGAGCATCCCGCCAATCCCGGCCACTCGAACCAGGTGGTCGCCCACCGTGACCGTGCACGTGAGAAGCCCCACATGAGACACAATGATTCCGGATTCAACGACATTCACATGCAGTGTTTTCGGTTGCCATTTCAGGCTGAGACTGGCCGTCTGACTCGGATCACTGTCCCCGCCGGAAAGACTCAGCCGGTCCGCGGCCGTGTAGCTCTCCACAACGCGAATCTCAATCGAATCTGGACTCATGTTGCCGATCTCCAATGGAGTATCCGCAATCGCTGTGCCAATTATTTCAGCTTCTTGTGAAGCCCGGCTTCTTTTTGTGAGGGTTTTGCGGCACCCTTCGACTTCGCTCAGGGCAGGCTTTGAAGTCGTCCCCTGTTACAAAGCTCGCTTCGATGGAGTCTTTGCAACAGCCGGACACGTTCGCTTGCCCTGAAAGTTCAAGTGCGATTACCCGGGGGACGGGATGCAGTTCGATTGACATCGTTCAGTCCGATCGGTAACGCTTGGATAAAGTGCATGCCGCTTTTCCCCCCGGCGCTTCCCTGTCACTTTTCTTTAACGTGAGTGCCTAAGAGCAACCAGCAATCCCAGGTCTGTTGTTATCTTCTCTCAAAGGAGAATCGATGAGCGGGTCCGAAGCATTGCTGACCTTCAACGGCATCAACGGCGGGACCGGCAGGTACGACATCGAGCCGATGCCGGCCGAGGCGTTTTCCCAGTTCGCGATTGGGACTGCCCCTCTAACGCCGGGCGACAAGGCTCATTTGGAGGAGTTGGAACGGCGCAGGCTGCGCGACACCGAAGCGCACTATGCGCCCAAGGAAGGCGTTGACCCCAAGAAGCTGGAAGAAACCGGCTGGGGGGTGATCTTTGCTTTCGGCGCGGATGCGGCGGTCTATGAGGCCCTGTCTCCATTGCTGAAGCTGCGCAAGCAACAGGCCGGCGACCGGTATCGCGAGTATCTCGGACCCGACGCATACAGGCCCGCCGAGAGCAAGCAGGACTTCCTCAAGCGCCACGGCGCGGGACCGGGGCCCGTGGATCCGTCGATCGTCCCCTATTACTTACTTATTGTGGGCGATCCCGACTCGATCCCCTTCCGCTTCCAATACCAACTGGACGTACAGTACGCGGTGGGACGGATTCACTTTGAGTCGATTGCCGATTACGCGGCCTACGCGGAAACGGTGGTTGCGGCCGAGACCGGCACACTTGCCCTGCCCAGGCGAGCGGCAATCTTTGGCGTCGCTAACGACGGCGATGGCGCGACCCGGCTGAGCCACGACGAACTCGCTCAACCGTTGGCGGAATGGGCCACAACGCAGAACGGCTGGACTGTGGACAAGTATGTCGACGGCGACGCCACCAAAGCCCGTCTTGGTTCATTGTTAGGCGGCGAGGCTCCGGCATTTCTGTTTACTGCGAGTCACGGCATGTGCTACGACAATGGAGACACGCGGCAAGCCGCGTTCCAGGGAGCGCTGCTTTGCCAGGATTGGCCGGGTCCAGCTTTTCAGGGAACTTTCTCCAACGATTTTTTCTTTGCCGGTGAAGATGTTGAGCCCGATGCCCGGATCTTTGGGATGATTGCGATGCATTTTGCCTGCTTCGGAGCGGGCACTCCGAAGCTAAGCGACTTTTCGAATTCGGGGCCACCGCCTGAGATTGCGCCGAAGAGCTTCCTCGGCCGTCTGCCGCAACGCCTCATCGCCCACCCGCGCGGCGGCGCGCTGGCGGTGATCGGTCATGTCGAGCGTGCCTGGGGGTGCTCGTTCCATTGGGACGGCGCCGGGAGCCAGACCGAGGTATTCAAGAGCACGATCAAGCGGCTCATGGAAGGTCATCCGGTGGGCTCCGCGCTCGAATACTTCAACGGCCGCTATGCCGAGCTATCTTCCGATTTGTCTACCGCGCTTGCGGACATCAAATATGGCGCAACCGTCGATCCTTACCTGCTGTCCGGGCTATGGACCGCCAATAACGATGCCCGCAGCTTCGCGGTGATTGGCGATCCGGCCGTCCGCCTGATGCTGGCTCACGATTCACAACCGGTCAACCGGCCGGTCCTGGAGGTTAATTCCATGTCCGTTGCTCCCGATCCCTCTCAAACCCCGGCATCGCAAACGTCCAACCAGCCCGCGGTCAATGCTGCCCAGATGGATTACGGCGTAATCGACTCAGTTCGCGGCGCGGCCGCCTCGCTGCAGGAAGCGGCGCAGAAGATTGGCGCCTGGCTGGCGGACTCATTTCAGACAGCGACCAGCGTTCACGTCAGCACCTATGTAAGCGACAGCATCAAGGATGTGAAGTTCGTGGACGGCGTTTTTTCCGGCGCCGAGTTGCGCGCCGTCACCATTGCCAGCCTCGACGGCAATACGGTGGTTTGCGTGCCTGAGCAGGATGGGAAGGTCGACGATGCGCTGTGGAAGATCCATTCCGATACCTTCGACAGAGCCCTGGCGAACCGGGTCGAGTTGCTCAAAACAGCAGCGGCGGCCATCGCAAGCTTTGTTCCCGGAGTGAAGGCGCTATGACAGCCGTGGATTCCCAACTCGCCGATCTGTCGCGGATTCGCGGGGAGATTGAAGGGATTGACCGGGCCGCGCGCGAACCGGCAACCGCGACAATGGGACCTGAAGGCACTTTGAGCTATTCCTACGGAGGGCTTTCGAACCTCTCTCTGTTTCACAGCGCGGAGCAAACTGTGGCGGAGATCGCCGCCACGATTGGGGTGATCCTTGCAAGGTTAGCTCCGGTTGCGACGCTCGAAACGTCGAGTGACGGAATGACCGTAAGGACCGTGATCAATTACACGGGACGAGCCACATCGGTCTGGAGCAATTCGCCGCCAACCGAGTTGGCGGCGGCGCTGGCAGAAGCGCATCTGGAGTCGGTCAAAAGAGCCTATGCTCTCCGCGCAGCCTTTGCGGGAGTTGTTGCTGCGGCGGGCAGCGCACTGGTCTCCATTGCGGCAGCCATCGCAAACCCACTGACGGTGCTCCACGCATTGGCCTCCGCAGCAGCGCTCAAGCAGTCTTTGCAGCGCCTCGTCACATCGGTCTGGAGTGGGGAGTAAAAACACAGGGCTGGTATTGCGAGAGAGAGTCGAAGCGATGAGCCGATACGCCGATCTCGAGATCGTTTTCAGGAAGCACGATGAGCAGTCGTATGCGCTGAGCTTTCGCTTCAATAGTCCCGACGACGCGGCGGAAAAGCGCTCTCTGGTTGAGCCCGTGATTACGATCGATGCCTCCGTGCCGATGGGTGACGACGCACGGGCTTACGCGGACTGGTTGAGCGACGCGTTCTTCACGCTAGAGGTGCGCGCCGAGTTTGGCAAATTCCGTGCCGCGGCCGCGACCCAATCTGCAATTCTCAGGGTGCGGCTTGCAATCGATCCGAACGCACCGGAGCTTCACGCCATTCGATGGGAAACTCTGCACGATCCGGACCAGCCTGCGGATGGCAAAACCCAACTTTTTACGGGCGAACAAACAGTTATCTCCAGATTTCTGAATAGTGGTGACGACTGGCGCCCAATCCGATTGCATCCCAAGGGGAAGCTGCGCGCTCTGGTGGTGATTGCAAACCCGGCCGCGTCGAGTGGTTACGGGCTTGAGCCGATCGTGGTTGCGGAGGAGTTGGCTCGAGCCAGGGATGCAATGAGCGGCGTGGACGTGACCGCTCTTGCGCCCGGCGGCGCGTTGCCGCTGGCCGATTTAGCTGCCAGGCTTCGAGAAGGATTCGACATTCTCTACCTGGTCTGCCACGGCAGGCTCGTGGACCAGCAGCCTTATCTTTACCTGAATGAGGGGCCACCGGATCCAGGACTCGAACTGGTACAGGCTATTCGCGAACTCGATCAGCGACCTCGCCTGGTTGTCCTCGCGTCCTGCCAGAGCGCGGGCAAGGGTGGGGTGGGGCTTGCCGGTCTTGGGCCTCGCTTGGCTGAGGCCGGTGTTCCCGCCGTTATCGCAATGCAGGGAAACATCTCCATGGCCACGGCCGCGGCCTTCACGAAGCGATTCTTCACCGAGTTGCTGATCGACGGGCAAATCGATCGCGCCATGGCCGTGGCGCGCGGCGAGGTGCGGAAAGCCGCCGACTATTGGATGCCGGTTCTTTTTCTGCGCCTCCGCAATGGCTGCATCTGGTACGAACCCGGCTTTGGCGGCGACAGCGCAAACGAGTTCGACAAGTGGAAGTCCATTTGCAGTTCGGTGCGCGCGGGTCACTTTATTCCCATCCTGGGCCCGGAGCTGGGCGAGGACCTCTACGGAGGAACGGGAGAACTGGCCGGCAAGCTGGCGGACAACCACGCCTTTCCCCTTGCAAGCCATGAACGCACCGACCTGGCCAAGGTTACTCAGTTCATCGGCGTGCATCAAAAGCGGAACTATGCCTGCGAGGCAGTCCAAAATGAGTTTCTCCAACAGATTGCGCGCCGGCTCGACGGAGGAGCGCAAGGTGCAAGCCAGAAGACGCTTGCCGCGCTGCTCGAATCGGCTGTCGGTTACTGCCGCGCAAACCCCAACCACCCATATCGCGTACTCAGCGAATTGCCTGCATCCATCTACCTGAATGCCGCTTATGAGCCGCTGCTGTTGCGGGTCCTGAAGGCGGAGGGGAAAAACCCGGAACCGGTGTTCACCTCCTGGCGGGGCGAAGAGGTCCCGCAAAAACCGCAGCCACGAGCCGCGAAGCCCACGCCTGAGAGTCCCTGGGTCTATCACGTCTTTGGTCTCTTCGGAAAACCCGACACCATGGTGCTTACCGAAGATGATTTTCTTGACTACCTGATCGCCGCATCGAGGCTCGACCTGCTGCTTCCCACGCTCGTCGGCCAGCTCATGCAGAGTTCGTTGCTTTTCCTCGGCTTCCGCCTGGACGACTGGAGATTCCGCGTGCTGTTTCGCATGATCGTCACCCGGCAGGGTACGCGAACGATGAGGCAGATGTCCCATGTCGGTGTGCAGATCGACCCCGGCGAGCAGAGTGTCGCAGACGTAAAGAGTGCCAGGAAGTATATCGAGAGCTATTTCAAGGGAGGAGAAGACGCACCGGAGATCTCGATTTTTTGGGGTAGCCCCGCGGACTTCCTGAAGCAGCTTCGAGAGCAGATGGCGAACAACGCGGGACGGGATGCGAGCCCAGTCGTGCAGGGAGGCGGCGATGACTGGTATTGACGCCGGCTCGTTGCCGAATCCCTTCGTTGGCCCGCGGCCGATTGAGAGGGGCCAGCCGATCTTCGGGCGTGACCAGGAGATCGACCAGTTGTACTACCTGCTCAGCGCCGAACGGATTGTCCTTTTCCACTCGCCTTCCGGGGCCGGCAAAAGTTCCCTGCTCCAGGCCGGCTTGATTCCGCGGCTCGCGTCGCAGTTCGATGTGTGGACGCCGGTGCGTGTCAACCTGCCGCCGCAGACGAATGGCCCAGCCGGAATCAACCGCTATGTTCGCAGTTGCAATCTCGGTTTCGAGGCCGAAATCCCAAAAGACCATCGGCGCTCTGAAGACGCTGTTGCTTCCATGCCCCTTGCCGAGTATGTGGCTGGCAGGCCGCGGCGGCGCTCGGCGGCAAAAAACGTCGTCTTGATTTTCGACCAGTTCGAAGAGGTGCTCACCGTCGATCCGCTCGCGCTCGACGCCAAGCGGGAATTCTTCGTGCAGCTCGGCAAGCTGCTCCAAGACCCGCAAATATGGGCCATCTTCGCCATCCGCGAAGATTACCTGGCCCAGCTCGACCCGTACGCCGAACTACTCCCCACCCACCTGAAGAACCGCTTCCGCCTCGACCTGTTCAGCAAGAGTGCGGCGGCGGAGGCAATCGAAAGGCTGGTTGAATCCGGGGGCCGCAATTTTGCAACCCAGCCGCTCGCCAAGCTTGTTGTCGACCTGGCAATGATGCGAATGCAGCAGCCGGGAGGAGAATTCAAGAACGAGTTAGGTCCGTATATCGAGCCTTTGCACCTGCAAGTGGTTTGCAGGAATCTGTGGGAACGGATGGCGCCGGAGCGGACAGTAATCGAAGACAGCGACATTGAAACGTTTGGGAATGTGAATGAAGCCCTCGGCGAGTACTTCGACACTGAGGTCCAGAAGGCAGCTGCCGGAAGCGATCGCGCAGAGCGCAAGATTCGAGATTGGTGCGGAGAGAAGCTGATCACGGGCGCAAAGATCCGTGGTCAGGTTCTTCGCGAGGCAGGGCAGAGCGGAGATCTCGACAATAGACTGATCGAGCGATTGATCGACGCTCACCTGGTTCGTGGCGAACAGCGCGCTGGAGCCACATGGTATGAGCTTTCGCACGATCGCCTGGTGGAGCCGGTTCTAGCGGCGAACCAGTCCTGGCTTGAAGTTCATCTCAGCCTGTTCCAGCAGCGGGCTTTGAAATGGGAACGCGAAGGCGAGCCAGAGAGTCTAGTGCCCTCGGATAAGGTCGTATACGCGTCAGATCGACATTACATGGCTTTGCACGACGAAGACCTCACAAATGGAGAGCGCCGCTTCCTGGCAGCCTGGCGGAAGAAGCGAAGGAGACAAATTCAGTTCCGCTTTGCCGCTGCCATCCTTGGTGCATTCCTTATCGTCACTTTCGTGCTCTCGATCGTCACCTCTGTATTGTGGCTGATAGCTCGCCGGGAGCGGGACCGCGCGGAGACGAATCTGCAACTGGCCAAACAGGCTGTAGACGAGAGCTTGTCGTCCGCCGGACAGCAGCAAGCCAGAGAGTCTGCGGATTCGCCGGAGATCGAAGCCTTCAGGAAAGCCTTGTTGGACAAGGCGGCCGCTTTTTATGCGGTGTTCACGCGCGAGAACTCCGGCAATGTGAAACTGCGCGCTGAAGCGGCCTGGGCGCACTCTCGCCTTGGTGACGTAAATCGTTTGCTCGAGCAACAGGATGAGGCCGTTAAGGAATACAAGCTCGCGATTGCGAGCTTTCAAGCGCTCGCCGCGCAGTATCCCAACGTGATTGAGTATCGCCAGGCATTGGCCTACTGCCACAATTGGCTGGGAGAGACGCTTCGCATGGGTTTGGAGAAGGCGGAAAGCCCCGATGCATCGATCCTCTCCCACGCCAGGAAAGAATACGATGAGGCCCTCCGCCTGCAGCAGCAGATCCATGATTCAAACCCGTCGGACGCTGCGGCCACTCAGGAGCTGGCGCGGAGTTACTACAACCGGGGAATTCTTCTCTTCGACGGAGGCGACAGCCAAGGGGCCGAGTCCGACTCCCGAACGGCTATGAGCCTTCTGGAACCAATCGCCGGTGAGGCTGCGCAAGGCAGCCGGCAGTTCTCTCCTGCACCAGCCCAGGAGCTGGCCCGCGTCTACAATAATCTGGCTAAACTGGAGAAACATGACGGTAGAAGCGAAGAGGCCAGAACGCTGTATGAGAAAGCAATCCAGAAAGCCGAGGAGCTGGAAACCCACAGCCCGCAAGAGCGTGAATACCGCGCCGAGCTGGCGCAGTATTGCGACAACGAAGCAAGGTTGCTGGTCGATATGAATGACCTGGTTGCCGCCAGGCGCAGAAACCAGGAAGCTCTGGACATTGTCGACGCATTAGCCGACCCCGCTCCGGCTCTTTCGCTGGAGCAGGCAAGGATCCTCCAGTTACGAAGCGAGATTCTGCTCGCGCAGGGATCTCCGGAGGCCCTGGACGAGTCGATGCGCGAACGCGACCTGCTGGAGAGATTGGGGCGCAGCCAGACTTTCCCCCGCAACCCGCACCTTGCGGACCTGTATTCGAATCTTGCGGTAAACTTTGAAGAACTCGCCACGAAGGAACTGGCAGAGGGCGATCTCGCGAGTGCTCAGCTTTCGGTCAAAAGCCTCGCCCGGGTCTTGCCACAACTAACCCCGGAAGACAAAGCATCGGCTCAGATAAGCTATCGGGAATTGCTGCGCAAGTTACAACCGAAGTTATCAAGGCATAACTGATTCCCCTTTCCAAGCGAGGTAAATCAACTTGGAAGATCGCATGAGGTTGAGATGAAGGCCATTCCCCTATACCTGGTTTTGCTTTTTCTGCATTCAGCGCTCGCCGGGCAGCAATCTAACGGCCCGGCAAACGATGGGGCACTGACAGGGAATCATCCTGCGTTGAGCGCAACATCCTCGGATCGGACATCGTCCGCCAAACAGAAGCAGAGCGCTAAATCGGCCCGCAAGCAAGCGCCCGCGAAGCCATTGAAGCGGACTAAGATCGATGCCAGCATGGTTGGCTATATTGAAGATGCTGCCGTCCAATCGCAGGTTCGCGTGCGCTTCGATGCCGGTTTCAACGCTCCGCGGCCTGACCGTGCGGAGTACTTTTACGCCGGATGCGATGGATCGAGCGGCTGCGCGGGCGCCATTCAACGAACGCTCAATTTTCAGCAGCTATATCTCAAGGGCGAGTATGCGCCGCTGGAACGCTTCTCTGCCTTCGTCCAGGTTCCTTTCCGCTGGGTTCAACCTTCCTTTGTTCCGAACACAGGTACTCCAACCCTCTCCAGCGGAGGCGGGATCAGCGACGTTCAGGCGGGTCTGAGATTTGCCGCAATCGCTTCCGGTTCCCGTAGGCTCACCTTTCAGATCGGCGCCGATTTCCCCACTGGAGATGGGAGTGCCGGACTGGGCACGAATCATTACAGCATCGAACCGAATGTCTTGTTCTTTCAAAGGATATCGGATCGTTGCGCAATCGAGGCCGAAGCAGGAGATTCGCATCCCATTGGCGGCACGATCTACGTTCCGAATGCTTCACCCACAACCCCGGCGCAAAACTTCGCGGGCGACGTGGCTATGTACGGTATCGGGCCGAGTTATCAACTTATCAAACACGACAGTTATCGAGTTACACCCGTCCTGGAACTTGTTAGTTGGCATGTTTTCGGAGGATTGCAAACTGGGCCGGCCGAAGCGGTTCAATCCGCAGCCGGAATCAACGTGCTGAATGCAAAACTCGGAGCAAGAGCCAGCTTTTCCGACGGCAGTTCAATATACGCCGGCTTTGGCCGATCTTTAACCTCCGACATCTGGTACAGAAACCTGTTCAGGATCGAGTACAGGCGGGTGTTCTAAACCAGCTTCCGTGATCGATTCATATTTGGTGCCGGTCGGAATGGTTGAGATTATCATCTTGCCGATGCACACATCGAGTCCGCCAGCAAACGCGTTCCGAGTTCCGAGCGGGTTTTCGCCAACTCGTCCCCTGCGTGACTTTGCTCACGTTGCTTCCGCATAGCTGGTAAGAACGAAGCCGCTTTCGCTGCGGACGCTGCTGCATGGGGCCTCCGAGAAGTTTTGAGTCGTTATAAGGCATGGGTCACAGGAGGTACTTGTGACCCATTTACGCAAGATCATGCTGGAGGAACTCTAGTGCCGTAACTACGCCGACGCCACGATCCGCCACTACCTGCGGTGGGTCGAGGACTTTGCCCGTTTCTTCGGCAAGTCTCCCGACAGGCTTGGCCTTGAGCATCTGCGCACCTTTCAGGCCTATCTGCTGAAGACCCGCAAGCTGACAGCCGGCACGGTTGAGAACCACGTCGCGGCATTGCGCTTCTTCTACGTGCGCGCGCTGAAGCGGCCGGAGTTCCGGGAGTTCATTCCCTATCCCAGAGCGCGCAAGCAGCTTCCCGGCATCCTGAGCGACCGTAGCGCAGCGCAGGGAGCCGAAGGACCTGCGGTTGCTTTCCGTAGCTTCCGAGTCCGCGCCTATGAACGAAGCGGCAACCGCCGCGGTCGCTGCAGTGGTGGCTGTCGAGTGGATTTTGAGACCGGGATAAGTGTAAGTCATAGGAGGTACTCCACTTTGACGCACCTTCGCGAGATGATGATCGAGAAACTCTGGTCCCAAACATGCGCGAATCGAGCCCGAAGAGTGTGTGAAGTGAAATGCTGTCCTTTGCAAAAAAGTGGCCGGAGCATAATGCGCCGGCCGGATCTTTTCGAATGAAGACGAGTTAGACGTGAATCTTGCGCCGGATGGCGCCGGCCAGAGTGAGAAGGCCAGAGCCGATAAGCATAAAAGTTCCTGGCTCGGGGGTAACGACCGGGGCAGAGTAGCTGACATCGTCGATACCCCAAGCGTCATTACTAATATCGGCGATCGTGATCGAGGAAGTGGATCCGCCTACATCGGTGAAGCCGAAGTATGCAGCGCCGCCGTTCACGTTCACGGGAGCCAAGAGCGCCTCTGCGGTCCCATCGTTAAAGGTTACCGGGATCGTACTAGTGAAGACAAGTTGCACGCCAGTCAGATAGAAGCCGAAGGCGGTAACAGGGCTGGCGAAGTTGAAGGTGGCCGACCCTCCAGCAAAGCCCAGCCAGTTGGACCCACCCGACGTGGTATTGAAACCGTACAGATTTCCGTCGGTGATGTTCGTAACACCAGAAAAGCCCGGACCGTAATTAAGACCGGTCAAGGTGATGGAAACTCCCGGGGCGGCGGCGATCGTCGAGGAATAGCCGGGGGTCAGAGATTCAAAGGTGAGGGTGTTGGTCGGACCGGCCGCTGCCAAGAGAGATGCTTGGGCAGCAGCGGAGAGGGGCCATGGGCCGGTGGCGGAAGCGCCGTCATCTTGACCCGAGTAGGTAGTAATGGTGCCTGCGTTGGCGATCAAACTTAGCGTCAGTACACCGCACAAGGTGAGCAGTTTAGAGGGGATTTTCATATGTGCTCCTTAGGGTTGGCTTTCTTCGAGTGTTAGGTCTCCACGCAACAGACTCTGAGTCCGTCGCAAGGCTATGGATCGGAATATAGCCCATCGAAGCAATTTAAGTGCCATTCTCTTGAAAATATATCTCTTTACTTTCAATGATTTAACGAAGACGCCTAAGCGCGTATATGCAACCTCTTGCGCAGTTGTCCACGGATTTTCCCATTCCCAGACTCTGGTTGCGCAAGCTTGGCACACGGTAGCGGAGCAAGCACTCCACCCTGCGCCTGGCAAAAGGTAGCATCAATTGGAATTCGGTAGTATCTCGCCCACTCGGAAGCTACTCACCTGGAAACTGATTGGCACTGGCAGGAGCACAATGTCACCTACGGCAGCTTCGCAGTGTTCCAAGCGAGACGGGATGGCAGCATTCATCCATCACTGAGGGCTGCAGCTCTGGTATTTCCAATTCCGCTGCTTGCCTTCGCCGATCCATTCGATGGCGGTGGCGATGCGCTTGTCTCGCGTTTCTTCGCGCTTGGCATCGGCGATCCATTCAACGTACTCCCGCTTGCAACTGGCGCTGAATGCGGCAAAGGCGGCGGTGGCTTTCTTGTTGGCCTTGAGCGCCTTCGTAAGCTCCGGAGGCGTTTGAACGGCGGCTACTGGCGCTTTCACCACCTTGTTTCGGGCGGCGATGGGGCTGGTGTACTGGCCGGAGTCGATGAAGGCCATAGCCTGCCGGAGAAGACCGAGCATCTGCTTGTTGGCGGGCAGGTCTTCAATGCGGGTAATGCGTCCCAGCGAGCCCATTGCGTCCGGCTGCAGGACCTTTGCTTCGCGCAGGACGGCTGAGATCTCCTCGCCCCAGAAGCCAAAGCTGCAATGCTCCTTGAAAGCCGACATGTTCCCGAGGATGACCCCCTTGTACTCGAAGAAAGGACGGCTCCACTTCATGGTTTCGGCTACGGCGGGGCAGGCCTTGTGGACCAGTTCGCGAATGTGCGTGAGGATCGGCTGCGCGAAGGGCTTGGACTTGGCGATGTAGGCGTCGACACGGGGATCGAAGTTGTCGGTTGGGTTCACGTTCCTCTCCTGAATTGAAAACTGCTTAGCTGCGGTCGCGGCTCGTGCATTTTTGCATTTGCCGTAGACCAGTTTTGAAAGGGCACGGCTTCACTGCTTGCTGATAAACGCTCCTCAATACGAAGTTTTGAAAGGGCACGGCTTCAGCCGTGCCGCAAAACGCCAATCAAGTCAATGGGCTTTAGCCCCTGAGGGAAAGCCCTTTTGGTCTACACCATCTCCGAATCTGCTCTAGTATCCCGCGGATCAAAACAGAGAAGGACGAGATGATCCGCCCAGCAGCGTGGGACTCAAGTTCGCGATTGTGTGATTCCCTTCGTGCCCGCCCCAGGCAAAGAGGAAATAGACAACCGGCAGCCCGCCGGCATGAACCGTGAAGCCCGCCGAAAAAGTGTGGCGGAGGTGATCGAAGGCGATGTCGTCGCGGTGCAGCCCGATCTTTCCTTCATCCACCGTGAAGATGCCCCCAATCGGGAGTTTGCCCAGCGAGTGCTCGAAGCTGCCGCGGATCAGCAACAGGTCGGGGCCGCGGAAGCGATAGTCGGGATAACTGGCCAGCGCTGCCGTGCCATCGATATCCGAGCCGCCAAGCGTAGGCGAAAAGTAGAACGGGACCGCGCTGCCGGCCTTGGCGATGGACTCGGAAAGGAAAAGGCGCAGCGTAATCGAGCCCTCGAGATTCTCCGTAGTCGACACAATGGGACAGGGGCGAGCGGGATCCGGTTTAGCCGCTGCCGCCCGCGTGATCGAGATGTTCTGCCCCGCCGAACTCCCCGTACAATCGTCCGGACCGTTGTAGCCGAGATTGGCTGCGCGATTCTTGTAATAGAACTTCGCGGCCCTGGGCCCGACAATGCGATACAGCGGGATCTCGTGGCTGAAATCGGCATTGAAGCGGCGGAAAGAATAGGCGCCGTTGCCCGGAGCAACAAACTGCTGGAACTGAAGCAGGTAGTTCAGGCGCACCAGATCTTTGAAGAGAGCGGGTTCGATGCGAAGGCCTTCGGAGGGCTGGAAGTAGACTGGCTGGCTTGAAAGCCCTGGGGCCGTGGCCTCGGTGAAGAGGGAGCCGATGGACGGGATTGTTGCTTCGCTTCCAGCACGAAGCGAAGGAAAGCGGCCGTTGATCTCCCCGACCAGCGAGAATCTGGCCGGGGCTAGTGCGCCTTTCACGCCGACGATCGCGTTTGCGCCAATCAGGGTTTCAGTGAAGCCATACGTGGCGTGGCTTGCAGGCAAGGTGTTAGGGCCGAGTCCAAAGTAGTCGACCCGATTCAGTGAGTCGGTTTCGGCGTAGAGATTGAACAAAGGGGCGGAGCCGAACAGCGGCGCGCTCTTCGGTTTGGCCGTTGATCCAGGGGCCGGAAACCCCATGTGTATTGTTCCGCCCGACAGCCGGTAAGCCTTCATGAATCCGCCGGCTCGCCAGGAGCCGCTTGTGGCCGCTCCTGCGTCCAGGTCCCAGTTCAGACGCCATTCGTTGGCAGCGTCCTTGTGCTCGACAAATGCCAGGCCGAAGGCCGTGCCGTTCTGCGGGGCTAAGCCACCCGTCGAAATGTGCATCGGCTGCCCCGTAACCAGTGTCTGGCCCCTGTCGATCAGGCTGCCGAAACTGAACTTCTGGCAGTTGCCGGCAAGAGACTCGCCCTCGACCCTGAAGTCACGATGCAGCCGGGTCTCATTCTGGATATTCGGGACCGGGCATTGGCAAAGAACCGGCAACGCCGCCCACAGGAACGGCAGCCATCGCGCCTGCTTCAAGATCGCAGATGCCTTCTTCCTCCCCATCACTTTTTCCCCTTTGGAGGTGAATTGCGGCTTTTCACTCCGGAGCGGGGGCTGCTCTTTGAATCGACGCCCTTCTTTTTTGCAGCAGGCGCGCCCCCGGCTATGGGCGGAGCGCTCGACGCAACTTTCGGATCCGCGACAGCAGCAATCGCAATGCCCTCTGCCGGTTCCGGTGGTATGCGGCGCCTTGAGGCAACGAGTCGAGGCCCGGGGATAGCCTGCGGGCCGGCCGCCGCCGAGGTAACAGGCCGCGCAATCAACGCCGCTGTCATGGCGCCGATATAGCCCGCCGCCTCGCCCTCGGTGGTCACTCCATCCTGAGGGATGTTTCGCCGCTGTTCAGGTGAAAGCTTCTGTTCGAGATGCTTGAAATGGTTCACCTGCGCCCGGATCAGGTCGGAAACACGGCGGTTCTTGTTGAAGGCCTCCGCCGGCGGTCGCGGTACGTGAATCGGCTCCATCAGGGTCTCCTCGAAGATCAGTCGTTGGTGAAACTGGGGCAATCGTCGTCGGCTCGCATTGCCGGAAGAGAAAGGTTGTTCAGGAACGTGTTGGCGTCCTTTTCTCGCGGGGAGCGAGCATCGTAGTCTCCCAGGAAATGATCCGTAATCGTCCCCGGAATCGAAGCGTGTTCGAAGACGTCGTTGATTACGCTACCGCGCGCCACCCACGGAGAAACCAGGACCGCGGGAACACGAACGCCAAGCCGGTCGAAGTGAAATGGGTCCGGCGTGCCGGTAGCGCTGGGCTGGGCCACGAATCCGTCCGGCGTGCATGCCGGTGGTGGAACATGGTCGAAGGTGCCCCCGTGCTCGTCGTACACAATCAGCAGCGCGGTGTTGGGCCACAGATTGGGATTGTTCCTGATCGCGTTATACACCGTCGCAATGAACTGTTCGCCGGCGCGCACATCGTGGTCGGGGTGCTGGTCGCTGGCAATCAGCTCGCCCGATCCGTCGGGCGCGTCATGGTCGGTGTAATTGGGCTCGATGAAGCAATAGTCGGGAAGCAGGTTTTGACTGCAATCGTGCAGAAAATCCTGAAAAGTCCCGAACAGCGCCGGCTGATTCTGCAGCAGGTTCACCACTTCAAGCGACGAACTGGCCTGGTCGTAGTAGTAGAGCTTGGCCTTGTGTCCGTTGTTCACCAACCGCTCGTAGATACTCAAATACTGCTTGTTCCAGTAAAAGACATCCATGCTGACCTGGCCGAACGAAGTCCCATAGTGCGCGAACGCCCGATTGCAAAGGGTAGGTCCAGGGATCGACGAAAACCAGCGGTTGAACACGGCGAACTCGGTTGCCAGCCCAGTAAGCGCGGGAAGCATCTTCTGGGGAAAGTAATTCATGATCAGGTGCGAGTGGCCGACATTGAACTGCTGGTCGAAGTAGCTCTTCACGAAGCCTTGCATGTTCGGCTGGCGGGTGGAATTCTGAGCGGTCGTGACTCCGCCGAATATCTGCTTGTCCACGGCGGGAAAGTGATGATCGGGATCGGGATCCAATTGGCTCTGGTATTCGGCCTGAGGCGCGACCGTGACAGGAACCCCCGTGGAATCCGGGTTTTCCTCATTGCCGGCCAACCCATCGATGGCCGGGTTCACCGCCTTCAGCGATCCCAGCATGTGGTCGAAGGAACGGTTCTCCATCATGAGCACAACAACGTGCTTTAAGGCGTCGAGGCCTGGAGGCATACGGCTGCACCTTTCGCCCCGGAGCGGCCTGCTCGTTGTTGAACCGGCATCCTGGGTTGTGTGAGTTTTACCTTCTTGGTTTTCTCGCCTGCGGCTTGTTCATTCGCCGCTCGTAAAAAGGGGAAGCGGTGGGGGAATTCGCAAGCTTGCGGCTTAATATATCTCTTTAAGGCTGAAAGGCAAACACTTTTTTTGCCCTCGGCTCGAAATGAAAGGGCACGGCCGAAGCCGTGCCCTTTTTGAAAGCCCGATGATGGAAACGGGTCTAGAAACTGAACGAGACCTGGAGATCGATGCTGCGGTTGGATGCGGACGAGGAGAAGAAGCCACCGGCGAGCGCATTGGATTTGCCGAAAAGCGGCGAGTTAAGAACGCTGACCGGCGTGGCCAGGTTCACGTTGTTGAAGACGTTTCTTGCATTGGCCGCGAAGTTGAGCGAGTAGCGGCGTGGAGCTAGCTGATCCATCCCCGGAGGTCCGCCGGCGCGGCCGCTGAGTCCGCCGGGTCCAAGACCGCCGCCAGGGCCGCCACCACCAGGGCCGCCGCCGGGAGGTGGTCCACCGCCACCAGGGCCGCCAGGGCCGCCGCCGAAGCCGCCGGAACCTCCGGCCGCACCCGTAACTCTGGGTCCGATGCCGAGCGACTTGCTGACCCGCATATTCATCGCGAACTGGCCCGGACCGGTGCCGACGTTATACGGAATGCGGGCCTGGTTCCACGCGGGGTTCAGGTCGAAGGTGCCGTAGCTGGTCTTCACGACGTTGGTGCTGGCCGCGGTGGCATAGGCCGGGCGGTCGTTGAACTGGTTGTCGCCGTTCAGATCCTGGCCGATGGTGACGTTGAAGGGCTGGCCGGCGCTGGCATCCAGCATGGGGCTTAAGGAGATTCCGTAGGGCCCCCGGATATTGCCGCCGAACATCAACCGGTTGCGCACGTCGAAGCTGGCGCGGCCGTAGTCGGCGCGGGGGTTGGATTGGTTGGAAGGAAAATAGCCCGCGCCCGCTGTATCGGCGTTGGCAAAGTTGAGCATGTAGAAGCCGAAGATGGAGAGCCGCTTCGCCTGGACAGTGTAATTGACGGTGAGCTGATTCTGGTTGTACACACCGCCCGACTGGTATTGATAGATGTTCTGGTTAATACCGTTGGGGCGTGTGCCTGTGCCCGTGGCCGCGTTGTAGGTGGATGGATCGAAGGCGTTGATGTTGTCGCTGTAGAGCTGATGCACGCCGTGCGAGTTCATGAAAGTCGCGGAAACAGTGGCGACCTTCCCGAACTGGCGGTCGACACCCAGCGCAGCCTGCATATTGACCGGAGCCTTGAGGTTGGGTCCGATCGTGTAGATTGTGTTGGCCGCGGAGCTGTTCGAAACCAACTGCGACGGCGACGGGGCATTCTGGTAGAACGTGGGGTTCTTGATGACGTACTGCTGTTGTGTGGTGCCGTTATAGCGAATCGTCTGCAGGACATTGCCTTCGCCGAACCGATCGAAAAACCACCCATAGCCGCCGCGGATGACGGTTTTTGCCTGCTTGCCATTACGTCCGCCGGGAGCCCATGCAAAGGAGAGCCTTGGCGCCAGGTCGGCATGATCGCCGATTTGGTTCTGCGATTCGTAGCGCAGGCCATAACTGAGGGTGAAATTGGGGCGAATCTTGTAGTCGTCCTGATAGAAGACGCCCACGTCGAAGTAGTTGACCGCCGCTTTGCCTGTCCCAGCGGTGACGTCGTACTCGGTAGGCGTGTGGGCCTTGTAGGCGTCGAGGGATTGGTAGATGTACTGGCCGTTGAAGCCCGAGGTTGAGTCGCTCGCGTCGCGCGTGAAGCGGAGACGCGTGCCAAAGTTGATGGCGTGCGCTCCCTTGCTCATGATGGTCGTGTTCTGCAATTCGAAGTTGTTCTGATTGTCGCTGTTGACGCCAATGCTGTTTCCGCCTCCGGTGAAGGCGCCCGACACCATGACGGTGGGGTCGCTGCTTTGGGCTTTCTGACTGCTGCTGGCGCCCGTGAATTGGAACCGCGTTTCATTGACGAGATGGTCGTTGATCACCTGCGTGTCGCTGAGTTGCAGGCCGTTATTCGTGCCGGTGGCGTTGTAAGCCTGGCTCTCAAGGGCAAACAGCGAGACGCCGCTGTTGGTCTGCGTCTGACGGCCGAAGGAATAGCGGGCGGTGAGGGTGTTTTTGGATCCCAACTGAAAGTCGAGGCGGGGGCTGAAGTCGAGGCGCGTTTGCGGGTTGGCAACCGCGGCGGAGTAGTTGTAGACGTTGCCGGAGGCGTCGAGCAGCTCGGCGTTGACGATGGAGTTGGAATGGTTGTTGCGATCGAAGACGCTTGCGAACCAGGAACTGGTCTTGGTGAGCGAGCCGCCCGCGTTGGCCATCATGAAAAGGGTATAGTAAGCCGGCTCGCTGCTCACGAAGGGGTTGAGCGAGTTGAATGCCGAGTCGTTGCCCATCACTGTGAACGATCCGTGCAGCTTGTCGGTTCCGGGCTTGGTGAGAATCTCGATGCGGCCGTAGCCGAGCTTGTCGTATTGCGCGGAAAACGGATTCTGATTGATCCGGATCTCGCGGATCGAGGACTTGGGCGGCAACTGTCCGCCGCTGAAGCCGTCCACATACATCTCACCGCCATTGGGTCCGGCTGCTCCGCCGGCCAGGGCGCTGAGCTCACTCTGCAGCTCGTCGGGATCGTCGGAGAGCGCATCCAGATCCTTGTCCTTGATGACCACCGAGCTGGCATTGTTCTCGGAACTGGTATCGACGTTGATATTGGAGTCGCTCACCGTGACGTTTTGCGTTGCGACCGGCATCTTCAGGGCGATGTTCTGGAGCGTGCTTTTGCCGGCGACGATCTGCACCTGAATGGGTTTAAAGGGAGCGAAGCCTTGGGCGGAGACCGAAATCGTGTAAGCGCCGGGCTTGAGACCGTTGATGACAAACGTACCGTCTCCGCCGCTGAGCACCGGGATCGAGGCGCCTCCAGGGCCGCTGAGCGTAATCGATGCCGAGGGAACGACCGCGCCCGAGGGGTCGGCCACGGTGCCGCGAATGGCGCCCGTCTGGGCCTGGGTGGTGGCGCCGAGCGCACCGCAGAGGAGAAGCAAACCGCCTAGAACGCTTAGGATCATTTTGTTTTTCATGATGAGTCCTTTCGAGGCCAACGCAAACCTTACATACTCAGGAGACGACGAACGAGGGGCCAGTGCGGTCACAATGGGTAAAACTGTGTAACAGTGTGTCGCCCGGCCGGTGACTATTTGTTACATTTCCTTCGTTGCGGCGCGGCCGGAAAGGGGTAGGCTAAGTGCGAGGGTTGATTGAACGCACGTGGACGATATTCTGCTGATCGACGACGATGTTGAGCTCTGCTCGATGCTGACCGAGTACATGGGCCGCTATGGCTTCCATGTGACGGCCGTGCATCGGGGAGACACGGGCCTGAAGACGGCGCTGGAAAAGCCGTTCGCGCTGGTCTTGCTCGACGTGATGCTGCCGGGGCTGGATGGGTTTGAGGTGCTGCGGCGGATCAGGGCTTCGTCCGCGGTGAGCGTGCTGCTGCTGACGGCTCGCGGCGAAGACGTGGATCGCATCGTGGGCCTGGAGATCGGCGCTGACGATTACCTTTCGAAGCCTTTCAATCCGAGGGAACTGCTGGCGAGAATGCGCGCGATTCTGCGCCGCAGCGCCGGAACCCAGGTTGCGCAGGAGCAGACCCTGCTGCGCGCCGATGGGCTGGAGCTGAACCGGGCTGCGCGGACTGTGCTGCTGAACGGAAACAAGATTGAACTGACGGATGTGGAGTTTGCGTTGCTTGAGGCGCTGATGAACGCGCCGGGAAAAGTGGTGACGCGCGAGGAAATCTCGGAGAACGTGCTGGGGCGCAAGTTCCATCCCTTCGACCGCAGCCTGGACATGCACGTGAGCCGCTTGCGGCGAAAACTGAGCGGGAAGGACGCGACGGAGGAACTGGTGAAGACGATCCGCGGAACCGGCTACCAGCTCGCGGTCGACTCGAATCCGCCGGTGGCAAAGGACTGAAAGATGCGCGGTCTCTTCTTCAAGGTATTCATCATCTTCTGGATTGCACAGAGCCTGATCTTCGTGATCTCAACCGTGCTGATTGTGCGGCGTCACTTCGAGGGCCCGGAAGTCCAGTTCGACATGCTTGACAGCGGTCTCGAGAACAACGCCAAAGCAGCGGCGGCGGCCTGGGAAAAGGGCGGCTGCGATGCCCTCGAGGCGTATGGCGTCGGCATCGCGCAGACCATCTCTCTGGCGGATGCGAACGGGCAGGTGCTGTGCAAACCCGCGAGCATGGAGGGGCTGGATGAGCACTTGGGCATTCCCGATCGAATCGCCGGAAAGCAGGTGGGACTGCATTATGTTTGGAGAGTTCCGGTGGCGTCAGCCGGCGGCAAGCAATATGTATTTCTGCTGAGCCGTCCGCACGTGCCGAGGAAGCCGAGGTTATCGCAGGATCTGCTGTTCTTCTCGTTTCCGCAGCTTCCAGTGGCGATCGTTGTCGGTGGGCTGACGACGTTTGTGCTGGTGCTGCTGGTTACTCGCCCGGTGATAAGGCTGAGGAAGGCCGCGCGCGAACTGGCGATGGGAAAACTGAATGCCCGCGTAGCCTGGCCCAAAGCGCAGGCGAGCATCTTTGCCGGAGACGAAATCGATGCGCTGATTCACGACTTCAATCACATGGCGGAACGGCTCGAGTCGCTGGTAGACGCGCAAAAGCTGCTGTTGCGGGATGTATCGCACGAGTTGCGGTCGCCGCTGGCACGGCTTAGCGTCGCGCTCGAACTGGCGCGCGAGGATTCCGATCCGAAGACTGCGGCGCACCTGGATCGCATCGAGCGGGAGACGGAGCGGCTGAATCTGCTGATTGGTCAACTGCTGAGCCTGTCGTCAATGGAGGCACTGGAGAAGGTAGAGAATTTTGTGCCGCTCTCCTTGAAGCGGCTGATCGATCGAATGATTCCCGACGCGGAGTACGAAGCCAGGCAGCGGCAATGCTCGCTGACATTTCACGCGCAGTGTGAATGCAGGATAGCCGGAAACGAGGAGCTTCTCTACAGGGCGATCGAGAACGTGGTGCGCAACGCAATCCGCTACACGGAAAGTGGGTCGGAGGTTGAGATTCTGCTGAAGGCAGCGACGGTGCGCGGACAAAGGCAGGCGGAGCAACCGCAGGCGGAAATCGAAGTGAGCGATCGTGGCCCTGGGATTCCGGAGAGCCAACTGAATGCGATCTTCCGCCCGTTTTACCGGGTGGATTATGCGCGCAGCCCGGATACTGGCGGCTTCGGAGTGGGACTCGCCATTGCGGAGCGGGCAGTCCGGCTGCACCACGGAGAGTTGAGCGCCATGAACCGGAAGGGCGGCGGCGCGACGATTCGGATTACCATCCCCGCTATAGAGGCGGACCAGAAAGGCGAACTGCCCGGCTCCAAGCCAGCAGCTGGAGCGCCTGCCGGAGGTCTGTAGTCTCCCACAGGCGTTGCCGACCCACGGAGGATGAAACCTCGCTGTCGCCAGCCACCAGCTGACTTGCTGACTCGCTTACCCCGCCAGAGCGGGGCTGAGTCGCTGAATTTTTTTGATAACTCATTCGCCTTACCTGGACCCGCTCGAATTGCGGTTCCGGCGGACCCTTGTTTCTTGTCGGTACTTAGCAGGCTCTAGACTATCTGCGTATGCGTCTGTTCGTTGGCATCCCGCTGGAGCCCACGGTCCTATCGGAACTCTCGGCGGCTGTTGCGCGGCTCAGATCCGGTAGCGACGCCCTCCGCTGGATGCCTCCCGAATCCTGGCATATCACTCTTCAGTTTCTCGGCAACGCCACCGCGGAGCAGTACGACGGCCTCCTCGCCAGACTAGGCGAAGTCCATGCCGCGCGCGTCCCAATTCATCTCGGCGAGCTCGGCTCGTTCGATCGCGCCGGCATCTTCTTTGCCGATGTAGCCCTCAACCCGGAACTCGTCGCCCTCGCGGCGCGCGTCGCCTCAGCCACATCCCACTGCGGCTTCGTTCCCGAGACCCGTCCCTTTCATCCCCACATCACCTTGGCCCGCGCCAAAGGCCAGTCCCGCGGCCAGCCTCTTCACGCCCTTCAACGCAGAATCCAGCGCCGGGCCGCCTTCACGCCCTTCTTGGCATCGGAGTTTCTTCTCTACGAGAGCCATCTCTCCTCCGCTGGCTCAGCCTACGAGGTCCGCCATCATTTCCGGATTTGCTCTAAGTGAGCAAAAAAACGGATTCTGCCAACTTTTATGGAAAGAAGTACGGATAGAACGCAACGTTCTGCGAGAAAGGTTCGCATATACCAGGACTTTCTGCAACAAAAACCTCGTTGGCGCAATGGATCGCCCTGCAGGCCGTCAAATTCCCCTTCGTTCTTCTGGTTTTAGCCCATCCTTTTGCGGCTTGGTTCCCCGCACCCGAGTCTCGGCGTCCAGGTCCCCAGTCTTTTCCAATCCAAAGATGAGCCTGAAGGAAGCGAAGGGTAGGCGAAGCGGGTTTTGTCCTTTCGGGATTTGAAATTGATTCATGCTAGCAGCCGGGGCGGAGGGAATGTGGGAATCG
>Ga0182014_10000759_pt1 | contig 43761 bp, 35 predicted proteins | sample 612S2DmetaG_FD_120489 | JGI IMG/M metagenome (GOLD analysis project Ga0182014, IMG submission 120489) | Permafrost microbial communities from Stordalen Mire, Sweden - 612S2D metaG | ecosystem: Environmental > Terrestrial > Soil > Wetlands > Permafrost | place: Sweden: Stordalen | collected... | reverse complement strand
TCCGCGCACGGGTGGCGGCACGGTGATCAGCAACGCGCCCAGCGGCGTCATCAGTGTGGCGTTGAATGGCAACAATATTGAATCCTATGCCTACGGCGGGGCGACGGCGTTTTACAACGCGGGTACGATCAATGTTGCCGGCGCGGGTCAGAGCGGCTTCATCACCGATCCGTTTTATAACACCGGCACGTTGAACATCAGCAGCGGCACGCTCGGTTTAAATGACGGCGTCTCGCTGACGAACGGCACCTTTAATTTTGGCATCAGCAACAAGACCAGTTTTGGCAGCGTCGCCATCGCCGGTCCCGTGGGGCTGACCGGCGCGTTGGGCGTCACATTCAATGGCTATACCCCGCTGGTGGGCGACTCGTTTGGACTCATTTCCTACGGATCGGAAGCCGGCACTTTCACATCCTTTAATCTGCCCGCCACGGTCGGCTGGCAGCCAAGCTATGGCTCGACCTTGTTCGCGCTCACGATCAATAATTTTGTAGCCGCCCCGACCAACGTGGTTTTGCAGGTGGCCAATCCATCCTTTTCTGCCAAGGGGTTCAACCTGCTTGTGTCCGGCCCGGTTGGCTCCAACTATGTGGTGCAAGTCACCACTAATTTGTTTCCGCCAAACTGGCAGCCGTTGACCAACTTCATCAGCACGATTGTCAGCTCCTCCGTTACCGACACCAACGCAACGAAATCCCAGGCGGCGCGCTTTTACCGGGCCTACACCCATTGAATTTTCAAGGTCTCGTTCTGTCGTCACGCTTGATCTTTTCAGACCGCCGAGTTGGCAATGGCCTGGTGAGGAGTTTCGCAACTTGATCTGTTCACTTGCTTTTCCTGGCCAGCGGTGAAAAATTGAGCCAGCAAAAGGCTTTATGCAAACCACCGCTGACGCCCCCGTTCTGAATCCTGCGGTCGCCGGAGACCTGCGCCACCGTCGTCACACGCTCAATCCCAATTAAAGGGAGCTGTTCATAAATCGTTTGGTCAGCAGAATTTGTGGGTTAATTCATTAGGTTCGGGTAGCTTTCCCAAGTTGTGATACAGGGCCATTTCCATTGCTTTATAGGTGCGGAATCCATACGCGCATCTGGTGACCACGCGGATTTTATTGCAAGTGTCAGTCCTCACTTTTTGCACTTTTTGTTTTCCTCAACAGGTTCGATACGCTGCTGCAACTGCCTGCTCGCGACTGGCTGGCTCACTTCCCGTTCCCCAACCGGCAGGTGTTGCCGGCCAATGACACCCCAATACCGCCCCGGCTTTTGTTCCATTAGCCAATTGCGGGACACCCAACACTTTAACGAGTCCGCCCCATAGACTTCGCCATTCGGGAATTCCCCGCCATCCGGCAGTTCTCCAGACAGGATCAGCCGCGAAAAAGCGCAGAAGGCGCAAAAAGGGACAGGAGAAAAACAGGAACGCGACCAGCATGGCCGGCATCCTCAATTTGGCTCAGGGCATATTTGCGGATTTCAAATTTCCGCGCGCCAAAGTTCATCAAAAGGCCGTGCTCAATCTCAGATTCCGGCCAAGGACACGACGATACCGGTCACTGAACGCTTCCAAATGCCCTTTGTGATCCACCCGGTACAAAGGAAAGTCGTCCGGGTGGCTCAGTGCCCGGTTCTGCCCGATCTACCGTGCTGCCTTGCGTCCTTGCATTTGCGTTCTGAAAGGCGGATGAATTCGCCGCAAGAATCGGGTGGATGGACTCCAGCTTCAGAACTAAGGTGAACATTATGAATCGAGCTTGATTTTATGAATCATTACGAACGCATCGCTCAAGTCATCCGTTTTCTTGATGAGCGCCACTTTGAGCAGCCGGACTTGACGACGCTGGCTGGGCGCACGGGTCTGAGCCAATTCCATTTTCATCGCCTGTTCTCGACGTGGGCGGGTGTCACGCCCAAGGATTTTCTCCAGTGCCTTACACTTGCGCACGCCAAGGCATTGCTGCGCGACGGCGGAAGCATTCTGGATGTCACGCTAAAATCCGGCCTTTCCGGGCCGGGCCGATTGCATGACCTGTGCGTGAACCTCCAAGCCGCTTCTCCTGGCGAATTAAAGTCCGGCGGCGCGGGCTGGACCATTTCGTTCGGCTTCGCGCACTGTCCATTTGGGAAATGTTTGATCGCGGAAAGCCCGCGCGGCATCTGCCGTCTCGCGTTCGTCGAGAATGAGGAAACGGCTCTGGCTGAACTTCAAAAAGCCTGGCGGCAGGCAAAATTTAAACGCGACGATTCCGCCGTAACGCGACTCGCCGCGAAAATTTTCGCGTGGCCCGCCGAATCACATTCGCAACCGGCGTTGCGTGCTTTCGTTCGTGGCACACCGTTCCAAGCGCGCGTCTGGCGGGCATTGTTGCAAGTCCAGCCCGGCACTTTGACCAGCTATGGACGTTTGGCCAGCGCTCTTGGCAAACCCTCCGCCGCGCGCGCCGTGGGCGCGGCCGTCGGACAGAATCCACTGGCGTATCTCATCCCATGCCATCGCGTGATTCGCGAGACAGGCGTGGTTGGGGATTATCATTGGGGACAGATTCGCAAACGCACGATGATCGCATGGGAGAGTTCCCGGTTTCAGAACGAACGCCTCGAAACCTAAGAGCGTGTTTTGAAAATAGATCGGGAGAGGGATTGCGGCGGGGCGGGGCGGATGGCTAGGCGCGACGAAGGAGAATATCCCTCGTGGATCTTCGACTGAGGAGCAACGACGCCAGCTTCCCCGTCCCGCCGCAAGACCGCCCGAGATATTTTCAAAACACGCTCTAAACCATAGAAGTCAAACCCCAGCGTTCTTCCAACCAGGAAGACGATGGCGGTGTTGAGCAGCGTGTCTGCCTAAGTCCACTTCATCCTTGTCCCAGTGTTCGGGCGGAATCTGCGGGCTGGCGAACCCCCAGGCAAGCGCAGAGCGAACGCCGGTCCAGGGCGCTGGCTTCGCGGGCGCCATGAAGCGCCGGGTACCGGACGTGGGTGCGCCATAGGGAATTCCCCGAAAAATGAACATCTCCTTGTGCATGAATCCGCGCACTCTGCCGTGGGTTGTGCCGGCGATGGCGGCGGAATCCGAAGCGACGATGGAATCGCTAGTCGCAGACCCGGCGGCAGTTCCCGATTGGGCTGCCATTTGCCGCGGAAGGAGGCCTGTGGCCGCCATGCCAGCGGCCATCTTCATCCATGAGCGCCTTGTGACGTAAGAATCGGCCAGGCGAATATCCGGCTTCATAGGTTGCTGCACGTGTAAATTACTTGGTTTTGATAACTCTCCCAACAACGCGCTTTCGACTTGGCGGCAGCCCTTCGTTAAAGTGTCAGTCTTCACTTTTTGCATCTTTTGTTTTCCTCAACAGGTTCGACACGCTGCTGCAACTGCCCCGCGTGCAACTGGCTGGCCATCCAAGCCAGACTCATCGTCGTCTCCGCTGCCAACAGGCCAGCCGCATGGAATTGTCCAAAGACTACCCCCTCATCGGCGTCCGCCAACAAAAAAGTGCAAAAGAGGACACTTTTGTCGACAGAAACTTCCGGGTCAAACGGTTGGTGTTTCGCAGAGGTTTCTTGGACGCGTGTCCCAGGGAGTGGCAGGTTGATGTGGGTGCTCATTCGTCCTGCTGAAGTAAAGGAACCAACCAAAGAGGTTTGACAGGACTGTCCAAATGTCCATTTGATTGCGGTTTGCCGCGCTGGAAATCCGCGATAAATAGATTATATTGATTGCAAATTGCAAGTTGTGTGGTATTGTGGCGGGAGTGGCTGGGGGCGGTTTGTTCTTTGAAAGGCCGCAGACCGGGCGTTTGGGCGGTAAAGCCGTTTGAACCACGCCATGCCCCGGTTGTCGCGGCTCTTTATCCGCCTTTGCGCGGAGCGCTGGCCCCGTTTCCGGCCCGCCCCGGAGGCGCTGGACAAGAAAAGGGACTTAACCACGGATTTCCGAGAGCGGCACGCCGCAACCAAAAGGGTTTTGAACAGAAGGAAACGAAGATGAAAAGGCGTTTCGGAAAATCTTGTCGGAAATGCGCGGTTTTTTCTAACGGCTTTTTGGGCTGCGGCTTGCCGCAATCCCATCCGTGGTTAAAACATTACGGTAAATTACGGTAAATTACGCCAAATTACGGTGGTTTTGTTGCGGAGCAAGCGAGCTTGCGACCGCCGGCGAAGCCCCTCCGCCATGCGCGGGGCGGCGCGTTCAGGGCAAGTGCTTGAGCGGTGAACCCGTTCCAGCGAGGGCCATGCCGCGAAAATGGTCCTTTATGCAGGCTTGTGCACCCTTGTGCAGGAAAAAAGGGGCTGAACGGTTCATGGGCCGTCGGTTTACTGCGGCTCATCGGGCCGAAACGCCAGCACGCTCAACGGCGGCAGGGTCATCGCGGCCGAGAATGGCCGGCGATGGATTTGATAACCTTCGGCGGAAACGCCGCCCAAGTTGCCCTGGTTGCTGCCGGCGTAGAAGCCGGAATCGGAGTTGAAGACCTCGCGCCAAAAGCCGCCGCGCGGCAAGCCGATGCGGTACTGCTGCCGCAACACCGGCGTCAGGTTCAATACGACCACGACCTGCCGGCTGCCGTCGGAAGTCTGGCGGAGGAAGGAAAGGACGCTGTTATCGGAGTCGCCGCAATCGATCCAGGAGAAGCCGGCGGGGTCGTAATCCGCCTGCCACAGGGCGGGTTCGTTTTGGTAAAGCCGATTGAGGTCGCGGACCAGGCGCTGGACGCCGCGATGGAAAGGCCCCTGGTCCAGGAGCCACCAATCGAGGCTGGCGTTGGCATTCCATTCGGAGCTTTGGCCGAATTCACCGCCCATCATGAGCAGTTGTTTGCCGGGAAAAAACCATTGGTAAGCCAGCAGAGCGCGCAGGTTGGCGAAGCGCTGCCATTCGTCGCCGGGCATTTTGGCCAGGAGCGATCCTTTGCCGTGGACCATTTCATCATGGGAGAGCGGGAGGATGAAGTTCTCGTTATGATGATAGAGCATGGCGAAGGTGAGATCGTTCTGGTGGTATTTGCGGTGGATCGAGTCGCGGCTGAAATAGTCCAGGCTGTCGTGCATCCAGCCCATGTTCCACTTGAAGCTGAAGCCCAGCCCGCCAAGGTAGGGCGGACGGGTCACCAGCGGCCAGGCGGTCGATTCTTCCGCGACGGTGACCACTCCCGGACATTCGGTGTGGAGTGTGTGGTTGAAATTCTTGAGAAACTCGACCGCCTCCAGGTTCTCGCGCCCGCCGAATTGGTTCGGGACCCATTGCCCCGGCTTGCGGGAATAGTCCAGGTAGAGCATCGAGGCGACGGCATCGACGCGAAGGCCGTCAATATGAAAGCGGTCGCACCAGAAAAGCGCGTTGGCGACCAGGAAATTGCGCACCTCATGGCGCCCGTAGTTGAAGATCAAGGTGCCCCAGTCCTGGTGCGCCCCGCGCCGCGGGTCTTCATGCTCGTAGAGCGCCGTGCCGTCAAAGCGCGCCAGCGCCCAATCATCCCGCGGGAAATGAGCGGGCACCCAGTCCAGCAGCACGCCGACGCCGGCCAGATGGAGTTGATTGACCAGGTATTGGAAATCGTCCGGCGTGCCAAACCGGCTCGTCGGCGCGTAAAAACCCGTCACCTGGTAGCCCCACGAGGGATAAAAAGCGTGCTCGGCGGCGGGCATGAATTCGATGTGCGTAAACCCCATGTTCTGCGCGTAGGCCGTCAGCGGCTCCGCCAAGTCCCGATAGCTCAGGGACTCCACCTTGTTCTTCTTCATCCACGAACCCAGATGCACTTCGTAAATGCTCATGGGACGGCGAAATGGATCGGCTGCGCGCCGTTTCTCCAGCCACGGCTCGTCCTCCCAGCGGAATTTGCAGTTGTTCCAGACGATGGAAGCGTTCTTGGGCGCGGTCTCGAAGAAGAAAGCGTAAGGGTCGGTCTTAAGCACGACGGCCCCGTTGGCGGCCCTGATTTCAAATTTGTAATGAGCGCCCTCGGCCGCGCCCGGAATGAATATCTCCCAAACACCCGAAGAACCCAGGGCGCGCATGGCGTTCTGGCGTCCGTCCCAGTTGTTGAAATCGCCCACCACGCTGACGCTGCGGGCGTTGGGCGCCCAGACGGCAAAACTGGCGCCCGCCACGCCGTCAAGGGCTTGCAAGTGCGCGCCCAGCTTGTCGTAGATGCGGTGTTCGTTGCCCTGCGCAAACAGAAAGAGGTCCGTTTCGCCCAGGCAGGGCAGGAACGAATAAGGATCGCGCGTCCGGGTCTTGGAACCGTCCTGATCGGTAATGAGCAAGTCGTAGGCATAAACGGCTTTTGCGCCGGCGGTCGTGCCCTCAAAGAGGCCGGGGCGCACTTGCTTGAGTTTGAAACGCGGTTTGCTTTTCTCGTGGACGGGAGCGATCTCCACTTCGGCGGCTTGCGGCCGGTAAACGCGCGCAACCACACCGGACCCGTCCCCCAAGACGTGCATGCCCAGCAGCTCGTGCGGCGAGCGGTGCCGGAGCGCCAGCAAACTGTCAGCTTCTTCCTGCGTCATGATCATTGGAAGCACAGTTTAGCGCCAGGCGGCCCAAACACACGCAAATTGTCGCCGGCTGCCCGGGGGGGGTGTTAATCTGTTTGGCCAAATCCATCCCTGCCGTGCCACCCTCACCCCTCCCGCTGACGCGGGAGAGGGAGAACCGCCGGCGGCTCATTGGAAAACCGACAGCGGAATTAACCCGGCGGCCACACCAACCGCCAAGACCTTTTCGTGGCTGTACCTGGGGGAGAAGGGATGAGTATTACTACTCATAGGCCAACATGTGGAAGCCGCCTACTATCAGTCATGTGAGCCTTTATGCAAATGTTGCACATTGTACAGGACGGACTACCGAGAGCAGAAAAACAATCAAAACGATATTATTGATCGCCGCGCTGGGCGGCTTGGCTGCCGGAGCGCACGCGCAAACCATCGTCGTCGCGGGGGTGTGCATTGAAACGCACATTGCCAATGTCGATGAAGAGGAGTACCTTTAGTTCACGATGCAAACTAAAATAAGTTCGCGGCCTTCACGGGGGGCCTTTACGTTGATAGAGTTGCTGGTCGTCATTGCCATCATTGCCATCCTGGCGGCCATGCTGCTTCCAGCTTTGGCCAATGCGAAGCGTCAAGCAATCCACACCGAGTGCATGAACAACGAAAAACAGCAGCTCGTGGTTTTGGCCATTTACGCGGGTGAAAACAAGGATTTTCTGCCCGACGGATCGGGTGGCAGTTGGGCCTGGGATATGTCCGCCTACATCGCGAACATAATGATCGCCAATGGAACAAAGCCGGTGACTTGGTACGACCCTGGAACAGAGCCCAAATTTGGCCCCTTGGACTGGTTTGGCGCCGACCAGGGCAACATTCCGGGCGGAACAGGAACGTTGTGGGGCTATGGCGCCGGTTATCCTGATCCAAACGCAACACCCACCGACGGCGCCATTCGTGTCATTGGATACGCTCAGACATTTAAGGGCACGGCGTCCTACTCGGGCGATTACGCTACCAACACCAATGAGAAAGTCTCATCAACCTCAACTCCGCCTGGCAATCACGGTGCCGTTCCCGTGGGAGCAATTTCCCAGCGGGCCTTGGTGGCCTGTGCGTCGCTCTGCGATGGTGGTGACAGTGACGACTATGCGGTCATGATTAAGCAAAACTGGACCGATGTTCAAGGCGGCTATGCCAAGGCCCATCTCGCCGCGCACATCGAGGGCGCCAGTTTTCCCGTTGGGGGGAATGTTGGGATGATCGATGGCCATGTGCAATGGCGCTCTCTCAAGCAAATGATCTCCCGCACAGCCGTCGGCGTCCCGGTTTTCTATTATTGAGCCGGCCGCCCAATCGTCTCAACAAGTCGTAAGCATCGCACCGGGTGTCCTCTGACAGCGGTTTGCCGGGATGGCATCGGCACGTCAAAAAATCCTCCTGTCTTGCACGTTGCGCCTCTGATGATTCTCCGCGCGAATTCGGGCGCCGGCCCCCGCGGGGGTCAACTGTGGCGGAAGGTGATGCGGGCCTTGCCCAAATCGTAGGGGGACATTTCGACGTTGACCTTGTCGCCAACACTGATGCGGATGAAATTCTTGCGCATCTTGCCGGAGATGTGTGCCAGGACTTCATGTCCGTTGGGCAACGCGACGCGAAACATCGTGCCGGGAAGGACTTGCGTCACGATGCCAGTCAATTCGATTGGCTCTTCTTTCGCCACAGGCCTAGTTTTGTTCATCCGGTGAAGAGCCGCCCGCAAATTGGCCGGGGCGCGCGTTCACCATGTCGAGAGCGGGGAACTTGCCGTTCCCGTCCGCCCAAAGCAAGGAAACTTTTTCAGGATTATTCGGCGCCTGGATCATTGGCCCGCATATTTCATAGCTTGGCTGGGCGAAGCTGCCGCTTCGCCCTGATATTTGGGCGGCACGGCAGCGCCGCCCTACCGACAAATTGGAGGCGGCATTCGCCGCACTTTGAAATATGCGGGTTAGCGATTTGCTTGCGAACTCACCAATAACGACCGCGCTCCTGAAAAAATCCGGGCTCACGCGGTTTTGTAAGGTGCGATGCTGTCGATGCGGTAGCGCTTTTTCGAGGTGTCCAGGGAGACTTCGACCTCTTCGAGAGGTTTCCGGTTCAGAAGAGCCTGCGCCACCGGGGTGAGATAGCTGATAATGCCCTTTTCCGGGTTGGAATCCCAGGCGCCCAGAATGGCAAAGTGTTCCGGCTGCTGATGCTCCAAATCGGTCACGGAAACTTCGGTGCCGATGCTGACGACGTCGGTTCGTGGGTTGGCAAAATCGGTGCCGCGGGCGCGGACGAGTTGGGATTCAAGCTCGCTCTTGCGGCGCATGAGGATTTTCTGCATTTCCTTGGCGGCCTTGTATTCGTGATTCTCGCGCAAGTCGCCGTAGCTGCGGGCCACGGCAATTTCCCTGGAATTGGCCGGGATGGCCTTTTGCACCAACTCCGCGTACTCGGTTTTGCGGCGCTCAAGGCTTTCCCAGGAGACGACGAACGACGTGTCCTGACGGGTCTGCTCGCCCGAGATCATCGTTTGGACGGCCGGGTAACTCTTGACGATGCGGGCCAGGAGCGACCGTTTGTCCATGTCGTCAAAACAAGGGGATAGCTGCAAGGCGCGGGTGAGGTCCTTGATGACCTCCAAGTCGGCGGAGCCAATCAACTCGACGAGGAGCGTCTGGTCGTCAAGTATGTAATCACGCAGTTTGTTCGAGCGTTTCTCGTTGAACTGGTCCCGTTCCATCGCCGTCAGCATGGCGCGGAAGACCTCCGGCCCAAGGATGTCCGCGAACGAATCGGATCGCTCGCGGGCCAGCCAGAGCAGGAATTCGCTGGAGGCCTGATGCTGGCTGATGAGGCGGGCCAGCAATTCCTTGAGCGCGTCGAGCTTGCCGCCGGAAATCAATGCATGAGCCACTTCCGCGGCGAGCTTGGCGGAAATATGATTCAAGGCGGCCAACAGGGCGTCGGCCCACCGTTCGGGCATGGTTTCCTTGAACGAGAGCAACGCGCGCCGATGCTTGGAGGCGGGCATCGGCTCGATGATCGCGCCGACGCGGCCCGTTTCCTGGAGCCATATCGACGCCGCCGACACTTCGCCCGGTATGGGCGCCGCGCCGACCGCGTCGCGCAGCTCGTCGCGGGCGAAGATCCCCTCCAGCGCGATCGAGGGCTGGGTGCGCTGATAGGTGACGATTTCGGTGTTCAGCGCGGGAATGACCTCCTTGGCCAGGGCGGCGGTGTCCTGCACGTCGGAAAGATTCCTGAGCATTTCAAGCGCGACGCCGCTACGGGCCTTGAGGCCCTTTACGGCGCGGAATTCTCCCATGAGCCGGTCTTGCAGCGAGACTTCCTTGACCTGGAAAATGATGAAATCGGACTTCTTGGCCGGCACCAGGAAATGGCCGTCCTTTTTCAATTCGTGTTTGGCCCCCTCCCACCATTTCTTCCAATCGTCCTTGATGACGTCGGGGACAAGAACTTGCTGGATTTGATCCACTGTGGCGCGGCCGCCGAAGCTTTGCAGAACCAATTTGATCAAATCGAGGTGATGCAGAGCGGCCATCTGGCGCAGGTCCTCGAGGCCGGAAACCTTGCGGGCATAGATATGGTCGCTGGATATGGGCTTGAGCGACTCGGCGGCGAAGGCCAAGTCCATCGGGTGGCCGGATTTGGACTGAAAATCGATGACAAACCGCGAGAATACTGCGTCCATCGACACGATCTTCCCGAAGCCCCAGCTTCGATGATAACAGTAGCCGCTTTCGGTCAAGGCGACCAACGCATCCACTTGTTGCCGGGTGAGTTTGCCGGCCGCGGCCAGTTTCTCGAACTCTTCTTTCATCGCTATATTCTCGCGTCCCATAATTGTGCGGTCATTATTAGATCGTGAACGTTGAAAAACCAAGAGAAATTGCCATCCGGGTCCTCGCGCGGCGCGGACATGCCGGGCAATACGTCGAAAACCTCCTGGAAAACGAGCCGGGGACGGCCGCGCTTTCAACCCAGGACCGCGCCCTTTGCCAGGAACTGGTCTTTGGCCTGGTCCGCTGGCAACGCACGCTGGACTGGCTGATCGCCCGCAAAACAGCGGGCCGCGACCAAAATGCCACCATCCGCCTTTTGTTGCACCTTGGCCTTTACCAGCTTTTCTGGCTGCAACGGATTCCAGACCACGCCGCCGTGCATGAAACGGTGGAGTTGGGCAAACGACTCGGCTTTGGTCCGCGGGCCGGCTTCCTCAACGCGGTCCTGCGCGGGTTCATCCGCCAACGCGAGCAAACCCAACTCGCGCTGGAAGCGCTCAAGCAAACCGATCCGGCTCTGGGCTATTCCCATCCCGCGTGGCTCGTCGAGAGATGGCTGGCGCGCTGGGGCGCCGACAAAACGCGGCGCTTGCTCGAATGGAACAACACCCCGCCGCCCACTTACGCGCGCCGGAACAACTTGAAAACAAACCTTCCCGCGTTGGCGGCGCGCTGGAAGGAGGAGGGCGTTGAATTCGAGGAGCGACAATGGGATTGGACGGGGCCGGGCCTGGTCTTCGACCTGCGGAACCATCCGCCGCTGGCTGGCTGCGGGAGTTTCAAGGATGGATGCTTTTACGTGCAAGACCCCAGCACGCTTCTGGCCGTCGAACAATTAGGCCCCCAGCCGGGCGAGACCATTCTCGATTGGTGCGCCGCGCCCGGAGGCAAGACGACCTTCATCGCCCAGCTGATGCAAAACCGCGGACGTGTCGTGGCGCAGGACAACCAGCCCGACCGGCTCAAACTGTTGCAGGAGAATTGCGACCGGCTCGGCGCCCTTTGCGTGGAGGTGTCCCCTGCCCTGCCCGCGTCCGGCGAATTTGACCGGGTGCTGATCGACGCCCCCTGCTCCAACACCGGGGTGATGCGGCGGCGCGTGGATTTGCGATGGCGGTTGCAGCCCTCCGAAATCCAGCGCCTGCGCGACGCCCAGGCGGCGCTGCTGGCGCAAGCCGCGCCAAGGGTCAAAGCGGGCGGCACGCTGGTCTATAGCACTTGCAGTTTGGAACCGGAGGAAAACGAAGATGTGACGGGACAATTCCTCAAAGAGCATCCCGGCTTTGAATTGGAGAGCCAGCGCCAACTGCTCTCCTTCGTCGAAGGCGTGGACGGCGCCTACGTCGCAAGACTGCGCAGGCGCCCTTGGTGAGTCCTGCTTAACCCCGCCAGTCGCGCCAGTCGCTCAAGACTTCGTCGCGCATTTGGGCTGCGGCGCGGAGAAGCCAGCAGGAGGGCTTGCCCTTGAGGTCCTTACGGATAGCCGCGCCGTGGCTGCTGCCCAAATGAATGTTCGCCGTTTCCCAGCCCATTGAGTAGAGCAGTTTCATCTCGTTGCGCTCCTCCGGCAAATTGGACAACTCAAGACGAAAACAATCCGGCGAGAGCCGCCGCACGATCCAGGCGCCTCGAATCTTCCAATACGGGTCGTGCGCGCGGACGGCGCAATGCAGAATCTCCTCGATGTGCTGCCGCCCCCCGGATTCGCCTTGGGCGAAGAGGTTGGCGGAGAGCGCCCAGGCCTTGGCTTCGCGCGCCAGCCAGCCGCCCTGCCAGAAGCCCAAACCCGTGTAGCGCTCCCGTCCCAGGCTGCCCAAGCCCGCGATGCGATGGCCAAAACAGAGCCGAATCTTCTGGTCCGGCAGAATGGAACGAATCGCCGGAAGAACGGTCGATGGCGGCCGGTTTCTGAGCGGAGCGAGACGCCGAAGTTTCTTCCAGAACTTGGCGGGTTCCCGCAGCCGGTTCCGCACCATCGTGCGCAAGGCCGTCCGGCGATCCACCAAGACAAATGGGTTGCCGCCCCCTTTGAGAGCGTCCTGGTAGCCGCGCAGTATTTCCCCGCCGGCGTCTTGGGGCGAAACGTGCAGTTGCTCGACGGCCAAAAAGGCGCTGGTGGCCAGGCGGACCAAATCGTTCGCGTAGGGCAGCGGGCCGGCTTCGTCAAAATCGTTGACGCCCCACACCAGGCGGCCCTCGGCGTCGCGCCAGGTGCCGAAATTCTCAACGTGCAGATCGCCCACCGAGAGGACCACCGGCCCGCCGCAGGTCTTCGGACACGCTTCCGGCCAGACTTGCGCCCAGCGGTAATAAGTGGCGCGGAGAAAGAAAAAGGGGTCCTCGCGCATCCGCTGGTGCTTGAGATGGAGGTCGCCCTGGAGAAGCCGTATCTGGCGCCCCAGCCAGGCTTCATAGCGGGTGGTGGCCTGGGTGATGTTCATCGCGTTTTCACAATTTTTTACTACTTTCACCGAAAGCTTCAGTGGCGCTTGCCAGAACCTTCTGCCGCCACCGGCGTACGCTCAACTTGCTCCGGTATAGTATCCAAAATGAACGGTGAAGGAAGACCAAAAAAATTTACCAAATATTTCTTGCTTTTCACGCGCAGCCGGTTCAAAGAAAGAAGCAGCTTTTACAGTTTAAAATTTGCGTGGCGTTGGCCGCTATTCAAACCACAGGAAAACCAGCCATTTTCAAAGGTATATCGCAAAGACAGGCCAAGGCACGCCCAAGCGGGCGCCGCCTTGTGCTTTCTTTGCGAGGCGCCTTGGCTGGTTGCCTACTGTGGGAGCATGGGGTGTGCGCCTTTTTAGGCTTCTGTTGAAAACAACCGGCCATTGGGAATGAATCTTAACATGAGAATATTTCAGACGGCAACTTTTTCCAAAACCAATTGCAGTGCGTGCCGAATCGCTCGCGCGACATTGCGCACCATTGCGCCGATTAAACCGATACACCGGCAATTCCCGTACACGGCGTTTTTGCGCGGAGCCAGCGTAGTCACCCTAATTCTGATGTTCTCCGGCTATCGAGCGTCCGGTATTGAAGGTTTGAGGATTTCGATTCAAAACGGAACGAATGTCGTGTTGGGTTGGCCAAGTGCGACGAATGAAACTCACCTCATCCAGTATTGCGGGTCATTGAGTTCTCCCGCCTCCTGGCAAGTTTTGACCGATTATTATCCCTCCTTTGGCGGCACGAACTGGACAACGTATATGACTACGAACACGATTCCCATTTCGAGCTCGGGCGGGGGTTCGGGCGGTGGCGCAGGGGGCAGTGGTCCGCCTTCGCCCGACGATGCGACGATCGCGGACGGCGCCACGGTCGCTAGTTCTGAAGCGATTTCGGAAGATGATTGATTACTGCCTCCGTGTCCATGGATTCCCGCTACATTGCCGTATGGCGCGATCTTAACCTCTTCGGGTGAATATGTTCCACTTCCACCTCCCCCGGACCACTCTACAGTGACTCATTTGCTTCAAAGTCAGGGCATGTCGTCGGATGCGAGTCCGGATGATGCGACGTCAGGAAGCTCAGAGACGGGCTTTTTCCAGGTCGTGCGCGATGGCGCGCACCCTTTTGGTTTGACCAACGGCGCGGTATTAAGCGGCGAAGTTCAGTTCCCAATCGAGTTCGCTTTAGACGCCACCGATGAAATTATCGGAGTTTCTTTTTACTACGAAAACAGTTCGCCCATAATTGGAGCGTTGGGGCTGGGAACGAACAATCAGTGGACGTTGGATTGGAGTACGCCGATGGCGTTCAACGGGACATATACCATTTATGCCGAAGTCGATTTCGCGACCAATGATCCTATAGTGGGCTTCCCAGTCACCGTGACGGTTAGCAATATAATCTCATTTCCAAACTACCTCTCTCGCGTGTTTGGAAATCAGATGTGGATTTATGCGCAGACGATTACTAACGCCCCTTACAAAATCGACATGTACGACGATAATATGAACCCTCTCGGCTCTTTTCTCGGTAACGCGGATGGCAATGGCGTGATCTCATTCCTTTGGGACTTGACGGACTCGTCCGGCAACACCAGTTCCAGCACAAACTTTACTGGGATGTTCACGGTGAATGCGTCGTCTTTCGCGCCCCAAACTTCAAAGATAGGATCATCGTCCCTGCCGCGGAAGATATTGGGAGTTCGGCCGAACGGCGGTTCTCCGTCCGGTAGCAGCGCCAAGCAGTTTTGGGTAAAGGAAACCCAATGGAGAGCTAAGAACACATGGGTGGTGGCCTATGGCGAATTTAACGATAGCGCGGCACAACATAACGCTGATACATTTATGATCGCCGGAGGCGCTTACCAGGACACGCCTTACGGCGGAGTGCTCGGCACCTTGGACGAATATGGTCTCAAGGGGAATTTGTCCCCCGGAAATATCCCACAGGCGGGAACTGTCTTCACCGTCAATGATGCGATTTCCCAAGGCAATTTCCTCAGTTACCTGGCCAGTACGGAGTACGACAATTTCTATTTCTTCGGCCATGGCAATGCTTCGGCCATTGGCTCATACAACGGATTTGCGCTGACACAAGGGCAAATCGCATCCGCCTTGCTCAACGTGCCGCTGAGTTCGCTGATTTTGCACGCGGCGTTGACTCCGTATCGCTTTGTATTCATTGATGGCTGCAATGCTGGATCGGCAAACTTCTGCGAAGCTTTCGCCATCCCGGCCCAGACTATAGGCACAAATTTCTACGCCGCCGCCGGGTTGGAATCCCGTGCATTCGTGGGTTTCAAAAGTTGGAAGCTTAACTTCGATATTTGGAGCTGGCAGGGGTATTCATTGATGACTGGAGGGTTTCTGGGGGATTGGCAGAGCGGACAGGTCAATGTGCAAACGTGTGTAAACAATGCCGTCAGTGATGTACACCAAACCGGAGCGTCAATGAACTCATCAGCCGTGGTTTATGGCGCTGCTGATCTCCAACACGGAACGCATACGGGACAATGAAGAAAATTCTCGTCTTCCTTATTTGCTGTGTTTGGTTGCCAATTGTTTGGGCTGAACGGGGTGTTACCGAACCGGAGCGACGGGAACAGTATGCAATGATTGCGGAGATCAACCATCCGACATTGGCTTATCGCGCTGCTGTTATGCAGAAAATGCTGGAAGAAGCGAATTATTTTCCGAGCGCCTGAAATTGCCGACCCCGCATCCAATTCAAATAACTGATATTCAAAATCAATGGATGGCAGCCCCGTGGTTTGGCATCAACAATGAAAAAAATGCCCTTCCTTATCCAGTCACTATTTTCGGAAGCAATATCTATAATTCCAAAATTCCACGTGAGGCGCGATTACGCTCGCTAAGGATTGGAGCGAGCGGAACAATCGAGACGACTAATTTCTTTTTCAGCATTTATGAAGGGAGATTAGCGAAAGTCATGCGTATTAGCGAGCATGACGTGGAGCGCTTCGCGCACGATCTTGATAAACTAGTCGGGAAGCCGTCGCTAATCAATGAGACGCAAGCGCATGATCTGGCGACCCAGTGGCTGGCGGCGGTAGATGTGGACGTGGCGGTTTTGGAAAAACAAAAATGGACTGTCAATCAACTTCACTATTTGCCCAGCGGCGCCACGAACGCTGTCACGCTTCCGCTCTATTATGTTGATTTCGGGTGGAAACACCTTCATTTTGGGACGAACATGCCAAACCTGAAGGACATGGATGAGCCATCGGTAAGGGTGGAAATTCTCGGCACAACGAAAGAACTTCAAGACATGTGGATAAACGACTTAACTTTTTCGCGCCGTCCACTGCTGATCATTACCAATGCCCTTGATTTGGTCCGCGCACACGACCCGCCTGCGAAACAGCTTAAAAATCCAGTGACAAGCGTTCAAACGAATTCTGCGTTGCGTTAATGCGGTGTGAAGATTCAACCGCGACGAGTCCGAGCCAAACGCATTCGCCGACATGCAAAGGAGGAGAACGCGAGACTGCTCCAGCCCTTCCTCAATATTCGCCAGGATATTGTCGCCGGGCTTGAGCGCCCATTCATCGAACCAAACCTGTAGCCCATCGGCCTCGAGCCGCTTCGCAAGGGCGCGCACCACAGCTTTGTCCTTTGAACTGTAGCTGAGAAAAACGTCGTAATTGAAACTGGGTTGATCCGCCATAGTATTCGCGCTCCACGGATGGCGAAACTCGCTCCGCCACGACAATGCGAACCCCAAGCGGACGAACAACCAGCGTCAACCGCATTCGCCCGATTGGCCGCATGGCAAAAATCTTCGCCTTCCTGGTAGGGCAGAGCTGCAGACGGAACTGGATAGGTCGGTGCCCACTTTGCGGGCTGCTCTGCCCTGAATTCTTGGGCGGCGCAGCAGCACCGCCCTACCGACGGCGTGAAGATTCCTGTCATGCGCCCGCCCGATTGGCCAATCGTGGAGCGTGAGCAGTCGCGCCCCGATTGTTTGGGCGGTCCGGACGCCGCGAAGAAAGAAACGAAGGCCGCCGTGGGCGGCCTTGAACTGGATGCTTGATGTAGAGCGGACGATGCCGATCATCGAGCGAAGGCTTTGAGCCGCTTCATGCTCCCCAATCCCGCCAACGCCAATCCAAGCAATGCAATCGTGGACGCGCCATCCGGCGCCGCCGCGGAACTGTTCACGTTGAAGTCAGCAGTGTAGGTGCCATGGAGGACGTACTCGTCGGGACCATAGCTCCCATCCCATTGCAGCGTAATCACGTCCCCAGAGATCGACGCATTGATCCCGCCGTTGATAAAGTTATTGGAAACGGCCGAGATGCCCGTGAAAGCCGGATCGGTAAAGGTCATTGTCCAAGGCAACGCGCCGTTTTCATTCATGGCGTCGGTCACCGTCAGCGTGCTGCCATTGAAATCGGCTGTGTCAAGGTTGTATGCGTCCTGATAGGCAAATGTGTTGTCCCCCGCGGCAATCGTAATGGTTGGGCTGCTTGCGTTGGCATAGCCTGCGGGAACGAAGCCTCCAATAGAAGGGTTGGCAGAGAGAAAGGCCGGGTCGAAGTAATTACCCCCAGGATAGCCGCCACCGGAGGGGGTGAATGTCCCGGTATCTGAGGTGCCCGCCAGTTGCGCGAAGGCCGAAGTGCTGGTCACAAACACTGACACTGCTAATGCGAGAATAGCTTTCATATTTAATGCTTTTTGCCAAATACTTTTGTTTTACTGAAGTGAACTTTCCACCGACAGCGCGATTGCAAGCAGATTACGCGCCATCCTGGCATGCATTTATGTTTACAGACGCAATAGGCTGCGGATCAACTACTTGCATTTGTCGCGCAAACCGGCCGCAATGATGATCAGAACCCGGAAGTGTAATTGTTCCCGACGCCGCGATCATAAGTTTATGTAATCATGTTGTTGCAAACTATTGATCGTAAATGACTTCCATGAGGTTCGGCCCGTTCGATGGGAACGTGTAAAGAAAGCCGACGCTTTTACACCCTGCACGAGAATAAAGGACAGCATTCTTTTCCCGCTTGGCGGGCAATGGGAATTTGAATCCTTGTCGCGCCGTAGCGCATAGCGCGAAGGCGGACGTGTCCATCCTTGTCGCGCCGGAGCTGGGCGTAGGCGGACGTGGTTAAAAAATTACGGTAAATTACGCCAAATTACGGTAGTTTTGTTGCGACACAAGCGAGCTTGCGGGCGCCGGGCCGGCCTTGTCGGTGGGTTTTGAACAGAGTTCTATGGGGCTCGACCTCACCCCTGCCCTCTCCTCCAGGAGAGGGAGGATCTTCCGCCGTCCCACCACAAGAGCCGCGACTGCAATGGCCGGACGCTCCCACGCAAATCAGGCATCGAGGGTGGCCAGGGCGGCTTGCGTCTGGGCAAGTTTGGACTGCCAATCGAGCAGGCGCTGGCGGTGCTCTTCCAGGACCGGGGCGGACACTTTTTGCGCGAAGTTGGGGTTGTCCAGCTTGGCCTGGACTTTGACGATCTCGGCTTCGATTTTTTGCAGTTCCCGGGTTAGGCGGGCCTTTTCCGCTTCGGCGTTGATCAGGCCGGCCAGGGGGACGAAGAGTTTTCCTCCAATACCGGGATGGATCACCGGCTCGCCTTTGGCTGGCTGGTAATCCAGGCGATGCTCGATGCTTTCAGCCCCGGCCAGCAATTGGATCACTTCCTTCTCATCGGGGTCGATATCCGCGGGGGCCTGGTAAATGATTTTGAGCCGCTGGCCGGCCGGGATGCGGTATTGGGCGCGAATGTTCCTGATGGCGATGACCAGTTTCTGTCTCTCCTCTATAAAACTCAGGACCTCTGGGGCCAAAATGTAATGGTTCTTGAAATCGGCGTCGAAGGGCTTGGGCCAGGGCGCGAAGACAATCGTCTCGCCTCCCTGATCTGGCGGCATGTCCTGGGCGTAACCCATGCCGTGCCAGAGTTCCTCCGTGATGAAGGGCAGGAAGGGATGGAACAGGCGTAGGGTGTGTGAGAGGACAAAATCCATGACCGCCAGCGAGTTGCGGCGGCGGGCCGGGTCGGCGCCCTGCAAGACGGCCTTGCTGGCCTCGATGTACCAATCGCAATACTCGCTCCAGAAAAAGCGGTAGAGCACGGCGGCGGCGTCGCTGAATTTGTATTCGGCAAAGGCGGCGTCCAATTCGCGGATGGCGGCGTCGAGCCGGAGGAGGATCCATTGGTCATCGCGGGTGAGAAGGAGCGGATCGATCTCGCCCTGGGTCTCTCCGGCCTGGAGCTGGCGGAAGCGGCAGGCGTTCCAGAGCTTGTTGCAGAAATTGCGGCCCAGCTCCACCTGCTGTTCATCGTAGAGAACGTCCTGCCCCAGCGGCGCGGATCGCATCACTCCGAAGCGCAGGGCGTCGGCGCCATATTGGCCGATGAGGTCGAGGGGGTCCGGGGAATTGCCCAGGCTCTTGGACATTTTGCGGCCCTGCTTGTCACGAATAATTCCGGTGAAATAGACGTTGGCGAAGGGCGCCTGGCCGGTCAGCTCATAGCCCGCCATGATCATGCGCGCGACCCAGAAGAAGATGATGTCCGGCCCGGTGACCAGGTCGGAGGTGGGATAGAACTTCTCGAGCGTCTCCGTTTTCGCGGGCCAGCCCATGGTGGCGAAGGGCCAGAGCCAGGAACTGAACCAGGTGTCCAGCACGTCCGGGTCCTGCCGCCAGCCGTCGCCGGGCGAATCGATTTGACAGCGAATTTCGGCGTCTTTGTACCAAACCGGCACGCGATGGCCCCACCAGAGCTGGCGCGAGATGCACCAATCCTTAATGTTGACCATCCAATGGAGATAGGTCTTGCTCCAGCGCTCGGGGAAAAACCGAATCTGGCCGTTCTCGACCGCAGTCATCGAGGGGGCCACGGCGGGATAGCGCAGGAACCATTGCTCGCTGAGGTACGGCTCGATGGGAACGTGGCTGCGCTGGCTGTGGCCGACGCGATGGGCGTAATTTTCCGTCTTGAGCAGAAGGCCGAGGCTTTCCATTTTCGCCAGCACGGCTTTGCGCGCCTCCATGCGGTCCAGGCCGGCGAACTCCGCCCCCGCGGTGCCCGTCATCGAACCGTCGGGCGCGATAACAACCGTCAGCGGCAGGTGGTGGCGCAGCGCCATTTCGTAGTCGGCGGGATCGTGGGCGGGAGTCACTTTGACACAGCCGGCGCCGAACTTCGGATCGACCAACTCATCGAGAATGATGGGAATGGGCTTGTCGCGGAGCGGCAGGAGTACCTTCTTGCCGCGCAAATTCTCGTAGCGCGGGTCCTGGGGATGCACCGCCACGGCTTCGTCGCCCAGCATCGTTTCCGGGCGGGTGGTGGCGACGACGACAAAGCCGTCCGCGCCAGCCAGGGGATATTTGAAGTACCAAAGATGCCCCTGTTGCTCGACCATATCGACCTCCTCATCGGAGAGGGCGGTTTGGGCGGCGGGGTCCCAATTGACCATGCGCTTGCCGCGATAGATCAAGGATTTATTGTAAAGCTCGACGAACACTTTTTGAACGCAGAGCGAGTACTCCGGGTCCATGGTGAAACGCTCGCGGGACCAATCGCAGGAAGCGCCCAGCATCTTGAGTTGCTGGATGATGATGCCGCCGTGCTTCTCCTTCCACTCCCACACTTTCTCCAGGAACTTCTCGCGGCCGAGGTCGTCGCGGGATTTCATGAGGCCGAGTTTGCGCAAATTCTTCTCGACAACGGCCTGCGTGGCAATGCCGGCGTGGTCCGTGCCGGGCAGCCACAACACTTCGCGCCCCTTCATGCGGGCCAGGCGGGCCAGGATGTCCTGGATGGTGTTGTTGAGGACGTGCCCCAGGGTGAGCACGCCGGTGACGTTGGGGGGCGGAATGACAATGGAGTAGGCCGGCTTGCGCGACAGCGGATTGGCGACAAAGCACTTCCGGTCGAGCCAGAACTGGCGCCATTTCTCCTCAACGGCCTGGGGTTCGTAGGCTTTGGGAATTTCGGGCATTAGTTTTTGACCTATTTTTTTAACAGTGCGTACTCCATGGAGTCCACCAGCGCCTGCAAGCTGGCCTCGATGATATTGTCGTCCACGCCGACCGTGCCCCACTCGCGCTTGCCGTCGGTGGATTGGATCAACACCCGTGTTCTCGAAGCCGTTCCCGTGGGAACCGGCTTGCGCGGTTGCAAGCCTCCGTCACGGGTTGGCATCTTGCTCACCGATTCAACCTCGGCCTTTTGAAAGCGCTCTGAGACTTCCAACTTTTCCAGGATGCGCACTTTATAGTCGGTGAGCGACACCGCCTTCAAATCGGAAAATGATTTTACGAGGGCGCCACGCAGCGCTTTATCCAGCGCGTTGACAGGGCCGTCGCCTTTGGCGGTTGCGGTTGTCACTTTGCCTTTGGCCTGGACACTCACCTTTGCCTCGCAAAGAGACAGGTTTCCACTGCGCCGCATCGTAACGTTGTAAGATTTGACTTCAAACGGCAGTTTTCTCTTGCCGACAATTTCCTGGATTCGCAGCGTGAGAGACGCTTCCGCCGTTTCAAACTCATAGCCTTCATTCTCCAATTCTTTGATCCGCCTCAGAATCGGCTTGAGTTCCGGCGTGTCGTTGCGAAGTTTGAAACCCAGTTCTCCAACCTTCATCTTCATGACGATGTTGCTGCGGCCCGCGAGGTCGCTGATGAGAATGTTGCGGGAATTGCCAACGAGTTTGGGATTGATGTGCTCGTAACTCGACGCGAGTTTTTGCACGGCATTGACGTGCATCCCGCCTTTGTGCGCGAACGCAGCCGAACCAACCCATGGAAGGCGCGGGTTATGCGGCATGTTCGCAATCTCATCCACGAACTGCGAAAGCTTCCTCAATTGCGCCAAAGATTCCTCCGGCACACAGGACTTTTTTAATTTCAGCGCCACGCATGGAATCACACTGACAAGATTGCAATTGCCAGTCCGCTCGCCGTAACCGTTGATCGTGCCTTGGACGTGAACAGCCCCGGCGTCCAGCGCCGCCAGCGCGTTGGCGACTCCGAGGCCGATATCGTCGTGCGTGTGGATGCCGACTTTGCAACTCAATTTCTCGCACGCAACCCGCGTGATATTCGCGATTTCGTCCGGCAGACAACCGCCGTTTGTGTCGCAAAGCACCACGAAATCCGCCCCGGCATCCTGGGCCGCTTTCCATGTCGCCAGTGCGTATTTGGGATTCAGCTTGTAGCCGTCGAAGCAATGTTCGGCGTCGTAGATGACCTTTTTGCCGTGGTCTTTCAAAAATCGCACGGTGTCGCGGATCATCGCGAGATTTTCGTCCAGCGAGCAATCCAGGACTTCTGTGACGTGCAACTCGGAGGTCTTGCCAAAAATGGTGACGACGGGCGTCTGGGCTTCGAGCAACAGCCGCACCTGTTCATCGTCGGCCACGTTGACCAGTTTGCGGCGGGTCGAGCCGAAGGCGGCGAGTTGGGCGCTCTTGAATTTCCTGCGCCTGGCCTGGAGGAAGAACTCGATGTCCTTGGGGTTGGAACCGGGCCAGCCGCCTTCGATATAATGGACGCCGAAAGCATCAAGGCGACCGGCGATGCGCAACTTGTCCATCACGGAGAAGTTGATGCCTTCGCCCTGGCTGCCATCGCGCAAGGTCGTATCGTAGATTTCGACATCAGGTCTCATAAAACGCCCGCCAGCCCGGATCAACCGGCCCGCGGCGGATTAAAACAACTACGACAGGAGCGCAGGTTTTGCAAAACATAACGGGGGCGGACTTTGGGAGCATCTCAATGATCCGGTTCTGGATGACAGTGGAACGCGTCCCGCGTGTCGTGGAAGAGGCCTCGACGGGGCAAAGGAACAAAGGCACTTTGTTGGCATGAAAACGGTGAATTTGACGATTGACGAACAAACATGGCGCGCCGCCCGCGCTCTGGCAGTGGAACAGGGCACCAGCGTCAACTCTCTGGTGCGGGAAGCCTTGGGCTATTTGACCAAGACCGACCTGCGCCGGAAAAAAGCGCGGCAGGAGATTCTGCGGATGATCGGGTCATTTGGCGGAAAGGTGGGCCGCATGCCATCGCGGGAGGAGAGAAATGCCCGCGGCTGACGTGCTGCTGGACAGCAATGTGCTGCTCTATGCTTTGTCCGGCCCGCCGGGAGTGCCGGGGCGAAGCAGTTCGGCGATGAGGCGCATGATGCTTTCCGAACTCAATGGTTTGTCCACGACTCGCCGGATGTTGGGAAGTTCGGCCAGTTGCGCCGGAGTGATGAGGTCGCCGCCGAAGCCGGTGGTGATGACCAGGGGAAGGTCCGGGCGGAGTTCATAGATTCTCTTGGCAAGTTCCAGCCCGCTCATGCCGGGCATCGTGAGGTCGGTCAAGACGAAATCGATGTCCGCCGGGCGCGCGATGAAATCGTCGAGCGCCTCGCGTGGATTGGAGTGGGCGCTGACTTTGTAACCGGTGCGGGCCAGAACGCGGCGGAGGACTTCGATGATCTCCCGTTCGTCATCGACGAGAAGGATATGCTCGCCATGGGAGGGGGGCGGCATCGGGACGGTAGGCGGTACGGAATCGACAGACTCGGTCTGCGCCGGGAGCAGCACATGGAACACGGCGCCCTTGCCCAGTTCGCTCTCAACAAGAATGGCGCCCTGGTGATTTTGGACGATGCCATGCACCACGGCCAGGCCCAGGCCGGTGCCTTTGCCAGCGTCACGCGTGGTAAAAAAGGGGTCAAAAATCCGCTTGAGGTTTTCCGGTGAAATGCCGCAGCCGTTGTCGCGGACGGAAATTCGGACATAAAGGCCGGGGCGCAAATCGGGATTGCGTTCGCATAAGCCGGCATCGGCCAGGATTTCGTCCAGGCCCACCTCCAGCACGCCTTGGCGGCCCGCCATGGCATGCTGGGCGTTGATGGCGAGGTTCATGATGACTTGATGAATCTGCGTCGGATCGGCAAGGACAGGATGGACTGGATTGATCTTCTGGGACATCGCGATGGTGGAGGGAAGGACGGATCGCAACAATTGGAGCACTTCTTTGACGATGGGAAGCAGATCGCAGACCTTGCGTTGGAGGTGGCGGCGGCGGCTGAAGGTGAGGATTTGCTGGACGAGGTTTTTCGCGCGGTCGGCAGCGTTGAGGACATGGCGAAGGTGGTCCTGCAAATCCGGGCGATTAGGAAGCTCCTCCATAACCATGACGCAATACGGAACGATGACGGCAAGGATGTTGTTGAAGTCGTGGGCAATGCCGCCGGCAAGGGTGCCGACCGCCTCCATTTTCTGAGACTGGTGCAACTGCTCCTCCATCTGGAACTTGAGTTTCTCGGCCTGCTGGCGCTCGGCCACTTCATGGATGAGGTTTTCGTTCGAGCGGGTCAATTGTTTCGTTCGCTCTAGAACCCGCCGCTCCAATTCGCCGCGCGCCCGCTCCAGATCGCCTTCGGTCTGGCGGCGGACACTGATTTCCTGGCGCAGAGAGGCGTTGGCGCGGGCAGTCTCCCGGAAATTGGAGATGCTCAACCAGATCAGCCAGACCAAGAGAAGCCCCAACAGGACGGCCACCATCTCAAACCAGATCTGGCTTTGCCACGGCTCGGCCAGAATCGCGAACTTCACCCTTGCGGGGATTGGGTCCACATTGTCGTCGGCATCCCGCGCCCGCACCTCCAGAAGGTGCCGGCCCGGATGCAGTTTTGGCAACGACAACGATTCTCCGGGCCAGGGCTGAAACCCGGACCAGGGTTCGTTGTCAACCCGCCAGGAGTAACGGAAGGAGGCCGGGGCGGCAGGGGGTTCAAAGCGCGCCCGGGCGCGAAAGGAAACGGGCAGCGGCGCCCCTTGGCGCACTTCGCTTGCCGAAGCCTCAGCAATGGTGTGCGGCGGGGTGCGGCTTGGCTGGTAGCGGAAGGTGCCGTCCGAGGACCCCAGCCAGAGCGCGCCAGATCGGTCATCGACGGATATGTTGACATAAGCGTCGCCAGGAACCTGGAGAAAATCAAAATCCAACGTGCCGGGCTGCCGCCGGATGAACACGCCGTTTCGCCCCGACAAGTAAACGACGCCTTTGTGGCTGCCAAAAAACGGATGGGAGAATTCACCATGGACCCATCTCCATTTGCCCGCGGAATAAAGGGCACAACCGGCGCGACCCGTGGCGCCGCCGGAAAAAACCAGAAACGCTTCCTCATCGGTGGCCAAAGAGGCGCCAAAACCCGTATCGGGAAACGCGGTGACTTTTTCCCAAATACCCGCGTTGGTGGGGGACTGTCCATAAAGCCCGGAATACCCGATTACCCATATGCGCCGGGCGCCAAAGAGCACGTACGGATAAGCCAACGGCAGCGGCCCCGATGCAAATGGCAGCCACTCGGTTCTGCGGTCGCCGACCCGCGCCAGGCCAAACAGGTTGTTGTCCCGCTGGTGTGTCACCACCAACACTTGTCCCCCCGGATAGCAAACGCCCGATGACAGTTCCTGGCCGTCGAATTCCCGCGGGGTGAGGATCGTTGTCCGGCCCTTATCATAATGGGCGACGGTGCCGTTCCCTTTCTTGTCCTGGCCCAGTATCCAGAAGACACCGTTGGTACCCGGAATGACGAAGTGAATGACGTCGCATCCGGTTTCGACCACCGTGCGCAGAGCCGGATTTTTGGGATCGGTTGCCATCAATTGCTTGCGGCTTTCATCCCAGATCAGAACTTGTCCAAGATCAGTCCAGCCCATGTATTTCCCAGGAGCCAGCGTTTGAAAATGGCCGTCAGCATTAAGCGCAACGCCCGAATCATCCGCAAACCAGACGCGGCCCTGAATGTCCGTCCCGACAGGCGGGGGGAGTTGGGGAAAAAACGTCCATTTTTGGGCGTCGATCTCCCAGCGGGCCAAGATGCCGGAGCCGACGCACCAAAGCGATCCATCCGGTGCCTGGCGCAAATGATAGAACCGCGCGCCCGTCCCCGTCGGGTAGGAAACCGGAGCGGAAGCGCGGACGAACTGAGTGCCGTTCCAAAGGCTGAACCAAAACTGGCCGCGGGCGGAATTGCATTCCACGGCGGCCATCTGACCGGTTCGAGTGGCGCACAGGAGCCGGGTGCGGCTGCCAGGATGATCTTGCCACCGGCCATTGGCCAGGGTCAGCAGCGTGTATTCCCCTTGGGCAAAGAGCGTGCCATCCTTCGCCTCGGCCATTTGCAGGACGCGATCCTCCGCCTGGTAGCCGGGATCTGCCGGAACGCCCCACTGACCGGCCCGCCGCTGGCCCCACGCGTTGGGTGTCAATACAAACTGTCTTCCGCCCGAATCGCGGAAATAGCCAATGACATTGTCCATGGGAACGCCATTGGACATGTAATAAGTTGTCCACCGGCCGGGGGTGCCCGGCGTCAGGGAGGTCAGGCCGCCGGGTTTGCCGGTTGTCTGGGGCCATTGATCGCAGGAAAACCAGAGCGTGCCGTCGGGGTCTTGATCAATTTCGCGCACGTTGGCGTTGGCCATGCCGCTTTGCGATCCAAGCGGATCATAGATGTGCCGCCGCAAATCCCAGACGCCCGCGCCCGAATCGGAGCCCACCCAGAGCCGCCCAAGGTTGTCCACACACAACGCCCTGACAAACGAACTGGGCAGACCATCATTTGTGTCAAAACGACTCCACTCATATCCATCGAACCGGCGAAGTCCGTCACTGCACGCCGTCCACACCGTTCCGTCCGGGGTGAATGCGATGTCAAAGGCGCGTTGCTGCGACAGCCCGGCTTCATTGCCGTAGGAAGTAACCTGCCAGGGCTGGGAACGATCCGCTTCGCCCGCGGGCAAGTCAGCCGCGCGCGCAACGCCCGGAGGCATCCACTGCGCAAACGTGGCGAGCATAAGAGCGCATCGCAATACCGCCCGAGGCTTCAAGTCCCCCCGCGCCCGCATCAGCGCGGACAAAATGAATGCCTCAACAATGAACTGTCGCATGTGAATAACGAATCCATCTTGAGCCGTCATGCGCCGGATGCCAATAAAAATCCTGCGGGCAAACTGATGTTGGCGATCAGCTTTTAAGAAATGCTCATCCCGTGGCTCGGCAGGAGCCGGTCTATACCCATGGGATTCTCAAAACACGTTCTCAGCGCCGGCCGTCCTTCTTTTCCCCAGCCCCGGCGCGGATTTCATCGCGCAGCCAGACCAGAAGAGCGACGCCAAAGCAAATCGACAGGCCGATGGGCACGAGAAAAAGCCCCCACAAATTCAAGTCAATTTCTGTCATAAAAAACACTCGAAACACGCAAAAGACCCCTGAATCTCGCCTCCTTGCGCCCGATTGTAAAGCGGCAAGTCTTCACCCGCGAAACCTGCGCATCTCATTTCAACGTTTTTGTCAAACCCAAGACTGTTATAATTCCAGGACCCCTCTTTATGATTCCTTTACGGAAGCCAGCAGGGAGACAATGACAATGGCGGCACTCGCCAGAGTGCCGCTACATCCGTGTAGCGGCGAACTGGCGTTCGCCGCATTTTTAAGCAGTGACCTGATTATCGGGAGCCGCTCTCGTTCGCGGTTCGCTTGGCTATTGAAGTTGATATTCTTATCTTTCAATCGCTGAACAGGTCATCGCTGACCGGGATTGGGAGGGGCGACAGAAGGAGTCGGAGGCGATTCGGCGGTTCGGGGCGGACGCGGCGGAATTGAGCCGCGCGGCCGGGGGCCAACTCGCCGATCATCTGGCCGTTTGCCTGACCGCGCGCCTGGCGGTGGCGTTGCGGCAGGCAGATGGCGCGGGTGACGCTGCCGGGCAACAGCAGCGATTGAACCAGTTGTGCGCGATCCTGGCGCCGCTGCGCAAGGGCGACCACCGGGCGCAATGGCTGCGGCTGGAGCGCGATAAACTGGAGTTGGAGTTGAAGAAATGAAATGGAATTCCCTCCTTTCAGCCTTGTAAAATCCTTTATTTTATACGTTGACAAAAGTGAATAACTCCGTACGCTGTGATAGGATTTTGATTCGGGTAGCGGTACGTTTCTTCAGCGGGGTTCCCCACCCCCACCTCCTTGGCGTCTGCTGCCCGAATCGCCTTTTTTTCCCCTGCCCGCCCCGATCCGCTGGAAAGTATTGCGGGACGAATTCGCATGATAGCGCGCCAGAGGGAAATGGCTTGCAATCGGTTGCCGCGGACTTAACTATTGGGCTGAGACGCGGTTTGGCGCGCGATGAAGGGCTAAACGCCGCCGATGAGACGAGACCGGCCGATGCCAGCAGACGCAAGCGCTTGAACCGCAACACTGATTGACCCATATCGCCATGACAAAACCAAACACCGCCAATCCCGCCGTTCTGCGCTGGGTGGAAGAAACAGCCAAACTGTGCCAGCCGGACCGCGTATTCTGGTGCGACGGCTCGGAATCGGAAAAAGACGCGCTTATTGACGAAGCCGTGGCCCGCGGCATCCTGATCCGGCTGAATCAAAAGAAGCTCCCTGGCTGTTACTATCACCGCTCGACAGTTGACGACGTGGCGCGGAGCGAAGCGCGGACGTTTATATGCGTGCCAACGAGCGAAGAGGCGGGACCGACCAATAATTGGATGGCGCCGGCGGAGATGTACAGCAAACTGCGGGGACTGTGCGCGGGCGCGATGCGAGGAAGGACCATGTATGTGATCCCTTACCTGATGGGTCCCCTAGGCTCACCGCTGACGAAAGTCGGTCTTGAATTGACGGATTCGATCTATGTCGTTCTGAGCATGAGGATTATGACCCGAATGGGGCAGATCGCGTACGAGCACCTCGGTCAGGGGGAAGACTTCAATCATGGCCTGCACTGCATGTTGGATGTAAATCCGAAAAATCGGTACATCGCCCATTTCCCGCAGGACAACACAATCATATCGACCAGCTCCAACTATGGCGGAAACGTGTTGCTGGGCAAGAAGTGCCTCGCGTTGCGAATTGGTTCATGGCTGGCCAACAAAGAGGGCTGGCTGGCTGAACACATGCTCATCCTCAGCGCCGAATCGCCCTCCGGGGAAAAAACGTACGTCACGGCCGCGTTTCCCAGCGCCTGCGGCAAGACCAATTTCGCGATGCTCGTTCCCCCGCCCCATCTGGCCGCATGGAAAATCCGCACGATTGGCGACGACATCGCATGGATGAAGCCCGGCGCGGACGGACGGCTCTACGCGATCAATCCGGAAGCTGGATATTTTGGCGTGGCGCCCGGCACCAACCGCCGCACCAACCCCAACGCGATGGACACCATTTCCCGCGACACCATTTACACCAACGTGGCGCTGACGCCCGACCTGGATGTTTGGTGGGAAGGCAAAACGGACCAGCCGCCAGCGGAGTTGACCGATTGGAAGGGAAACCGCTGGACTCCCGGCTCGCCCGAACCGGCCGCCCACCCCAACAGCCGGTTCTGCGCCCCGATGAAGAACAACCCGGCCCTGGCGCCTGAAGCGGACGACCCGAACGGCGTGCCGATCAGCGCGATCATATTCGGCGGACGCCGCAGCACGGCGATACCGTTAGTGTATCAGGCGTTCAACTGGATACACGGGGTGTATGTCGGCGCCTGTATGAGTTCGGAAACCACCGCCGCCGCGACCGGCGAAGTGGGCAAAATCCGGCGCGATCCGATGGCGATGCTGCCCTTCTGCGGTTACAACATGGGCCAATACTTCCGTCACTGGCTCCTCCTGCGAAAGCGCCTCTGCGTGCCCCCGCGCATCTTCTACGTCAACTGGTTCCGGCGCGACTCCACGGGAAAGTTCATCTGGCCCGGCTTTGGCGAGAACATGCGCGTGCTCAAATGGATTGTCGAACGCACGCATGGCCGGGCCGACGCCGTGGAGACGCCGCTGGGATGGGTGCCCGGCCCGCGGGACTTCGACCTTGGAGGGATGTCGGGGTTCGATCCGGCGGCGATGGCCAAGGCGCAGGAGATCGGCTTGGAAGAGTGGCGGCGCGAAGCGCTGACGCACGATGACCTCATGCTCAAACTCTACGCCGACTTGCCAAAAGAATTGCTCTTCCAGCGCGAACTGTTGGTGGCCCGCTTGTAGAGGGTGTGCGCTCGGAAAGTCTTCAGCGGCCCGGCATCAAGCGGCGAATGAATACACCGCCGATCATCGGCCCGCTGGACGGCCCCGAATTGCGTGATCTGGCGCGGGCGAAATCCCTGCTCGAAAACCCGCGCATGGCCATCCGCCTGGCCAACACCGTCGGCTCCCCGCTGGAAAAGGGGTTTGCCATGCTGCCCAAGGGCTGGCACACCGTCATCAATAAAGCCGCGCGCGCCGCCTTGATGAAGGCCCTGGCCGTGGCGTTGGCCACGCTGGGCCAACGGAAGCACGCGGGTTCCCGCGAACGATTTCACAAGCTGATGGCCGGCGCGTCGGGCGGGATTGGCGGAGCGTTCGGGTTGCTGGCGCTTCCCGTGGAATTGCCGATTTCCACGGTCATCATGCTGCGGTCAATCGCTGACATTGCGCGGAGCGAGGGACACGATTTGTCCCGCGTCGAAACGCAATTGGAGTGCCTGGAGGTGTTCGCGCTGGGCGGCAAGGACACCGCGAAGAGCGCCTATTGGGCCACGAGGGCGGCGATGAGCCAGACGATCAAGGATGCGGCGGCGCACCTGGCGCGAAAGGGTGCCGTGCGTGAGAGCGCCCCGGCCGTCGCGCGGCTGATTGCGCAAATCGCGGCCCGGTTCGGCTTCTTGGTGTCGGAGGAAGTGGCCGCCAAGGCGGTGCCGATTCTCGGCGCGGCCGGGGGCGGGATCATCAACGTGATTTTCACCGCGCATTTCCAGGACATGGCGCGCGGCCATTTTATCGTGAAGCGATTGGAAGCCGCGCACGGACAGGAGCCGGTGCGCGCCGCCTATGACCAGATTTAATCCAACCGCCCCCCGTTGCTTAACGGAGATTCTGGTCAGAGGAGTCTGGGTCTTGTTTGGGTCCTTCCGGGCGCTTGAGCGAGGACCAGGTGATGGCGCCGAAAGCCCCGACCGTGACCGACAGTGCCAGCACAAACAATCCTAATTGAACTTCGTTCATACCTCAACATATACCGCCGTCACAGAATTGCAACAGAAATGTCACACGATTGTCACAATTATGCAAACTCCGCCCCTTCCCCCCTTCGACCATAATCCCAAGCCCTACACCGGCCCGTCCCCCGACGAGGTCCTGGAACTTCGCCGCCAATTCCTCAATCCAGGGATATTCCTCTATTACAAGAAGCCGCTCATGCTGGTCGAGGGCAAGGGACAATACGTCTTCGACGAACACGGCCAGCGGTACCTCGATGGCCTGGGCGGCATCGTCACCGTCAGCGTTGGCCACTGCCATCCGCACGTCGTGGAAGCCGCGCGGCGGCAAAACGAAACGCTTCAACATTCCACGTCCATTTACCTGCATCCTAATATCGTTGAATACGCCCGGATGCTGGCGTCCAAGATGCCCGGCGAGTTGACGGTGTGCTATTTTGTCAATTCCGGCTCCGAGGCGAACGATCTGGCGTTGCTGATGGCGCGGGCCTTCACGGGGAATTTCGACGCCATCGCCCTGCGCAACGGCTACCACGGCGGCAGCCCCGGCTCAATGAGCCTGACGGCGCACAGCACCTGGAAGTTCAACGTGCCGCACAGTTTCGGCGTGCATCACGCCATCACGCCCGACCCGTACCGCGGGGCCTGGGGCCGATCCGAGCCTGATGCCGGAAGGAATTACGCGGCGGACGTAAAGAGTTTGATTGATTACGCCACCTCCGGGCGCGTGGCCGCCTTCATCGCCGAATCGATCCAGGGAGTGGGCGGCTGCATCGTCTATCCCCCCGGCTACCTGCAAGCAGCCTATCACTGTGTCCGGGCCGCGGGCGGCCTGTGCATCGCCGACGAAGTGCAGACGGGCTTTGGGCGGACGGGGACGCACTTTTGGGGTTTTGAAACGCAAGGGGTGATACCCGACATAGTAACGATGGCCAAAGGCATCGGCAACGGGTGCCCGCTAGGGGCGGTGATGACGACCCCGCGGATCGCCGCGGCGCTGACCCAGCGCATACACTTCAACACCTTTGGCGGCAATCCGGTCGTGTGCGCCCAAGGCAAAGCCGTGCTCGAAGTGATCGAGCGGGATAAGCTCCAGGCCAACTCCCTCAAGACCGGCGCGCGCATCGCCGCCGGCCTCGAAAAGCTCAAGGCCAGGCACAACATCATTGGCGACGTCCGCGGCCAGGGACTCCTGCTGGGGCTGGAGCTGGTCAAAGACCGCAAGACCAAGGAGCCGGCCAGGGAGGAAACCGCGCAAGTGGTCGAAACCTGCCGCGACCTCGGCCTGCTCCTGGGCAAAGGCGGCCTGTGGGGCCAGACCATCCGCATCGCCCCGCCGATGTGCGTGGGGGCGCCGGACGCTGATTTTTTAATTGACGCCCTCGACGCCGCCCTGTCCAAGCTGTAAAAAAGCCTGTGAATAACCTCCCAATAACCCGTGGACAAATGGAAATACTTTTTCCTCGCCGGGAACGCGGAGCATCCTCACTGTTGAAAGAGCGGGCGCATAATCGTGGTAGGGCGAGGCTCCCGCCGAGCCGGGCGTGTTTAAAAACTGAGATGCGCCCGCAGCCGCAACGCGGAAAGGCCAACGAATGCCAATAGAAGAAAGAGTCCTTTGTTTTGAACGGAAACTCCTCGATCAAATCGGGGCGTTTCAGGGCCTGAGCATGGAGATCGGCAAATACCTCCCCGTTCTTACCGCCGATTCACAGTTGCTCTACCGCAACCGAAGCGACGCCGACCAGGACAGGCGTTACAAACAGATCATCCCATACGTCCTGGTCATCTGTAATGACAAGATACTCCGATACCGGCGCGGCAAAGGCGGAGGGGAAACGCGCCTGCACGGATTGTATTCCGTCGGCATTGGCGGCCACATTTCGGAGGAGGACCATCAGCTTTTCTCAAACAACCGCGGCTACCAGGAGAGCATGAGAAGGGAATTGATGGAAGAAGTTGGAATTGACACCGCGCTGGCCCCGGCCCTTGCCGCGATCAATGATGACAGCACCGAAGTTGGATACGTCCATTTTGGAGTCGTCCATGCCGTGCGCGTTCCCGACGAAAGCGTCGCCAGCCGCCGCATCGGGATCGTGGGACCGGAATTCATCCCGATGGCTGACGCTGTAAAAGACACAACAGGCTACGAATCCTGGTCGCGTTTCTGCCTGGACCATCTGGACGCCCTGCTCGCCAAACTATCCTGTTCCTGAAACCGCCCCTGCAGCGCCCGCCGCCCCGCAACTCTGGGAAATTCACCGGCTTGACCCCCCTGCCAGCCGCGACGCGTCGTCGTATCCATAAATGTTCCGGCACAGCGCCACCGAGTTGCTCCACAGCGCCATTTGGGTGCGGCCCAAATCCGCGTCGTACTGGTTGGTCACCATGAAACCGTTCAGGTTTCCGCCGGAATACGACTGGATCAGGACATCATTGGCCAAATCGTAAGCAAAGCTGGTGGCGGTCGCACCGCGCGCGGTTTTGATCCCGATGACTTCACGGTCGCCACCCAAGTCAACCCAAAAAAAATACCAATTTCCGAGGACTGACCCTTCACTTCCGACGATGCAAATTCCACGGATAACTTCGTTTGCTTTTGTTCAAAATCCCTTTGGTTGCGGCATTGCGCGAGCAAGGTCAGTCGCGCAGATGGAATAGGAGGATCAAGGCGCCGATGGCGCAGAAGCCGATGGCGAAGTTGACCAGGACGATTTTCTTCTCGTGTTTGAGGATTTCACCGAGCACCGCGTGGGTGGCCAGGAATATGAAGCCGCCGCCGGCATTCGCCAGCGCCAGGGCCAGCCAGACGGGGGAGAGACCGGGGAATACATAGGAGCCAAGGAGTCCGCCGAGAAGGGTGGTGCTCTCCACCGCCGCGACCCACCAGATCATGCGCCGGCGGCCAAAGCCCGCCCCCAGCAGCAACGCGCCCAGGGCGAGACCTTCCGGCGCCTTGTGGACGCAGATGGCGACGGTGATGGAAATATCCTTCCCGATGTCCGTTCCGGGAACGGCTTGTTTCAAGTGGCCGGCCGCGGCGGCCAGCGCCAGGCCATCGACGGTGCAGTGAACGGCCAGCGCGATCATCATGGCGACGGCGATTTCGCTGAAATGATGGGTGGTGGCTTCGTCGAAATGGCTGGCGGCGCAGGCCGGGCAGACATGGTAAACGTATTTGCTGATGAGGGCGAAGACGGCGTAGCCGGAAGCGGCCCCCAGCGCGAATTGCCACCAGAGCAGGCTGGCCGGCGCTTCGAGGCATTCCGGGGCGATGGCGAAGACGGTCACGCCCAGGAGGGTTCCCGCGCCCAGGCTGATGAGGGCGCATAATTGGCGATGGGTGCGCGCGAGCACGCCGCTGAGGACACCGCCAACCACGGCAATGGCAAATGCTTCGGAGGAGTGGAGCAGGATGGGCAGAGCCGTCATCATTTCGTTTCCTCGCGTTTCATCATTTCAGTTTCAAAGGTTTTCGGGTGCGTCATGGCGCGTTCGTTCATTCAGAATCGAAAGCTAGTTTTAATCGCGGCGGGCGTTTGGCGCAACATAATGCGGAGGCCGGGGGTGTGGTTTTCACTTTCAGCATCGCGCTGGGGAGCGGTTTGGGGTACATGGAATTTGTGGCAGGGCGATTGAATAGACCGAGCCTCCGCCTGCGCGTGACGGCGGCGGCGGAGAACCGCGTGCGCGGCGGGCACCCGTGGGTGTTCGCGCAGAGTGTGCGGGAGCAGAATCGCGCCGGGAAAACGGGTGAATTGGCGATCCTCTTCGACCGCAAGGACCGGTTTCTGGCGGCGGGGTTGTATGACGCGCAGTCGCCCATTCGCGTCCGCGTTCTCCACGCCGGAAAGGCGCGCGCGCTGGACACGGCCTGGTGGCGGCAACGGGCGGAGGAGGCGCTGGCGCGGCGGGAAGGGATGTTTGACGGAACCACCACCGGCTATCGCTGTATCAACGGCGAGAGCGACGGCTGGCCGGGATTGGCGCTGGACCGGTATGGCGGCACTTTGGTCCTGAAACTTTACACGGCGGCGTGGCTGCCGAGGCTGGAGGACATCGCGGCGTTGCTCGGCACGCGGGAGCGGTTGGTGTTGCGCCTGAGCCGGAACATTCAAGAAGCCGCCGCGGAAGGCTTCGGGATCAAAGACGGGCAGGTCCTGCGCGGGGAGCCGTGCGCGGGGCCGGCGGTGTTTTTGGAGAACGGTTTGCGCTTCGAGGCGGACGTGGAGCGCGGGCAGAAAACCGGGTTTTTCCTGGACCAGCGTGAGAACCGCCGGGAGGCGGCGGCTTTGGCGGCGGGGCGGAGTGTTTTGAATCTGTTCAGTTACACGGGCGGGTTTTCCGTTTATGCGGCCGGCGGCGGGGCGGAATCGGTATGGAGCCTGGACATCAGCGAACACGCCATCGCCGCCGCGCGGCGGAATTTCGCGTTGAACGGGGACCGGCCCGCGATCGCCAACTGCCGGCACGAAACCATCCAGGCCAATGCGTTTGACTGGCTGCGCGAAACGCGGTATAATAGGTTTGACTTGATCGTGCTGGACCCGCCGTCCCTGGCCAGGCGCGAGGCGGACCGGGCGGAAGCCGTTGGCGCCTACGGCAGGCTGCTCGACGGCGCGCTGGCGCTGTTGCGCGGGAATGGAATCCTCATCGCCGCTTCGTGCTCGGCGCACGTCACGGCGGCGGAGTTCTTCGGACTGGCGCGCGAGGCGGCGCGGAGAACAGGGCGGCCATTCGAGGAGATGAAGACCACGCGCCACGCCGCCGACCATCCCGCCTCGTTTCCAGAGGCGGATTATTTGAAGTGCGTTTACTTGCATCTACTTCGATAGGCTGGCATCCGCGGCGGGCGGGCGCTCGGGCTGGCGCGTGAGTTTGAAGCGGGCCACGCGCGCGCCGTCGGTTTTTTCGACGCGCAATTCATAAGCGCCGAGCGTCAGGGCGTCGCCTGATTTTGGGAAGCCGCCGAGGCGCTGGGTCACCCAGCCGCTGGTCGTGGCGATGCCTTCGGCGGAGAGGTTTTGGCCGACGAGTTCGGCCAATTCGTGCAGGGGAAGAGCGCCGTCGATCTCCCAATGATTTTCGTCGCGCCGCAGCAGCAGAGGTTGTTCCTGGTCGAATTCATCCTGGATCTGGCCGACGAGTTCTTCGAGGACATTTTCCAGCGTGACCATGCCGACCGTGCCGCCGTATTCGTCCACGACGATGGCAAAATGAAGTTTCCGGTCCAGGAAAAGCTGGAGCAATTTCTCCAGCCGGGTGGTTTCGGGGACGTAGATCAATTTGCGGGCGACGGCGGCAAGGTCGGCGCCGCGGGCGGCTTTGGCGCGGACGGCAAAAAGGTCTTTGATGTGAACGACGCCGAGGGTTTTGTCCACGTCGCCTCCTTCGCAAAGGGGAAAGCGGGAATAGCGGGTCTTTTCCGCCAGATCAATGCATTGGCTCAGAGTGGCCTCCGTGTCGAAAACGACCAGCCCCTGGCGGGGCCGCATGACGTTGCGCACAATGCGGCGGCTCAAGTCCAGGGCGTTAAGAACGATCTCGTGGCCCAGGCGCGAGGTGGCCGCCTGGCTTTGGTTGAGCATCAGGCGCAGTTCCTCTTCTGAATGAATGAAGAGCGGTGCGCCGGCCGGCTCAATGCCCACCCGCCGCAAGAGCCATTGGGCCGATTGGTTCAAGACCCAGTTAAACGGATAGGATGCGCGGTAAAACCAATCCAGCGGCGGGGCCGCCCAAAGAGCGGTGGGCAGCGCCTTTTGAATGGCAAACCATTTTGGCCCCAGCTCCCCCATCACGATTTGCAGGAATGTGGCGGTGGAAAATCCGACCGCGAAGGCGACCGAGTTCTGGACATGATGCGAAGCCACTCCGGCCCAAGCCAAAGGCGGCCCCAGCAAGGCGATGAACACCGGCTGCGCCAGCCAGCCCAATCCCAGGCTCGCCATCGTGATGCCCAGTTGCGTCGCGCTGAGATAGGACGTGAGGTTCTCCAATATGTGCCGCGCCAGCCGCGCCCGCTGGTTGCCCGCCGCAATCAGCGCGTCCAATTGCGTGGCCCGCAACTTGACAAATGCAAACTCCGCGGCCACGAAGAAGCCGTTGACCAAGACAATGGCCAGGATACCCAGCAAATGGAGGGCGTTGGACGCCAAAGTTTCGGCGGTCATAACGTGACTTCTCCAAAAATCACCTTGAGAATGTCCTGCAGGCTGATGATGCCAGCCTCCCGGCGGTCAGGCCCCAGAACCACAGCCTGCCTCCAACCGGTGTGTTGCATCCGGCGCAACGCCTCCTCCAGATGCAGGTCCTCGGGCAGAAAAAACGCCGGTTGCAGATAATCCCGCACCGGCCGCGCGGAGTCCATGTCAGTCAAATAGAGAACATAATCCAGGTTGACGAGGCCGACGACGCGCCCGGTGTTGGGATCAACGGCCGGAAGGCGGGTCAGTTTGCGCTCCCGGCACAGATCCAGCACTCGGGCCAGGGGCGTTTGCGAGGCCACAGTCACCACGTCGCCCATCGGCACCATGACATGGCGCACGCGCCAATTGGGCAGGTCAAGCACACGGTTGATCATCGCCTTCTCCTCCGTCGTCAGGCTCGGTGCGGCGTCCTGCATGACGAAACGCAATTCATCGCGGCTGCCGAAGAGCCGTCCGGTGAAGGCCGTTCCGCCGGTCCAATGGAGCAACCCGCGGGAGAACCACGCCACCACGGCCACCAGCGGGGAAAGCAGCCTGTGAATCCAGCGGAAAGGCGCCGCCAATGCGAGCGAGAGCCGGTTGGGCTGCCGTTGGAAAAGCGTCTTCGGCGCCAGTTCGCAAACGACGTAAAACGCGAACACGCCCGCCACAAACAGGACTGCCTTCCAAACCGGCCGCGCGCCCTTCCAGTTGTGCAACTCAACGAATCCAAGGCTGAAGATGACAAAATTGACGACCGTGTTGCCGACCAGGATTGTCCACAGGAAATTCTCCGGGTCTTGCAGAAATCGGTGCAGGATGGCCGCCCGCCGGTTGCCGCTTCGCATCCGTTGGCGGATGCGAAACCGGTTCATCGCCAGCACGCCGGTCTCCATTCCCGAAAACAGGAATGACAGCGCCACGCAGAAGAGCGCCGCCAGCAAAATCAAACTGTTCGTATTGCTCATCGCTTCTTAACTGCCTCCACCAGCAACATCCCAATCCGCCGCTCGTCGGCGGCCTCAACCGTCAGGCGCAGGCCGGCCACCGTCACCGATTCGCCCGGAGCGGGCACGGCTTCAAATTGGAGCAGAGCCAGGCCGGCCATGGTTTCGACGCCGGGCAGATCGGGCAGCGGCGGATATTCGCGCCGGAAGTTGTCCAGGCGGACGGCGCCGCTGACCCGCCAGCGATTGCCACCGAGCTTCTCCACCACGCCCATCGCGGAGGCCGTTTCCGGGCGCAGTTCGCCCAGGACCTCGGCCAGAATATCCTCGATGGTGACGATGCCGGCGGTGCCTCCAAATTCATCAACGACAATCGCCAGGCCGCGCTGCTGGCGCTGGAGGCTCTTCAACAATTGCAGCAGATTCATGCTTTCCGGCACGAACGACGGAAACTCAATCGCCAGCGCCAGGTCCGCTTCCGGCTCCAGCAGCAGCGCCCGCGTATTGAGCACGCCGACAATCGTATCCACCGACTCGTCGAATATCGGCAGGCGCCGATGTTTGAAACGCCGGGCGGCATCCGCCATCTCCGCCACCGTCAGATCGTCGGAAATGCAGGCCATTTGCGCGCGCGCTTTCATCACTTGGCCCGCCTGCCGCCGGTCCAGGCTGATAATTTGGAGAATGATCTCCTTCTCCCCGGCTGCCAGCGCTCCTTGTTGATACGCCATTTCTACCAACTCATGATACTCCGCGTCAGAAAGCGCCGATGCCGACGCCGGCGGACGGGCCGCACCGCGAAGGGCAAGGTTGGTCAGGCCCTGCGCCACCCGCCGCAAAGGCTGGCTGGCGCGTTGCAGATAAAGCATCGGCCGGGCCACCCGCAAGGCCCACAGTTCCGGGGCGCGGACGGCCAGCGTCTTGGGCGCCACCTCGCAGCCGAAGAGAACCAGCGCCAGCACCGCCGCCATCACCAGCGCCAGCGGCCCCTGATGATGGACCGCCATCCAAAGCCCGACGGCCACGATCCCGGCGTTGGCGAAGCTGTTGCCCAGCACCAGCGTGGCCAGCAAGTCCTGCGGCTCGGACAGCAGGCGGCTGATGATCCTGCCCAAACGCGGGGCGCGGGCCTCCAACTGGCGCAGTTGCCATTTCCCGAGCGAGAAAAGCGAAGTCTCAGCCAGCGCGAAAAAGAAACTGGCGCCAGCGAAACCCGCCAGAACCACCATTGCCACAGTCGCCGTCATCAACCCAAGAGTGTCCGAGAATCGCCCATCGCAAAAGCGAAAAAACGCCCCCTTGCGGGTAAGTCGGGATTCTTCGGGGATCGACCTCACCCCAGAGTGAACAAATTATTGGGCAGACCCTTGCGCGTGGGCTTTGCGGGCTGGCCCTCTCCTTCCGCCGTCGCCTGACGGCTATGGCGGGACAAGCCGGGAGAGGGTGAATCATCCGCCGTCCACTTGAGATTCCAGCGACTGCATTGGCCGGACGCGTGGACGCGATACCAGAGCCGCGCGCCTACTTTTCCTTCTCCCTGGGGGAGAAGGTTTGAGGGCGTTCCCCGAAGAATTCTGTCCCGCGCGCGGGGCGGTTCCGTGCCCGGAAAGTCGCTCGCCGCAACAAAACTACCGTAATTTACCGTAATTTGGCGTAATTTGGCGTAATTTACCGTAATTTCCGTAACCAACTCTTCACCCTCCTGATCCCGGAAAAACCCTCCCCTCCGTGAGTTTAAGGTGCGAATAGGCGGCCAAAACCCCGGATTTTTCAAATATCTCCTCTCCCCGGGGGAGAGAATTAAGGTGAGGGCAAGCCAAATTCTCCCCTCTCATCTTGCGGTTTGGCAGCCCGCGAAGCCGGCAGCCAATAATTTGTTCACACCGCTTTGCGCGAGCGGAGTTTGATCTGTATTAACTTGCCGGCCGGGGGAGGGGTATTTGCCTTGATTTACCTGGATTTTCGCCGTGCTTGGAGAAGCCACAACTGGTATCCATACTGGCACAATGCGCCAGGTGGCGGGCCGGAAACGGGGCCGGCGCTCCGCGCGAAGGCGGATAAACAGCCGCGACAACCGGGGCATGGCGTGGTTCAAACGGGTTCACCGCTCAAACGCCCCAATCCGCAGCCTTTCAAAGAACAAACCGCCCTCAACCACCGGCGCCACTATGCCACACAACTTGCATTGTGCAAGTAATCTTTTAATCCTAATCCGGGAGCGGCCGGCGGTATCCGCAAGCGGTGCAGCCCAATGATTTGTTCCGTCTCCCGCGGGACCGTGACCCGCGTTCACGCCTTCGCGCCGCTCCGGCGCGACAAGGATGGACACGGATTATCAGGACAGGCTCAATTGTCCGGCGGGATGAGGGTGCATGAAAAGATTCTTCGTTTGCTTGGTGTAAAAAGAATCCCATGCACGGTCTTTACAAGCCGATAGCGGGCACCGTGACCCGCACCGAATTTCGACCCGACCTGGCGGGCATCGACCTCGCCCCCGCAAGCCCCACCTTCGGCGAAAAACTCAAAAAGTAAACCCATTACGGTGAAGCCGTGCAAGAAGCCGTGGAGGTTCGGGCAGAAGGGCTGGTGGCCGCCAGGCTCAAGGTGATGGGATGAACGGAAAAGGAGTTGGCGGCCCGGCTCAAAGGAGACCCGCTTTCGAACATCGTGGCGGCATCGGGCGGGTTTGGCAGGCCATTACCGCGAGGCGGAAATGGATGTTGACAATTTGTTCCCGTCACTGGATGTTACCACAACGCGGAAACATGAGATAATTATGGCAACCACAAAGGCACAAGCTAAAGAGCCGAAGCGTAAAACGGCTGGCACCGTCATGGCTGAAAAGCTCAGAGCGGAGGCAAATGGCATTTCTGATTCAGAACGTGATGAACTTTTGAAAGAGGGATTGGCGATGGTTTATGGGGGATGTATAAATGCCAAGGCTCACGTCAATCGCCGTTGACACGAACGTTCTTTTTGATCTGGTGCGGAAGCTTGAGGTTGTCATTGATTGCCTCGAAACAATTGCAAAACGCATTCCAAATTCCAGTATCGTTGTTCTTCCAACTGTTATCATTGAGTTGCGGAAGATGACTAAATCGGGTGATCTGAAGGAACAGATGATTGCGGAAAAGGCCCTTTCCAACATATTGAATCCCTGGGGATTTGTTCCTGTGAATTGCATCCCTGTCGGCCACGGCATTGTAGCAGAAATCGGGCGCAAAATTCGGGCCAGTGGATTGATTCCCGATGAAGAAATCCACGATTCTTTCATCGTGGCTGAGGCTGCTTTATCCGGTGCCACAATGCTCGTTTCGAGCGACGGTCACATTAAAGACATTGACCAAAAAAGACTCAAAATAGAATTGGATTCCTGCGATGTGCCTTGCCCGTTGATTGCTTCTCCCTGGAGAATCGTCAACACTTTCTTCATCTGAAATTGTCGAAGCGGTAGTCTCGCTTGGTCCTGCCATCAGCACGCCAGCCACCCACCACTCCTGCTCCGGTCATCAAGGAAAGGAAGCGCCGTTACCCGGATGGCTTTCCAGACGGGTACAAGCCGATAGCGGGCGCCGTGACCCGCACCGAATTTCGCCCCGACCTGGCAGGCATCGACCTCGACCCCGCAAGCCCCACCTTCGGCGAAAAACTCCCAAAGTAAACCCGTATCCAAGAGCCGGTGCCAGAGAAAAGGTGAGGGTGATCGTGGGGGGGCGTTGGACAACCGGCGTCCCTGCGGCGATCACAAGCGCGCGCTCAGTAATGCGTCAGGCACGAATGGTAGAAACGGCTCGCCGAGCCGTCCGCAAGAGGTTCTTTCCGGGCGGTCGTCTCGGCGAGGCGACCCCAACATTCCCTGTCCCGCGTCGCTCAAGCTTCAAGCAATGTCGCTTGACTTCATCAGGCGTTTATGGGATAATCAAATTTCAGAACGGCGATGATCGGTTTTCGCCAGGCTAATTGACAAGCTGGGCCGGGGCGGGATGTTCCGCGCCACGCCCACGGTGAGATTATGAAATGAAGACAATAAGATGGTTTGCGATTCTTATTTTGATACTGGGGTTGGCTATGAATGGCCGCGCCCAAATCTTCCAATTATCGACTCCTTGGGGCGGCGTCATGAGCCTGAGTGTTCAAGATGTGAACGGCCCAGCGGGTAGTTCCGGAGGTGTTAACCTGGAGTTTAACCACCTGTCTGAGACGATTTATCTCGACCCCGTGGGCAAAACAATTCGCCAGGTTGGAACAATTTCCTGTACTCCAACGGCTGCAAGCATACAGTTTCAAGAAACCCAAACAGTCCCGGGGCGGTTTCCAAGTCCGCCAACGCAAGTGTCGGGAAATGTCACGGTCAATCTGGCTCCCAGCGGCGGCGGCTTGTCGTTTGATACAGGCATACTACCTGCAACTTGGAACGCGGCCTCATCGACGTATTCCGTTAATGCGCTCCTTTTAAACGGTTTTCCCATGACCGGTTCCTACACCGTCGTTACAGGTGGCCAGACATATACCGGATCATTTTCCTATACTATAAGATGTAGTGATAATCAAGGTGAAGCTTCCATCTTCAGCACGATCTGGGCGGCAGCTTATCCATCCACCATCGGACTGAGCCTGGACGGCCTCGGATTTTCCGGTTTTAATACTTCGGCGTGGTTTCCATCCCCTGGAATTGTTGCTGACTTTAAAGCGCCTAACGGATTCGAGATACAATTGAGCCCGGGCACAATCGATTTCCCCAACGGCGACAACTACGAAGAGGCAATCGTTGGGCAAGGAGAAGCCTTCGAGTGGGGTGGTTCTATTGAGCCGGTAAACGCAAACAATGTGGGGTATGGAGGGATGACTATACTTTACCAGCCTCAGTCCGTGGTGGTTAATGCCAACGGCACCGCCGTGTTTGCTGTAACCGCCTTGAGCAGTTCGCCTTTGACCTACCAATGGCAATTAAACGGAAGCAACATATCGGGAGCAACTTCTTCCATTTTGATGATTTCCAATGTGACGCCAACAAACTTGGGAACGTATTCCGTTCTTATCATCAATGATCTTGCTGCGGCCACAATCGGCAATGCCGTTCTTTCGATGCCTCCGCATATAGAAACCCCGTTCACAGGCGCGGTCACGTATATGGGGCAAAGCCCCACTTTAACTGTCGGTGCATGGGGAACCCCGCCCTTGTATTATCAATGGTTCGAAGGTGGCAGCCCCATTTCCGATGGGACCAATCAGACATTGACATTGACGGACATCCAATTTACAAACGCCGGCTTTTACTCGGTGGTCGTCAGCAGTGCTTTGGGCAGCGCCACAAATGCGCCCGCGCAAGTTGTGGTCGAGCCTGTCGGGGTTTCCCTTGGCCTATTCCCGGGCATAATGATCCAGGGTATGATTGGAGATAACTACATCATCCAGAGCACAACGAACCTGGGCGGTGGCAACCCTTGGGCCACGGTGGCGCACCTCACATTAACCCAGCCGGTCCAGATTTGGATTGACAGCAATACCGACACCGCTTTGCCGGGAGCCGGATCCCCATTCTATCAGGTGCTGGCGGGTCACTAGCTGGACTGCGGTGCGAAAGAGGCCCATGAGCGCACGGTGTTTAACGGTGTTTAACAGTCTCCAGAGAAAACTGTATGAATGCTAAAATATTATTCGGAATACTGACCGGAATCGTTGTGCTGGCAATGAACGCCTTTTCTCAAATACAAGTCTATGAATTGTCAGCTCCCCTCAACGGCGCCATGTCAATGACAGCCCAGGATGTGAATGCCCCGACGACGAGCTCAAGCAGCGGATTTTTTTCCGGTGGTTTTGAACTGGA
>Ga0182014_10000756_pt1 | contig 43886 bp, 24 predicted proteins | sample 612S2DmetaG_FD_120489 | JGI IMG/M metagenome (GOLD analysis project Ga0182014, IMG submission 120489) | Permafrost microbial communities from Stordalen Mire, Sweden - 612S2D metaG | ecosystem: Environmental > Terrestrial > Soil > Wetlands > Permafrost | place: Sweden: Stordalen | collected... | reverse complement strand
TTTGTCTTGTGGCGATCGCGGGTGGCAACACGAGACTCCTGACGGCGGACCCACTGACAAATCTTCCTCTCTATCCAGCCACGGATTCTCGGCTCCATTTAGGTAACGAACCCACCCGTTTGCCCGAATCGAACGTCTGCGGGAGCAAAATGCAAGCCGATTTCTATACCATTTATGACTCCAAGATGGACGCGACCCTCGCATGGTATGGCGCTCACCTTCCAGGCTTCAAGAAAACGCACGCTTACGCCGCCAACCGCTCCCAAGATACGTTCTACAACCCCGGAGGGACCTTGGCTGTCTCTGTGACAGGAAGCTCGGGCAAAGCAGACGAGAACACTGAGACCTATTCGGTGGTCTACACTCGCTTTCAGCCCGCCCTTCCGGAGAAGGCGATCATCGGCCTTAATCAGCAAAAAGTGATCTGCCAGTGACCACCCGCGTGGAAGGACGTGGTTCCGGAGTGCGGTCTGGGAAGCTATCGCCGACAACACGTAAAAGTGAATGTGACAAACACTAGCGCGGATTTCGTTGTGTCTCCGTTTGTCTCTTGTGGTCGCCGCAGGGAACCCTCGCGATAAGAGGATCCGCCCACGCGAATTCCGTGTGTTCCGGGCGGTTGTCGATGTAATTGAGAGCTGTCTCGGCTACGGCAAGGAGTCGACACTGCCACCCGATGGTGTTGCCAGGGTTGCGACCCGAAATCGGAGCTGTGCGCTCTCCTGTGGGGAACGCTGTTTCAAGGCGGGGGACGAGTTTGAACTCGCCCCCGCGCCGTCGAGGCGCACTACCTCCAAAGCTGTGCGCGCCAATACGAATGGCCGTTATTGACAAAATTTGCGCCATTCTAATACATTTATGCACGTTGTGTATACTATTGTGTTCGTTCTGGTTCGAAACATGGGCCTTTTTGCGCTCCAGCGGGGAGGTATCATTTGACCAAGAAAAAAGCAGGCAAGAAGACACGCAACATCGCCGGTGGTCGGCCTAACCTGACAAATCAGGCTGTTTTTTGTCCTTTTTCTTTGCCGAGTCGCATGCTTCGAGTGCTCGCCGTTTTCCTGTTCGTGCGTTTCGCTTGTGCCGCCGACGCCACGCTCAAGAATGACAGCCTGCTGGTAACCGTCGCTGCTCGTGATGGTTCCTACTCGATTGCGACAAAAGCAAACTCGGCTCCGATCCTTCGGGCGAGAGTGGCTGCGCAGGCTAACCATCGCTGGATCGAGTCAACCGACTATCCCCAGCATCAAGTTTCCGAGTCCACCTTCGAAGACACGCTCGGTCGCGGTCACCAGGTCACCGTGGTCTCGAGCGGCCTCCTCGATCGCCCGGTTCTGAGCTATACGATCCGCACCTATGACAAGCGGCCGTTCGGCGACATTCAGGTTGCGGTCCAGAATCACACGGGAAAGACTTTGTCGGTTGAAGCCATCCGCTGTGCCGAGGCCACCGGCGAGCCCATCCTGAATCTCCACGGCAAAGAGAGCTCAGATCGTGTGTTGTCCGACAGCTTTAGTGAAGATTGGCCGCCGATGCGCATTTACGACTTAGGCCGGGCGCCGAATGGCATGCATCGGGCTGTGGGCAGCCAACTCGTGTACAACCAAGAGAGCACAGAAAGTTTGTTCTTCGGCGCTCTTTCGTCGGATCGTTTCCTTACGATCATGCACTTGCAAACGCAAGCGGGATCCGACGGCCCGACGATCAGCGGCTTCACGGTTGACTCCACTGGTACGACCGAGATTCAGGCTACCGATGAGGAGTCGGGACTGCACGGAGCCGTTGCCGAGAATCTCATCGAACTAAGCCTGCCTCTCGTCGACGGCGAGAACATGACTTCCGATCGGTTGATGTTTGCAGCAGGAACCGACTACATCGCGCAGTTGGAAAACTATGGAGCCGCCATTCGCGAACTGCACCACAGCCGCATTGCTGAAGACAACATGCTCGGATGGTGGAGCTGGACTGCCTTCTACACGAAGATCACTGAGGGCAACGCTCTCACTAATGCGCTCTGGCTCGAGCAGCACTTGAAACCCCTGGGGTATGACTATTTTCACTTCGACTTGGGATACGGTTACGCACGCAACGAATACACAACCCCGAATGCTTCCGCGTTTCCTCACGGAATGTGGTCTCTCACCCACCGCATTTCCAGGCTGGGACTGAACGTTGGTGTTTGGACCGCTCCTTTCGAGGTAGGCGGACGCAGTTGGGTCTATGAGCACCACAAAGACTGGCTCGTCGAAAACAAGGGGGGCAAGCCCATCCAGATCACGACTGCGGAAGAGATGCCCACAGAACCCGTGTTTGTGTTGGACGCAACCAACCCTGGCGCACAGGAGTATCTGGGTCAGACCTACCGCACCATAGCCAGAGATTGGGGGGCTAAGTACATCAAGCTCGACTTCATGGACAACACCGCCATTGAAGGCCGTTATTTTCGGCCGAACACCACTGCGCTCGAGGCGCAGCGGATTGGGCTGGAAGTTATCCGCAAAGCGGTTGGCGAGAACGTGTTATTAGACAAAGATGGCAGTCCGATGCTGAACCCGGTCGGCTTGGTCGACGAAGGTCGCGTGTCCCAGGACACAGGCCACTTGTTTGCGCGCAGTAAGGAAGCCGCCCCTGGTATAGCCGCCCGTTTTTACATGCATCGAAACTTTTTCATCAACGACCCTGACGCCTTTACGGTTTCTCGTCAACTGATGGAAGAACGCGAGATTCAGGCTCCCCTCACGTTAAGCGAGGCCGAGGTTTCGATCGCTCTATCCGCCGTCTCTGGAGGAATGTACGAAATCGGGGATGACCTGCCTAAAGTGGGAGAAGACGCCGATAGGGCAGCTTTACTGAAAAATCGTGCTCTGCTGGAAATGGCGAAGCTGGGCCGCGCGTCGATCCCCATAGACCTTCTCACCTATCGTGCAGAAGATGAGCAGCCGAGCGTTTTTCTGCTGCGGGAAGATCAGCGGCAATCCATCCTGGCGGTATTCAACTGGACTGATCAGATCCGATCTCATGTGTTCCCACTGGGCCAGCTGAATCTGCATGCAGGGCGTGGTTATGAATTGCATGATGTCTTCGAACCTGAGAATCGCATGTCGGTCGACGGCGATTCCATTCGGCTGGAACAAGCCTCCCACTCCGTCAAGCTAATCAAGATCATTGATACCTCGGTCCCCGCGGCGGCTCCTTCTGCGAACTTGCAGGCGCCCGATCGCGCCAAGGTCGGTGAAGAGATCGAATTTGTCAGTACGGCGGCTTCCGACGGAGTGCCGGCGCTCGCATATCATTGGGATTTCGGCGACGGCACCACCGATGAGGGCAGACACGTGACCCACGCCTATACCACCGCCGGAACACATACGGTTCGGCTGGTTGTTGACGGGGTCGACGCAATTCCTATGGAAAAAGTTGTAACCGTTGTGGTGAGTGGCGCAGTCGTGCTTTTGCCTCCCACCCGCTACCAGGGAAACGACTAGAAATCGCCTTGCCCCGTCGCGGCGGGCGGTGAACTCGACGCACGGCGACCGACTTCTCTTTGTCTTTAGATCTTTAATCTCTGCGATCTTTGCGAAAGGAGCGAACGCACACTGGGTGCAACCGCCCCACAATAGACCAAAGCGGTGGCAAGTCGAGGTCGCCAAAATATGGCAGTTGACAAAAGCTATGAAACGAAAGTAAAAGTAATAGTTCGTAATTTTGCATCGGAAGCTTAAACTTCACACCCGAACTTTCGCCCCGGACCACTTGCGAACATTCGGGCTTAGCATCGAGGAGCCTCGCCATGTCTACCCGTTTCTCTCGTTTACAGATTCTGTCGGCCTTCGTCGTTCTTATGTTCCTGGCGCTGGCCACACCGCTATGGGCGCAAAAAGATGCCGGAGCCATTGTAGGTCTGGTGCGCGACGCCAGCGGCGCGGTGGTGACGGGTGCCAAGGTCACGGTGACCGACGTTGATCGCGGCATTGAGCTGACCCTGTCGACCAATGAGGCGGGAGAGTATGTCGCCAGCCCGCTCAGGATCGGGCGCTACAGTGTCAGTGTCGAGAAGGAGGGATTCAAGAAGGCCGTTGCGGGCCCGGTGCAGGTGAACATCCAGGATCGCGTCAACGTGGACCTGAAGCTTGAGCCCGGCATGGCAACAGAAATCGTCATGGTCACCGGCCAACGTCCGCAACTCGAAACCGAGACCTCCGAACTGGGCGAGGTGGTAGACAGCAAGCGCATCAACTCGCTTCCCTTAAACGGACGCAACTACGCCCAACTCGCTCTCCTCGGCGTCGGCATCGCCGCCGCCGAGCCCGGGTCGCGTGTCGAAACCACTTACGGGTTCAGCGCCAACGGCGCCCGTTCTCTGCAAAACAACTTCCTGCTCGACGGCATCGACAACAATGCGAACCTGGGCGACGTCCTCAACGGCTCCGCTTACGTGGTTCAGCCTGCAGTGGATGCCATCGCCGAGTTCAAGGTCGAGACCAATGCCTACAGCGCTGAATTCGGCCGTGGCAACGGCGCCATCATGAACGCGGTCATCAAGTCTGGCACCAACCAGATTCACGGCGACGTGTGGGAGTTTCTGCGCAACGAAAAATTCGACGCTACCAACGCCTTTGACCAATTCGGTCAACAGCCTTACAAGCAGAACCAGTTCGGCGTTACGCTGGGCGGGCCCATCGTCAAGAACAAGATGTTTTTATTCGGCGACTACGAAGGCCTCCGCATTCGCCAGGGACTGCCGCAACTTTCCGCGGTTCCGACGCAAGACGAGATTGGCGGAGATTTCTCCGCGTTTCTTGACACCACCAAGCCAGCCTACGCCGTCGACATGAATGGGAATCCTACCACTCAGGTCGCGCAAGACTGCAACGGCAACCCAACCTATCAGGGCGAAATCTTCAATTCACAGATGGCAGGATACAACTCAAACAATCCCAACGGTTACTGCGGTGTCCCCATCGGCGGTTATTCCTCGGGTGTAACGCCAGCCAACAAATTCAATGGCACCAACGGCACCATCGATCCGCTCGGCGCGGAACTCGCCGGGCTGTTTCCCGTTTCCAACACCACCGAGGGGGGCGGCAACAATTTTCTCAGCGATCCCAAGAAAACTGAAACGGAGAACAAGTTCGACATTCGCTACGACCACATCATCAGCAACAAAGATAATTTTTTCGCCCGCTTCAGTTACGGCAAGGACGGCACCTTCCTTCCCTCACCCTTCAGTAACGTGCTCGACGGCGGCAGCTTTCAGGATGGCTACAGCCAAAACGTTGGCGAGGGATTGGCGGCCAGCGAGGTCCACTCTTTCAGCAACAACCTGATCAACGAAGTTCGCTTTGGCTTCAATCACCTCACTTCGCACCGTTACAATCTGAACTACAACATCAACGTCGCGCAGCAACTCAACCCGCCATTTCCCGGAGTTCCTTTCGGACCGAACCTCGGCGGCCTGCCCTCGATCAGCTTCAGCGATGGCACCACGGGCATTGGCAGTTCCGGATACCAGCCCGCGCTCGAACACCAGCACAGCTACGTTTTTAACGAAAATCTGAGCTGGGTTCGCGGACGCCATGCCATGAAGTTCGGTACCGAACTTCGCTTCGAACAGTTCACGATATTAGAGCCGGCCGCCGCTCGCGGCGGCATGTCGTTCGGCAGCGAATTCACCGACAATCCCGCCTCGCCCGGCTCCGGAGGCGAGGCCATCGCCACTTTCCTGCTCGGCATTCCTGATGGCGGATCGATTACCAGCCTGAACAACATCATCTATAACCGGCAGATTTACGCGGTCTACGCTCTCGACGACTTCAAAGTGACTCCACGGCTCACCCTGAACCTGGGTCTCCGCTATGAACTCTTCAGCACCATCAAGGAGGCGGACAACCTGGCGTCCACGTTCGATTTCAACTCGCTCTCGCTGATCGTTCCCAGTGGAACCAACACGGCACTGACGCCCACCCTCGCCTCCGAGCTTGCCATTCAGCGCAACGGTACGTCCGGACTCATCAATCCCGACAAAAACAATTTCGCGCCTCGCATCGGCCTCTCCTACCTATTGTCCGGCAAGCTCGTCCTCCGCAGCGGTTACGGCATCTTCTATGGCGGGCAGGAAAACGGCCCATTCTCCAACCCGAGCCCCGGTTTCAATCCTCCATTCGCCGCCTCGCAGGTGTTCGCCACGCCCTGTAGCGCGGCAGTCGCAAATACGAGTCCGAGTTTCCCGGTGAATCCCAGTCTGCCCGTCGATTGCTCGATCTCGCTCGCAAACTCCCCCGGATTGCCCTTGAACGTCCTTTCGCAGGGCTTTCCCGCTAACTCGTTGAGCAACCCAAATACGCCTAGCCTATACTCCATTGACCCGCACTTGGTCACGCCCTACACGCAGCAGTGGCACCTGGGTCTGCAGTATCAATTGCCGGCTGACACCGTTCTTGAAGTTTCCTACGCCGGCTCTCGCGGATTGAAGCTCTACGCTTTCTTCAACGGCAACCAGGCTGTTCCCAGCGCGGTGGCAAGCGATCCCACCGCGCCGCGGCGCCCCGCCCACGAGGTAACGCCTGGAGACGCCACCGGTTCTTGTACGGTGGACGCATACTACAACAACCCATCGGCGTACGACTGCAATATCGCGCTCGACACTGGTATCGCCACCTTCCGCTCGAATACCCAATCGAATTACAACTCGCTGCAGGTTCGCCTGGAGAAGCGCTACTCTCACGGCCTCCAGTACGAAGCGGCTTATACCTTCGCGCACGCCCTCGACAACGCCTCCAGTGCCAGCCTGGGATCGGTGAACAACGGAGACTTCCAGGACCAGCGTTACCCCAACCAGAACTACGGCAATGCCGACTTTGATGTGCGTCACCGCTTCGTTTTCAGCTATGTCTATGACCTGCCCTTCGGTCGCGGCAAGATGTTTGCTAAAGATGCTTCCGGCGTCGTAAACCAAATTCTTGGCAACTGGCAAATGAGTGGCGTCTTTTCCGCCGCCACCGGCAATTACTACACCGCTACTGACGTGGTTTCGGTATCGAATTCCGATTGCGGCGGTTATGTCGGCTACTATTGCTCCCGCCCCGCTATAGTCGGCAATCCCAACGGCAGGCCGTGCGTCGCGGGAACGCTATTCAACACCTGTGCCTTTTCAGACAACCTTCTCACTCCCGGAATTATCCCCCAGGGAACGTTCGGCAGCCCCTCACGCAACATCATCACGGGCCCCGGATACACCGAGTGGGACACCTCGCTGGTCAAACAGTTTCCAATTTCCGAGCAAAAGCACTTCGAATTCCGCGCGGAATTCTTCAATGTCCTCAACCATGTGAACTATCTGTTTGGAAATTTTGGCGCGATCAGCGCTGAACCAACGCCCCTGGAACTTAATCTGGCCAGCCCTTCGAGCGGCTTCGGCTTTCCCTTGGCGTCGCGGGCGCCGCGACAGATCCAGTTCGCGCTGAAGTTTTACTTCTGATTCCTGAACTGACAACTGAACGCATCGAAGATTGCAGAACCAGGAGGGTTGGAAGACTGAAGGGTATATAAAGTTCGGGCTGAAGCCATTTCTCTGCGGATAACGCGGTCTGACGAACTGAGTGCAGGTTTGTGCCGTATGTCAGGAGACGCTGTGAAAATGATCAGTCGAACTGTTTTCCTCCCCACATTGATCTTGAGCGCAGTCCTGAGTGCCGGGTGTGCACCCCACTCCGGCCCCGCTTCATCTTCCCCAGCGCCGGCCAGCGACGAACAAGTTCTAAAATCATTCGCCGCGTTGCAGCCGATCGACGCGCACGTCCACGTATTCAAGACGGATCCGGCATTTCAGGCGATGCTGGAGCGTCTGCACCTGACACTCCTTAACATCCTCGTAGTCGACGACACAGTCTCGCACCGCAAGCAATTGAAGCCGCAGATCGACGATGCGTTCGTCTTGATGCGTTCCAGCCACGGGCATAGTGCTCTGTGTACGACATTTGATCCCTACAAGTTCAACAACGCCTCGTTCAGTGCGGAGGCGATCAAGCAACTCGATGAGAACTTTGCAGCTGGCGCGGTGGCGGTGAAGATCTGGAAAAATATCGGGATGGAAATCAAGAATGGAGACGGCAAATTCGTCCTGCCTGACGATCCGAAACTGGAACCCATCTACCGGGATATCGCAAAGCACGGCAAGACGCTCCTGACCCACGTTGCCGAGCCGGATGTGGCCTGGGGGCCACCCGATCCTTCCGATCCGTCGTGGTCCTATTATCAGGAGAATCCACAGTGGTTCCTGTACAACAAGCCCGGCTTTCCGTCTAAGCAGACGATTCTCGATGCGCGCGATCACTTACTCGCGGCGAATCCTGAGCTTCGTGTGGTGGGAGTTCACTTGGGCAGCATGGAAAAGGACATTGACAATATTGCCAGGCACCTGTATCAGTACCCGAATTTTGCGGTAGATATGGCAGCCCGGATGGAATACCTCATGATCGCGCCCACGGACAACGTGCGGGCCTTCCTGATCAAGTATCAAGACCGCGTCCTCTATGGCACGGACCTTGATCTGCTTGCTACCGCTGATGTCCCGGCGTCGCTCAAAGAGTGGGAATCCACATACAGACGCGACTGGAAATTCCTGGCAACCGATGAAACCTTTGACTACGAGGGCAGGAAAGTGCGAGGCCTGAAACTACCGGAAACGGTTCTGCGGAAGATTTTTCGGGAAAATGCCTTGTACTGGATTCGCGGCTTGTAATGCGCGCGCTCTTTGCCCGGCTCCATATTCACCACGAAAGCTGACTTTACTCCTGCCTCCTCCAGCGCGCCCAAATCCGCTTTCGGTATAGGGACCGCGATCTGCGGAAGAAAATGAAAACTCCGGGCCAAGTCTTTGACGAGCACGCGTCCACCCGACTGGAGGACGCCAGGGAATTTACGCCGGCGTTCTCCGTCGAGCAGACGGTCCGATTGTTGGTCGTCTGCCGCCCGCTCAGGGCAGCACAGGCTTGATACCGGTAAGTTCGCAAAAATCGACCAACGCCGGATACAAATCGCTGCCATATCCCAAACACGCGTATTCGTTCGTCCAACTGTCGAGCATCTTATCGACATCACAGTGAACAGTTACAAACCCATGAGGCCAAAAGGGAATACCGCACTCATTTAGACGCTGCTCGACTTGTTTCTGCGGCGGCTCGAAAATGCTGGCGCGGGTAATGACCATCTGAAATTCGCCATTCACGCGGCCGACACGTGCTAGCACGCCTTCGCCCACTTTGCAGATGAGTTTGACGGACATCCCGCCAGCCTCTCCTTCTGTGGGGATGCCATGTTCCGAGAAACCTGCTGGGCCTAACTTACCAGCCAGTGAGGGCGGGCAAGCTCCGTCTCCAATAATCTTGATTTCCTTCTTCTTCTTATCAACGTGCTGCAGATCGCCGTAGTACACGCGCTCTTTGCTTAGCCTGGTCAGCAACCAGACTGTGAGCGCAGTATTGAAGTCTCCGAGAGTGGAAGTTCCATAGCCATCCTCCAACATCATGCTTTGAGCGAAACAAGTTGCGGAATAGTCGTTGGCCAGACCGGGGAAAGACTGGATCGTATAGAAGTCAAATTTCTCCTTTTCGACAGTCTTCTTGAGAGCAAGATATAGGCGTATCGAACGCTCATTGACAACGCTTTTGCCGGGTGCGGCGCCGAAGTGCTTTTCTAAACGAGGCTGAAGGTCGGCGATTTCCTTCGCAGAGACCTTCTCCGCAGCGTGGATGAGCTCGGTGGTATCGCGCGTATCGATATCCACGCCAAACATCCGCATCCACTGGGACGGGTCGGCAACTCCGCAGGTTTGACCCATCCCGCGACCACCGAAGGTCCCCAGAGTAGACATGTTCAGGGAATTCTTCAGCTGAGCAGCACGCGCGTAGCTGACAATCTTAAGGATCGTTTCCGAGTCGCCGGCGTCCCCATAGACGAACCTGTGGGGAACCCCGATTTCCAGCAGTCCGCCATGCATAACCAGTCCGCCCACAGGTCGCCAGCCCTGCGATCCCGGGTGCGTCCACAGGAGCACAGCTTTGCCGCCTCCCGCGTAATCGCGGATTGCTCCGACCAGATGCGCAGCCCAGACCCAAGTTCCCGAGAAGAGCACAATCATGTCGATTTTCTCGTCGGACTTCATTTTCCTCATGGCGGCGCGGGCTTCTTCTTTCGTGGCCACCACGACTTCGTGCTCCACTACCCCCAGTCCAGCTTGCACGAGAGCTCGCTTCGAACGTTTCACGATGGCGTCATCAATGAATGGCACACCCATGGGGTCCTTAAGCCCATCCTTGTGAACACCGTAGACGATGAATCCGACATTAGGTTTAGTCAACTCTCCTCCTTGTGGGTAAGAAAATCCGCCCGTGCCATCATGGCCGCGCGAAATATCCGGTACTGGTTCATTTGTGCCGCATAGCTCGCGGCGATTGACTGGTTCGGCGCCACCACAGCAATCTCATGGACCACCTGATCCACCGCCTGGCTTGCATCCCGGTATTCGCCGATGGCGACACCGGCTAGGATCGCGGTGCCCAGGCACACAGCTTCCGGGGACGCCATGACGTGGAGGCGACTGCCAGTGAGAGCCGCGCGCAACTGGAGTCCGAGCGCCGAGCGTGAGCCACCGCCGGTCACGTAAATGTCCCCGAAGTCTCCGGCAGCTTCCGCCAACATTTCTGTGATCAGAGACAACTCGCAGGCCAATCCTTCCAGGATGCCCTTATACAGTTGACTGCGAGTGGTTGCTGGATTGAGCCCGGCGATCCCTCCTCGTGCGAACGGGTTGAACTCCGGATTGCAAGTGCCAATCAGGTGCGGAGTGATGCACAAACCGGTGGGCCCCTCAGGGACGTGCGCCTCTAAGAAAGAATAGTGGTCGGCTTCGAGACTGTCGCCCATGGTTCCCGCGGTGACGTGGCCCGATCCATTGCTGTACAGCAAATCGTGAAACCATTTCACCATGATGCCGGAGGGGAAGTAAGCGAGCGTCACGAATTTTTGAGGTACCACGTGGCAGTAAGAATTTAACGCGGCCTGCAATGCCGCGTCGCTCAGGCACGGCTCGTCGGAGCCAGCTACGATGCACTCGTAGGTTCCAATGGAATCGTAGACGCGTCCCTTGCCGATCACGCCCACTCCCAGCGCACCACAAGGTTGGTCGTGACCTCCGAGCACAACCGGCGTGCCATGAGAAAGACCGAGATCGCTTGCTGCTTCAGAATTCAGTTTGCCCGCAATAGAGCCAGCGGGAACCGGCACGGGCAACTGTTCCTTGCTCAACCCGGCGGCCGTTAAAATTTCTTCGGACCAGCAGCGTTTTCGGATGTCAAAGGCCAAGAAGCGTGACGCCAGGGAATAGTCAACATATGGAGGCAGCCCCATGCGCTGCAGAAGATATCCGATTAAGGAGACAAAGCATGCGGTCGAGGCGAAGATATCCGGCCGATGCTTGCGTAACCAAATGATCTTCGGGATGGAATACATGGGATGCATCACTAACCCGGTGATTTGAAACAGTCGTTTACGGCCGATCGCTTCTTCGCACCAAACAGCTTCGGCAACAGCTCGGTTGTCCTGATTGAGAATCGAGGGAGCTACAGGTCTGCCGTTCGCGTCGAGCGCAACAAAAGTCTCGCCATGCGAACTGAGGCAGAGTGCTTGCACAGGATCAGGTGCGTCTCTTGCGACTGCCTGGCTGGAGGCGCAAATTGCGTGCCAGAATTGTTCGGGATCCATCTCTGCCAACGACGGGCGAGGAAAATCGGGAGTGTATGCCGAGGTGTGTTGAGCCAGAATCTGCCCGCTGACCGCGAACCGCACGGCTTTGCATGCGCTTGATCCAATGTCGATGGCAAGCAGGCTCATGAGGGCCGGGTGACTCCTTCACCGCTTCCAAGATGTCGATGTTCAGCGAAACCAACGAACTTGTAGCCAAACTCCCCGACCATTGCGAAGACTGACTACAGGAATTTTCCTACCGCAGCCGCCAGTTCGCGCTTGCCAGGTGCTGACTCAACGACGCGAGCGACTCCTCCGCCGATTGAGACCGCCTTCACGCCTGAGAATGCATCCGGAGTTTTGAACAACATAATTAGAAAGCGAACTGCCAGGTGCGACTTCGCGGGAAGCCACCGGTACGTCCGTTCGCCGAAGAGCGAACCTTGGTCGACCGTTTCCCGGCGGGGAATTGCGTCGGGCGTCGTGCTGAACTCGATGCCTCGGCAAAATGTTCGCGCTTTCCAAGGTGGCGTAGTGCGATTGTTTCTCTCTTCCCAGTTGCCAACCCAGGGAAAATCCGCTCTCCGAAACGCGTACACGACCAGAAAATTCTGAGATGGGTTGCAGGCGCTGACAAAAGCGATCTGCAGGTCTGGATCCAGCAGTTGCATCGTATAGTGCCCGAACTGCCGATCCGGAGTCCGTCGCAAGTTGGCGGTTGCGCCTTGTTTTGTAGGAGCATTAGGCCACATAAACTCAGCATCCGGCTGCAGAAAAATGTGTTCACTGTAGCCAGGAGCGCAGACCTTGGAACGCGTCGCTGGCATGTCAAAAATTGTCGTCCCACATTGCAGAAACGGTGGGCCGAAAGTCACATGCTCATTCCAGGAAATGGGCCGGTCGTAAGCGCTGAGATTCGTCGCTTGCTCTTCGCAGCAAATAATGGGATTCGTGCGATCGACTGAAATTGTCCTGCGGAAATCGATTTGCGCCTGAGGGAGGTTCCGTCCGTAATGGAGGGTTGGTCGGGGAGAATCGGATTTCTTTAGCAACTCCCATTTTAACGATGGGGCCTCTCCGTGAGTTGTAAGTCCGGCTGCTGTCTCTTCCTTTGATGGCGGTCCAAAATGATCGAAGCTCAAACTGTGTCCAGCGATGCCGGCAAGCAGTTTGCCGTCCGGTGGAGGACCATAAACGCGCCGGTGCTTCCCAGGTGAGTAGTCATCTGGATCGATCGTCGTCCATTGCGGACGCCACAGAGGATTCACCCCCGGAACACTGTTGAGGCTCAACTCGCAAATGTGGCCGCCCCCTTGCAGGACGGAAACGTGTCCCCATTCGGCTTTTATGCGATAGCCACCGCGGCCGTCCAATACATTGCTCAGGCGTTGTACCGCTTGCCGCACCTTCTTGCCACGATCCCTCAAAGCCCCCCCTAGCGGGAAGAAATTCGCTTCGAACCAAAGGTCAAGTTAGTCCGGATTCGAGCGATTGTCAACCTGTTTTGTTTGTATTGGATCGATTATTTCGAACAAGAGGCTGCGCCGGTTGCGTCTGGGCGATGATCACTTCAACCCCAACTTCGCGCAGGTCATCGATGTATTTGGGGTCCGTTCCATCGTCGGTCACCAGGGTGTTGATATCGCTGACTGGCCCTACATAAGCAAAAAACTGCTTGCCGAATTTGCTGTGATCGGCGAGCGCAATGCGAGTCTTGGCCGCCTTGACCATCATTTTCTTGATTTGGGCCTCGGCATGATTGGCGGTGGAGATCCCGTAACCGGGATCGATGGCGCTCACACCCAAAACCGCCTTGTCCAAGCGTATTTCGGAAAGGGCACGCTGCGCCCACTCTCCCGAGAAATAGAATGTGTCCTTCTGCAGATCGCCGCCAGTACACAAAACAGTCACGGCGGCGCTGCGTTGCAGTTGGCACACGATGGTTGGGGAGTTGGTCACCACCGTAAGGCGATTGCGATTGTGCAACCGGGCCGCCAGTTCCAGTACAGTGGTGCTGCCCTCGAGAAAAACTGTATCTCCATCGAGGATTAGCTTCTCTGCTTCGCGCGCAATGGCATCCTTCTCATCGCTATTGCTCCGTGCCAAGGTTTCATAAGACGGCTGAAACTTTGTGCTCGACATTCGAGACACCGCGCCGCCGTGGGAGCGGACGAGCACACCTTCATCTTCGAGAGCCGCCAGGTCACGGCGAATCGTTGCGGGCGTCACCTCTAATGTACTGCAGAGCTCAGAAGCGCTGATCGTGCGTTGCATAGTAAGAATCTCGCGAATGCGAAACCTGCGTTCTTCAGCGAGCATGGCGATTGTTGGCCCTCCTCCCGGTGCCGAACTAAACGAGTACTGCTCCATCCTTGTAGCCCGGTTTCTCGAATCCGCAAGCAACCAAAAGATCCAAGGTTACCCAATTGTTATCAGCCAGCACTCGTTACGAAAATACGCAATAGATCACAAACGATCATAACATCACGTGCTCCCGCAGCAATCTGCGGGTGCGGCACGCGCGAGCGGCAAGACAGACTGCAAGGTTGCAAGGTGTGTCAATCTATCCCACCCCGCGAGCGCTATATGCCTGGGCTCCTTTCGTGGGAAGCTTGCCCTTTCGTCGAAATAGAACATTATGGATGGTGATACGAATATAAAAGGCCATCGTAATTGACATGTGTGATCGTTATCTATACATTTATATCGATTCTGCATGGGAAATGAGGGCCATGAGATGAATCCAGGAGACCAAGAAGTAGAGGACGATTCGCTACCCGCAACCGACATGCCGTCAGGCATTCGGGTTGGAGTGCGGCCGGCCGAGACTGTCATCCCTGCATTCAATATTCCTTATCTGCCGATGATGGAGCCGGTGATCGCCGCTCTGCATGACACTGACAGCTTTGGCCTGATTGCAGTGGCGCGGTTGGAATGGGTCAAGTTCGAGGCGCGCAGCATGCGGGCCGTTTTTGAAGAATACCAACGGGTCAAGGATGAGCGCTTCACGCGCCTCCATCTCGACCATATTCCGGTCATTGACGAAGACAATCTGCGGGTGGACTTTGAGGCTGAAATCCGGGAGGCGATCGAGCTCGGGTATGAGTCCGTGATGGTGGACGGTTCCCGATTGTCATTGCAGGAGAATATCCGGGCGACGCGAAAAATCACAGACACCGCGCACGCCGCCGGGGTCCCCGTGGAAGGGGAGTTGGGGGCTGTTTTCGGTCACGAAACGGGTCCGCTTCCTCCCTACGAAGAACTCTTCGCAACTGGAAAGGGCTTCACCTCACCGGAGGAGGCAAAGCGCTTTGTTGCCGAAACCGGAGTGGACTGGCTCTCCGTAGCGGTCGGAAATGTGCACGGGCCCCTGATGCGCCATTGCCAGAAAGTGGAAGCAAGGCTGGACCTTTCCCATTTGCAGAGGATCTATGAAGCGACGCGAGTCCCCTTGGTGCTGCACGGGGGGAGCGGAATCAAGAAGGAGTACATCCTGGGAGCGATGCGCCATGGCATAACAAAGATCAACATTGGGACTGCGATTCGCCGCGTTTATCAAGAAGCCCTCCCCATCTCTCAAGCGGCCGCGCAAAAGGCAGTCCACGATGCCACGGTACTCATCCTGAGAGAGTTGGGTCTTCAAGGAAGCCGGAAACTGGTTCACCTGGATGCTTGATTCTTCGAGAAGACCATGTAGCGCTCGCCTAGCCGATACTGGTCCCGGAGTGCCTCTCCGACCCTCACCTCCGTGAGAATGATTTCTCATCCACCGCACCACTCGAGCGCCGCCGTAAGCAGGGCCTCGGCAGTTTGCATGATCGACTCAGTTTCGACATATTCATCGGGATTGTGTGCGCCTGCGCCTTTCGGTCCGAAGAGCAGTGTCGGTATTCCGAACCCGCGATGAATCAGGAAGGCATCGCAAGGATAAGGGGCAGCGGTAACCACCGGCCCCTTCCCGAGAGTCGCAGCTACGCTGGCGATCATGCACCGGCTCCACGGATGTTCCAGCGGCAACTCGTGCCCGAGTAGTGGCGAACCTAACAGAGGTTTCCACTGAACGGGATAACTGCGAAAAAAAGGATCCGACTTTTCGAATATCTTCAAGGAGTGGCGAATATCGCTTATGACCGCCTGCACGTCCTCCTGTGGCAGAAACTGAAAGTAGAGACGAAGCGTAGCATCCGATGGCACGCTCAGCGGGACTTCCGGATCAAGGCGATTGGATTCAATTGCCAGCACTTGGACAGGAGCGGGATCGGGAAATTTGGCGTAGGCTCCAAGTCCCTTCATGTTCCTGCGCTTCTTTGACCAGGAATCTACCCATGCGAGGAGCCTGCCAACCGGGATGGCCGGGCTTAAGACCTCGCTCTGCGAAAAATATGCGCTCGGGTCCCCAGCCTTGACAATCAGGTCAACCACAAAACCGCCACGGGTTGCGCGAAAGATTTCGAGCTGTGTTCCCTCGGAGATGACACAAGCATCCGCAGAGTCTCCACGCAGACGTGCGGCCAGAGTGCCCCCGCCGCCACCCCATTCTTCATCGACCACGGATTCGAAGATCAGGTCTCCACCTGGCCGCAAGCCCGCAGCTTTCATCGCACATATGACGCCGGCTTGTGCCACCAGACCTCCCTTCATGTCGAAACTGCCAAGGCCATAGACGCGGCCCTTGCGCAGGTTTCCAGCCCAGGGCGAAGTGGACCACTGGGACTTGCCTGGGGGAACCGTGTCCATGTGCCCGTTCAGCAGCAGGCTCTTTCCGCGGCCCGATCCCCGCAGTTGGGCGACCAGGTTTTTCCGTCCAGTGTAGCGGCGGTCTTTCCGGCGCCAGCGGCTGCGAGACTCCGCTACAAATGCCGTCTCATAGAGCTCTGGACGGACATTCTTCTCCCGTAAGAAATCGCGCAGAACCAACTGGGCGGGCGTCTCGTTGCCGTTGGGAGGAACGGCCACGGTGTTGACGCGAATCAACGCGCGCAGCAGGTCCACAAGATCACGCCGAAGAGGACGAAGCAATTTACGGGCGTCCTTCGCCAGAGCGGAGTTGGAAGTTGGAAGAGTCTCGATCATCCCAAGCCCCTCGCTTTCTCAGTTGTGCCTCCAGCATGAACTCAACCGGCTGCCCCGACCCGGGAGCCTTCGAGTGTGCCTGCCGACGCTCGGAAGGAATCCAGTGGCAATAGTCAGTTCGGAAAGCGCCAGTCAGGCCATTTCAACGATCCGTAGGCTCCGCCTCGAGCGTTCGTACCTCGAACGGCCTCATCTGTATCCGTATTGGCTCTCCTGCGCGAAGCGTCTGGACTTTTTCAGCGGAGTTCCAGGGATCCGTCGCTGCGTATTCGCGCGGTGCATCCGAAGGCAACTCAAACACAGCCTCGATGTCCAAGCGGAAATCTTGCTGCTTATCCGACGGATTGCGGAGCGTCACGATCGCCTTCCCCGGGCTCCAGGCGGCCCAACCGTAGATTTCGAGGCGTGCCGGGTCTCCTCCGACCCAATGCGCATCTCTCAAAGTGGCTGCGTTTCGACGAGCCCAGTTTGCTGCCTCTGCCAGAGTGTTCCAATCTTGTGTAGAAAGAAGGGAGGGCGTTATGTACATCTCCTGCAGTTGCGTTCCCGAACCGAAGTACGAGTGAATCTCATCGGCGAAGTCCCGACTGGGATCCGACTGCAGGCCTTCGGCGTGCTGCGCATAGATGAGACCATGCAACATCAGAGAATTAAGGGGAAAGAGCGGGCCTTGCAGCACGATGTTCTTGTAGGTTTGAGCATCTCGATAGGAGATCCAGCGTTGGCGTGAACTCCCTTGGCCGGAAAAGCTGTGGTCTTCGCCGCCGCGCCAGATGGAATCGGCGTACAAGAGCCAAAACGGCGAAGGATAGGTGCCTGTGGTCAAGTTGATAAAAAGGCCAGGGCGATCTTTCCGAAGCTGTCCGATCAAATGGATTGCGGCATCGAAGTCGCTGTCGAATTGACTGCCGGGAAAGACCCGGTTTGCATTGCCCGTCCCGTCGAATTTGAACAGGTTGACTCCATACTTGCGGAGCATTTCCAGGCACACCTGCTCGAAACGAGCATAGTAAATGGGGCCCGAAAGAGCAAAGCCGTCATTTTGGATCTCATATCCGGCCGCGTGCCCAAAGGCCAGACGTTGCTTTTTCTCCTCCTCGTAGCCACCCCATGGGGAAAGCCAAACCCCGATCCCCGAGTGATATTGCGCCGCAGCCTGCAACGCGGGTGTAAATCCTTCCGGGAATCCGGGATTGAAATTCCAGAGGCTGCTGGGGTTATCCCAGCCATCATCGAAGAGAAATGAGTCGAGCTGAACCCGGCGCTTTTCAACCCACTCCTTACCAAAGAAATTGATGCGGTCCCGGGCTCCATCGCTGCTATAGCGATTGGTGTACCCGAGGTCGTACCACGAGTTGTAGTGCAAGAAGGGCGAGTAGGGACGGGGCCGCTCGCGTTCCAGATACTCGAGAAAGGTGCGGCGCATCTGCCCGGCAGGAGCCACGCCGATCACGGAAGAGTACGTGATGGTCTCACCCTGGCGTAAGGGCAGTTCTCGCGAAAGCGCTATGACCACATGTCCACCCGCGACTTGCGCCATCGAGAGGGGATGCTCAAACCCGAAGAACATGCTGCCATCGGTAACGGGTGAACCTTTGACCTGCCCGGCGAGATGCGCGTCAGGATCATTGAAGTCCAGCAGTCGAACTTCGGCGATGGGCAAGGCCCCGCCGTCGCTGTCAACCTTCAGTTCTTCCCGGAAATAGGTAGACTCATTCCCCATGATCGCGCACCAGGCGGCGTGGGTCGATGTTCGTGGATCGACTAGCCGGGTGCAGATCTGCTTGCGCGCCAGTCGATCCGCCGCACGCTGGGCGGAGGGATCAGGCTGCAACTCGGTGAATAACAGAGGCTCAGCAACCTCCATTTCTCCCGGTTGCAACGTTGAACCATCGCCCAGCTTCAACGTGAATACGGCCGGAATATCTATGATTTTTCCGCTGGAGCGATCTTGTACCCGCATCTTTCCCAGACGGCCAGCGCTGGTTTCAATATCTACTTTGAGCCATCGATTCTCCAGGGTGTGATTCTCAAGAGTGCCTTGCACGTGCTGGGTTGGCTGAGATTGCTGGGAGAAGAGGCGGATTGGGCCGCCGATTAGGATCAGACACATCAACGAACACATAAGACTGTGTCCGTGACGGGGCGAGTATGTGACCGACAGACTCAATTTGTCATTATTACTGCGGAGTCCTACGTTTTTCGCTACCATCGTCTCAGAAGAGCGCTAAGGCTCAATACCGGCAGCGTAGTTTGTATGTGAGCGATTGTCAATCTATATTGCTTCTTTCTTTGTCCCGTCTACATTTTCTGAGGCGACCGACGTTGGCACCTTGCAGCAGTGCATCGCCATTGGATCCTCTGCATAGGTTTGCGGTGTCTCTTGAGACTTTTGATAACTTTTTCCAGCTTATCTTTAGTTTCGTCTTGACACAATGCGACATTTTGTGCTCAAATATTTGGCGAAGTATGATCGTTCGTGAGCGATGAAGAATCCAGCCGTTACCAATCAAGGCAAGCTTGGCTTTATTAAGCCCAGCAGGAAGAGGTTGAGATGAGGAAGCTTAGCACATTCGTATTGGTGGTCTGCGTGGCCATGCTTTGGTCGGTTTTGGCTGTGGCTCAAAGAACAGCGGCCACTCTCTCGGGACAGGTGGTCGATCCTACCGGTGCCGTGGTCCCCGCAGCGCATGTCGCCGTGACCGAGTCTTCCACGGGGATCGCCACAGTTGCGCAGGTTAACGCGCAAGGGTTTTATATCGTCTCCAACTTGGAACCTGGCACCTATGTGCTGCGGGTGGACGCGACCGGGTTCCAGCGCTATGAGCAAACCGGAATTGTGATCCAGGTCGGTCAGTCAAGGACAGTGGACGTTCGCTTAAAGGTCGGCGCGACCACCGCGGAAGTTGTGGTAACCGGCGAGTCGCCCTTGGTGGATACGCGGAGTCAGACAGTCAGCTTCGCGATTACGCCTCAGTTTACCGAAGACATGCCCTTGGACAATCGGAGGGTGATTGACTTGATCGCGCTGGCCCCCGACACCAGCGCCCATAATCCGGCTGCAAACAATTACTCAAGTCAGATCGCGACTCGCCCGGAAACGGTGGACTCAGGCTTCGATACGTCGAGTGGCGAGGCCCGTGAGAACACGACCGCGTTCTATTTGGACGGCGGCCTTAATGAGGACGCCTACACAGACGTGGCCAATGTTTTTCCTAATCCCGATGCAGTCCAGGAATTTACGGTGGAGACGAACTCCTATGACGCGAAATTCGCCGGGCGTGGCGGGGCTATCGTCAACGTCATCACGAAGGGTGGGACGAACAAGATCCATGGCAGCGTATTCGAGTACTTGCGAAACGGAGACGCCAATGCCAGCAATTACTTTTCCGTTACTCCGGACACGTTGAACCGCAATCAGTTCGGTTTTAGCCTGGGAGGGCCTCTCGTAAAGGACAAGACGTTCTGGTTCGGTTCATTTCAGCGGACGACATACCGGTATGGGAGTACTTCGAATATCGGATTCGGTCCCACCGCTGACGAGCTTGCTGGTAATTGGTCAGCTGCAGCAGTAGGCGCGCCCAACGGACAACTGACAAATCCATTCACCGGCGCGGCATTTCCTGGCAACCAAGTCGATCCAGCGCTCTACAACTCGATCTCGCTCAAGTTACTCACTTTCGTGCCAACCGGGGATGCCACATCCGGACAATTCAATTACCCCTCAACGCTGACGGAGAACGACAACCAGTTCGTTTTCAAGGTGGACCACCATATTGGCGACAGAATGACAATATCGGCAAGCTATCTTTGGGACAGACTCAATGAGCCGGATGTCGTCACTCCCGGCGACATCGCCAGCGGCGGTTCGAGCGGCGCGGCGAACCAGGTATTCACCAGTCAGCACGCTGCATTGAACCTGTCGTACCGTTTTGGAAACAACCTCTTGACCACCCTGGGAGCGACGCTGAGCCGGGTCATATATGTAGAGTCCGGTATATCCCAGTTCAAGAATGACAGTCTGTCGGCTTTGGGTGCAAACTATCCCGACTGGGCCCCCGGGAATCCTGAAGAAGGCTTCTATATAGGCGGATGGTTCACAGCCTACTGGAACGGGGCCTTGGATGTTGCTCGGAACCAGACAGATATCACCAACAACTGGACTTATATCAGGGGCAATCACACCCTCGATTTTGGCGGCGAGCTGCCATTCTATCAAAGTAGGCTTTATCAAGCATATGTCTCTGCCGGCTATCAAGGCTGGTGGGATGCCTATTCGGGCTATGCGCCTCTGGACTTCATGCTCGGTTCCAATGACTTCTACGAACAATACGCCCCATCGTATGTAGCTCCTCGCGGTAAGGGCCCTGCCCTCTATGCGAATGATACATGGCGGGTTAGGCCGCGACTGACCCTAAACTTGGGCGTGCGCTGGGAGCCCTTCCTGCCCTGGCCGGACGGCGGTGGCGGAAAGATCGGAGGTCAAATTAATATCGCCGATTACAATGCCGGCATTCATTCCACGCGATATCCCAATCTTCCCGCCGGATTTCTGGTGCGCGGCGATCCTGGTGTGCCCAACGGATTGGCGCCAAACAACTGGAAATTGCTCGATCCACGCGTAGGGTTGGCATGGGATGTTTTCGGAGACGGAAAAACCAGCGTTCGCGCCGGTTTCGGTGTCTACCACGACCAGCCATTTGGCCGTATGTACAACGAGATGACCAGCACCGAACCGTTTACCGAGGGCGCTGTAATCCAGGGCCCGGTAGTAAATGGGGCGCCAATTAGTGCCTACAATCCGTATGCCGCATCTCCCTACAACGGAACCGCGCCTCCTCTTCAGAACCCGCCACTCTCGAGCACGGTGTTTGCGCTGCCCTTGGGAAATGCGGTCGGCTTCTCGCCAAACTTTCAGGCGCCAGCGACCATACAGTGGAACCTCACTGTTGAGCGGCAGCTCGGCCGTGGCATCCTGTTACGCACCGGATATGAGGCCTCGGAGAGTTACCACATGTTCGACTCGCGCGATATCAACCCCGCAATAAACGGCGTTCGCTCCTTGCAGGTGGGTGGTTACGGGGGGCCCGTCATCCTCAACGAAAGCACCAGCACGGCCAGTTACAATGCCCTGGTGATCTCAGCGGAGAAACGGATGACTGGGAACCTTTCGTTCCTGGGAGGATTCCGATGGGCGAAATGTATTGACGTAGCCGGCTCTGGTGCAAGCTTCGCCTTCAGTAATTACACCGATCCGACACTACCTGGGCTTGACCGGGGAAAGTGCGATTCCGATCTTGCGGAACAGTTCAAGCTGGCCGCCGTATGGCGGACACCGGCTATTAAATCGCTGGGCTTTGCTGGCCGCCAAATCCTGGGAGGATGGACGGTGAGTGGAATTCTGTCGAGGCATGGCGGATTCCCGTTCACCGTCCTGTCCTCCGCCGTCAACCCAGACGGGGACAGCCAGAAGGGTCGCACGAATGTGACTGGAGATCCCTTCAGTGGCTCGTGCCCCAACTCCAACGACCCGCTCCACCCTTTCCCCGTCCATACCGTGAACTGCTGGTTCAATACGAGCGATTTCTCGAACCCGGCGGCGGGTGTTATTGACGGCAATTCCCCTCGAAATTTCATCCGCGGGCCCGGGTATGTGAACCTGGACTTTGGGCTCATCAAGTCTTTCGGTATTCCGTACGGACCGTTTGCCGAGACCCAGAAAATTGATTTCCGGGCCGAAGCTTTCAACTTGGTGAATCATCCGAATTTCGGCGCTCCAGACGGCGCATTGGGAGATGCTGGTACCACATACGGAAAGATCACCACCGCCCAGTCACCGCGCGTCTTGCAGTTAGCGCTGAAATTTATCTTTTGAGTTGTGAGATGCCGGACGACCCCGCGTCAGGTTCCACTCGAACCTGGCGCTGGGTCGCTTCGGATGAGAAATCGGCTCACACCGTTTTTTTGGCGGAACTGATGCGAGTCCGCCTGATAGCGAGCTTGCTATACTCCCTTTTTCCAGTCTGAATCGCCGCCTTTTTTCAAACGGATGGTTAGTGACCCGTCGGGGTTGGTTGGATTGTGGCAAGCCCAGCGGACAGGACGTCGCACACCCTTGACCTGCAATTCAGCACGCAGAACCACCTGTTGTCCGTCCATATCCTTTGGAAGAATGATGGACGCCTGGCGGAACTGTCCGGCGTAGGGTTGGCCCGCATCCAGATTCCCTCCAACTTTGACGCGACCATCCAAGCTTTCGGCGTAGATCCCCAACACCCCCGGCACGCCGGCGACGCCATCATTGACGATGCCTAGAATCAGCTCCATGGTGTCGTAGCGTTTTCGTTGCCAAATTAACGATGGGCGAATGCGATACCCGAGCCTTTGTTCCATGGCGCGCAGTGAGTCTGGATACTTCTCGTAGTATCGCCGAACGTTGTCGGCTTCGGTCCAGAGGCCGAAGTAGTTCGTGCCGATGTCCAGGGCGTGAAAGCCTGCGCTCTCGCGATACGGGCGATCGATTGGGCCCCCGATGCGATGGGGATAGTCATCGGCCGGCTGAACTTCATTGTCCTGACCCACAAACAACAGCATGGAGTCCGGCAACTTACTCAAGCAAGCTTGTTCTTCGGCCGCGAATTCGGGGAGCATATGGTGCCGATTTTCACCATCCTCGAGGATGGTGGCGAGCCAGGGCGGACGGTGCGCAAGTTCTTCGATCTGAATCGGCTCATCCATGATCAGGCTATCGGAACGCAGCCAGCATCCGGAACGAACCGCAAGGTCTTGCACCTGACGGTTACCAACACTACTGATGTCAGGCTGGGTATTTACGGCCAGCGGAGTCTTTTCCCATGTCTTCAGCTGGAGTTCCGTCATGCGGACGAATGTTCTCTCCGCGGTCAAGTAATCGGGAAATGGACTTGGAATGTCGTTGGTGTGACCTTCGCCCCAAAATCCATACATCATCAGATCCATATATTCCAGGTGCGGGTCGTCGCCGAATTTCGCGGCGAGGAGTGCATTCAACTCGGCAAATGCCTTCTGGAATTCGGGGGAGTCGTAGCGAGGCTCATAAAAGTCAAAGTTGGTGTGGTGTTCCTTGGACCTGCGGCCGATGTTGACGATGGGGACTTTGTCGTGCAGAAAATCCGGCAGCGACAATTTTTTCGGCTGGATATTCGGACTGGAAAGCTGGATTCGAAATCCCACACCTAAATTGTGACGGTTGGCTGCGTCGAACATGGCTTCCCACGCGGGGGACAGGTTCAACTTGCCGGGACTTGTTTGTACATCGCGCCAGTCGCAGCGGGCATACAATACGTCCACGAAGGGCAGGGAGGCCATTTTCTCCACACTTTGTTCCAATGTTTCGCGGCCGCAAAGAACGCTGAGTGCAGGTCCATTTTCCTCCCACGTGTAGCCGACCAACCCGGTACCAAAGTTACGAATGTGATTGCGCGAAGGCTGCGTGGCAAAAATCGTGAACCAGCCATCATCCTGGCTAATGCCGAAGGGTCCCTGATCGAGCCGGTTGACAACTTGCGGCGAGCCAAATTGATGGCCTTCCCATAGATGGTCAGGCACATCCGCCAACATACGCCGAGGGGCAAAACTGCCCGCTGCAGCCAGGGCCATGCCCGTTTTCATAAAGTCGCGCCTACGCATAGACGACCTCCTTACATCCGCATTCGTTGCGGAAGCTCTCCCCTTCGGTTCTTCCCGCTATCTACTTACTAGGGCGTTGATCGCGCTCAAACCTCCTGACGCAGGTTGGGATGCAGAGTAAGTGAGCCATCTTCGTTCAACTTCTGATGACACGCCCATCGCACAGGGTAGCGCATGCCCTTCACTTCGATCTCCGCTCGAAGTTTCAATCCCTTGAGTTTCGTCCCTTGCGGCAACACAAACTGTGCCTGGCGGATTTTGCCGGGCAGAGGATAGCCTGGATCCAGGCATCCGCTCTTTAGCATCTTGCCGTCCTCGCTTTCGACCGCGATCCGTAGAACGCCCGGAACGCCAGCGATGCCGTCATTCGCGAACCCGATGATGAGCCCGAGGTAACCGTTGTCTTGGTACATCCAAATGAAAGACGGCCTCACGTTGTAGCCAATTCGCCGATTGATGCGATCGAACCATTGTGGATATGCCTGGTAGTAACTCGCAAGATTCTTTGCGCTTATCTGGTGAAAGTTCCAGAGTGACCAGTAGTTCGCTCCTATATCCATCACGTGAGCAATCATGTTTTCAGCCGGCGAGATTCCTTCCTGCACGGCGGCCGCGTCGGGAGGCTTGCCCGGCAGCCCCTGTTCGAGCAGCGCGGCAATCCATGGTGGGCGGTTGCTGAGCGTTTCAATCTGCTCGTTCTCAATGAAGATCGTGTCGCTTCGAATCCAGTTATTGCTGCGAACCGTGCGATCGAGGAGTTCGGAGTTCCCAACCCGGCTGAAGTCGGGCTGGGTATTGGTTAATAAAGGAGTCTTGGTGAAGTGCTCGAGCTGAACCTCGAGCATGTTCATCCAAGTCCGTTCCGCGGTCTGGTAATCGGGGAAAGGAGTATTAGCGAAGGGCCAGGTGTGACCCTCTCCCCAGAAGCCATACATAAATGTGTCGATAAACTCGACCTGCGGGCTCCCATTGAACTCCGCGGCCAATAATCCAACTAACTCCTTGAAGGCTTGCTGAAAAAAAGGATCGTCATATCGCGGCTGGTAACGTCCGTGCGGATTGCGCAAGTATCTTTCCGCCGCTGCGCTGTTCTCCTTGTCATTCAGTACGAGATCAACTTTCGGTACTTTTTCCAGCACGAAATCAGGCAGCGCCGCCTCGTGCGTGTAATCGGGAGCGCACATCTGCACGCGCAATCCCACGCGCTTGTTGTTCTTCTTTGACAGATCAAAGACAAGCTTCATGTAATCCGGCAATTCCAGGCGTCCAGGCCGCGGCTGGACCTCCCGCCATGTCGGACGAATATAGAGTTGCTGCCCCAGCGGGAATCGAACCAGATCCTCGATCCCTTGAGGGACATTGTCAGTCTTGATTTCTTCGGTTCCAGAATCAGCCGTAATGTAGGTGACCAGACCCTTGCCATAGTTCGGCACAACCCCCTCTGAAGGAGTCGTCGTCATCGCCACTTCATCACCGGGGATGGCGGCATCGGGCTGGTATTGCGGGAAAGGCCCCTGATTGAGGCGGTCGGTCACGGGGGGACCGGAGCCAAAATCGTATTTGTCCCAGTTGTGAGCGCGGACGAGTGCTTGCGCTCGGTTGGTGCCTAGCTCAGCGGCAACTGCCAAAGCAACACTGCTCTTGAGAAAATCTCTGCGCTGCATTGAAGTTGTGTCCTCCTTTAGCTCGCTACGATTTTAATCTGGTCGCACTGGTTCTACGTTTCCGGGCTCCTACAAGAGTTCTTTGGAGCTTCGCGAGGATCTCTAGGATCAAACCTCGGAAAGCAATCGGCTAAAACTGCAACTTCAACGCAAACTGAATCTGACGCTGTGGGATCACGGTCGAAGTGATTACTCCCGCAGCTCCAGGACCATCCGTGACGAAGGGATCCGGCTGAGACAACACAGCGTGGTTGAGGGCGTTAAAGAACTCTCCACGAAACTCAAGACGAACCTGCTCGCTGATATTGAAGAATTTATGAGCGGACAGATCCACAGACTTCTCTCCCGGGCCCTCCAAAACGTTCTTACCGGAATTGCCGAAGCAAAGACACCCGGCAGCGGGAGCCGGAAAGTCGTTTACGTTAAACCACGAGCTCCGGTTCGGATGCGGAAGCTTACCACTGCCGGTGCGGTTGGGCCGCAGGAGTCCCTGCGAGCCCGTGTTGCTGGGGTCGTATCCCATTTCTGGAGAGAACGGAAAGCCTGAGCGAAAGGTGAGGATCCCGCCCAAATGCCATCCGCCCATGATCAGGTCCGCTGCCCTGCCGTCGTGGAAGAACCTTTCGCCTTTCCCAACTGGCAAGGCATAGTCAAAACTTGTTACCCATCGGCTGCGGTTATCAAAATCCGAAAGCCCCTTCTCCGAAGCAAGGTTGTAACTGTCCTGGGGCCACGGAGCATTACAACAAATTTCCGGTTGGTCGTTTATGGATTTGCTGTAAGTAAGGGCGCTCAGCAGATAAAGACCGTGGTCCGTGCGTTTTTCGGCCTTGAGCTGAAATGCGTGATAAGTCGAATTTCCGCGATTCTCAATTGAGGCGAACGGCCCGAATTGGGGATAAGGTCGCAACGACTGGTCAAAGTTTGCCTGTGGAGTGGGAATCTGGTTGCGATCCACAAGAACCTGAAGGTGGGTTCCCTTGGAACCGACGTAGGCCGGCGTGATCAGAATCTGGCCGGGCAACTGGTATTCGATGTCGAGATTCCACTCGTCGTAAACAGCTGTTCGCGGATTCCAATCCTGACTCGTAACGCCGGCGTTTCCAGTCTGGCTTGAATCCAGTTTTGGGAACCCTTGTGTTAACGTTACGACCGAAGCCGTTATCCCATCGCTCGTGAATGTGGGTTCGTAGAAGAACGGCAGGTTGTAGTCGATCTGCAGCGGGTCGCCGGTTCGAATTTCCTGCGACACAAAAAATCGCCCGTATCCTGCACGAATGACCATTGGGTGAGATAGGAATGGGCTGTAGGAGAATCCAATTCGAGGCGCGAAGTTTGTGCGTGCAGGCGTGGCCAGGTTCTTGGGATAACCGGGCGTACCAGCACGGATAATCAGTCCTTTTGTATAGTCGAAATTACTCTGGCGATGATGCGCCTCATATCCCGGCGTCGCATAGTCGTAGCGCAAGCCGAGGTCCAGTGTTAGCTTCGGCGTCGCCTTATAAGTATCTTCGACGAATGCACCATAAATGTGCTGGCGATTGCCGAAGTAACTAACCGTAGAAATTTTGGCAGAAACGGGAAAGCCCAGAAGCATGTCGGCAATGCTGTTACCAGAGCCGTCCGAGGCATTGGGGTCGGACGTGAACTGTCCGCTGAATTGCAGATTGCCACGCGGTTGGCCAATTTGCAGCAGATTGAACTGGTCCCAGCGAACCTGCGGCCCCGCCTTGATCAGGTGCTTTCCATGCACGAAACTGAGCGTATCGTTGATTTGAATATCTTGACTGGTCACCTTTGTAGGCGTGAATAGCGGCTCGCCGAGTCCGGCATACCCGCTAAATCCGAACCACGTAAGCCCGTTGATCGACGGATTGTCTGGCACTCCGAGAAGTTGCAAACCAGTGGGCGGATAATGCTGGCCGTAAGTGGGAGAATTCGAGATGTAGTGGATGTAATTGAACCCCAAACGAAGGGCGTTCACTAAACTCGGACTGACGACATGGGTGTAGCCAAAGACTGCACCCCGTGTTACTAGAGGCCGATTTCCGGTGTTGTAGCCTCCGCCGTCAGCAATTCCCGAAAACACCGGGGCCTGGAAACGACTCTGCTGGCTGAGAGAGAATCTCTCGAAGAACTGGATTTTGGAGGAGACATTCTCATCAGCTCGTGCATCCATCTGATCCACTTGATTGGTGCCACGGGCATTGATCAGATAGTTGTTGCCCCCTGGCGTGGTGACGGTGGGATAAAGCGCAGCATAATTAAGACCGAGTTGATTGAGCCTGCCGGTAGGAATGATGTTTGCCTGTCCCTGAATGGGCAGGCCGGTCCCTGGATCGAAACCAAAGCCGTCTCGCACGAGGGCGCCGTTTACCGTACGAATGGTCGGATCGTAAATCTCGTTTGTGAACACGGGCCGACCGATTGCGTCGAAGCAGGGCTGATCATTCTGGGGCCCGCAGATCTGCGATTGCGTGCCGAGAATGTCGCTGAAATTCCCTTGGGTCTCGAGTGCCGTCGGGATCGTAGCTTGAGTGACACGCGAGGAATGGATCCGCGTGCCTTCGTAATCGACAAAGAAAAACGCCTTATCCTTGATGATCGGACCGCCTAGAGTTCCTCCGAATTGATGCTGCTTATACGGCGCTTTGGGCTGGTCTGCCGATTCGAAGTATTCTCGCGCATCAAAGGCATCATTGCGTAGGAACTCCCAGGCACTCCCGTGGAACTGATTTCCGCCCGACTTTGTGGTCGCGTTAATGACAGCTCCGCCACTTCGGCCAAACTCCGACGAATAGTTCGAGGTCTGGATCTTGAACTCCGCGATTGCGTCAGGGCTGCTCAACACCGCGACATCGCCGTTATCGTTAGAGTTGTTGTCAACCCCATCGAGGATGAAGTTGTTTTGGTCGCCTCGAGTTCCATTGACGGAGAAATTCCCGCCCGCATTCCCATTGGTCGGCGTGCTGCTGCCATTGACCGGTCCTTCGGTGATTTTGGTTACACCCGAAGTGAGCGTGGCAAGATCCGTGTATCGACGACCGTTCAGCGGCAACTGCTCGATTTGCTGGCTGCCGACAACATCTCCTAACGAGGCTGTTTCCGTCTCCAACAGAGGAGCCTCCCCGGTGACTTTCGCGGTTTCGGTGACCGAGCCAACTTGCAGACTGAAGTCCAGCCGGATCGTCTGCTGTACATCGAGAACGACGTTCTGGCGAATTTCCTTTCGGAAACCGCTGGCCTCAACTGAAACCGAGTATCTGCCGATCTTAAGAGGCGTAATCACAAAATTGCCATCAGAATCGGTCTTGGCGTTTGTCGCGGAGCCGGTATCCGTCTCAGTGGCGGTAGCTATGGCGCCGGGGACGACTGCGCCGGTTGCATCCCTGACAGTACCAACCACCGTGGCGGTGTCGACTTGCGCCAACCCAGGCACTGCCGCGGAGATCAAACAGAGCAAGACGACCTGTAACGTAATGTTCCTCACGGTAATTCTCCTTCCTTCGAAGAAGCGCATTGTCAGATTGAGAGTTTTGGCGGCAGTCCGCTGCCATGAGAGACTCAGAACCCCGAGCATCGAGACGTCCACTAGAGGCATACGCGCACGCTGGGTAAGGTTGCTCCGAGCCGCAGTCGCAACCCCCAAGCCAATCGAACTATTTCTATTTATAGCGTTTTGTTTCTTTTGTCCAGTGTAAAATAAAACAAAACTACGATAATTAAAGAAACTATGCTCTGTGGCTACACGCACCCGGCCGTTTACGAAGGCGTCAGAAACGACCGCCTGGCAGCTTGAGAATTCCGGGTGGCCATGTGCCAAGGATCTTCGCCGTTGTCACTTCACCATTTCTTTCGTGAGGCGAAGCCGGCCAAATTTCTCCGGAACATGAAAGGTATTGCTCATCGTGGGCTGCCATACCACCTGAGTCCGATTTGGGGGTGGCCCCTGGCTGCGAAATAGATTGACACGAAACTCGTCGCCGACTGACGGAGTCCGGCTTTCCAAAGCTGAAAATGGAATGCGCATCGCTCCGTACCAGATCTTCGCCGCCGAATCGATGCGGGCAGCCACGGAGAAGCCGGAGTTCCAGACCCAGCCATCTTCGTGGTGTGGCTTTGTCAAGTCGATGTCGAGATCGATCCACTCGCTCTGGGGAGAGATTTCGAACTCCTTGTATTTCTGGATATTCTGAAAATCGGAACCGATGAACACCTCGGCGACATCCCAATCCCAGAGCCGGAACGTCTCCGTGGAAGTACTGGGTGAGGGCTTGAGATTTAGCTCTTCGTAAGGACAAATAAACAAGAAATAGAGGTTGTTCTTCGTCCAGCGCGAGCGGATCTCCGTGCGATAACGCCCGGCGCTTTGGCCGTATGGTCCTTTTTCGGCATATATCGAGCGAGCTGCCCGCCAGAATGCGACGGTCGGATCGGTGGCCGGCGCTACGTCTTCCTGCGCTTCCGTACTCTCGATCACACCGTCATCATTGGCGATGCTCAACTGGAATCCGATGAAGGTCAGAAAACAAACTATCGCGGCATGACGCATAACATCCCCCATGGCGCAAGAAAAAAGGTTTCTCGTCGCCAAATCTGGCGTGACGACTCGATAGGACAGTATCGCCCTACGCGACAATTCTCAGTTGACGAGCGGCGTTCTCGAAATAAATTTTGCGAAGAATCTCTTCTGGCAGATTGAGCCCGTAAATACGCCAGCGTCCCTGCGGAGGGATCTCCGCCGGTGCGTAATCAAAGTACTCGTCGTCTGTCTCCAGGAAACGATAGTAGATCTCATACAGAAAGTCGTTGAACACCTGCTGGGGAAACTGGTCACCGTGCGGAGTGGCGTCGGTCCCAAACAAGATTCGATCCTGGTATTTGTCGAAGAATTTACGGGCAGCTCGTGGCTGCCTTCCCAATTCTCCGATTCGGGCCGCGATATCCACGCTCATATTGGGAAAGCGATCGAGGTTCTCGGCGACGTTTGCCAGGTTTTCGGCGAAGTTTCCGGCGTGCAGCGCGACAAACTGGGTTTTGGGATGCCGTGCAAAAATCCGGTTCCGGGCGTCCAGCAGTTGGGCATTGCTGGGAAAGTCGCCGCCATAGAAAGACCAATCCGGATGGTTATTCAGCTCCTCGTATCGTTCATTAAAACGATCTGTCGGGGTAAAAAACGCGACCGGATCAGATACATGAATTGCCACGGGCAGGTTCAGTTGTCCGCATACATCCCACATAGGATCAAATCTTGGGTCGTCGATTTTCACGAGCTCGCCGGAGATAATATTCTCGCGAAGATAGAGTCCTAGAGTCTTTAGAATTTTCAGGCCCCGCGCGCCCTGCCGATGGGCTTGTTCGATCGCTTGTGCCTGAAGCTCAGGATAGCCGGGCTCCTTGAACCGCTCATACGAGGGTTCGGTGAAGGTGTAGAATCGCCCGGGAAACGTGCGATCGTACTTTCCAATGACCTCGCTCAGACCCTTGTCGTAGCCGCCGGTGAGGTTCACCATCTCACGGATGTTCTTGCGATCCATGATCGCGAGCAGTTCCTCCGGGCCGCCCAGATAGACACGGTCAGATGCCAGTCCGACACCGCTCTTGGAATGTGCTGACCTCGTAATGTGGGTGTGAAAATCAATGACCGGAAATCTAGCACGCTCGATCCTCGACTCATGCACCTGCAGCATACTCTTTGGGGAAAACTCGGAAAGATCTAATGGATGGTGCTCAAGCTTCTGCGATATATCTTTGGTCGAGGCGAGCGTGCCGCTAGGCTGCGCAGCCGCGCCGGCCATCAGGCCCATACCGAATAACCACTGCCGCCGATTGATCATGTTTGCTCCTGCCGTTCCACCGCAGTTAGTGTCCGATTACGAATTTTTCTAGCCGAACTCCTGTTGTTGTTTCTGAGTCCTTGCGAACAGATTTTGGATCCTCTTCTGCCGCATCGAAAGCGTGTTCAGCCACTCTTGTCCCGGAGAAAAGGTTTCCATCGCTGAAAGCCGTCCTTCCTCAACGGTAAACAATAACAGAACAGTTTAGATAGTAAAAGAAAGTTATGATAATCTCTCTTGTTGCAGCGGCGAGTAGTTTCGTTTTATTCCGACGACGAATATGCGCTCGATCCGACGATTGAATACGTTGGAACAAAGAAGTCACTGTTCTGAAAGAAGAGCCTGATGCGAATCGACTGGATCACGTGGGGCGTGTTCGCTATCGGCTTGATCATGCTGCTGTACTGGTGTGTGCAGACCATCAGGGAGTTCAGAGATCTGTTCAAGAAACGATCAAAACGGACAAATAATGACTGAATACACGTTCGATGAAATCCATTCTCAGCCCGAGGTTTGGCAGCAGATTATTGATTTGTGCGAAAAGAATGAGCACAAGAGAATTGGGGAATGGATGTGCAGCGACCGGCCAGTCCTGACCGGGTCAGGCAGTTCGTTCTATCTTTGCCTGACGGCCGCGGCTTTCTTTACTCAGTTGAGTCACCGCAGGGCTTTGGCTGTCTCTGCCTCGGAGGTGTGCACTTTCCCGAACGCGCTATTCGCAGAGAAGGAAAGGTACTCACTTTTGGCGGTTTCGCGGAATGGGAAATCCGCCGAGACCGTAGGGGCCGCTCGTTGGTTCAACGAATCACGTTCGGAAAAGACGGTTGCCGTCTCCACCGTCGAGACTAGCCCTCTGCTCGATAACTGCGAGCCGGGCCTGCTGTTACTGCCCGCCGCGGAGCGCAGTCGATATATGACACGCTCCTTTACGGCTCCCTTGCTGGCGATTCACTATCTGATCGCATCCAGGACCGGAAACAAAGACTTGATGAAGGATCTACGCAGGTTGCCCGAGATCTGCAGACAAGTATTGGATCGGTGCATCCCCATGGTGAAGTTTATTGCCGAGGAGAAGCACTTCGACGACTACGTTGGCCTGGGCCAAGGTCCATTTTATGGATTGGCGGCCGAGTCGATGTTGAAGGTGAAAGAGATGGTACGAGCGCCCGCCGAAGCGTACCCGTCTCTGGAAGTGATGCACGGTCCTAACTACTTATTGGGTAAGAGGACTCTTGTGACTTTGCTTCATGCAGACAGCGCGAAAAACTACGAACTACCGCTGTTGAAGAGACTGCAACCATCGGGGGCCGGCAAATTCGTAATTTGCGAGAAGGCCTCATCCGAAATTCGCGAGAATGCCGATTTTGTCTTCGAAGTGGATTCAGGGTTATCAGAGTTAGCGCAAGTTATTCTGGCGATGCCCGTGATGCAGCTTTTTGCATATTATCGCGCTCGCAAAACTGGCAACTTACTTGAGTAAGTTGGTTCGTGACCGTAAAGGAGCGGCATGGATATTGTGGTTGTCGGTGATATCAACGTGGACCTGATCTTTGCCGGACTGCCATCGTTGCCTTCATTCAGAGAACTCAAGCATGCCAGGAGCATGAAGTTCACTCTCGGGGGTTCCTCGGCGATATTTGCCTGCAACATCGCGCGGCTGGGAGCGTCCACCGGCTTTATTGGCAAGGTTGGGAAAGATCACCTCGGCGATTTTCTCGTCGAAGCGCTAGCAGCCGCGGGAGTAGACACGTCGCGGATCGTCAGAGACTCCGAACTTCCCACTGGAATTTGCGTGTCGATGTCCTTCCCCAACGACTATGCGATGGTGAGCTATCCAGGAATTCGTGAGAGCTTTTCTTTCAAAGAAATTGATATCGATTACATCAAGCAGGCTCGTCATCTTCACATGTCGAGCTTTTATCTGCAACCTGGTCTCCAGCCCGGCGGTCCTGAGTTATTTCGACAAGCGAAGTATGCCGGACTGACAACTTCGCTTGATCCGGATCATGACCCGAATGAGAAATGGAACGGCGGAATACAACAATTGCTTCACGACGTTGACCTGTTCCTTCCCAACGAAGTGGAAGCAACGAAGATAGCCCGGACTGAGGAGCTACAGGCTGCCGGAAAACTCCTGGCTGGTTTCGGCCATACGATGGTGATCAAGGTTGGAGCAAAGGGTGTATGTGTGTTTTGCGGCGATAAGCACATCCACGCCCCGGCGTTCGCGATCCAGCCAGTAGACACGACGGGGGCGGGTGACAGCTTCAATGCCGGTTTTATCTTTCAGCATCTGCGTGGCGCGCCGCTGCCAAAGTGCATCGCGTGGGGAAACGCCTGTGGCGCCCTTTCCACCCGAGCACTGGGCGGAACGGAAGCATTCCCAACCGCTTCTGAAGTAGAAACATTCCTTGCCGAGCGAGCGCATGAGAGCGCCGCGATGGGAGGCGAGCCGCCTGGCATATGAAGATCATCGACTACGCTACCGTAGCTACTTTCCTGATTGGCATCTTCTGGCTCGGGTCACGGTTCTACACGTGGATTGGCGCTCCCGATGATTTCTACCTGGCCGGCCGACAACTAACTCCGTTCATCCTCGCGGCGAGCATGACAACGGCGAATATCAGTCTGTTCAGCCTGATCGGAGTGAGCGGAACGGCGTATCAGAGCGGTATCTCAATCATCTGGATGACATGGACCGGCAACATGGCCCTCGTCTTCAGTGGCCTATACGTGATTCCGGTACTGCGACGCTTGCGTATCCGGACCGTGCCCGAGTTTCTGGAAAGGCGTTTTGGAGCGAGCGTGCGCAGCTTGGTCGGCGTGCTCTGGATTTTTCGACTCACCTTCTGGCTTAGCGTTGTACTGTATGCCGGAGTCATCGCTGCCCAACAGCTTACAGGTCTACATTCCTTTGTGTTCTGGATTCTGGTCTTCTCCATCATCGCGATCGCGTACACAACGGCAGGCGGGATGTGGTCGATTGTTCTGACCAATAATCTAGGCTTCCTGCTGGTGATGGTAAGCGTTCTTACCGTTCTCCCCATCGCGATGAGAGCCGTTGGATGGTGGCCCGGGCTTGCGGCCCACCTACCTCCGGAGCATCTCGAATTTGTACGGCAATCCGGAAAATACAATTGGAAGTTCATTCTCGCCATTCTGCTGCTGGGGTTACAGTGGGCATCGTTAGATCAAGGCCTTCTGCAATCGGCGTTCTCGGCTCGAGATCCGCGGGTGGTTTCCAAAGGAATGGTCATGTCGGCGGTGATGATCACTCCCTTTGCTTTTTTGTGGATCACACCGGGTCTTGCCGCAAGGGTTCTCTATCCCGGACTTGCAAAAGGCGAATTGGCGGTGCCGACTCTTATCGTGCATCTACTTCCTTCGGGCGCACTGGGCTTGGTGATTTGCGGGTTCATAGCTTCGGGACTCTCGACCCTCGGCTCAAATCTGGGGGCGGTGGCGACCCTGATGACGAACGACATTTACGGTCGTTTTGTAAAGAGAGATGCGTCGCCGAAACAATTACTAGTTGCGGCGAGAGCAGCGACTCTCATGGCCGGATTGTTCATGGTTTCGATTACGTGGCTTATCCCGCACCTCGGCGGCGCGGTCGAGGCATACCTCACCATCATCAGCATTTTGGATATGCCGCTGTTTGTCATCGCGATCGTGTATGGATTACTTTGGAAAAGAGCCAACTGGCAGGGCGCGATGGCCGGGTACGCTGCAGGAGCGATGGTTGGAGCCATCCTGCGGTTTGGGTTGCATTTCGACGTTGCTCCCGTAACTCTGATGAGCGGCGGTGTAGCCTTGCTCGTTTGTCCTATCGTCAGTCTTATGACGGCATCTGCTGAAATGTATCCGACAGATTCCTTGTCTCTGAGCGCTCAATTCGATGACACTGTAAAAACTACCGTTCGCAACAAAACGATGGCGATGATTGGGACTTGGATGCTGGGGATCGGGTTCCTGGTCTTCTTGGGAGGAATCCTAATGGGAAGCCAGGCAGCGGCCAACGCGTCCGGTGTCGCGATCGGCGGCATGCTGATATATCTTGCTGGAGGGTCGTTGCGCGCAAAAGCCGCGTAGAGAGCGAGTATAAGAAGGTCCTCAAACCAACTGTACCGTTATACCTTGAGCCTCAATTTCATCAATCAACCGTGGATCAACGCCGCGATCTGTAATTAGCCGGTGGATCGCGTTCGTCTTGGCAATCACTGATAATCCCCGTCGACCAATCTTCGAAGAATCGGCGACAATCGTAACTTCACGCGCAATCTGAATCATCAAGGCATCGACCTGCGACCCGAGCATATCGGTGGTGCACAGGCCATAGGATGGATCCAAGCCATCGACACCAAGAAACGCCTGATCGGCGCTCATCTCGCGCAACGTGCGCTCAGCGTAAGGACCAATCATGGAATAGGAATTCGGGCGGAGAATCCCTCCAGGCAGCACAATGGTAACCTGGGTCAAGCCTGCTAACTCGGTGGCAATTTGCAGCGAATTGGTGATCACGGTTAGAGGATGCAGTTTCAAAGCGCGAATGCGACGGGCTATTTCCAGGGTCGTGGTGCCCGAGTCCAGCAGGATCGTCTGGGTGGGTTGCATCAGTTCAACCGCGGCTTTCGCAATTCTTTGCTTTTCCGGTTGGTGAAGGTGCTCTCGAACTGAGAGTGGATATTCGGGAGCAGGATCCACTTGCTTCAGGGCACCTCCGCGGGATCGGGTCAGAAGACCAGAATCGGCCAATCCGTCCAGGTCCGCGCGCACAGTCACTGCGGTGACGCGCAAGTTTTTTACCAGTTCCTCTACGGTGAGCCGGCCCTGGAGTTTCAAAAGCTCCAGGATGCGTTGTTTCCGTTCATCCGCCATCAGGCGGCGCCGGCCTTTCTTTTGTTTTTCCCGTTCCACTCTTCGATAGGCTCCCCAAAATCTCACCAATAGCGCGAATTCAGCCCGACTCCTGCAAAGAACATGCGCTCGCTGTCTGGCGGAAACGGAGACCAAAACCACCAGCATCACATCACGCAGGTGTTAGTGTAGCGCCCGCACGCCCTGGTTGTCTGTCTTCTTTTGCTTATCTTCTGTTTTCAATGGGTGCAATGCAGGCAACAAGTAGACGATGAAGCGCTCGCTACAGATTTACGAAATCTTTCGTACAATTGTTTGTTATTTCGAATCTAATGTATCATCTGCGGTATCGAGCGCTAGTTGCAGAACTTCGCCCTGCAGGAGCACGAATGGACCGACGCAGCTTCTTGAAGTCCGCCACCGCCACAGGACTCACAGTTGGCTTGTCCAAGGCCACAGCCAACGCTTACATTCCTGAACACAACTGGGACAAATATGAGTGGGGATCGACGCCTCCGGTTCCCGACCGGCTTTATCAGGGCCCGTTCCCACAGTATGGTCCCGGCGCGGTCGTTCCCGAGAGCGAAGTCTCGATGGTCACTTCGCCATCCAAGGACATCGTCAGCAATTACGGCATGGGCCTTACGGTCTATGCCTCCGACGACACCGGACTACTTCACGTCTCCGGTCAAACCACGGAACAGACGCTCGAAGATCTGATCAAGCTGCCCTTCGCGCAGAAAATCTATATCCGCCCCAACTGGCGCGATATCCAAAAAAAGCCAGGTCGACTCGATTTCCCGGAGTGTTGGAAGATTACCTTCGATCTGGCGCGCCGCTACGACAAGCGCATCGGTTTCCGAGTCATGCTCGAAAACCCCGACTTCCCCGATCCAGGTATGCCGGATTTCCTCCTTAACAAAGTCCCTTACGTAAAGCTCAAAGGCGAGTGGAAGGGGGACCCGAAACAAATGCGCTACCGGAAAGACAATCGTGTGCCCCGTTACGACCACCCTGCGTATCAAGCGGCATTCCGCGAGTTGAATGAACTGTTGGCCTCCGAACTCAACGGTCATCCGCAGGTCGAATACATGGACACGATGATGTACGGTTTTTGGGGCGAAGGGCACACCTGGCCCTACGAGGGGAACCCATTCCCAAGCAACTTGGTTGCGGAACAGACCTGGGCTGCAATGTTTGAGCTGCAGCTCGAACACTGGACCAAAACCCCGCTGGCCACAAACACGCAGCCCGACTTCAGCAACGTCGGCAACGCCGATATGCTTGATCGCACCATGCGCACGGGCAACTGGCTGCGCACCGACACGATCTTCATTGAGAATACTCAGATCGAGGCGCTGAGCTACCGTCCGCCTTGGGTCGCTACGATCTGCGAGGTTGGTTTCACCACCGGCGATCCCAAGGAACTTCAAATCGACGAAGACGGAATTACTTACAACGAGCAAATCATTTCTCACGCAGCCGATGTCGGTGTCAACTATCTATCGCTTTGGAGTTGGCACACCCAGAACGCCGGCAACATTTTGAGCTACTATGACAAGGTCCCGGGGCCAATCGACGAGATGGCGCGACAAATCGGCTACCGCGTCCGCCCGTCGTTTATCTGGACATTCAAGCGGGATGGAGTCAACGGCCTGGTGATCGGACTCGTCAATGACGGCATCGCACCGGTTCCTGGAGTGCTTCGCCTGAGCGTGTACAGTGAGGACAACAAGATCGATGTCTCCGGTTGCGTTGACGCTGGTTATCCAAAGCCCACGGGCGTTCATCAAGCTATGCTGATGCTGCCGGCAGGCGCGCAATGGGAAGGTCTGCGGCTGAAAGCCGAACTCGAGGTCAAGGGTTTGCGCTATCCGGTCCGTTGGGCATGCCGGCAGAAGCTCAATTCCGATGGCTCATTAACACTGCGCCACAATTACAACCCTGAGGAGCCGTTGGTGTAGACATGAACAGTTTCCAAGTGCGGGAACTGTCCATACAGCTGTCCTCAACTCGATATTTTCAACTCGCGAATCGCTTCTCCTGCGCCGCTGAGGTTGGCGAGCTGCATCTCGGAATACTTGCGAGATAGAATCACACCCGGCGCGCCAGCGCGGAAAGCCGCCAAAACTGCTTCCCTGACGCTTTGCGGCGTACACTTGCTGTTATTCGGCTCGGTCGGGATATCGATATCAATGCCCGGCCAGATCAGAGTCTTTGTGCCAGCGACTCCCTCGATCGCGCGTTTGGTTTCGCGGTGGACGTAATCAGCCGAAAACCCGGTATGAGGGATCTGATCGTAGCTGCGCTCCTTCAATCCCATCACTGCATAGTTAAAATCAATCAGGCCCTGTTTCGAGAGATCTCCATAAAGTGTCGAGCCGATATTGTCGGCATACATCGCCATCCGCTCGCCGCCGCAGTTGTTGTACATAACGATCTTTATAAAATCGGAATAATTCGAGAGCTCATGAAGGTCCTGTTCCGCGCGGTAAATCGGATTGAAAGAATTGTTGTGCCAGATGTGCCAGCCCACCGGTACTGTCGGCTTCGCCGTTTTTACCGTTTTGTAGATTGCGGCGTAGGTCTCGCGCAGGCTGTCAGTCCAGAGCATTTCCCACGCGGCTAGTTCGGGATACCGCAATAGGAGCCGCCAGAATTGAACGTAGTAGCCGTCCACGGGGCGTTTGCCGCTCCGCGCCGAGCCAACGAATTTGTCCAACTCCAGAAATCCCTGTCGGGCGCGCTCCACATTGATCCCGCGCTCTTTCGCTTTGTTCTGACAAAAGCCGCAGAAGCAAGTTACGTTACCAGGGTCGATCGGAGGTACGTCATGTGTGGCTCCCAGGCTGTCCGAAAGTGCACCCTGGCGTTCGGATCCCCACATAATTCCGTCGATGTCATAGGAACAGGCATAGTCCTCCACCAGACCAGTTAGGAAATTCCGGTAGTCCGGATTGTTGACGCACAACGTCTCGGCATTTCGCCCATGCAGATCTCGCTCCTGCAGTTTCTCGATGTTCGGCAAGTCGGTGCGAAATACGTCCTCGAGCCAGCAGATGACCTGCATGCCGCGTTTTTTAGCCGCGGGGGTCACTTCGGCCAGGATGTCCAGGCCGCCGTGATCGGGTGCACGGGTGTCTCTGAGGACCGTGTTTTTATAGAACTGGGGATGGGGAATGGCGAAGTTCCCGCCGTGAAAATTGAGATCATATTCCTGTTTGCCGTGATCGGGCAGCGGCTGGCCCGGAATCTGTCTGCCGGCGATACCGCGACCATATGTGAATACTGCAAGAAACAGCGTATTCACGCAGGCACGCTCCTGAAGCACATCAAGGACTCTCTCGGTGCCTTCATCCACAAACGAAACCGCGCCAACTTGGATGCCGATCATTTTGGAGGAGACGGCAGTATGTCCTAAAGTTGGCATGGCCAAGGCTGCACCGGATCCCGCGGCGATCTTCAGGAATTCGCGACGATTCACGTCGAATCTCATCATGGATTGCTCCTATTGTCTTTGTTAGCAGGTGATGTCTGCGTTTCCGGATTGGACTCGCGATGAGCCGACAAGATCCAGTTCTCCCGCTGGCGCTCCTTCACTCGGGCCCAGCAGTGGCGCGCTGTTTGTGTCCCGCCGCAGTCAGCAATAATTGTTGTAGATTAAATCATCGAGCACCGTTTCGATTGTTATTATGTTGTTTCGTTTTATTTCGTTATTCTGCTACTGTGTTTCCATCATCGGTTGATTTTCGTCAGGTGCGCGACCATGGCGGCCGGTTTCGCGCTACTGGGAACCCCTTACCGAGGAGTTGGCGATGAAGAAGTTCCGGCTCGGTGTAGTCCTACTGTTCCTGTGCGGAATGGCTTTTGCTTCGACTGCGTCGTTCACGCAGCCCCGGTTGGCAATCTTTCTGAGCAAGACCAGCTGCCACCACGCGTGGGAAACGAGTCAACTGGCCGGACACGGCTGGGTCGGACTCGCTACGCTGGCGGGTATTCCTTACGACACACTCTTTGTCGAGGAAATGCCAGGCGACCAGGAGTTGTCGAAGTACTCCACACTCGTGTTTGCCCAGGCAGGGCTGGTGGATGAAGCGACGTACTCCCAGGTCGTCCTTCGCTTGCGCGCTTATCTTGCGGGCAACCACAGCGTAATCCTCGACGGACCACTCGCTGCCAAAGACGAGAACGAGAAAGAGCGCGATCACCAGGCGCTCGATGATCTACTCGGACTGGAATACAAAGGACCGCTGGGCGGAACCGAATACCGGATTCGAGTCACTTCAAATGATCATTATGTGACGCGTGGATTCGAGGTGTCGCAGTTCCTAACGCCGGTGCTCGCTTCCGCCACGAATGTCCTGCAGCCCAGATCCGGCGGAGCGGTATTACTGGTCTCGACCAATGACCAGCAGAGTTTTCCTTACCTTTCTTGCGTAACTCGGGGGAGTAGTCGTGTTGTTCTCGTGAGTGACTTTGGAACCTCAGCAGGCGCAGGAACTTTCTTCCGTAATGACCCGCCGCAGGTCATCTATGCGAACCAGCTCTGGAACGCGATGATCCGCGCGGTTCAATGGGCTTCCTATGGCGATATGGATGTTCCGTTTCCTGCTCCGCAGATCTCCAACGCTAACCTGACCGCGGTTGTGCGACTCGATGGAGACAACAGCGGAGACCTCAACTATCAGATCAAAACGCTCAACTTTCTCACCGAAGTGGCGCAGGAGACCGGAGTCGTGCCGCTCTACACGTGGGTATCGAGCTTCGTGAAGAAGGCGGGCTGGGACAAACTCGCGCCGCTCGGCAAGCGTCTCGAGGATCTCGGGGGCGAGATCGGAACTCACAGTAAGTTCCACAAGATTGACCGCAAGATGACTCCCGATCGTTGGCGGGAGGAACTCGACGGGTCGATCGAGGAAATCGAAGAAAACACGCGGGCGCAGGGTTATCCCGTTCGCAAGATTCAGTCTCTGATTAATCCGGGCGACACGATCCCGATGGAGGACTACGGTGAAGTAGCGGGGCGCTTCTCGTTCTACATGACCCATGGCCTGGAGCAGAGCGTGCCCCTCGGTTTCGGCAACATGACCTGGTTTACCGGGGCGAACAAAGACTTTGTCCTGCTCGAGAATTCTCCCCACCCGGACTACCAGTGGTTCTACGACCCTACGTGGAGCTATACGACAGCTCAGATCACCGCCAACGAAGAAGCCATCTTCGACCACATGTTTCACAATGTCGGGCGTGGTGTGATCTTCAATGAGATGTGGCACGACTACTCGATCTCGTCCATGCCCGTCAACGAAGGCAAGGACAAGCGCATCGCCAATGAGAATAACTTTCCGTTCTACGAGGCGATGAAAACGAAGTTTGCAACGCTCCCGATTTATTGTCCGGAACCCCAGGAACTCGCGCAAAAACTACGTGCGATGGCGCAGTGGAATTATTCGTGGAAGGCATCCGACGACGCGATCGAGATGACGCTCGACCTCTCAAGTCTGCGCCGGAACGATACTGCGGAATCGCTGGGTGGCATGGGAGTCCGTGTTGAGAACACCCGGAAGTTCATCCAGTCGGTCCTGATCGACGGACGTGTGCATCCTGCCTTTGATGACCGGCTGTTGATTCTGCCGAATCTCGTACCTGGGAAGAAGCACTTCATTACGATCAAGCTGGGTGCTGCACCAACCAGGGCGATTCATCTGACTTACGTGTCGAAGCTGATGACCGAGGCGACGCCGACTCCAACCGGTCTGGCGTTCAATCTAAAAGCCAAATCAAAGGCCAGATTTGCGGTTGCAGTCGCCGAGCCAGCAATTGCATTGAATTCCGATTGGCAGGAGTGGGACGGCAACGACGGTCACATCAAAGGGTTCGTGCGCTCTGACCGTCGGATTGAGTTGGTAAAGATGTCGACCTCCGGATTTCATCTGACACGTATAAATGTGCCAATTCTCGCAGTGAAAGAAAACCCGGGCACGCTGGCTTTGCGACTCGCACCCCCAGGACAGGAGGCGCCGCAAGTTAGCTTGCGATCTGACCAGAGGTTGCGTCGAGCGATACTGGGCGGCCGGGATTTGAGAATAACGACCAGGGGCCGAGAGTATGAGGTGGAACTCCCACCTTTCACGAAAGAATCAGAACTAAGTCTCTATTTCCGGGACACGAACCGTTGAGCGAGTCCGCAGCGCACGGGCGTCGCGGAGGAGCTCTGGTCGATCCGCGAGTTCTGCAAGACCAACGCGACTTTCATGACGAATCCTCCCGCCACTGCAGTATTCACGCGCAGGCACTCCTTCAAGAACAAGCGCGTTCGTCAAACGCCTACAGCCAACCGCTCACTCAGGCTCAGCGGCGCTCCTAAGCTCGGGAATGGCTCCAATGGGCTACTGGAGTTCGCCACGCAGTATCGATTACGGATGGGCCATTGACTATGCCTGGCTAAGGGGTGACGATAGATCAGACATGGAATCCACTTCACATTCTTCTGAAGCTTTGCCTCAGAGCCAGATCGGCGCGTCGCGATCTTCCTCATTGCCGCCGTCCGATTCGCCGCTAACGAAGGTATTTCTCGGCCAGTATGTTAGTTCCCTGACACAGGAAACCATCACTTACCTTAGACTGTCTTATAGCGATTTGGCTCTGCTGATGTTCATCCCCGAGATGGTGCTGCGCGATGCGGTCGAGGGCAAGATGGGACTGACTCGCGGGCAGTGGGTCAGGCTTGGCCAAGAACTGGAATTACCAACAACGTATCAGCTACGACCCGCCGAGCGGGATGGTACTCCTTGTTGGGAAATTTGCTTCCCGCCCGTTTCCCTCATGGCGAACAAGACGTAGCCGATTCTCATCCCAGCCTATTGACGGTCCCTTTTAGTTGCTCTGTCAATGCACTCATGACCTCGCAGAGTTGAATGAGGCTGCCTGCTGGGGCCGCAATGTCGAGTCGTTTCAAGTCCTCGCTGATGGCTTGGCAAAGCTGATAGGCGGCGCGAATTCTCTCCCCGGCCAGGAACGAGAGCACACTGGTTGAGTCCTGATCGGTCTC
>Ga0182014_10000754_pt1 | contig 43972 bp, 24 predicted proteins | sample 612S2DmetaG_FD_120489 | JGI IMG/M metagenome (GOLD analysis project Ga0182014, IMG submission 120489) | Permafrost microbial communities from Stordalen Mire, Sweden - 612S2D metaG | ecosystem: Environmental > Terrestrial > Soil > Wetlands > Permafrost | place: Sweden: Stordalen | collected... | reverse complement strand
CGATTTCTTACTGCGGCGGAGGAATGATCCCCTGCCGCGCGCTGGCCGTTGTTGAATCGCGGACGCCAGAATCGGGTGGAAAAATCCCTAATTTCATCCCTAACATTTCTCGATATCCACGGAACGCACTGAACGTGCTGAACGCAAAACCCTATGAATATGGGGTTCTCTGAATCTAATGAATAGAGAATGATGAACTCGGTGGCCTTTTAATCCCAAGGTGCCGGGATCGAGACCCGGGCGGCCCACCAGCCTGAATTTTTGCAGTCCCTGACTGCGTTTTCGCCATACCGGACAAGGGTTTTGGCGCATCCCGTTCGATTACGGCAGTGCCGGTAATTGCCGGCTTTTCACGGCTCAAGCCGAGATTTTGTGTGCGCATCGTGTGCGCGGATCCAATTGACGATGGGTTCACGATCGCAATCTACCCGGCCGGCGTGACATCAATCAAGCGATAAGGCGACGCCCCTTCGGCAAACAGTGATCTAAAGGCGGGGTGTGCCGTGTGTCACAGGCGTGTGACACCATACGGACAGTGAGCGATCCTCTTCTCGACGATCCGCCCGAAAGCGGAACTGACGACGCCCCCATAACGGGGCTCAACGCATGGCGTCTCCAGGCGCTGCTGCCCGCGTTGTACCAGGACGGGTTCTACCGCCGCCTGAAACTGCTCCGCCGCACGTCACCACTTCATCGGCTGAGCGAAACGAGTTCTCGCCAGTCATGGGACGCGTCGCGGTCCTACGACCCGATGCTGCTTTGCGTATGCGCCATCGATCTCGTGATGGAGCGTGATGGGTTGGCCGACGCGTACGACTTCGAGTCGCTGATCGAGGCCATTGCACTCGTCGCTGAGATTGCCGAGCCTGAAGCCCCGGGCAGCGAGCTGCGCGACGTCGCCGAATGGGTGGTTCGCGGGCTACTCGGGTCGGATGGGCGCGCGGACTTCACCGCCGATTATGGCGACTACCGCGGCGGCGACTACCACCGCGGTATCTACAACTGGCACCTGTTGAAGGAGCTGCAGCGCACTGACGGACGGATCGTGCTTGAGGCGTCGGTCGACGCTATAAACGCGCTGCGCTCAGGACTCGATCTCGACGTCGAGGACGCCCAGCTGGCCCACGAGACGGTGATGCAGGCCCAACTCGAGCGCGGCGACTTAGACGGAGCCGAACGCTCCGCCGACGAGGCTTCGAGGCTCTCGGTCGCGCTCGCTGTCAAGACGCGGGACCTCATGGAAACGATCCGTTTCAACATGGACATCGTCGACTGGCGCGCGGAGTTCCAATCGAAGGCGGCCGACGCTCTGACGCACGTGCTAAAGCGGATCACCGCTGAACAGAGCCTGAGCGAATACCTCATGGACGGTGCGGATCTGCAGGACAGCAAATTGCGTCTGCGCTCCATCGCCATTCTGGAGAAGGTCGATCGCTGTCTAACCCGTCACCGTGAGCTGCAGTCCCTGCTCCAGGACGCGCCGAAGGTATTTCTTGAGGAGCAGTTACGCCAGGTGATGCCCGGCCGCACCCGTAGCCGGCTGCGCCTGTCAGTGTTCGACGACCTCTTCGTTCCGACGCTTAGTTTGCGAGTTGAGGACGCCACCCGCGTAGCAACCACCTTCGCACTCGCCGCCATGGGTCCAGACATTCCACGAGTGCTGGACTTCAGCGAGTTGGTGAATCGACTTCTACGCCCGCCCCGATGCGAGCCCAACGTGGTGGTGCTCGGCAATCCATTCGACGATATCGTTGACCAGCTCTCGGACGAGGTTGATCCGGTATTGCTCGCCGCTGCCGCCGGACTCTTCGCGGGGTGCTACACCGCGCCGCAGCTGCTCTCTGAGTTGCTGGCTGGCGCACCGGGCCCAGAGGTGGCCGAGGTGCTGCGGCTGGTGACCCTGCTGCTCTTCGACCCCGACGACCTTGCAGCGGAGGAGGGCTTGGACATGGGGGCAATCTCCGACGTGCTCGGACTGGTCGCCATCTCCTCGGGCCAGACCTTTGCGGCCGCCGGCTACCAAGGCGACGATCTGCTCGTAGGACCAATCGCATTGCTGGACGTACCACGACCCGACTTCTCCGACGCCGAATCCCACCAGGCTCAAGAGGCCAAGACCAGAAGGGCACCGACATGAACGTGACCACGAATGACATCACCGACGCGAACCGGCTCGTAAATTTCGCACTCGACGTGCGCACGGCACCTGGCGCGAACGAGGAGTACGCCGAGTTGCTGCGTCGTTATCGCATCGATGCCACGCTCCAGGAGTCGGTGGACGCTGCCTGCGCGGGCCTGCACCTGTACGTGATTGCCGTGGAGGATCAGGGGCTGCTGCTCGCCCCCGAATCACCGTCGATCTTCTCCCTGGGCACCGTGGCCGAGTTCGAGACGGGTCTCACCCCCGAGAGGCGCATGCTCACCGGGCTGGTGCTGCTCTGTGTGGCAGGAGTGGCCTACCCGAGTCCGGCCGACCTCGAGCGCAACGCCATCGTGCGCGTGCGCGTCTCGCAAGTTGAGCGTGCCCTTCGCGAGACTGCCAAAGTGGTCGCCGAGCGCCACGGAGAGGACGAGGACGACGTGCCCCGGGCATTCGCGGCGCTCGGCAGTGTACCGACGTCGACTCCCGGGAAGAAGCACAATTCAAAAGCCACCTCGCTCGGCCTTATCCGTAACGTGCTCACCCGTCTGGTCGAGCTCGGATGCGCGCGCGACGTCACCGGGCCGAGTGACGACGATCCCGAGTTCCAACTGCTCGATCGCTTCCGCCACTACGTGCGCGAGCGTGCGCTCGCCGCCACCAACGAGGCGCTGCTCGCCACCGTCACCGCCACAATCACCGCCACCACGGTAGAGAACGCCGCCACACCCCAAGGAGACCCCCAGTGATCCTCTTCCAGAATCTCTACTTCGATCAGGTGGGCCATGAGCACGCGCGGTTTCACGACCTCTCCGTAGAACTGGACGATCCCGTCACGGGGACTCCTGCCGACACGCTCGTGTCGATTCGCAACGCGGGCGGCAAGACATCGATTCTGGCGCTGCTCTTCAGTCTGTTCCTACCTAGCCTGAATCAGTTCGTGTGGCAAAAGACCGAGGGCCGCACACTGGGCGACTACGTGCTCACCAACGACACGTCGTTGGTCGCCGCCCGTGTCGTCACGTCCGCCGGCGTCGTCGTCGTTGCCTCCTACTACGAATGGCCCGACCGTCGCCGCCCCGTCGATTACGAGACAAAGATGACCCAGCTCGACCGACACTGGTTCGTCTTCAATCCAGACCCTGCGGTCCTCGACATTGACTCCCTGCCGCGCGTCGACGACGCCGGCCGCCTGCTCACGTTACGTGAAGTCACCGCAGAGCTCGATCGGATCTCTCACGACAATCCTCGCCTTCGTCTGACGGTCAGTCGGAAGCAGAACGATTTCGCGAAGGCCCTCACCGACCACGGCGTTGATGTCAGTCTGCTTGCGGCGCAACTCCAGGTCGTAGGCCAAGAGGGTGGGTTCGAGAAACTGTTCACGACCGATTCGGAGCTGGACTTCGTGAATCGCCTGATAGGTCTGCTCTACGACGAGAAGGCCGCCGACACGCTGGCCGAGGCCATCCGCAAGAATGCCGACCTTTTGGGCCGCCTGCCGTCGGTGCAGCTCGAACTGCAGTTCGCCAGGGACGTCGCCGATCGCATGGCGACCGTGCAAGAGTCGGCACTCGCCCGCGCCGACGCCACGGCTGCCTATGACGACGCCCGCGTCAACGCCGACAGTCTCGCGTCCTCGTTGCGTGAAGCCTCCACTGCGGCTCAGGCGAATGCCGCCACCGCGACTTCCGAGGCTGACGTGACACAGATCGAGATCGACAAGGGCTACACCGCAAGGAACGCCGCGCTGAATCAGCACAAGGCGTATCAGCACATTGAGGCCAATTTGCGAGTGGAGCACGCGCGAAGTCAACACTCGCTACTTGATGAGAGCGTCACTGACGCGCGTACCGAATTGCGAGCCTGGGAGGCGGTGGATCAGGTGATCGCAACTCGGACGGCGAGCGCCGAACTGGACCGCCTGCAGGCCAGCGCCACCGAATTGGCGATGGGGGCCGACGTTGAACGTACGGCCCTCGCACGCGCCGCGTCCTTGTACCGAGGCGGACTTGACGCTTTCATCGACGCCGCCGAGATTCGCCTCACCGGGGTTACCGACGCCGAGGGTGCTGCCCGCAAGCAACTGGACCGCCTCACGCAGGACCACGGCGCCCTGGCCGCCGCCCGTCAGGAGAACGCCGTCGTCATTGCCCAGCTGGAGCACCAGCTACGCGAGCTCGACAAGGAGGTCCGTCGGGCCCAGACGGCTGGCGACCTCGCGAGCGGTCAGACCCCAGCAGACGCTGTCACGCACTGGAACACCATCGCTGCCAATGCGATGACAGCACTTGAGCACCACCGTGCGGAGATCTCCGTTACCGAGAGCGCCCTCGCGACTCTCGAAGGGACTGAGCGTGAAGCCAGCGACGAACTGAATCGGTGTACCGAGTCTCTGCGTCTGGCCGACGGTCGCTGGCACCTGCTCGAGGCGGCGCACGCTGAACTCGTGACCGACGAGACCGTGCGCGAGATCGTTGGCGTCGATGATGTCGATCCCTGGGCTGCCCGGAGCATTCTCACCGAACGCCTCGCAGAACGCCTCGCCACCCTCGAGACCGAAGTGGGCGCCCTCGCGGATGAACAGGAACGAGCCAAGCGCACCCTCGCCGCGTTGAGCGATTCAGGGCTGCTGCCCCCGAGCGACGATGTTCGTGATGTCCTGGCCGTACTGGAGCGTGCCGGAGTGCGGGCCGTGGCTGGATACGCCTACCTGGCCAGGTCCGTGTCGACCCTGAACCGTGAGGCGACTATCGAAGCCCACCCCGGCCTGTGCGCCGGAGTGGTGGTCGATGCCGAGTACCGTGCGACAGCGCGCGCGGCGCTCGCTGATCTGCACCTCACCGGCCTGGTTGTCGTCGGTACGAAGGAAGGCCTCGAGGCGACCGCCGACGTGCCCCACCTCGTGGTCATGCCGGTGGCTGCCGCCTACGACCCCGATGCTGCCCCAGAACTTCGTATGCAGGTAGAGAGAGCCGTGATCGCTCTCGCCGAGCGCCGACTTGAGGTGGCGACGGAACTCACTTTGATACGCTCGCTCGCCGATCGGTTGCGAGCCTTCTTCGAGAGGGTTCCCATCCGCAAGAGCTTCCTCGATACTCGGTCAGCCTTCGAGGAGTCCCGTACTGCTCTTGAGGAGGCTGGCCTCGCTGTTGGCAACGCGCGGACACAGCGCACGACACTGACCGGTCACCTGGCTGGGCTGCGGGCTTCCTTCGGACTCGCAACCGAGACGTTGCACGCGGCCGACGTGCGTCGCGAGCGCCTCGCGCCACTCGTCGAGCACTACGCTCTCGCTCCAGATCTTGGCCGCCAGCTCAACGAGTCCGATCGCCAACGTTCAAATCTGGAGTCCGACGCCGCCGAACTTGCTCGGGCTATTGAGAGGACCGAGACGCAACGCCGGGACGCGGTTGACGCGTCCAGCGCGCTCCGCCGTGATATTCAGAGTTTCGTCAATGAACGTACGCGAGTTGGCGACGTGCCCACCGGCGACGTGCCCGCCGGCGTCGATCTCGCTGACCTCCGCCAGGCGTGGGTGACGGCCGGGGACGAACTCCACCGAGCGGTGACCGACGGTGCGCTCTCGGCCAAGATAGCCGCTGCCACCAGCCGCCTCGCCGATGAGAAGATTCGCCTTGGGCAGTACGGCCCCGAGGCCGCCGACCGCGCGGATGAACTGGTAGAGCACAACGGTGACGCAATTGACGCGGCGAATCGCCAGATCCGATTGGAAGGAGCGCGTCGCACCTACGAACAACTGGTAGCCGCCCTCGACGGCGCCCAACGTCACCTGGACACCTGGACAGAATTGCTCACGAAGCGATCGGCTCCTGCGCCGGCGAGTGCCGGCAGTTCCGTCGCCGCCATCGACGAACCCGCGGAGGCCGAGCGGCTCGCCGAGGCAGCGAGCGCGGCAGAGGAGCGCATCCGGGCTGAGGTTGCTGCAATGGAGAAGCACCGCGACGAACTCCGAGACCAGGCGGCCGAACTCGCGACCACCTTCGCTCACTTCACCAACGCCGCCGCCAGCCTCGAGGCGACTGGCGCCGATCCGCTACGCGTCCGCGCCGATCCCTACGCGGGTACGCCCGCCGAGGCGGCACCAGCCGCCCAAGTGGCTACCCGGACGCTCGTCGCAGCGCAGGCCGCGGTGACACACTGGGACACTGCCCTCAAGGATCGCGTGCAAGTAGTTCGTGAGTTGCCGTCGCTCAGCACCTACGTCGGATTGAGTCGGAACGTCACAGCGTCAATCGCCGGTCTCAGCGTTGCCATTCTCGCCAGCGCCGACGAGGCCACCCGCCAGGAGGACGCGTGGCGCGTGCGAGCGGACGAGCTCGCCGGAGAGATGGAACGTCTCGATCAACACCGCGAGATCTCCGTCACCGACCTGACGGGCGAGATGGTGAAGCTACTGGGTCGTCTGTCGCGCGCCGAGCACGTGTCCAAGATGCCCGTTGGCCTCGGAGAGTGGTCGGGTCAGTCCTTCTTGCGAATTCGCTTTGAGAATCCCCGAGAGGATATCGCCGCTTTTCGTTTTCGGATGGGCGAAGTGATTGACGGAGTGGTCAAGAGGAAGACCGCCGTATCCGGACTCGAGCTCTTGCGCATGGCCGCCGCGGCGGCCATGCCAAACGGCTTCCGTTCGACGTTATTCAAGCCCACGCCTGACATGCGCGATGATCGAATGTCAGTGACGCGCCTCGGCGCGTGGTCCGGCGGTGAGCGCCTCACCGCGGCGGTGGTGCTGTTCTGCGTCGTCGCCGCGATCCGCGCCGATCGTACCGGTTCACGCAACTTTTCGCCCGGTGCGTTGGTCATCGACAATCCGCTGGGTCAGGCTTCGTATCAGCCGTTCGTGCTGCTCCAGCGTCGCATCGCGGGGTTGATGGGAGTGCAGCTCATCTACACCTCGGCGATCAAGGATCTGCCAGCCCTCGCGGTCTTTCCGAACGTCGTACGCCTCAGCAATGTGCTCTCGGGGGATGGACGTAAGTACATGCGCGTCGAACGCGCTGCGTTATCGCCAACTCGCCAACTCGCCAAGGCTCGTGTCAGCCGCACGGGCCCGCCACCGACGATCGTCCAGTCCAATCTCTTCGATGCTACGGGACCTACGGACGAATGACGCTCACCACGGCAATCGAGAGTGCTCTCGCGCGAGCCAATGCTAACGGCCTGACCCTGGACGAGTTGGAGGCGATTAGCGTGCACGCCGAGCCCTCCTTCGCGACCGCCCCGGATCGCCGTCAGCGCCTCGCCGACGCCCTCGAGACACTTCGCAGTCGAGGAGTGCTGCGTTTTCCCACGGGCAAGGCCCACTGGGACCGAGCGGGTGAGCCCGTACTGCCAGCCTGGGTTCGCCCGCCCGCCGGCGCGCGCGCGAAGGGTCCGGCCAAGACTGTTTCGCTGCCCGCTGACCTGCGCCCCGAACTGGCCGGAGCCCGAACTTTCGAGCCACTCAGCCCTTCGGAAATAGAGACCCTTGATGCTGTGAACTCGTGGCTCGTCCACCGCAGTCCCGCGACGCTCGTCGTACCTCACCGCGAACGATCACTCCAGGTGTTCGGCAACGAGAAGAGGCTTGACGTCTTGCGAAATACCAGACTCTTCACCCCCGGCGTGCTCAGCTTCGAACTGCTCTCGTGTGAGTGGATCCCGCCGCAGCTGGCCTGGACCAGGACAAGCTCGTCCCCGGTCGCACTCGCTGTGGAGAACGCGGCGACGTACTACTCGCTGGTGCAGGTGCTGCGCGGTGACCCAGGCCCGGTGGGGGTGGTCGCCTACGGAGGCGGGAACGCCTTCACGAAGATGGTGGCGGGGTTGAGCGACCCCGCCGTTGGGCCTGTTTCGCGGCTCCTCTACTTCGGCGACCTTGACGCCACCGGACTCGAGATCCCCCAGCGCACCGCGGCGGAGGCCCGCCGTTGCGGATTGCCGGCACCGGAACCGGCCCTGGGTCTCTACCGGCTGCTGCTCGCCCACGGAAGCCCACAGCACACTCCCCCGGTCGGCGCGGACCGCGCCCACAAGTGCTCGTCGTGGCTGGGGCCACTAGCCAGTGATGCTGAGCAGATGCTGATCAACGGCTACTGGATTGCCCAGGAGGCGGTCGGCCTCGAGCTGCTGGCGAGCGCGGCCGTCGCGTACGAGTAACTCCACCACACGACCCAGCCCGTGCTATGTGCGTGAACGCGCGTCCCCTTCGGCAAACAGTGATCTAAAGGCGTGCGGTAAATAGAAACGGGGGGTGTCCATGTCGATGTCAATCAGCGTTGGACTACTGACTCTTCGCGACTCTCAGCCGAGGAAACACGAACGCCCAGTAGTACCCGGCGGTTATGAGTAACTGGAAGAAGCTATTTGAGATAGGCATTTTGAAGGACGACTACATCCGTCTGTTGACTGCCACCAACGAGCAGGAGAGGCTGTCCGCCGAGAGATCGGTGGCCAGTTGCAACGGCGGCTAGTCCACCACGGACAGGAACTTCGCCGAGAGTTGGGCGTGTCGGGAAGTGGAGAGCAGGGACGTGGAGGCACCGCCTGTGCCGTCGTAAGTGGCGCCCGTAGGAGCCGCCGTGTTACAGACCGTCGATAGTGTGGCGACACAAGACGGTCTTGCTCACAACTGAAGAGGACTAATGCCCAGAATCCCCAACCGGGAAGAGTTGGTCCTTCGAGCGGACACCGCATTGAGTCAAGTGCTCGCAGCCATGGCTGGACCGCAGGCCGTGGCGCATGAGGACCAAACCACGGCGGTGCGGGCCCTCGTTGCCGATCGCGCTCGCGTGTTGGTTGTGGAGAAGACCGGCTGGGGCAAGTCCGCGGTGTATTTTGCGGCGACCGCGGCGCTGCGCGGCCTGGGTCACGGGCCCACACTTATCGTGTCGCCACTGTTGGCGCTGATGCGTGACCAGGTGACGGCCGCCACGCGGGGCGGACTACGAGCGCGAACGATCAACTCCACCAACCTCGATGACTGGAACCAGATCATGCGCGACGTCGAAGGTGAGCAGGTCGACGTACTGCTGGTCTCGCCCGAACGCCTGGCCAACCCGACCTTCGCCAAGCGCATCGGACCGGTCATCGCGAGAGCTGGGCTCGTCGTCATCGACGAGGCGCACTGCATCTCGGACTGGGGCTTCGACTTCCGCCCCGATTACCAGCGTCTCTCGCGGGTACTGACCGCGGCGCCCGGCACACCGGTGCTCGCCACCACCGCCACGGCCAACGCCCGGGTCACCGCCGATGTGGCCCGCCAACTGGGACCAGACACCCTGGTGCTGCGCGGAGAGCTGGCCCGTCGATCGCTCCACCTCTCGGTCATACCCGGGCTCGACGCTCTCGAGCGCTACGCGTGGGTGGACGCTGCGCTGCACACGCTCCAGGGATCAGGCATCGTCTACGTGCCGACCGTCGCCGACACCACCCGCTTGGCCGATTTCCTCACCACCCAGGGTCACTCGGTCGCGGCCTACTCCGGCCAAGTTGAGACCACAGCCCGCGAAAGCATCGAGGACGACCTGAAAGCGAACCGCGTCAAGGCAGTCGTCGCCACGTCGGCACTGGGCATGGGCTACGACAAGCCAGACTTAGGCTTCACCATCCACGTGGGATCTCCAGACTCGCCCGTTGCGTACTACCAGCAGGTGGGCCGCGCCGGGCGGGCCATCGACCGGGCCGAGGCCATCCTGCTGCCGGCCGAGACTGACGAGCGCCTCTGGGAGTACTTCGCGACGTCGTCGATCCCCGCGCCGGAGAATATCGCCAAGGTCACCGAAGCCCTCGCTGGTGGCGAGACCCTCAGCGTGCCGCGCCTCGTGGACGTCACCGGCATCCGCAAGGGACGCCTCGAGGCGCTGATGAAGATCATGGCTGTGGACGACGCCGTGGTCCGCGAGGGCTCGGGCTGGCGTGCCGGCGTTACCTCGTACATATTCGATCCCGTCAAGTGGGACGCCATTGTCGCGGCGCGCAGAGCGGAGGCCAATATCATGCGAGGCTACGCGCGCGGTCAGGGCTGCCTGATGGAATATCTCCAGCGTTCGCTCGACGACATCGACCCGAGTCCGTGTGGCACGTGCTCGGTCTGCACCGGAGAAGTGCCGGCTCCCGGGCGAGACATCAACCCTGCTCACGTTGAGGCGGCGCGTGTGCAGCTGCGCGGTGCCGACGTGGTCATCGAGCCACGCAAACTCTGGCCAACGGGGCTGTCCAACGGTTGGCATGGTGCCATTGCCGGCGCGAGTGCTGGTCGGGCGCTGACCTTCGCCGACACGCCCGGCTGGAGCGACGTAGCTCGGCTCGTCGCCGGTCCCGACCAGCCACTGCCCGAGCACGTGGTGCGCGGGCTGGTGACGGTTCTATCCCGGTGGAAGGACTCGTGGGGGCGTCGCCCCGTGGCGATCGTGGCGGTGCCATCGCGGCGTCACCCGATCCTCATCAACGACCTGGTTCAAAATCTGGCGGTCGCCGGGAAGCTGCCGCTGATCGAGGCCCTTGAGGTGGATGGGCCACGGCCCGACGAAGGCGACTCGTCAGCCAAGCGCGTGGAAAGGCTGGCTGCGGCGCTGCGAATGCGTGACGGAACTGAGTTGCCCGCTGGCCCGATACTGCTCGTCGATGACTCGAACCGAACGGGCTGGACCATGACAGTCGCGGCGGCGCTACTGCGCCAAGCCGGCGCCAGCGCGGTGCTGCCATTGGTTGTTCACCAGCTCCCCTGAATCTTCGGTGCGTCTCCTGGCCGGAATGTAGTCAAAGATGTCCACTTCGCTGTCCTTGTCCAAGGATCTGATCGGACTGGTCGGTGCTGTGATACAGAGATCGCACCCGGCGATCTCCTCGTTCTATTCGATTCTAATTTTGGTTTTGGACACGGGTTCACGATTCTGTTCGGAGGGGACTCTTCAACGCTGCCTTGGAACCGGCCTAAATGGTGGCGCTTCCCGTAGCATCTAGTGGTGGCCGAAGTCGAGGATAACAATCGTGTTACACGTCGTATCAAGATCGGCATGGGGTTGCCGTGGCCCTTGAGTTCTGAGGTCAGTTGGGAGTACCTCGACCGCCAGGCAAAAGAACTTCGCGAGGATTTTACTCCGGAGAAACGGGACGCACTCTTCGCGACTATCGAACACAACGGTTCTGACCGCTACCGGGCCGAGGCGGAACTTCAGTATTACCTAACCATGCTACGCGTGAACAGTGATGAACGTGAGGCGAAGCAACAGACTTTGGTGACTTGGATACTGGCACTTGCGACCGTCTCTCTAGTCGCTGCGACCGCAGTACTGGCGTACGTAACGGCTGTGCACCACTGAGTCTTACCGTCGGGGGTCGAGGTTGGTCAACGTGCTCTACTCCAAGGCCCTAACCCCCATTAGATTGTGCACGTCGGCCCAACGACTTGACAGGGCGGAGTCAACTGGTGAACGCAACGAGATCAGTGAACGGCACCAATCGACCTCCTCGGCGGGCGGCTCATCTCCGTTGTGTGAAGTGGCCGATCCCAATCGGCTCACAGTGTCAAGTAGATCCTTGGAAAGACGATTGACGGCTCCGTCGGCATTCTCCTGCAGTCCGGGCAGAGCAACATCGTAGGAACTTCGCGTACGCGCACCACCTTGGTGAGAAACCCTTCGCAGTGCGGACAACTGATCAGTTGCAGGAGGTTGTTATTGCCCTTGGGGCCCTCTCGGGTGTGGCCCACCCTCTCGAAGGCGGGTGCCAGCGGAATCAATCCGTGTCCGGACCGCACCAGGTGCAATTTCCCAACTTGGAATTCACTGTAACCGAGCTCAGCCGCGGCGGCCCGGAACGCTCCCTGGGTGATCGTGCCGCCGGCGTCACGAATGATGTCGATGCACTGCTGGTGAATTGCGGCGGTAAGAATATACCTCCGCCGGTCCCATAGCAGTGGCTCCTGGCGGTACGTCGCTCGCACATGCTCGGCGAACTCCGCACTGACGTCGTCGTCGAGGTCGACTCCCCAGAGCTCGTTGGCCGTCACGTTGTACAGCGCGGCATTGTTGCTCAGCGAGAGCAATGTCGCAGCGTTCGCGCCGTAGCCCGCCTCGCGCAGAGAATCCCGAAAGAACAACATCGCTTGGTATCGGTTGAACTTCTTTGGCACCAACTCAAAGACGGACTGTCGGGCCTGATACTTCCGACCGGTGGGCTGCATCTCCACCGGCAGCGAACTCCGGTAAGCACGATTCTCGACAACGGTCGTAATCGGTCCGAAGATCAGGACCTGACCGTCCGCCGGAATCACAAGACGAAAGACGACCTCGACCGTCCGCTCGGTCTCGTGGGCGGTCAACCGGTCGAACCTGATGATCTGCCTCACGACATTGGCGAAGTCTTCATCAGGCGACGAAGTGCACTGTGCCAACGTGCCAAGCGTATAGGCGAGGTAGTCCAACTGCGAGACGACCGAGCTCGGCAGCTCTGAGATGTCGTGCTCGTCATCGAGTGCCGCCAATTCGGCTGACAGCTTCTCAACGTTGCGATAGGCCGCGTTGACGTCTTCCAGAAAGTCGAGACGAGCTTCCTCGCTGGTGGTGTCATTAGCGTTGCGTCGCGATACCTTGAGGACCCGTCGCTCCGCTTTTATGCTCTCCATGAGATGGGTTCGCCTCTGCTCGGTGACGTTCCGAGCGCCAAACTGCATGTTCTCAAGGCTGTAGTACTCCATGCCGTCAAGCTTCTCGAGTGGAGCACCGTCCCTCAACGCCGCAATCGCCGCGTCGCAGATCGCCTGGTGCAGCGCGAGTGGTGCTATGGCGGCGACCCGCTCTCGAAGGGGAATTGGCTTGAGGCGGTTCACGGCGTCACCTCGCTCGTCACTGACAGCGGTTCGCGAACGACGACGTACATGTGCGACTCACCAGTGAGGCGACAACGGAAGTCGCCGTCGATCCACGGAGGCATGCCGACGAGCGGCTTTCGCTTGACATGCGCCGAGCCCCCCGTGCGCAGGCTTTCCTTTCGCCCTCTTGCTCTAGTGCGTGCCGCCATGAGGACTTCCGGTGGTGCCCAACCTCCTTCGGGAACCTCCCACTCGTACTTGAAACGGACCGAGCCCGCTTCAGTCTCGGACGCCCCTTCTACATCCACGCGACCTATCTGCTTCGCGCCGGGGAACGGGTTCTTCCAAAGGATGTCGTAGGTGCCGGTCGTGTACGTCGGAATCAGGTCCATGAGAGTCGCCATGGCGCATCCAGCGTTTCGGATATCACCAAAGGTGGCGTCTGGGCCGTAGATCCGCTTCAGCGTGGGTGACGTCACTCCCGCACGGCCCGCTTCTCGCACCACGTCCGACATCGAGAGGTCGAAATCGGCAAGTAGAAGCAGTAGCCTCCTAACCGGCTCAATCATGGATTCATCGAGGTGCACCATGCCGTCATCACCCAGAAGATAACCAGGCGGTAGCGACTTTGCGCCGAGGATGAACTCACCCCTTGCGTACTTGTTGCAAAGCCCGGCAAAGAGGCGCTGGACGATCAGGTTCCGCTCCATGTCCGCCATCATCGAGAGCAATCCCCAATGGATCCTGCCCGTATTGGTGTTCAGATCAAAGCTCTCGCCGGCGCAATTGACGACGGTACGGTTTCGCTGAAGCGCGCCTGAAAGAGTGCCCGAGAACTCGGTCGATCTCACCAGGCGGCTGAACGTCGCCACGTAGACGTTCTTCGGCCGGTAGATGTCAACCACGTCGATCAGGAGACTGACGAAGGGGTTCTCCCGATCACCGATGCTGGCGGTCGCAGCGCTTCCAAGGGAGTACAAGTAGAGCACGCCGAGGTGCTCAAAGAGCACCGCGGTCGTCTTATCGCTCCGGTAGGGGAAGAGCTTGAAGGGCCCTTCACCGCGCAACGGCGCAATCCCCGCGGCCAGCACGTCCTCGACGCCGGGAATGTGCGTGAGACGTCCGAGGGTTTGGCCGATCATCCCCTCCATGAGCGCGTAGCCGTATTGATCGCTCTCACGACACACGATGCAGTGCTCGATTCGGTGGCCCTTGACGGCCAGCGATGGAATCATTGGTGGTTGGTTAGGCATTTCTATTCTCCTTGTTGCTCTTTTCAACTTCCGTTGCCGCCCGTCGTCGGGCGATGGTCGCCCACGCCGACACCACACGATCTCGAAGAATCCGGGAATCGTCCCAGATGAACTCGTACTGCTCAGTCCTCTTCTCAACCATTTGGTCAAACCTCCTTACTCATCACCGCCACTTGACGCCGCGATGAGTAAAGAGGATGTCGACGAAACTAACTGTGCGGACCTTTCGGCATTTTGGGGAAAAACTTTGGAAAACTTTTGCAAAGCGCCATAAGCCAATGATCAAAGGGAATCTGATCCGGCTAGCCGACTGACACGAACTTTGACTCTGATCAGGTGATGTCTCTAAAGCGGCTCGATTGCCGCGGAGCCCCTGTGCCGGACCGTCCTGTCCATGACCAACCACCTCTACACATGCCCAGAGCTGGCAGATCGGATCCTCGAGTTCCGTCACGCGCCCAGCACCACCCCACTCGAACAAGAGCCGACCAAGCCGTACGTCCTCAGCCGTACAAGTGTCGGCGCCGCGGAAACTCCGGCCATCATCGACACCGGGCGGGTTCAAGGGATGAGCGCCGCTTAACTGTCCCCCCGCTGGCCGTCCGCGCAATAAGCAGGTATTCAGATTCAAATGCGGCGAGTGCCTGACGATCCACGTCCAGGACGGTCATGACCACGACAACACGATGGAACTGCCCCGACCTCTTCCGACTATTCAACGAAGCCGTTGCCAGACTCAAGCAGGGTGAGGAAGCAGATCCCGTTGCTGAACCGGTGATAGTGGAATTCCACCGAGTGGAGACGCCTCCCACGTCCTGACGATGCCGTCTCGCGTTGCGCCGTGCGCGCCGCCATTGAGACGAAACCGGTACGTGACGGCCTCAGTCAGGTCGGCGCGGTTCGGTAGTGGCTCTGTAAACGGGGACAAGCAGTGGCTTGACTCCTCTTGATTGCCTCTCGATCCATGGACTCCCTTGGCCCCGGTTCCTAGACCGCCTGGCTGAACCTCAACTGCGTCAAGATGGTGGCGGCTCCTGGTCGGCAGGTAGCGAGAGTGGGCAGGCGTGGACGCATAGGTCACTCTCGCTCGGTCGCTTCTCAACAAAAAGTGAGTTGGCCATTGTAGGCTTCGGACGACATGAGTAGGCACTTCAATTCCGACTACCCCATCGACACACGGGGGGTCGCCAAAACCATCGACCTCGCCCAATGCAACACCATGTCCTCGTACCAGCGACCCCACCCGAGCATGTCCCACGGCCGGGACTGAGAACCCATGCCGACATCGACTCAGACGGACGAAAAGATCAGGCTAGTTCTCGGCGTCGCGCGCCTCGGCGAGCAAGACCTGCGCGGCTGGTGGCGGTCGTACGGCCTTGGCAAGGGCGGGCAATACGTTCTCAAGAAGACCTACCCACGGACGTACCGCTCAGCGGCGCTGGAACTCGATATCCTATCTGCGGCCCATCGCCACAATGACCTGCTCGAGCGTCCCACGGCACTGCACCTGTTCTCCAGTGTGTTCCCGTTCCGCCGCTTGGCGGAGGCGTGGCTCGCGGAGCAGAAGACGCTTGAACCGGATCCGCTTTTTGGCGATATTGCCGGTTGGGACCTCGATCGTGCGCTGGCCACGCTGCGTTCATGGGCTGGCGAGAGCCCGGGCGGTGAGTTTGTCGGGGAAGGCCTTCTCCTCGGCCAGATCTCGCAATCTGAGCTCGACGAAGATGAATCGACGCTCTCATATGCGCGCTTGCTCGTCGCAGCGTATCTCGATCAAGACGCTGGGCTACGCCCGCCCTACTTCGACTTGAAGCGCTGATGTTCACGGTCAATATCCAGAAGGGCGCGGCCATGCTTGAGGACACGAGGCGGGTAATCGAGGTGTGGGACGATGGTGCCGAACCTGCGGCCAACCTACGCCGGATCGCAGACACCAACATGCTCGGAAAGACCTCCCGCAAACGAACTGACGACGTATTACTCCGCATCATCGGCCCGCGCTACGTCACGCCTGGCCCTCAAGTGATCCCAGCATTGCGGTCACTGCAGGATGACCCGAGAGCGTTCCGCGAGGCCTGCTTCTACGAGACTGCCCGGGATGAACAGCTGTTAGCCGCGTTCGCCGAGGGCCCGATCTTCGAGTGGTACTCGGAGGGACGTATCGGTGTGACCGTGGAGGAGGTGAAGGCCTGGCTGGTGACACTCAAGGCCGCCGGCCAGCTGCCCGAGTGGACCGACACGGTCCGTACCAAGGTGGCACGAGGCTTGTTGGCCGCTCTGCGCGATTTCTGCGTGCTCCGAGGCACGGTCCGCAAGGAGTTCAACCCACCCGGCATGAGCCCGAAGGGCTTCGCCTACGTCGCCTACCGCGAGTTCGAGCAAGGAGTTTCTGCCCGGGCACTAGTCGAAAGCACAATCTGGCGGAGGTGGCTCCTAGACGCGCGGTGGGTGAACGAGTTATTCACTCAGGTCGACCGGCTCGGCTTGCTCCATTACTCGAGGGCGGGTAGTGCAGTGCGTATCGATTGGCGTGCCGCGAACCTTAGCGAGGTGGCCCGTGCCGCTGCCTGAACCCTTGCTCGGCATCGGCGAGCGGATTGTTGAGTTCTTTGACGGTGGCGGCGATCCGCCGTTCCAGCTCTACGTCTACGACCCATCTGCCGAATGGGAAGTCCGACGGGAGTTCGACCAGTTCCGGCTCTGGCTCGGCGCAGCCGATCGCAAGATCAACGTCGCCGCTATTTCGCTCGCTCGGCTGTTCTGGGCGGCGCTCGAGGACGCCGGGTGGATTGAGTCGGTCATAGCGGCCGAGAAGGATGCCGATGGTGACCCGTCGGCACTCGCCGAGGTGTACCAATCGGTCGGCGAGATCCTCCGAGACACGCCGAGCTTGCCGGATCGAGTTCGGGCTGAGGTGGACAGCTGCGACGAGCGAACCGCCGTGATCCTCTACCGGGCCGGATCGCTCTATCCGGCTTATCGGACTTCGTCGCTGCTCGACGATCTGCGCGCAGACATCCGGCTTCCGGTCACTCTCCTTTATCCCGGCCGAATTGTCGGCGAGTTCGGGCTTAGTTTCATGAGCCGCTGTGAGCCCGCCTACGGGTATCGCGCCCGCATCATTCCCAGAGGAGATGTCGCATGAAAATTGTGGAACTGTTCCGCCGACCGATCGGTCGCTCCATCGAAGAGGTCATCAAGGTCGACCTTGACGATGGCAAGATTGTCGCCTCCGAGATTGATGAGTATGTCGCCACCGACCACATCCGCGACCGCCTGGAAGACGTCCTCGACGTCTTCCAGGACACCATCAACACCCCGTCCGAACGCACCAACATCTGGGTCAGCGGCTTCTTCGGCTCCGGTAAGTCTTCGTTCGCCAAGATGCTGGGCTACCTGATCGAGAACCCGATTATCGATGGCCGGTCGGCGCTCGATCGTTTCAAGGAACGGGCCGACGCCCCCAAGATCGAAGCACTCCTCAACACCATCCACGCCCAGGCCCCCACGCTTACCGTCTTTCTTGACCTATCCACTAGCCGCAACGTCGCCAAAGAAGGCGAGAGTATCGCGTTACCCGTCTACCGGGCGCTTCTGGAACGTCTGGGCTACTCACGAAACCTGTTGCTGGCCGAACTTGAGTTCGACCTCGAACGCGACGGTGACCTCGCCGCGTTCGAGGAAAAGTTCCAGCAGGTCGCCAGGGATGGCAAGAGCTGGACTGAACGCCGCAACGTCGGGCTCGCCAGAGGCGAGGCCAGCCAGGCCCTACACTTGCTACGACCTGACACCTATCCCAATGCCGATTCCTGGGCCAAGACCACCCCGGAACCCGACGTCACCCACAACTGGTTCGCCGAGCGGGCCCTGCAGCTGCTGGATCGGCGCGGTAGCGACTACCGGCGTGTCCTGTTCGTCGTCGACGAAGTCGGCCAGTATGTCGCCCGAAGCGTCCACCGCATGTTCGACCTCAATGGCCTCGCCGAAGCGATCCAAAAGCAACGTGGCCCTCTCTGGCTGGTAGTCACTTCACAGGAGCGCCTCGACGACGTCGTCGATAGCCTCGAGGGTAAGCAGGTCGAGCTCGCCCGGGTGCAAGACCGTTTCCCCCTGCGCGTCGACCTCTTGCCGAGCGACATCGAAGAGGTCACTAGCCGCCGCGTACTGGACAAGACGGCTCCGGGACAGGACTCGCTCCGCGCACTGGTCACCCTTAATCGCAACAAGCTCATCGCCAACGTAAGGCTGGCATCGCCGACTCGAGCGAATGACCCCGCTGAAGACGACATCCTGCGTCTGTACCCGCTAGTGCCCTACCAGGTGCAACTGCTCATCGACGCCGTATCGGCGCGACGCGCTCATGGCGGAGCGTCCCCGATTCTCGGCGGCTCGAACCGGACAATCATCAAGCTCGCCCAGCAACTGGTTGTTGACCCACGAGCCGGGCTCGGTGACCAGCAGGTCGGCAACCTGGTCACCCTTGATCGAGCTTACGACCTGCTCGAAAGCGTCATCCCCACGGCCTGGCAGAGCGAAGTCGAACAGGTCGCCGCCAAGTATGGCAACGATAGCGTTGAAGCCAAAACAATCAAGGCCGTCGCACTTTGCAGCGACGTGGGCGCACTGCCGCTGTCCGCAGAGAACCTCGCCGTACTGCTCCACCCCGCGATCGACGCCGAATCGATCCTCCCCAACGTACGTACAGCGTGCGAACACCTCGTCGAGGACGACCGCCTCCGCGCGGCAGACAACGGTTACGAGCTCCAGTCCGCTGAGCAGAAGGACTGGGAGAAGGCGCGCCGTCAGATCGACGCCAGGCCGGCAGACGTCACTCGCATACGCCGTCTAGTCCTCAAGGACGCCCTCGCTGGGCTCACCGTGCAACGGGGCAAGTCCTTCAAGATCGAGACGACAGTCGAGGGAGAGAAGCTGACCGACGGTGACATCGCGCTGCATATCGAAGAAGCGGACGTCAACCGGCGAGTCGACCTTCGCAGCCTCTCGCGCGAAGCCGGCGCCAGAGCCCGGGTCACGTGGGTCTTCGAGGAGTCCGATGACACATATGAGGCAGTCCTCGAGCTGCACCGCAGCCGCTCGATGATCGAACGCAAGGACACCCCCTCCAAGACCGCAACTGAGGTCGAGCTTCTCGGCGGAGAGCGCATCCGTCAGGGTCGATGGGAAGGTCTCGTCAGTAATCGCCTCGCCCGCGACCTCGCCGCCGGCCAGATCATCTTTCGCGGGGTTATCGAAGACGCCCATGTCGGTGCCATCCGGGCTGCGGCGCAGAAGGCCGTCGCCGACCACATCGATGAGATCTACGAACGCATCGACCAGTTCTCCGCCAACATCAGCGGCAAGGATGTCATCGCTGTTCTCCACGCCGACAACCTCGACGGTATCCACGCCGAGCTTCGCGAGGACGGCATCGGACTCACCCACACCACTCCTCAGGGTGAGCAAGTCGTCACCGATCGAGATCCCCTACTTGCCATTCTCAACGAGATTAAGGATCGGGCCGCTTACGGCAACGAGGCCTCCGGCAAGCACCTCGAGACCACGTTCGCGGCTGCTCCCTACGGCGCGCCGGTCGAAGTGATTCAGGCTGTGCTCGCCGCTGGCATCCGCTGCGGCCTCATCGAAGTGATTCACCAGGGATCACGAATTCGAGGCAGCGCGGATCAGCGCCTCGACCGCGTCTTCGGCGCGCTCCCGCAGTTCCGGGCAGCGTCATTCGTGCCTCCCGTCGACGACGAGGTCGCCCTCGACATCCGAGCCGAACTAGCCGAGCGACTCGGCGAACTCCTCGGCACGCATCCTCCAGTCGCCACAGATCAACTCGCGATGCTCGTACGCCACAGTTTCGCGAGCGACGTCCAGATTGCCGGCCGAGTCCGTGCCGGCCTTCGGGGGGCAGGCCTCCCGATCCCCGATCCGGTCACCCAGACCGCCAGCATCCTCGACCGAATCGAGAACGGCACCGACACCGATGTGGTAACTACGGCTGCCCAGTCCTGGGTGAACCTGTCGACCGGTCGCGACATGCTCCGTGACCTCGACACAGTCCTCCAACATGATCTCGACACTCTCCGTGATGCGCAGCTTCAGGCGAAGGCCGGGGACGGCGGTCTGACCGCGGAGCTCGCATCTGAGCGTAAAGAGCTCGTTGACCTGCTAGACGGTGACGATCTGCCCGGCCACATTGCACAAATCCGCGCGATCACAGAACGCATCCGCTCCAGGCGCACCGCAGCGTCTGATGCCGCAGCCGGAGCGCTGCGCCAGAAGCTCGAAGAGCTAAGCGAACGGATCCGAGACCGCTACACGGACGTCGGCGACGCTGTGGTCGACGAAGCTCTCCGACCACTCACCGACCTCACCCCGGGACCCGAGGTGTTGCCCACCGACTATGGACAGCTCACCGCCAACCTCGAGGCTGCCGAAGGCCGAGCCATTAAGGCCACCCGCCAGCTTGACGAGATCCTCACCCACGGCAAGATCGCAAACGTCGTGGTCAACGATCTCGTGTCCAAGCCCATCTCCAGTGAAGATGAACTCGACAGCGCCCTCGAACGCATCCGCGACGCGGTGGCGACCGAACTTGCGAACGGTAAGCAGGTCAGACTCACATGAGTGCTGCGCTCGATCAGGATGCCCGTAGTGCCCTCGAACACTTCGTACAACGTGCCCGCCGTCTCCTCGAAGGGGACCTCGCACGTGAAGCCGAAGGTCGCTTCGGTATCCACCTCACCGACGGTCACGTAGAAGAGGAGAATGGTCTACACCTCGATCCGACCACCCTCAACGCCCGACGAGACGTCGTAGAGATCCTCGACTTCTTACGTCGAGAAGAACCATCCAACGTCGAGGCTGTAGCCCGACTCATTCGTGAGGCGGCATTCACCCATCTCAATCGACTAATCGCCATTCGCATCGCCGAATCTATGGCGCTGCTCCCAGAATCGCTTGCCAACGGCCCCTCCTCAGCAGGATTCAGGGAGCTACTCGAAGTCGCCCCTCTTCTTTCCCACGATGCTTCCGGCGGCTACTGGCGCTATCTGCAACTCTGCGGCGACGAGCTCGCGGCAGACCTTCCACAACTATTCGATCCACGCAACCCCTTGCTCGAGCTTGCTCCCTCGGCGGCGGCATTCGACGAGCTCGTCGAAATGATCATCGCCTCCGACCTGATCACGGTTTGGGACGCCCCGGATGCTCTCGGCTGGACCTACCAGTTCTTCAACAGCGGCGACGAGAGACGAGCAATGCGCGATGCCTCCGCATCGCCGCGCAACTCTAGGGAACTTGCAGTACGAAATCAGTTTTTCACCCCGCGCTACGTAGTTGACTTCCTCGTCCACAACTCCCTCGGACGTCTGTTAATGGCAGCGGATCCGACCTCGAGTCTCAAGGACGAACTGCCTATGCTCCTTGATCCGCCCACGAAGTCGGGTGCCCCGCTCGCGTTGGCTGATGTTCGCGTGCTCGATCCTGCATGCGGGTCAGGTCACTTCCTGCTCGGGGCCTACGACGTACTTGAAAGGGCATGGGAACTCCAGGGAGTTTCTCCTGCCGAAGCAGCACCACAAATTGTCTCGTCGTTGTGGGGAATCGATATCGACGCTCGTTGCTCGCAGGTCGCCGCTGCAGCAGTAATTCTGCGGGCACGCCGCTTCTGCAAGACCCGCGACCTCCCGGTTCCGAACATCATCACGGCTCGTGCGCTCCCGGATCCAGCGGAAGGGTGGGATGCTCTATTGGCATCTCTTCCGCCGGATCGACGCCAACTTGTCGCCTCGATGAAAAACGGGCTTGACAGCGCACCTGTGCTCGGTCCTCTCCTTAAAATCGAACAGATTCTTGCAACCGAGATCCGCTCACGCATCGTCGGAGCTGACAACGACCCCTCAACGCTCTTTGGTGGAACAGGTATTTCAATCGATGCCTTTGGTCGGGCCGAGGCTGATGTGTTGCAGGTCCTCCAAGGAGTCGCTGACCGAGCGACGTCGGGACCAGCCGATCGTCTCTTCGCGGCTGAGGCGCAAGATGCCATTCGGTTCGTCGACGCACTACGTCACCGATATGACGTAGTGCTGATGAACCCACCCTTCGGAGAGCCAATCGCTGACACAAAGGACTATCTCAAGGCCGCTTATCCGTGGATGCCCAAAACCAGCGACCTGCTCGCTGCGTTTGTCGGCAGAGGTCTCGAGTTGTGTAAACCAGGCGGTGCAGTAGGTGCTATTACCTCTCGGGCCGGACTGTTTCTTACGAGCTTCGAGAATTGGCGACAAAGCGTGTTGCTTGAGAACTCAGTTGTCGCTCTCGCGGATCTCGGATTCGGGGTAATGGAGCAGGCGCTTGTCGAGGCTGCCGCCTATGTAGTGGAGAAGCGAGACGGAGATTCATTGCCCGAGTCGACTTTTGTTCGGCTCCTCAAAGAATCTGACCGTCCTGCAGCCCTTGTCGCCGCCGCGGATGCGTCTCGAAAGGGGGAAGTCGATCGCCGTGTGTTTCGGCTTAGGACCGACGCACTCGCGCCGATTCCCGGATCGCCGTTCGCTTACTGGCTTTCGGACTCGGTGCGGGAACTATTTGCGAGATACCCCGCAGTCGAAGGTCCGACAGTTGAAATACGGCAGGGTTTGGCAACAGCTGACGACTTCCGCTTCGTCCGAGCGTCATGGGAAGTGAGTCCTGAACGAATCACAACGGATCGAACGATGACCTCAAAAGGCTCACGCTGGGTACCTTTCGCGAAGGGAGGTGACTATTCACCGTATTGGTTTGATCTCCACTTGGTTGTTGATTGGGAGAACGACGGTCAAGGAATCAAGGAAAGCGTTGACGCTAAGTATCCATATCTAAAAGGCAAGATCGAGTGGGTGGTCAAGAACACCGACTACTACTTCCTCCCAGGATTGACATGGCCTCGCCGCACCAACAGTGGTTTCGGCGTGCGTGTACTTCCCGCGGGTGCGGTGTTCGCAGACAAAGGTCCGGCTGCTTTCAGCATTTCTACCGATCCGCGGGTGCTGCTTGCTTGGTTGTCAAGTCGTTTGGTTCAGGCTCTCATGGATTCGATGGTGGCGGCAGGTGAGGAGGTGTCCTCTGGAGGAGCTTCACGTAGCTACGAGGTTGGGCTTGTCCAGAAGCTTCCGTGGCCAGGAGAGTCGTTGGTTTCAGACTTACTTACAAACTCAATCGACGAGATTGTGCGTCTGCGCCGGGAACAGGATGTCACCGACGAGACTTCGGCAAGTTTCGTCGCCCCGGTTCTTCCTGGCTACGGGGTTGGACTCAATGGCGCGGTGACGGCGCGAATTGAGCGAGAAGAAGACCGGGCAATGCGGATACTTGAGTTAACGGATGTTCTCGATGGTCTCATTACAGCCGCAGTTGAGCTCGATGAAGTTGGACGCAACTATCTCGACGAAGAGATCGGGCCTCATCCATGCAAGTACGGAAGCATCTTGCAAGACCCCGATCGGTTCGCTGCGCTGTATAGCGGTCGACTGGATGTTGCGATCGATGAACTGATCCGCGAGCGTGGCGGGTCCAGAGCGATAGCTAATCTCACGTACTTCGCGGACCGTCGTCTCGAAGTGCTTGCTCACGGACTTGAGGTGAATCCCGCTGCCCTTGTCGCCGAGCGCCGCCGGATCGGACTCCTACCTCCGGAGGAACCCACTCGAACTGCCGCAGACTTGCTTTCGTACCTTGTGGGCTTGGCCTTTGGTCGCTGGGATATCAGGGCAGGGCTGGACCCATCGAGTGCACGCCAATTGGGCGACCCGCTCGATCCGAGACCAGCGTTTTCACCAGGCATGCTCATTGACGAGAGCGGGCACTCATTCCGCGTACCACCGCTGGTTTACGATTTGCGCTTTCCCGGTGATCATCTGTTGCTCGACGAGCCGGGTCACGAGTGGGACATCGAGACTGTGCTTGGCGAAGCGTCCGAGGCACTATTGGGTTCCGAAAACTCCGCGCTTCTCGAACTGGTTCAGGCGCTTGGGAGCAAGTCGGTACGAGCTCACTTTCGGACCAAGTTCTTTAGAGAACATCTTTCTCGCTATTCCAAGAGCCGACGGAAAGCGCCAATCTATCTGCCGCTTATGGTTGCATCTGGGCAATGGGGGGTCTGGGTGTACGCGCCATCGATGTCCCGCGAGACACTGTACGCAGTGGCCTCACACGCACTTCGTCGCGAGCGTCATGCTCAGGCAGAGATCGCTCGCCTTGAGCGAGAACGAGCGCAAGGTGATTCGACCAGAGGCGCCAAGGTGCTGGACAAGGTGCTGGATGACGAGCGAAGGCTTGCGGAGGAGCTCCGCCGTTTCCGAGCAGAGGCCGAACGTATCGCCGGGATCGGCTGGGAGCCAGATCTCGACGACGGGATTGTATTGTGCGCCGCTCCGCTAGCGGACCTATTCCCGATGTGGAAGGAACCGGCGAAGTACCGCAAGGAACTTCGTGCCGGGAAGTATGAGTGGTCGACGGTTTCGAAGTGGGCGAGCCAACTGTGACCAGCAGACTGCGGGAGGCCCTGGCTGAAGAACTCGGGCGGACAATCCGCCAGGCAGGTGTCGTCGTCTGGCAGGACGATCACGAGGAGTACCGCGGGGTCGTGCGGTCGGTGTGCCCTCCAGGCGTACGGCTCGCGGAGTTCACTGGGAGCTGGTATGCGCTGCGCAGGGAGGTCGAAGATCTGCTCGCAGCGGAGGAGGCACCGCGGCTGGTCGTGTATGCGTCGGCGGCCGCGCCGGCAGAGGATCCTCTGGCAGAGATCCGTGCTGCCAGCAAGGAATTCAAACGGCGCCTCGCGACGTTGGTGCGCAATGCACTCGCCGGCGAGCTGGCGGTCCCGCGCATCGAACAGATCGCGCAGCAGGCCCGTACGTTCGAGGAGGCCGAGGAGGCCGTCGGCGGTGCCGAGGCCGCCGGCGTTCGACTCATATCGGTCCTCGGGGCATCGGACACGACGAACATGGCCACCGCACTCCTGCAGGGAACGAGAGATGCGACGATTACCGCCGAGGATGCGTGGGGTGAGGTCGCGGCCATGCTGCGAGAGGCCTTCGGCGGAGCCCTGGACGGTGAGGGCGACGACCTCCGTTTGGCGCTCGGTCGACAGGTTCTTCTTGCCGACATCGCCGCAGCCGTCGGTGCCATGCCCGACGAACTACAGGCGGTGTTCATTCCCCCGACGTCAGAGCAACGACGCCGGATCCGAGATCTCCTGCAGGTGTGGCGGTACGTCCCCGCGCATGCGGCGTCGTACCGCTATGTCGCCGAAGCGGTCGATCAGCAGTTGGATCTCGTGTCAGTCCTTCCATGGGCAGACGGTCTCCAAACGTGCGTCGCAGTTCCGTCAATCGAGCATCTGTGCATGGCTGATGCAGTTCGCCGGCTTGCAGATGGTGACGCGGCAGGTGCTCTTGTTCACGCCGAGAGTCGACTGGTCGATAGCAACCTATGGCGGGATGAGCGAGCCGGTTTGGTCGAGGGCCGATGGGGGGATCGCTGGCGAGTGGTGCGGGCAGTCGCATCGCTGCACCGAGCGATAGACGGCCACCCGGTGCCGAATGGGCCGATAGCCGACCTAATCGACTGGTACGTTGAGGATGGCTGGCGGGTCGACCGGGAGCATCGCAAGCTCGAGCTCGCCCGTGGCGCCTTGTCGTCCTACGGGCAACTCGAGCAACCCGTCACCGACGCACGAGTCCGATACGAAGCCTGGCTCGACCAACTCCTACACGTCACAAGCGCCGCGATTGCCGTGACCGGGCTGGACGGAGTCAAGCAGCTGCCGCAAGGCGTCATCCACGACCAGTACGTAAGGAACAGCGAGGGGCTTACCGCCTATATCTGGGTCGACGCCCTGCGCTACGAACTGGGCGCCGAAGTTGCAGAAGCGATCCGTCGCGACATCACCGAGAGCGTCACGCTGTCGGCGGCGACCGCTGCGGCGCCGACGATCACCCGTGTCGGCATGGCCAACCTCCTGCCCGCCGCTGCCGAGAAACTCAGCGTCGCGCTCGAGGCAGGGAGACTGAGCGTCGAAATCGCGCACCGGCCGATCGTCACGGTGGAGGACAGGGTTGAGCTACTGCGCGCCGCCCACGGCACCGTAGCCAACCTGGACCTGGGCACCGTCAGCCAGCAGGGGGAAAAGGAGCTCGCTCGCGCCGTAAAGGGCGCCAACTTAATCTTGGTTCGCAGCCAGGAAATCGACGCTGCCGGCGAGTCCGGGCTGCTGAACGCCGCGTGGCCCCAATTCGAGGCCACGAAGCAGGACCTCGCCAACGCCGTGGCCAAACTCGGCCAGGTCGGCGTCCGACGCGTGGTCATCACAGCCGATCACGGTTTCCTGGCACTGAGCCAGTCCGTCGGTGACGCTCGGACAATTGACGCCCCTATCGGAGGTGAGGGAGAGCTGCACCGGCGATGCTGGGTCGGCAAGGGTGGCACGACGTCGCACGGCACCGCGCGCATCCCACTCACGTCGCTCGGGGTTCGCAGCGACCTCGACATGATCGTCCCAAAGGGTCTCGCGGTGTTCAAGGCCGGTGGCGGCAAACAATTCTTTCACGGTGGGCTTTCGCCGCAAGAGCTCGTGATCCCAGTGATCGTGGTCGACCTGGAACCAGTTCAGGAGCCCCAGAAGCTCGACCTTGACGTCGCCGTTGCCGGCGGCAAGATCACCACCGGTGTGTTCGCCGCGACCGTCCAATTCCACGGCGACCTGTTCACCAACACCGTGACGTTCCGCGTCGTGGCCCGCGGTGGCACCGGCAGCGAACCGGTCGCCCGCGTGGTGTCCGGCGACGGGTACGATCCCGAGTCAGGATCAGTTACAGTTGAGACCGATCGGCCCAGCGTCCTGACCTTCCAGGTGACGGCGAACTTGGAGCGCGATAGTCACGTGGAGTTGCAGGTGCTCGACGCCCGTACCGGTCGCCGCCTCGCCGAATCCGTCGTGGCGGTCGCCGCTACCGTCGTGGTAGAGGAGGAGTTGTGACTGTACCCATGGACGAGCTCGACCGCAGGGCAAACGCCGCGTTCGCCGGCCGCGTCGTGCGCAAGGACCTCGTCCGCGAGGTCAAAGTCGGCACCAACGTGCCCGTCTACGTGCTCGAGTTCCTCCTCGGGAAGTACTGCGCATCTGAAGATCCGATCGCCATCCAGACCGGCCTCGAGGTAGTCCGCCAGACGCTTGCCGAGAACTTCATTCGCCCCGACGAGGCAGAGCGCACCAAGGCCGAAGTGAAGCGTCGAGGCCAGCATCGACTCATCGACAAGGTCGACGTCCGGCTCGTGGCCAGCGAGGACAAGTACTGGGCGCACCTCGCCAACTTCGGCGAGAAGTTCATCCACATCCCTGAAGAACTCGTCTACAAATACGATCGCCTCCTCAGCGGCGGCGTATGGTGCCAGCTCGATCTCATCTACAACGCTGATGATGACGAGGCCATCAAGCGACCGTTCTTCATCAAGGGCCTGAAGCCCATCCAGGTTGCTGCATTCTCGATGGATGAGTACATCGAGGGACGGCGGGCGTTCGACCGGGACACCTGGCTCGACCTCATCATGCGTTCAATCGGCCTCGAGCCAAATGAGTACGAGACCCGAGGGAAGTTACTCGCGCTCACCCGCCTCATTCCCATGGCCGAGCGCAACTACAACCTCATTGAGCTAGGCCCGTGGGGCACCGGCAAATCGTTCGTGTACCGCGAGTCGTCGCCGAACGCGATCCTGATCTCGGGCGGCAAGGTCACCGTCGCCCAACTCTTCGTACACATGGGAACCGGACGTGTAGGCCTTCTCGGCACTTGGGATGCAGTCGCCTTCGACGAAGTGGCAGGCCTTGAGATGTCTGACTCGACCGTGATCAACATGCTTAAGGACTACATGGAGTCCGGCTCGTTCGCCCGCGGCAAGGAGGAGACTCCGGCTGAGGCATCGATTGTGCTCATCGGCAACACAAGCAAGCCCCACCAGGAGCTCGTCCGCACGGCGCATCTGTTCGCAGATCTTCCTAAGGCGATGATCGACCCGGCGTTCATCGACCGCCTCCACTTCTACCTACCGGGTTGGGAGGCACCGAAACTCGAGCGGCGGCTCTTCACTGACCACTACGGCTTCGTTTCCGACTATCTTGCCGAGGCGCTGCGCCAACTCCGCAAGCAGTCCTTTGTTCGTGCCATCGATACCGAGTTCACGCTAGGTGATCACCTGTCTGCCCGTGACGAGAAGGCCGTGCGCAAGACGGTGTCGGGCCTGCTCAAGATTCTGCACCCCCACGAGGAGTGGACCCGTAGCGAGCTGCGAGAGTATCTCGAGTTCGCCATGGAGGGCCGCAGGAGGGTGAAGGAGCAACTAAAGAAACTGGCGCCGCACGACTACGCCAAGACTTCATTTTCGTACCTCGAACGCGACACCGGCAGAGAGTACTGGGTCGAAGTCCCAGAGCAACCCGAGGAGCTCGAGGCCGAGATCGCTCAGGAGGCAACGACGGCCGAAGTCGCACCCGCCGTAACTAACGCCGCAGTTGACACGCCCACGTTGATGGTCGCTGGCGAGAGCAAGTGGGTCGAGTTCAAGACCTCGGCCCGTTTCGACCGCGAGACCGGGAACCGCAACAAGGACCTTGAGTTCTCGATTGCCAAGACCATCGCCGGGTTCGCTAACGCACACGGCGGCACCCTTCTCATCGGGGTTAACGACAAGGGATCCGCCGTGGGGCTCTTGGAGGACTACCGCCTCGCCGACCAGAGGCGCCAAAACAAAGATGGTTACGAGAACTGGCTCACCACCATGCTCGCCGAGGCGCTCGGCAAGGTCGCCACCTCCTACCTCATCGTGACGTTCGCGACCATCGACGGCAACGACGTGTGCCGCGTGGACGTCCGGCCAGCCAGCGCCCCCATTTTCACGCGCGGTCAAAAGACTGAGGGTGACTTCTTCGTTCGCCTTAACAACTCAACACGCCTCCTTAATACCGCCGACGGCATCGAGTACGTTCGATCTCATTGGCGATGAACGACGTTGGTGATCGTGGCGACCCGGCGGAACTCAAACGAGTTCAAAAGCTGTGTCCTGTTACGCCAGCCACATTCAGGTCCATGACCAATAACCCACTCGCTTGTGGCCAGAGGCCTTGAGGACCTCGTTCGCGCGGACCCGTCGCCTCAATATGCAGTCCAGAGTAACGTTCTAAACTGCCGTGAGGTTCTCAATGTGGCGGCTCAGGGTCTCAAGAAACTCAGTTCTGTGCGGGTTACGAACATGGTCGACGTTCCACAAACCCGACAATCGAACTGCCTCTCTGTCTGCAAGATGACCTAGCCAGGAACCAGACGGCGGGTCGACCACCGCCCAGCCAAAGTTGCTGAGCAGCGAGATCGCCCCGGCCTCGATTACCCCGCGATCGCTGCGGTTGTTCGGTTCGTCGTCCACTGCAACCCACAGGAACGGCAAGGCCCCGATGTGTCGGCTGACCGCAGTCTCGAGCGGATACTCGTCTTCGCGAACTCTTCCCTTAGCGGTGCTTCCATCACCCCAGCTTGCTCGTACCAAGTCAGGCCAATCACCGGTGGCGAGCAATGCGGTACCTACGTGAAGGCGGAAGATAGAACCACGATGACTGCCCCCGCCAGGCATGGAACCTCCAACGTTGCCCTTGTGCTGGGAAAGCCGACCCCACAACGTCGACCTCGACGGCCGAAGGGCGTGCGTGCCCACACGCGTCACGCGCGGGGTAATACCGTCCTCTCGGAACTGGCCATCCTCGAAGAAGAAATAGACGCCCCGTTGTGGCCAGTCCATTCGTCCGTCGCAGTCCGAGAGGATCCTCTTGCCACCGACCGCCGCCTCCAGGGCTGCGAGCTGCTCGTAGAACCGATCGAGGGCATCTCGGCGCTCAGCTAGGTCCATTGACCCTCGCATAGAAGGCGAGTTGCTCTCCTGAACGAAGTCCCTCGGTCGGGTTCTCGATGAGGCAGCCCCTGGCGCGCAGTCCCTCTTCAAGTCCAAAGAGCCGGTAGTCGGCCCCCGCGTGCAACTCGAATATGTCACCCGCATGGGCATGAACGCAGTTGTCAATTGATGTGAGGACCGTTCGGCTCCACTCATGCTTCTCAGACCGTGAGGAGTTAATCAATGCCACGTCATAGGGCTCGAGCACGTCGTCAGGGTGAACGAGCCCGTGAAGCGCCGAAAGGATCCACCACTCGTTACAGGTGCGCTCCACGAATCGTCGGCGACCAAGGAAGAGCGGTGAGAGGTAGAGGTCCTTCGCCGGCCGCGCGACGGCGGCCTTCGTCTTCACGCAACCGACGAGTCCGATCCGACGAGGCTTCTTCTCGAAATCCAGAACCTGGGCGCCGCTCATCTGCATTCGGCCGTTCGGTGCACCAACACTTCGGAGATCGGCGAGCGGAGCGGAGGTCGTGACGGGCTCGGTTGGCCCTCGGATCGAATACGTTTGACCTGAAGCGAACGTTCGGTCTGCATCTCCATGACCTTCAGTTGCGTCCACTCATACCGACAGCGGTCTGAAAGATGCGGGGTCGAGTCCCGCGTACTCGTAGCGACACCATGGCTGAGCGACGGGATCAGCCCCATCTGGGTGGCCCTTGCCGACCTTCGCTTCATCCAGCATCCTGGCGTCATGCTGGGTGACGACCGCGCCACGTATTTCGAGCTTGAGCTGCTGGATGAACCTCGCGGGAGTCAACTTCGCGGAAGCATCGATGAGGCTGGTGACCACCAGACCGCGAGGGGCAAGGTGTTCGAAGACCAATCCCCACCCGCCAATCTTCGGGCGCTGACCTCCAGCCTGTTCGTAGACCCGTCGAGCGTCTGGTGACCATGGCCATGCCGTCGGGTACTTGCTTGCAACGAGCGGGCCAGGCAGTCGTGGTCGCTCCCAGCATTCCCACAAGGCCTCTCGCACCATGTGATTCGCACTGCTCACGCCGTGGCGTTCTCGAACTCCAGCGGCGGCACGCAGAACGGCGATCATCGCCTCGGCATCGAGTCTGTCCGCTTTGGGTCCGAGGCTGACGAGGCGTCCGGGCTCGGGGTACTTGGGAGACACCGTCCTGGTCATGCTTCAACGATCCGTCGGTAGAGGCGCAACCAGACGATCGCATCTCTGCGACCGGTGCACGAGACCGCAACCAGATCGTGGAGAGGGGGGTTGAACGGCACGGATTCAGTATCGCACCGCATGGGACTGAGACCTGAGTGCCGGCCCGTCGGTCGTGTGCACCACCATCCACGTCAATGGAATCCCACCGGAGCGGCTCGCTGGCACCATCGTGACCACCACACGGAAGAAGCCGACCTGTTGCATCGACTTACGGATCCGACTCAATCCTCAGAGATCGTCCGGTAACACTGGTCATTGTGACTGAAGGAACGGATCTTGTTTCCCCAGGAGGCCGTAAAGTCCCTAGAGGACCGGATAGTGGATCTCGGCCGTCGAGCCGGCCTCGGAAGATACCACCGTGATTCCGCGAGGCAATGCCCGCTTCAATTCCTCGACGTGACTGATGACGCCGACCAACCGGCCGCCGTCCTGCAGCGAATCCAGAATGCCGAGCACTGAGTCAAGCGTCACGTCGTCAAGTGAACCGAAACCCTCGTCGATGAAGAGCGCTCCAAGATCACGGTTCTTTCCCGCGGCCACCACGTCGGCTAGGCCCAGAGCGAGGGCCAGTGCCGATATGAAGGTCTCGCCACCTGAAAGGGTACGGGCCTTGCGGGCCTTGCCGGTGAAAGCGTCGAAAACCTCGAGGTCGAGCCCGTGACGTCCCCTATTGTCCCCTCCCAAGGAGTTGACCTGGAGTGCGTAACGGCCACTGGAGACCTTCTCCATCCGAGTGTTCGCCTGACGCAAGACCTGCTTCAGGTAGTCCGACAACACCCACTCCTCAAGCGACGTGCGAATCTCGTTATTCGCCGAAGTTTGACCGGAACACAGGCGGTGAAGAGTGGCAGCCTCCTGGAGAGCGTCGCGGGCCTTCGCAATCTCGGTCTCGTTGTCGGAGTAGCTCTCATGGTCCTTGCGCATCGAGTCACGCTCGACCCCCACGGTCGTTTGAGCCCCGAAGAGTTCGTCGAAGACCTGCTTCTTCTCTGCGACCTTCGCTTGGACTGCCGACGCATCTGGCTGCTCAGTGGGGTTCCCCCCTGCCTCGTAGTCCAGGATCGCCTGGGTGATCACCTCGCGCCGCGTGCGACGCTTCGCGAGAGATTCCTCGAGCTCGCGCAACTGGTCGGGCGTCTTGATCAAATCCCGTAATTCGCTTGGCAAGGCCACCCCCCACTCGGACAACTGAGGATTAAGCACTGCCAGTGACGTCGCGACATCGGCCGAGGCGGCGTCACGAATCCTCAAGTCGACCCCATAAGCACGTAGACGCTCCGCGAATGACTCGTAAGCCTCGTCATCGAAGTCGAAATCGTCCAACGCTCCGTGGACCGGCTCGAATTTCTTGCGCCTTCTCGCGCAGACTGATGTCTTCTCCTTCAGTGCGGCAGCGAGACCGACCATCGCCGTGCGCTGCTCTTGCAGAATGGGCTTCGAGTCAACAAGCGACTGCTTCAGTTCACCTAGCGTCGCTTCAGATTCGACGATCTTCTCTTCGAGTGTCTGCAGCGCGAACACCTGTGCAGCAAGTCTGGTCACGGAGTTCTCGAGGTCCTCCAACGACGCGTCGATGGCGCTGGCGGAGAGCTGCCCCTCCAACGAGGCCATCATCCTCTCGATCCCGTTCAGTTTCTCCTGCGCGGACTGGAGCGTCGATTCGGCCTGCTCGATGTCGTCGTCACTCGGCACCGACTTCTTTGCCTTGGCCGGCTGCGGATGCTCCAATGAACCACAAGTGGGGCACGGCTCTCCCGCCACCAGCGTTGCCGCGAGAACCCCGGCCAGGCCGTCGCGATGTGCGGCCCGCAAAGCTGTCATCTTCTCTTGGGCATTGGTGACCGCCTTGTGACTCAGGTCGCGGCGGCTGACTGCTTCTGCGTGCGCATTCCGAGTGACTTCTTGAGCGCGCAGCGTCGTGATCTGGTCGTTCCGAAGGTTCAGTTCTGCTCTCAACGAAGGAAGCGCATTCACCTGGACTCGCCACTCCCCGAGGTCCTGATCCACCGCATCGACCCGTTCCGTCGTGACTCGCTCCAGCTCCTCGGCATTGGTGAGTGACTCGCGAACGTACGTTAGATCGTCCGTCAAGTCGTCGATCTCCAGGACCAGGTCCCGCAGTTCGAGGCACTCCCCTGACGCCAACCTCAACTTCTCCGTTCGGCTGATCACCGTCTGCACGAGTGCGGCGACTGCCGTCGCTGTCTCAAGACCATCGACATCGAAGCCATCGATCCAGTGCTCCTCGAGGCAGGCGCGTCCGCTCGTCAGTGCACCATTGACCGTCCCCAGCCGAGTAGAGGCGTCCTCGTAGCTCTCGACCGCCGGGGCGAGGCCGCCCATCCGATGGAGCCGTTGCACTTCCAGCACTTCCGAGGCGTCAGACGCCTGCTCGGCCTCGAAACCGACTGAATCGAGCTTGTTCTGCGTCCACGTCTTGAACGCGGTGATCTGCCGATTGACATCCTGCAATTCGCTGTTGGCCGCCTCGTACTCACCGCGGGCGCCTGAGGTCAACGAGTCGATGGTCCCCAAGGTCTCGGTCAATGTCGCCATCAGGGCCGAATACGCTGACACTTCGAAGGCCGACTCCTCAAACATCTCCCGAGGCCACGGCACGATGATCGCCGCGGGCAGGGCATCGATGACGGTGATGAAGGAGCGGCGGATCCGATCGACCGAATCCTCCGATGCTCTTGACACCTCGCTCAGCGTCAGTTGGCGCTGGCGCACGACGTCCTTGAGATACTCAGTGAAGTCGTTGAAGATCTGCACCGGGAACAGACGGCGCAGCAGCTCCACTCGGTCCTTGGTCTCCGCCTTCAGGACCGCCTCGAACTCACCTTGGGGAAGCAGGACAACCTGCTGGAACTGCTCGGCGGTCAGACCGATCAGCTCCTCAATACGAACCTTGGCCTCCCTCGCCTTCACAATGCCACCCGAGGTCTTGCCCGACTCGCGCAAAACCACGTCGGCCAACTGCTGGGTGACCCAGGTCCCACGTTGCTTGGGTCGGGTCTGCGCGGGCCGCCGCTCAATCGTCCACGACGTCCCCTTCACCTCGAACTCGAGCGAGACTTGCGTCTCGTCACCGTCCGCGGCGAAGTGGCTCCTCACGTCCTCGGGCTCGCGCTTGCCCGGCAACTCTCCGTAGAGGGCGTAGACCATGGCATCGAAGAGGGTCGTCTTCCCCGAACCAGTTGGACCGGTGATTGAGAAGACTCCGTGCTGGCCGAGCTTGACGAAGTCGATCTCAAACGATCCCGGGTAGGACCCGAAGGCCCGAAGTTCGAGTCTCAGTGGCCTCATGCGTCCGTCCTCTCAGCCACCAGTGCGAGACCCTGGATGATCAACTCGTCTTCGGCCGGCGTGACGGCTCGGCCTTGAAGGTCGACGACGAAGTCGCGAATGACCTCGGAGGGGTGGCGCGTCGTGATGTCGACGGATCCGTCACCCGGACCGACCGCGCCGCTGCGACGGGTGCTGTCGTACGAGACCGAGGCGACATGGGGAAAGCGGTCGCGGAGCCGGCGCATGGGCTCCACCTGGGCGAGCTCATCGGTCAGCTTGGCCGATATCCAGTGCCCGACGAAGGCACCGTACTCGGGACGTTTGAGCAAATTGCTCATCGAGTCGGTGAGGACCTTCACCGGCCGGCCGACCGGGATGGGGATCGTCGTCGCGGCGACAAATCCCGTCTCGTCGATCTCGACCAGACGGAGCGACTTCTGGTGATCCTCGCTGAAGGAGTACGGGATTGGTGAACCGGAGTAGGCGATGGCGGGATTTCCCTCAATCTCCTGCGGGCGATGCAGGTGACCAAGGGCGACATAGTCGAAACCCTTGAAGATGGCGGCATCCACAACGTCGGATCCGCCCACGGTGTGTCGTTCTGAGTCCGAGATGGACGAACCCTGCACGTAGGTGTGGGCGACGGCGATGGACGGCATCTCGCCGAGTTCCAAAAGGCGACCTCGGCCCATGGCAAGAGCGTCCTCGAGCACGTTCTGATGGGTACGAAGTCGAGGAGTGCCTTCTTCGCCGTCTAACGGTTGTGGGGCACGTTGGGGGTCGAGGAAAGGAACGGCGACGATCGCGACCCGTTCACCACTTCGCTCGAAGACGAACGGGGTGGGGAAGTCCTCGTCCTCGGCGAAGATGAACACGCCACTCTCCCGCTGTCGCGACGCCCCCCAATTCAGTCGAGGCGCGCTGTCGTGATTCCCCGAGATCATGACGATCTGCGCACCCGCCGTACGCAGTTCGTTGAGCGCATCGTCGAGCAACGTGACGGCCTCTCCCCTCGGCACCGCCCGATCCCAGACGTCGCCCGCGACGATGACCAGGTCCACTTGGCGTGACTGAATTTCACCCGCCAGCCACGCGACGAACTGCGTCTGCGTCTCCGCAAGTGACTCGCTCTCGAACTCCCGCCCGATATGCCAGTCGCTCGTGTGAATGATCTTCATTGACATCCTTTCGACGCGTGACATCTGACACATGACATGAATGGCGATGGTTCCAAAAGGTACACGAATCTTGTGACACGACATCGGCTGTCCTGCGGACTTAGAGGGGAATTGGTTACCCGATTCTGCTGATTCAATGGTGACCTATCCGATTACTTTTGCGCAAGAACTTTCGCTCGCATCCATCGAGTGCCTGGACGAGCGCCTCGTGACGGGCGTTCTAGTTTGCCATCTAGGTGACTCAGGGATCATCGCTCCCAACTTCGAGTTCCCAGAGCCATCGTCGTCTTGGCGTGAAATTGTCGTCACACGTCGCCCCTGAGACGGTAGGTCAACCCGGACACGCGGTCGATCTCCTTACTGATCGCTCCGCGAACAGTGTCAAGCTGCCCCACGATCGTCACCCCGGCCTTCGCGCGCGTGACGCCCGTGTAGAAGAGTTCGCGGGTCAACAGCGGAGACTGTCGCCGTGGCAGCACCACGATGACATGGTCGTACTCGCTCCCCTGTGACTTGTGGATGGTCATCGCCCAGGCCGTCTCGGCATATCCGATGGCGCCGAGCGAATGGCGCCGAGCGGCATCAAAGACGACCACGCGTTCGCCGTCAGACTCGATCACGACACCGACGTCACCGTTGTTGAGGCCGAGTGATCGTTGATTCCTCGTGACGAGGATCGGCTCACCAACGCCGAATCGCTCACCACGTGCGAGCGGGAACTCCCGCAACACCTCCGCGCGCACCCGGGCATTCCACCACGCCACCGAGCCCGGACCCTCGCGATTGGCGCAGAGGACCGTCAACTCGCGAAGCGTCGCCAATGCGGCAGTTGCGTCGCCGTTGGCCGCGAGTGTGATCAGCCGGCTGGCGTGGCGCACCACCTGGTCCACCAGGTGCGGCGTATCCGCATCATCGACATGGCGCAGTTCACCGTCATCGGCCGTGAGCAGCCCCGTCACGATGTCGCCGTCTCCCCCGTCAATCGCTCGTGCGAGATCCACCAAGCGCTCGCCACCGAATCGGTGGGCGACCCTGAGCCGGGTCACCAGCTCCTCGATCCCGGCGGCGGGGTCCACCGCGTCGGCCAGGACGGCGCCCACATTGACCGACGCCAACTGGCGCGGGTCGCCGACGAACACTATGCGGCACGGTCGCTCGGCGTTCGCCTGAGCTGAACGGATCAGAAGGTCGATCATTGGCAGGTCGGCCATGGACGCTTCGTCCACGATCACCAGATCATGGGTCAGGGGTTGCGCGGTGTTCAGACGATCAGGTCGGACCCCGAGAACGTGGTGCAACGACCCCTCGCGGTCCACGTCGCGCACGAGTGCCGTGAACGGCTCACCGGCCATGGCTGCGGAGATCGATTCCGCCACGCGCCTCGCCGCCTTGCCGGTCGGCGCGGCGACGACGAAGGAGAACGGTGTCCCCGCCGAACTGCGGCTGGTGAGCGCGGCGTCGAGGGCGCGCAGCGCCTGGGTGACGATCCACGTCTTGCCCGTGCCAGGGCCACCCGTGATGAAGGAGATGGAGCGGGTGAGCATCGTGGTCACGACGCGCTCCAACTCAGGACTCGCCTGTCCAACCGCCGCGAGTTCACCGCGAACACGCTCGAGTGCGGTATCGAGGGTGGTGCCGCTGAGGCCGGCGGGCGCTTCGAGTGTGGTCATGCGCGACGTGCGCAACGCCTGAGCGACCCGTCGCTCAGCGGCGGCGAGGCGACGGAAATAGAGGAATCGCCCGTCGAGGACGACCAGTGGAGGGCCCGCGACAGTCACGTCATCGCCGCGACCTAGGAACTCGCAAAGTCCGGGACTGGCTCGCAACCCATCGATGATCATCTCGACCGACCCGCGAGGAGCGGACGGATCGACGCTCGCCTCGGTGACGAGGTGATGAAGGTCGAGAGCGACATGGTCCTCACGCACCGCGCGCGCGAGTGTCATCACCATCCACGGCACCAGCCTCGAATCTGTTGGCGATCCGAAACGGCGTTGGATGACGGCCGCCAACTGACGATCGGAATTAGCGAACTCCTCCACGGTGCTCACAGGACGTCCGCCAATGCAGCGGAGGCTTCCACGACCGCCTCGGGTGAGATGTGCCACGTAGCAAAACCGTCGCCGGCCTGCGCGGACGGATCGCCGGCCACTCGCAGGTAGAAGTACCCGACGCCGCCGAGGTGCCGGGACGGGTCGTAGCCTCGCAGCGCCTGAGACAGGTGCCGGTGGAGCGCCACGGAGTAAAGGACGGCCTGGAGCGGGTAGTGCTCATGCTCCATCGAGGCGAACAACTTGTCGGGCGCGAACGGGCGGTCCTCACCGGGCAGCTGATCGGTCTTGTAGTCGACGACGACGTAGCGATTGTCCGATCGCCGCGCCACGAGGTCCAGGCTCCCCACGAGAAAGCCTTGGCTGAGGCCCTCGGGTGCTTGGCTCAGCCGTCGGAAGTACTCGTGAAACCGGCCCCGACCGTCCCCGTTCGATCGGTCGTGGGTCACGAGGGCACGAGCCATCGCCGCCAGCCGTTCATCGAACTGGTGGTCACCCAGGGCCAACACGAATCGCATCTCCTTGGCGACGTCGCGAGGCGCGAGGTCGCTGAGCGCCCGTGATTCCAGGAGCTCACCGGTCGGTCTGGTCAGAAGAGCCGACAGCGCGGTGGTGATCGTGCTCATATTCGCCTCGATCTCCTCGGACGAGAAGCCCTCACGGGTAAGCGCGGCGGCGATCGCGGCGGCGATCGCCGTGGGGACGGCCACCCCGACGCTCCGCTCGAGGACCGAGTGCACCGCCGCGCCCAGCCGGGCGCCCGCCAGCCCACCGAAGACACCGCGCACGCTGTCCATCACCCTCAACTGATCCGTGATGGACGGCGTATCGCTCGTGCGTTCGTCGTAGCCGCCGGCAGCGGTCTCCTCATCAGCGTCATCAACGGCGACCGGTGAGCGCTTCAATGAACTGGCGAGGTCGGTGTACGACCAACGACGACGTTCGAAGGGTACGTATGGTGGACGCCGCGCTTGGAACGTCCGCGGCACCACCGGTGTGTCGTCGTGTCGCTCACTTGCGACCCGCGCCGCCAGGACCTCGTCACCGATGCCGTGCACGTCGGCCGTCGCCACACCTCGCCAGAGACCGCGCAGGTAGCCGCCGGGGTCCGCCGTAATCAATTTCTCTTCGGTCTCCTTCTTGGCTCGGTCTCCTCCGACGAAGAGTCGAACCACCTCACGCAGTGGTCGATTACGACACTCAGATCCGGCGTCGTCGAGGTTTTCCCGGTCAAAGACCAGCCGGGCGAACTCCCCTTGCAGTGGAACGTTCTTGGGGAGCCCTACCCAGACCACGAGGTGGCGCTCGGCCCGGGTCAGCGCCACGTACGCGAGTCGCCGTTGCTCGGCCGCGACGCCGGCGATGGTCAGCAACTCGCGTGCACTCGCGTCTCCCCACGCCAACGCGGAACCAGCGTCGATGACGTTCGAATCGGTCGTGACCCAACGACGGATCGAGTACGGCCCGTTGTCGTCGACGTCAGGGAATCCTTGGTTGAGGAAGGGAACAAGGACCGTATCGAATTCCAGGCCCTTGGCCTTGTGGATCGTCATGATCCGCACGGCGTCGCTCTCGGTCTCCAAGCGCCGTGCCTCGACGGCCTCGTCAATACTCTTCTTCTCGGTCGCAGTATCGAGCCACTCCACGACGAGGGGCAGTGACCGGACGGTCCGACACTCGCGGGCCAGGATCTCCGCGAGGTGCATCAGGTCGGTGACGTGGCGTTCACCGTCGCGAGTACCGAGCACCACCTTGAGGACGTCAGCACTGTGGAGGAAGCGCGCGAGTGCCGACACGCCCGCCGCCGTGAACTCGTCCACCAACCGGTACACGAACTCGCCCGGCTCCCCACCCGCGCCCGCGCCGTTGCGGAACCAGGTCGCCCGCAGCGCCTCGGAGTAGGACGCCCGATCCGGGGTCGCCAGCGCGGCGAGGAGCAGGCGCAGTTGGAAGGAGGCGTCGCTGTCAAAGACGTTCTCGTCCGATGACGTGACCGCCGGGATGCCCCGGCGCACGAGATGGCGTTGGACCTGCCGGCACTGTCGATTGCCGTAACAGAGCACGGCCATCTTCGAATACTCCACCTGGCGACCGTGCAGTAGTTCGATGTACTGGCCCACTTCCCTGAGGACCTGTCGGTCGTCACGGCCGCCAACGCGCAGATGAAAGGCCGTCCCAGGGGCATCGGTGAGACTCGCGACGTGGGGAGGGTGGGGTGGAAGGGGCTGCGCACGGGCCGGGGCGAACTGGATGGCGAGTTCGGGGCGAACCTCGTCGACGTCGTAGTGGAAGTCGACATTGGTGAAAAAGCGGTTCACCCCGTCGAGGAGTTCGGGACTGGACCGGTAGTTGATCGGCAACGTCGAGATGGGCACCCCCCTGCGGCGACAGAGGTCCCGCACCGCGAGGAAGGTCTCGACGCTACCCGAGCGGAATCCGTAGATCGCCTGCTTCGGGTCGCCGACCACGATCAGTCGAGTGTCAGCCACGTCGAGGAAGAGCCGTCGAAAGATGTCCCATTGCAGCGGGTCGGTGTCCTGGAACTCATCGATCATCACCACGCGAAAGTTGTGTCGCATCTCGGTGATGAAGCGATCGGCTCCCGGACCCGAGAGGCGCTGCTCCAGACCACTGATGAGCTCGGAGAAGGTGGTCACGCCGCTCTGGATCAGCAGTGACTCGTATCGCTCGACAATCCCGAGCGCGAGGTTCTTCTGGAATCTGGCGAGGGTAATCAAAGCCTGGCCGTCCTCGTCGTCACCATCGTCGTCGGGAAGAATTATCAGGGTCTCGAGCGTCCGACCCTCGCCCGACCGACAGCCGGCGTCGTACAGGGCTTTCGCGACCGCGACGACCGTCTCCAGTGTCGAGACCTCGAGGAGTCGTTCGAAGTCATCGGGTGACGCGAGCGCCGCGGCGGCGATCATCTCGTTGCACGCCTGATGCCACTGTCGAACGCCGTCGCTGATCTGGAACTGGCCGGACTCGGCGTTATCGGATGCGAACGAGTGGATCGTCTGCGCGTGCAGGCTGTCCAGTTCCCCGAGTCGCTGACGGCCCGTCGCCACGCACGACGCCAAGATTTCCGATGGTCTCTCTGCGTAGTAGCGCTGCCACTCCTCAAGGACGGGTGGTGTCGCACTCCCAAGAGATTCCAGGAACGAGAGGACGCGAGTCAGATGTGAGCGGACTCGACCACGTAGGGCCTGCGCGGCGTCACGCGTGAACGTCACGAGAAGAAGCTGGTCCGGGGTGACGCCATCCTCCAACAGGAATCGAACCGCCAGGTGCGCCAGCGTCCACGTCTTGCCACTGCCCGCGCTCGCTTCGATCAAGAGGGGATGAGGGACGGCATCAAACCCCTCGGGCGAACGCAGCGGACTGCTGACAACGTCAAAGGGCTCCATCGCCACCTCCGAGCGTGGTGACCCAGGACACGTCGTGCTTCTTCGCAGTCGTGATGGCGACGTCGTCGAACACCGACTGGAACTGGTTCGCTCTCGCTGCGAATTCGCCGCCGCGAAGTTCCTCGAGCTCCTCGAAATCGAAGGGGAAGAGCACACGGTTGATGGTGTCGAGGCGCTCACCGGGTGATGCGGCGGCGAAGCCGCCACCCTCCCACTTCACAACACCACTCGGGCCAAACACCTGCTTGAGCGCGTCGTTGTCCGAGCCCGCCAACGACGTCTCATAGAAGTGGATCGGGACGTCGTCGGATTGCAGGTCGTGGAGTTCGCCGAGCAGCGTGAGCGCCCGGGCGGCGGCGTCAACCGGGTCGTCGCAGCTCCACCGCATCGCGAGGTGCGGGTTGAAGCCGGTGTCCACGTCCTTGGGCTTCAAGGGACGCACCAGGACACCGCTGACGGCGGCGCCGCGTTCGACCGTGGCCGCCGCCACGTCGAGGAAGAGTCCGAAGAACGTCGAGGTGAACGATGAGGACACCGTCCAATTGATGACGAGAGGGCCGATCGTCGAGTCGTAGAGATTGAACGCCGGTCGCGCCAGCGGGCGATCGAGGGTGCCCGACGTCACCCGTGCGGGGAACTGGCTTGCGGGCACGCGGACGGCTCGAACGGCTTCCAGATCCGAGCGGTGTCGTTCGACGAACGACTGCAGGCCCGCCACATCGAGGTCCAGCGCGGCGCGGCGGCGCAGGCCGGTCGCGACCGACGACAGGACGGCGTCGGGGTGCGTATCGATGAATGGCATCGATGCATTCCGCAGTGCTCGATCGACCATGGCGCGCCGTACGTTCCAACGGTCGAGATGACTGCCGACCTCCAGCCGAGGAACGTCGGGCAACTCCTGTCCCGACTCTGGGAGGGATGCCCCGCTGAACGCCGTCTGCAGGAAGACCTTTTGGGGATCCTTCACGAACCGCAAGAGCCGGGCCACGTCGAGCACGGCCGGACGAGTCACGCTGGTGATGTCAGGCGGACGTATGGGGACGTCGTCGTCGAGCGATGGCGCGGCCCGGTTGTACAGGAGCGTCGCGAGTTCGGCCGTGGTTGCGTCCATGGAGAACGCTGGCGCGACGTCGTCGACGTCCAGTTCGACATCGACCGACGATAGCGAGATCTTGGGCGAGAAAGCATGGCGGGGGTGCTGTCGCCGCGTGAGTTCCACACCACCGCGAGCGAGTGCGTCGCTGAGTTCGGCCAGGGGCAGCGCGAGCGAGATTGGCGAGTTGTCACGCACGCTCCGATCACCAGTCGTGATGATGACGCGCTCGCTCGTCGAGAGAATCGTCGACAACAGTGCCGAACGAAATCGATTGCGGGGTGAGGGATCGCCAGCGCGCGGCGATCCCAAGTGAGCGGGGGGTGACGTCGGTGACGGTGTGAGGTCCTCGTCAAGCCCGATGAGACACGTGACGCGAAAGGGAGCGTCCTGCAACGCGTGGATATCCTGCACGCTGACGCCACCACGTCCGAAGACCGAACCGCCGCCGATTGCCCCACTGGCTTCCAAGAAGAGTTCGCGCATCTCGTGGTACGTAATCGCGACGTCATCTGGAAGCGACTCGGACCGCAGTCGTTCCATCACTCGTTCCAGTCCATTATCGATGACGTCGTCGACGCGACCGATGAGGTCCGTCCACTCGCCATAGCGGCTCAGCCATTCCCCCATCGGACGATGGACGCCGACCTCGGACTGAGCCGACACGAGTCGCTGCACCAGTTGAGCGAGATCGGCCATCGCGTAGAGGTCGTCCGGCACTCCGAGGGGACGAACTGCCGATTCGATATCAGACTCGTCACTCTCGAACACGGTCGCGAGCAGGCCCCGATCGCTGAACCGCTCCCAGCTACCGGCGTCATCATCCGCTTCGAAGATCCCCATATCCGCCCGGTGGGTTCCGGTCAGGCCGAGACTGACGCCTGAACTCCCTGACAGTTCGGCGATGCGCTCGACCGCGCCTCGATTCAGCCCGAGGCCTTCCTGCAACGCGGGTTCACTGACGAGGGCAACGACATCGTGAAGGGTGAAGTGCGAATCGAGTGTGCGCAACAGTTGGGTGAATCCGCGCAGCCGATCGCTGGGCCGTGGAAGCGATGGATCGGCCACCTCGAACTGCAGGAACGGGGATGGTGCACCCTCCCCGCCACGCCCCGTCCACAGGGTGTTCATGATCGGGATGAAACGACCGGCGTCAGTCGTTACGACACGCACTTCGTGGGGGGCCACACCAAGTTCGTCAATGGCGTGAAGCAAGGCGTCGCGTGCGACCTCGACCTGACGGAAGTAACCGACCGCCCCGTGCACCTCGAGCCACGACGTGGCTCGTTGAGGCACCAGTGTCGCGGATAGGTCTCCCTCAATCAAGGCACGAACGAGGCTACGGTCCTCGTGGCCTCGGGTGAGTCGGGGTAGCCACGTTCGCTGTGCCTCATTACAGACGGTGAGCCACGTCGAGAGGTGGGCGAGGCTGTCACCAGCCCAGCTGGTCATGAGGCACGACGGTGTATCGAGACCGTCGAGCCGGCGGTGGAGGATCTCGAGCGCCGGCGTGGATAGGTACACATCGACTCGACGGCGAGCGCCAAGTGCCCGAACCACGCTTGGCAGGAGTGCGCCACTGGCCAATTCG